>Ga0315286_10006318_pt1 | contig 11534 bp, 8 predicted proteins | sample YL17G10_0_MG_FD_205038 | JGI IMG/M metagenome (GOLD analysis project Ga0315286, IMG submission 205038) | Sediment microbial communities from Yellowstone Lake, YNP, Wyoming, USA - YL17G10_0 | ecosystem: Environmental > Aquatic > Freshwater > Lake > Sediment | place: USA: Wyoming | collected... | reverse complement strand
GTCGCTGGCCGATCAGGTGGTACTGCGCGTCAGTCTGAATCGTCTGCGCGACACGCTGCCCCCGGAACTGCGTGTGCTGTGGGATCGATTCGAAGAGGGCCAGACTCTCACGGACATCTGGCAGCAGACCGGCATTCGCCGCGGGACGCTCTGGCGACGGAAGAAGCGACTTGAGAAGCTGGCGGAAGAGGCGGGACTCAGAGATCGGTGACATGCCTCGCGGCACTTCGGCGACGCTTCCAGTATGTGAATAGCAGGGCACCAAGATGCGTGCCCGACCAGACACCAGGAGATCAGTGTGATTCGAGACTGCTACCAGTATCGGTTCGGCGATGCCGTCCCCTTGCCTGAGGCTGAGAAGTGGCTGCTGCTGTCCGTGGTGGCGGCAGAGAGTCTCCACGGTCGCTCGCCAGTGCGCCTGGATGCCGCCTTCTGCCTGGATCGGCAACAGCGCTCCTGCGTCGTGGACGCGACCAGCGAGGTGGGCCGGGCGATAGCTCTCATCCTCACCGGCTTTCTCACCCATCAGTTCGGAGAGAGCGCATTCCGCGTCGAGCGAGTCGGACCACAGCAAGAGGCCGACCTCGGCCTTACAACTCATGCCTCCCAAGGAGGGTAACGTGTCCATCCTGCCTACCCAACCCACTCCGCCGAAACGGGATCTGGCGGACCTGACCATCCTCGAGTACGGCTTCCCGAAGGCCGGCAAGACGACCTGGGCATCGCACTTCCCCAACAGCGTCTTCCTGGCGACCGAATCGGGCCAGAACGCCATTTCGTGCTACAAGGTCGCCGTGGACAGTTGGGCGACTTTCCTCGCCGCCTGCAACGAATTGGCCCAGGGCGGCCACGACTTCCGCACCATCGTCATCGATACCATCGACAACCTGTGGCTGCTGTGCCAGCGCCACGTCTGCGAGAAGCACAAGATCGAGCACGAGTCCGATCTCGCCTACGGCAAGGGTTACTCGCTGATCCTCACCGAGTTCGGCCGTGTGCTGACCAAGCTCTCGCACTTGCCCTACGGATTGGTGATGATCTCGCACGCGGAGCGCGAAGAGATCCAGACGCGCACCGGCAGCTACCACAAAGTCATCCCTTCCCTGCGCGACCGGCCCCGCAAGATCGTGCTGGGAATGGCCGATATGGTCCTGCTGTGCGATATCGAGACCGCGCCCGGGCCGGATGGCCAGCCCACCATGCGCCGGGTGATGCGCACCAAGCCCTCCCCTTACTGGGAGGCCGGGGACCGCACTGGGCGCCTTCCTGAGACCATTGAGCTCGATTTCGACGCGTTCCTTGCCGCCTTCCGGGCGGCTCAGCAATGCCCGGCAATGCCCGTTCCCGGGAATTCCGCAACCCCAAAAGGAGATCAGAATGAGCAGTGACCAGACTCACGCCGTACCCCCTGAGACCGCCGGTGTCGACCTGGCGCAGTTCGACGAGGGCTTCATTCAGAGCGAAGTGCAGGAGCAGAGCTTCGACCCGATCCCCGACGGCCGCTACCAGGTCAACGTCGAGAAGGTCGAGATCGTCCGCGCCCAGACTTCTGGGGCGCCGATGGTCAAATGGACGTTGCGCGTGTTAGGGCCGCAGCTCCGCGGCCGCCTGATCTGGCGCAACAGCGTCGTCTCGAACAACAGCCTCCGCTACCTGAAGACCGACCTGCACCGGTGCGGGCTCGACCTGGAGAAGATCTCCGACCTGCCCGCTCACCTTCACAAGCTGCTGGACGTGAAGCTCGAGGTGGCGGTACGCACCAAGGAAGATTCGCAGAGCATCTTCTTCAACCGCCGCCTTGAGATCGTAGATGCTGGACCGGACTTCCAGGAGCGTGCCGACGGCGCCCTCGCGCCCTTCTGAGATGCGTCCAGTCATCGTCGTCGATACCAGGGAGCAAGAACCCTATGGTTTCCACCCGGAGCGCGCGGCCGTAGTGCGCCGCGCGCTTCCGGCTGGAGACTACTCGCTGGAGGGCCTCGAGGGCCGGGTCGCGGTGGAGCGCAAGACGCTCGACGACCTGGTGCGCACCGTCATCCGGGAGCGGGAGCGCTTCCGGCGCGAGTTGCTGACCCTCTCGGGATATGAAGGGGCTTGTATCGTGGTGGAGGCCGGCCTCCCCGACGTGCTGGCGAAACGCTATCGCGCCGGCGCGCACCCCTTCAGCGTGCTGGGCGCGGTGGTCTCTATCATCCTGGACCACCGGGTACCTCTCTTCTTCTGCGGCGACCGTCCCTGCGCCCGGCAGTTCACCGAGGCATACCTGCTTCGCTTCCATCGCAAGTCCCAGACCTGACATATCGTGAAAGGCACCAGCAGTGGCACCAGAGACCCACCGGCCGCTAACCGAGCGCGTACGCGGTCGCATCGATACCGTCTATCATGCGAGCCCTCGCTTTTCGGCCGGCAAGCTTCGCACCCAAGAGGGCTACACCATCCGCTTCGCCGGGCCCTTCTTCGCCAGAGAGGAAGAGCAGGTTGTCCTGTGCGGCGCCTGGGAGGAGCACCCGAAGTTCGGCCGGCAACTGAAGGTCGCCCGCATCGAGCTGGACATGCCAGTCGATGCCGATGGCCTCGCTAACTACCTGGCGAACCATCCCCGCATCAGGGGCATCGGCCCAGTCCGAGCGCGGCGGATCGCCGAGCAGTTCGGCGAGAACTTCGACGCCATGATCTCCGAACAGCCGGAGACCGTCGCCGCGGCCGCCGGCCTGTCGCCGGAGACGCTGGAGATGCTGCGCGAAGAGTGGCTGCGCAGCCGCGAACTCAACCGCGCCCTCACCTGGCTCGCCGGCTTCGGGCTCACTCACCATCAGGTCACCACGCTCGTCGAGCGCTTCGGCAACAGCGCGGTCTCCATCCTGCAGGAAGACCCGTATCTGATCCTGCACGCCATCCGCTCCCTGGGCTTCAAACGGTTGGACAAGATCGCCCGCCAGATGGGCACGCCCAAAGACCATCCCTCCCGACTGCGGACGGGGGTGATGCATTGTGTCACCGAGGCCGTAGATCGCGGCCATAGCTTCCTCGACTACGAAGACCTGCTCCGACAGGCGCATCAGTTGCTGGTGATGGACGCGGACAACAGCGACGAACTGATCGATGCCGCGGTGCAGCAACTGATCGAGGCCGGTCGACTCGCCTGCGTTCCCCATGAAGGCCGCTTGCTCATCACGCTGCCTGACCTGCTGGCGATGGAAGAGTACCTGTACGCAGTGCTCTCTACGGCTCGCCCCGAGAACCCCCACTTCACTGGCATGAGAGATGAGGAGGGCTTCATCACCCACCTCGCGCCCTCCCTCAACGAAGGCCAGCGAACGGCCATGTATGCGGCCATGCGCCATCGCGTCGTCCTCCTCTCTGGCGGAGCCGGCAGCGGCAAGACCTACACCATCGCGGCCGTCGCCGCCATGTACGAGGAGTTCGGAAAGTCGGTGTTGCTGGCCGCGCCGACGGGGAAGGCCGCGAAGCGACTTGAGCAAGTCGTCGGCAAGGAGGCGAGCACCATCCACCGGATGCTCGGTTATGACGGCGAGGAGTTCCTCTGTGATGCCGAGCATCCCCTCGAGGCTGACGTGGTGATCGTGGATGAGATGTCGGTCGTCGATGTGCGCCTCGCCTGGCACCTTTTCCAGGCGATTGACCTGGATCGAACCGCGGTGGTGCTGGTGGGCGATCACAATCAGCTGCCGCCGGTGGGCCCGGGCCATCTGCTCCGCGATCTGATTCATACGCAGGTGGTTCCGACCGCAATCCTCGACGAGATCGTGCGCCAGGCAGGGGTGCTCAATGAGAACTCGACTGCCGTCCTTCAGGGCCAGCTCCGGCCGACTGCCGACGGCGAGAGCGGCTCCCGGCGGCCCTGGTACGTGGTGGACGAGTTCCAGCACGAGTCAGGGATCATCCAGTTCCTGCATCAGCTCTACCCCCGACTCAAAGACCATCTGGGCTTCGACCTGCTGAATGAAGTCCAGGTCCTCACTCCCATGCGCAAAGGCCCGCTCGGGGTAGCGGCGCTCAACGTCGAGCTGCAGGCGCTGGTGCAGAAGCTATGCTGGGACGTAGAGGTGCCCCCGCCCGCGAGCAAGCGCCCCCAGTTGCTGCTGCACGACCGAGTCATCCAGAACCGCAACAACTACGAGCTAGGCATCATGAACGGATCGCTCGGCACCGTGATCGAGGTGGGGCCGAAGCCCGGCGAGCTATGGGTTCGCTTTGACGCCAAGGAGATCTACTACGAGCCTGGCTCATCGGGGTTGGACGATCTCTCCCTCGCCTACGCGCTGACGGTGCACAAGGCCCAGGGATCGGAGTTCGAGTGCAGCATCGTGATCGTCCACAAGAGCCACGCGGTGATGCTGCACCGCAACTGGCTCTACACCGCCGTCACCAGGGCGCAGCGCACGGCCATCCTGATCGGTGATCGGTGGGCGCTGCGCTACGCGGCCCGCGAGCGCCGCCACGATCTGCGCAACACCTTCTTCCCCATCCTGGCCGCACGACGACGGCTGACCACATGAGCGACACCAAGAGCTACTATCGCCAGATCACCGAGGTCGACATCGGCCTCGTCGCCCGGGAACTGCTGGGCGATCGGATTACCCAGCAGAACGACCGGCTACTGCAGTGCGACTGTCCGCACCACCAGAGCCAGTCGAAGCGCTCCCTCCATGTCACGCTGGACAAGCAGGGGTGGTACTGCTTCGGCTGTGGGGTAGGCGGAGGCGTGCTGCAACTAGTCGAGTTCGTCCAGAGCGGAGCGGTGACCCGCGGGCAATCAGGTGTCATGCCCGAGAGCCATCGCCAGGCCCGCGACCTCCTCGCCGCTCGCGTGGGTCTGCCGCCGCTGTCGCAGTGGGGCCTGTCGCCAGAGGAGATTGCCGACGCGGAGACCACCCTGAGCTTTCACCTGCGCGTCCAGGAGGCGCTGACGGAGCTGGCGGGTTACTATCACCGACGGCTGCTGGCGAACCCCGAAGCGCTTGAGTGGCTCCAGTCGCGCTATTGCATTTCCCGGGAGATGATCGATCAACTGCTGATCGGGTTCGCCGGCAACGGCGCCTGGGAAGAAGACGGTCAGTCCCGACCCGGCGTGCTCTCGCACCTGACAGGGGAGGGTGGGTTCACTCTCCGCGAGCTCGCGGCCACGGGTGCCTTCCATCCCACCGCCCAGGACAGCCTGGTGCCATTCTTTGAGGGGCGGATCGTCTTCCCCTACTGGAAGGGCGGCAGAGTCGTCTTTCTGATCGGCCGCCAGACCCAGTGGACGCCGGCGCAGTCCTGGGAGCAGGGCAAGTACAAGAAGCTGCCGGTGCACGACGAGCACGGCCGCCGACACATCGCGCCTTGCATCGACAACTCGGTGCTCTACAACGAGGACTGCCTGCTGCGACCGCCGCAACGCCTGATCATCACCGAAGGGGTGACCGACTGCATCTCCCTGATGCAGGCCGGGTTCCCGACGATCTCTCCGGTGACGGTGAACATCCGCCAGGCTGACTGGGACCGGCTGGTGCCCAGGCTGTCAGGGGTGAAGACGGTCTACATCTGCCAGGATAACGAGCTCTCCCAGGCCGGCATCAAGGGCGCACTGCGGACCGCGCAGATGCTCAGCGCCGAGGGCATCGATACCCGCCTGGTGGCTTTGCCCCTAGAGGAGAAGCACGGCGCGGCGCGCCAACAGTTGGCGGAGCGCTTCGAGGTGAAGGCGGCGATCGGGCCGCGGGAGCTCGCCAAGCGACTGGAGGGAAGGCCGGCCCAGGAGATCGCGGAGGCCGAGCGGCTGCTGGCCGAGGCGAAGATCGATGTCAACGAGTACTTCGCGGCCGGGCACAGCGCAGAGGACTTCGAGGCCCTGCTGGCCGCCGCCCAGACGCCGCTTGAGTTCGCCATCGCACGCCTCTCTCCCGACGTTCCCGTAGAGCAGCGTAACCGGCTCCTGGAACCTATCCTGGAGGACGTGGCCGCTCTCTCTCCCCTCGACCAGACGCGCTATCTGAAGCTGCTTCAGGAGCGATTCGGCAAAGACGCTCTTCCGCTGACCGCTCTGCGCCAGCAGGTGAAGGAGGTGCAGCGCCAGCGCACCCGTGACGAGCGCGAGCAGCGCCGCCAGGAGAAGCGCCGCCCCACCGCGCCTGACGGCACTTGTCAGGCCTGCGTGGAGAAGGTGCTGATCGAAACCGGCCTCGCCACCGGCTCACCTGATTACGCGCAGGCAGCAGAGGCGGCCTTCGTCTGGTTCGGCGAACACGGGGGGCGGTTCTTCCGCACCCTGGAGGGGGAGCCGTTCTGCTTCTTCGAGCAGACCATCTACTGGATGGATTCCTCAGACCGGGGCCGGCGCCGTCTCTATCATGCCCTCGTCTACAAGCACACCGGCCTGGTGCACACCACCAATGGCGGCCGCACCTTCTACGAGGTGCTGGCCAACCTGGCGGTGGAACGCGGGGAGATCAGGGATCACTTCGGCTGGCTGCATACCGATGTCGACGGCCACACTGTCTACCTGAACCTCAACAACCCGGAACACCAGATTGCCAGGATATCGCCGGCCGGGGTGGAGATTCTGACCAACGGCGGCAACGACGCGGGCGTCATTCTCGACGGCTCCCCCAAGATGAAGCCGATCCGCTACCTGCCGGAGGCCGACCTGGCGGAGGCGGATAGGCTCTTCCGGGAACTGATCATCGACAATCTCACCTGCCCCCTGGGCGATCGCTACCTGGTCCTGTCCTGGACCTCGTGCTTCCTGCTGATGGACTTCGCCGGCACCAGGCCCATGACGCGCTTCGAGGGGCCGACCGGATCGGGTAAGACCACCGCCAGCAAGCTGATCTCGACGGTGCTGTACGGCCAACAGGAGCAGAAGACCTCCACCGACGCCGCCAACTACGTGGATGGCTCCCGCAATCCGCTGATCCTGCTCGACAATATCGAGACCAAGCAGATGACCGATGAGCTGGCGAAGTTCATGCTTACCTCCATCACTGGCATCGCCAAGGAGAAGCGGAAGGCCGGCACTGACTCGGAGACGGTGATCGAGTCCACCAAGTGCTTGCTGAACACCAGCGGTATCGAACCCCTCGGCGGCGACCTGAGCGAGGTCCTGTCCCGCTGCTTCACCATCCGCTTCGATCTCGAGGCCGAGGGACGGGACTACTTCCTGGAAGCGAAGGTGCTCGCCCAGATCCCCAAGCACCGCGACCTGCTGCTGTCGGCCCTGATGAAGCGCACCAGTCAGGTGCTGGCGATGATCCGGGACGGTGCCCAGGAGCGGGTGATGCGCCTGCTGCACGCCGCTCTGGGGAACCACCCGAAGCGCCGTTGCAACGATTACCTGAGCCTGATGTACCTGATGATGCTGGCCGGCTCGGATGAGGAAACCGTGGCGGCCGGACTGGAGACGCTGCACACGCGCTTCCTGCAGCAGATCGGCTCCCTGAATGTGACCACCCAGGAGACGGCCCGGGAATCGAATCCTATCGCCACCGCCCTCAACAGTCTCTTTCGGGCCTACCAGCAGGCGCTGGAGTCCGATCGCCATTCCATGGCGCAGTACCCCAGCAAGTCCAACAAGGACACCTTCCTGGAGCGCTACCAGATCGAGTTCGCGGAGGAGAGGCTAATCCAGGGGGCGCGGGCCCGGGAACTGTTCGTGGCGCTGCGCCGGGTGTCGAAGGAGTTCAACCTGCCTTTCACGATGACCTCCGTGCAGCAGTTCGCCCAACGCTTCAGCAATGACCTGGCGGCGGTGCAGGACGCAGGGTTCGAGATAGCGATCCACGAGCAGCGCAGTCGCATCCGCACCTATGACATCCAACAGGCCGGGGCGGCGAGCGAGGCCGATGGTGAAAGCGGTGAGGTGAAAGGGGGGTAAACAGTCCCCCCTCTGTAGATATCGCGAAAAACAATGTGTGCCGCGAACACGATCCGCGTTATTTCGTTTCCCACTAACGGGGGGATATATTTCCAGATTTCCTTTCACCCCTTTCACCATCACTATCATCATCATCTATCACTATCAATCAAATCAATCATATCAACCATCAGGAGGCCTTTCCTGAGATCGGGGCAGTCGGTGAAGGCCGGTGGTGAATGCCGATGTAAAGGTTACGGCCGATGGGGGCCTTCACCGCGAAGGTGAGACAGGAGGAGAGATCGGTGTCATGGCTTGATACCCTGGTACGAGTCGAGCAGGGCAAGGGGAGCGCGGAGGTGGCTGGTCTGCATGACCCCGCCCCCGCCAACACGAGCGCCACGCCTTGGCCGGAGCACGCCGAATCGGGTCCGTCGGAGCTGTACGTCGCCACGGACCTGGAGTCCTGGGAGACGAACCGCCCGGAGCCTGACCAGGACGAGATCTGCGAGCGCTGTGGCTATCGGCGCCTCGATCCGCCCTACTACGCCTGGCTGCGGAGCATGATGGTGCGAGCGCGGCAGGCGCACGCCCGGGCGCAACTGCCGGACGCCGAGTACGAGCTGCTGCGAACCCGCTTCAACGCTATCCACGCCTGGGCACTGGCGCGTTTGGGCGAGGACACCCTGCGAGCCGTGGTGGCTGAGGGCGTGTCTGGCGAGTACCGCCCGCCGACTGTATGGATGCCAGAGGACGAAATACAGCCAGCGTCCATCCCTCAGCACATCTACCCGGCCGACGGTGACTGGCCCTTCACGGAATCCGTCTCTCCAGAGGTCGTCGCTCAGGTCGACGCCATCCGTGACCAGGCGCTCCCCCTGGGATGGTCTGAAGCCGGCCTCTACCAGAACCGCGGGAACCTGCAATTCCCGGCCGGTGGCGAGTACGGGCTGGTCTGTTTCCTGCATTTCGGCGACCAGATCGGGGAGATCAGCACGCAGTCCATCGAGATCATCCGACCGAGCGGTAACCGCCTTCGGCACTACAACCGCGAAGCGCCCCAGCCATGGGTCCGCCGGGCAGGGCGAGCAACATCACCCGAAGCCCGTCTCTGGCTGCAGTCCTGACGTCTTGGCGCTCAGGGCCACCACCTGTCCCCAATCATGGCTCCAAGGGTAGTCTTCACCTCGATGGGCGGCATATCGACGCCATAGAGCCGGCACACTACGGGAAGGGTCTCTAACCGCGAAGCACACCATGCCTCAACAGGGAAGCCGAAACGGAATGATCCGAGTCCTGACGCTGGGGGGAGAGACCTGCGGTCGCCCGGGTAAACGTAGAACCTGACTGGCTCAAAAGCCCCCGTGTAGAGGCTCCAGGATGACATCTCCATTCCCTGGTCACTGAAGGAGCCGTCGAGGCTCCAACCGAGCCCGGGATCGGGGTCTGTCAGGACGATTCTGCGCAGTATAACGACCTCGACCTTGTAGTCGCGCAGGACGGACGGCCCACGGTTGGTCACCTCGAGACGCAAGCTGAATCTCGGGTCGCGCGGCCCGAGGCCGCCACCCAACGAATCGAGCACAGTTACATGATCCGCGAGCACTTCCACACTGACTTTGGGGTACCGGAATCGGAAGACAACATCTCGGATGTCAAACGGCTCCATCGGGTAGAAGTTGCTTCCGGCTCGCTTGTAGTACTTGTTGTTGTTGTCGAGTTCCGCCCGGTACGGGGGGTTCGTGCCTGCGGGCACATAGGTCACGACGAATCCTGACTCCGAAGCCGTAGGGTCAGAGATCAGTAGGTTCCGGACGCCTGCCACAACAGGCTTCGTGGCAGTAAGCGTTGCCGCGTTCAGATCCGCGCAAAACGTCTTTGCCGAACTGATGGGATTGAGGCTACGCGCAACATCAGGAGACTCCGCATCGTGCCCCTCTCTGCCGGCTACGACCCCCCACACCAACAAGCCTCCGTCCGAGTTGGCGAACCCCGATATCGCCTTGGCATACTGCCGCTTATCGTTGACGCTTGCGGCTCCGACGTCCGCGTTGTCCTTTTGCTTGAAGTCAAGGTAGAGGTCCTCGGCATGCCTCTCGTTGACCCATCGCTGGACAACCTCCAGCCCCTTCTGCGGGTCGCTGAGGTCCGGTAACATGATCTCCGGATAGGACAGTGCCTCTGAGTACACTGGAACTCCCCTTTCTCGGTGAATGCGACCTAGGAGGGTGTAGGAGCGGCGCGCGAGTCAGTGGCGCTTCAGCCCAAGCTAGGCGCGCTACAGAGCTGCGCTACGCCCGTTAGTGCCGACTGTACCACGACGCAGTCACAACTGGCTATCGCTGCAGCCGTTGCTGACCCCACGGAACCTTAGCCGAGATTCTCACCCGAAGCCGCGGCACTTCGAGCTCCCTTCCGGTATGTGAGTACTAGGAGCGCGAGTGTGACTGCTGTTCTCTCACAATCTGCCCGGAACCACCGCCAGAAAGCCAAGTTGGCGCTTCTTTCTGCGCCCAAAGACTGGACTTCCTTCGCCGACCGAGTGATTCATTGCACAGAGGCCGTCAGTCCCCTGGCGGCCGATTCTGAAGCCGGATGGGCCTCAGAAGGCGTGAGAGTAATCAAGGCGGCGGCTCACGACACACGCCCTCCGGCGGAATGTGGAGGTTGTGCAGTGAGCACCGCTCTAGCGCCCGTGGAGAACGGGCACGAGTGCCTGGATCTGTCGAGCTACGATCCCCAGGCCTACAACATCCTCTCCCCTGTGTTGCGGCTCGACACCGCGGCTCCCTACCTGCGGTTTCGTGCCGTAGAGGTCAGGCTCGATCCCGATGTACATCGCGGCGACTGCTATGCCGCGCCCGGCACGAAGTGGACGAAGGACAGGCGCACTGGTGATCTGCTGCCGGTGCTGGTCGCCCCAAGCAAGCCGGGCTTGTTGAAGATCGCATCCGCGGCCGGTCTGATCATCGACCCCCGCAACTCCCATCGCATCACGCCGGACGCCTGCGAACGCTGCATTGAGATGGCGCAGGCCACGCAGCAGGCTGCACGCTGCGGCGACTGCGCCTCTCGCTTCGACACTGCCTACCAGTACATCGGGGCCGTGCGCACCGATACCGGCTGGCGCATCGTCAAAGCCAGCTATGAATGGAACCTGGATGCCCAGCGTCGCAAGCTGGTGCGCGAGGGCAAGAAGAAGCTGGCGAAGGCGCAGGAAGAGCGCAGGCCGTTCGACCTCGAGGAGTACGTCGACGACCGCCTCGACCAGATCACCGCGGAGCGGTACGGCCTCGCCGAGACGAAGGCGCTGCTGAGGCTGGTGCGAGCGATCTGCCACCTGCGCCAGGCCTACTCGCGCGAGGAGATGGCACGTCCCTTCATCGTCGTGCGCACCGAACTCGCACCTGACTTCGCTGACCCGGCCGTGCGGCACGCGCTCGCGCAGAAGGCGATCTCCAGCGGAGCGGAGATCTTCGGACCGGCCGAGGACGAGCGGCCGCTACTGCGTGTCCCCCAGGTCGAGGTCGTCGACGAACTCGCTACCGCACCGGACTTCACCGATGCTGAGGAGCGCGCTGAGGACGCGGCGGACGAGGATGCTGATGCAGGCCTTCCGATCACCGACACGAGCGGGCTCGACGACTTGGGAGCAGAGGCGCCGGTAGACGAGATCACT
>Ga0315286_10006317_pt1 | contig 11534 bp, 5 predicted proteins | sample YL17G10_0_MG_FD_205038 | JGI IMG/M metagenome (GOLD analysis project Ga0315286, IMG submission 205038) | Sediment microbial communities from Yellowstone Lake, YNP, Wyoming, USA - YL17G10_0 | ecosystem: Environmental > Aquatic > Freshwater > Lake > Sediment | place: USA: Wyoming | collected... | reverse complement strand
GCCCTTGGACTGTTTTCCGCGAGAGCGGGCAATCTGGGCCGATTTGGTATTCTTGACACGCTGCCGAATGCTGCTACAATAGCGTGGCATTTTTACGCAGCCGTAGTGCGGCATGGGGCGGGGGGGGGTGGAATGTTGTACTCTACCCCGCACGTATGCTTTCCGGTGCCATCAGGAAAATACCCGGGAATCTCAGGAACGGACATCAGGGCCGCTAGCCGGACACATCGGTTTCCGGGTGGTTTTGGCGGCGGACAAAGGAGCGCAGAAGTGGGTCGAATATTGCCCGACTCGACGCTGTGGACGTCCGGTTTGACCCTGCTTCAGCGCGCCGGCGTTGCCCTTCTTGCGGCAGGGGCCCTGCTTCTCGCCACCGGCTGTGCCCAGAACGAGTTGGGGCGCTATACGGGCTACTATAGGCCTGTCATCACGGAGCCCAAGCGCGTCCGCAACGCTATCGTCAAGTCAGAAAACTATTGGATCCAGAAGGAAGTGGCGCCGGAGGAAGAATTCCCCGGTCCGATGCCCGGCGACCTGAAACCGTCCGAAGCGGACTACATCCTTGGCCCGGGCGACCTTGCCGATATCACGGTGTTTGAACTCATGGCCCCCGGCCAGCCGTATGTCTCCAGACTTCGCGTCAGCCAGAGCGGCCAGGTCACGTTCCCGTACATCGGCTCAATCAAGTGCACCGGCCTGACGACGCGCGGCCTGGAGGAGAAACTATCCGACCTGTTGTCGCCCGACTATCTGGCCAATCCGCAGATCGCCGTGTTCGTCTCAGAATACCGGAACCTGAACGTATCGGTCCTGAACGGCGTGGCCAGGCCGGGCCTGTATCCGATGGCCAAGCAGGACATGTCGCTGCTGGAATTGGTGGCAATGTCCGGCGGCATCATGCAGTTGACGGAAGACTACGGGTACGTGATCCGCAAGTATGCGCCGGAAGAGGCAGACATGCTGGCCCTCGAGGCGGGCATCGCGCCGGCCGAAGAAGGCGCGGGCGGCGAGAAACCGGTGCCCGAAAAGGCCCCGCAACCAGGGGAAAAGGCGCCCGCAGAGAAGACCGAGGCGCCTGCCGCAGAAGCCCCGACCGCACAACCGGCGGAGAAAGTCGGTCCGGCCGAGTCGATTAACGCGCCGGAAAAAGCACCGAAGGCGCCTGAGCCGGCGCCCCAAGCGGCAGCAAAGCCTGCAGCAAAGGCCCCCAAGTCTGCCCCGAAATCGGCAGCCGCACCGAAGAAGGACGGCGGCGCCCCGGCCTCGCCGGGCCCCTCCGGCAAGGCGCCCGACAAGGCAGGCGAAGAAACCGGCAAGACCGTGGCCGATGCCTCCAAGGAGGCCCGCGAACTTCTGGAGAAGATGGCGGCAGGAGAATTGCCGGCCGTCCAGAAGATAGAGAAGGCCGAGGTCGCCGCTCAGAAGGCGCCTGTGGCCCCGGCGGCCGAGAAGAACGCGCCTGCGGCAAAGCCCGCAGCCACCGATACTGCCGCCCTCGCCAAGGATGAGAAGGAAATCGGACGCTGGATCTGGTCCGACGGCAAGTGGGTCGAAGTTAAAGACAAGTCTTCCGCCGAAACCAAGCCCGCCGAGGCGAAACCGGCCGTGGCTGCCAAGCCGGCCGAGACCAAGCCGGCCGTGGCCGCCAAGCCGGCCGAGACTAAGCCGGCCGAAGCCGCCAAGCCGGCCGAGACTAAGCCGGCCGAAGCCCCGGCGGTTGTGGCCAAGCCGACAGAGGAGAAGCCGGGCGAAAAGGCCAAGGTGGCCGAGGGCATTCCGTCGGAGGAAGCGATCGGCAATCTGGAAGAGAAACTGCGGCGTCTGGGCGTTGTCCAAGGCGCCGGCCAGTTGCGGCGGATCATCCGGTTTGACGTCAGGGCTCTCCAGGCGGGCGATCCGACGCAAAACGTTGTCCTGAGGGACGGCGATGTCGTGACGATCCCGGCGCCGCTGATGGGCGATTTCTACATGGCCGGCGAAGTGGCGCGGCCGGGCGTCTACAGTCTGACCGGCCGCAAGATCACGCTCCTGCAGGCGATTGCGGCCTCGGGCGGACTGACGGCCGTGGCCGTTCCGTGGCGCACGGAGGTTATCCGTCGCATCTCCGAGACGGAAGAAGAGATCATTTATGTCGATCTTAGTCAGATCGCGCGGGGTGAGGTTCCTGACTTCTACGTTCAGCCGGAGGACCTTGTCCGCGTCGGCACGGACCAGGGCGCCATTTATAACGCGGTCAATCGCAACGCCTACCGGGCGACGTACGGCGTGGGCGCCGTTTACGACACGAACTTCGCCGACTTCTATCCCTGGTCGCTCGCGCGTAAGGCGATCATCGGCGGCAGTTGAGCCGGATGAGGAGTGGCGTTGGCGGCTTCTCTTGGTCCAAGGGTCCGCGGGATGCTCGCGCAGGGGAACATCGCCCGAAAGGGACCGTATTGGCTGACGTGCAAGCCCCAAAGCCTGGTCAGACGTTGCCGCCCCTCTCCGCTCAGGCTGCCGCCTCGTGGGACTGGAACCGGGTGCTCACGCCCGCCGTCGTTCTTCAGATCCTGCCCCTGGTCGGCCTGGTCCTCTGGACCTACTGGTATCCGCTGCTGAAGTGGGAGTCGGAATGGCGCAGCAATTCGGCTTGGGGCCACGGGTACCTGATTCCGCTCATCGCGATCCTGCTGGCGCATTTCCGACTGAAAGAATTCAACCCGCGCCGTATTCAGCCCTGCGTCTGGGGCCTGGTGCTGATCCTGGCGGGCCTGGTGGTCCGTATCTGGTCGCAGTCGCTGATGTTCGCGTTCCCCGGGGACCTTTCGTTTGTCGTGGTCGTGGCCGGCGCGGTGCTCCTGGTGCTCGGCTGGGAGATGTTCAGGGCACTGTGGGTCCCCGCGGTCTACCTGCTGCTGATGATCCCGTGGGACACGAAATACTACGAGGGCGTGGCGTTGCCGCTGCAGACGATGTCGGCGGCCGCGGCGGAGCGGTTTCTGGGTGTCCTGGGGTACGAGCGCGTCCAGCCCGCCGTGTTGAAGGAATGGCTGCAATCCTGGGACTTTCACAGCCCGTGGGTTTCCCGCGAAGTCAACGTCATACACCTTGCGAGCGGGCCGCTGAATGTGGCCGGTCCGTGCAGCGGGCTGCACTTGCTCTTTGCGTTCGTGGCGCTCGGCGTGCTGATGGCCTTCATGCACCGGACCCCGCTGTGGGAGCGGTTGCTGATCATGGGGTCGAGCGTTCCGATCGCCATCTTCTGCAATTTCATTCGCGTTACGCTGATGGCCCTCGCGAGCGACGCGCTGCACTTCGAGAAAGATGCGGCGCTCGCCAACGCCGCAACGTGGTCGAAATACGTCCCCGATTTCATCTGGGGCATGCTGGCGGGCGGCGCCTTGCCCGACAAGATCGCGGCGCTGAGGCAGACCGTCTTGAACCCGGACAGTTGGCTCCATCAGAGTTTCGGATTCCTGATGCTGGCCCTGGCCTTTCTCATCATGTCGATAGAGTTGAGGCTTATCGACCTGTTGTTTATCGAGGACGAAGCGCCGGGCGACGGCGATTCGCCGAAGCCCGATACTTCCGGTTGCGCCTAGAGCCGCACCCGTCGGCTTTTCGTGCCTGTGGATAAACGTATGGCGGAACCAACACGATCTGTGAATCGCGCGGCGGCCCTGGCGGCCGCGGCGGCGCTGGCGGCGGCCCTTGTCATGGCCGTCCTTGAAATCGCGCGCCAGTGGCCAGGCGATGCCATGTCCTGGCTCGCCGTGGCGGCGGCGGGCGCGGGCCTCGTGTTGCTGGGCCTGGCGCTGCGGCCGGCTTTCGCGCCGGCCGGCGTGTGGGTGACGGCCGCCGTCGTGCCCGTGGCGTACCTGGTGCTGGCGGCGGCGCCGAAGGCGGCCTCCCTGGAAGCCTGGCCGCTTGCCCGGCTGGGGGTGGCGGCCGCCGCGCTCCTGGGCTGGCTCGTGGTTGCCCGGCCGCTCCCCGGGCGCCTACAATATGCCGTGTGTTGCGCGGCCCTGGCGGTCGGGGCGGTCTTCTTTGCGGCGTGGCAGCCTCCGCCGCCGAAGCCGGTGCCGATTGCCCGCCCACTGCTTTCGTTGGAGCGAGAGTTAACAGGCCTGCTGCCCGGTTGGAAAGGTCAGGACCAGCGGATGACGCCGGACATGGAAGGCCAAGTGAAGGCGGACGAGTACCTGAGTCTGGACCTGACCCCGCCGACGGGGAACTACCACGTCAGGGTTTACATCACCTATAATGCCAATGCGATGTCGAATGTCCCGCACGTTCCGTGGGTCTGCATGGAGAACGCCGGATATACCCTGCTCTCTTCCCGGCAGGATGACGTGGTGATTTCTTCCATGAAGAGCAAGGAGATTCCGCCGAACGTGCTGTTGTTCGACGGCGGCCCCTCTCGTCGGGACGCCCGGACGCTGATATTCCACTACTTCCGCGTCGGTGAGTCCTATACGCGGAACCGCCAGTTGGCGCGCTTCATGGCCACCACCGGAAGCCTGGGCCGCGGCAGTTTCCTGTCGCAGACGCAGGTGATTGTCTGGCCGGACCCGAATGACTCTGAAGATCCGATGGACAAGGGGAGCCGGGCCTATCGCACTGGGGTTCAGATTCTCGACCTTCTCGTGCCTTTGCTGGAGCGCGAGTACTACCCGGACTTGCGCAGCACCAAGGGAGGATGATTGTAAATGGCTAAGCGGCTGAATACCAGGCTTTTGCTGAGGCTGCTCGTTTTTGCGGGCGTGCCCCTGGCGGCCATCATCGTCGTGGCGGCCAGCGGTTGGTGGGCCGGCGGGGACCCCGAGCGCCATGTCCAGGACGCGAAGAACTACATGGAAGCCGGCGAATGGACAAGCGCCTGGCTCGCCGTGCGCAATGCCGTCAAGGCGGGCGCCGGCAAGAAGCCGGAAGTCCAATTCATGTTGGGGCAGATTGCGATGCACCAGGAACCTCTGGCGATTCAGCCGGCCCTCCAGGCATTCAGTGCGGCCGTCAAGATGAAGCCCGACTTCGTTGAGGCCCAGCGCGAACTGGTTCAACTGTACCTGCGCCTCCGCTTCTGGAAGGAGGCACGCAGCGAGATTGTCCGCCTTACCCAGATGGATCCCTCCGATGGCAAGGCTTACCTGTGGGCGGCTTACGTCGAACTGGCGTCCGCCGAGGCTGAGCCGACCCAGTCCAAGCGGGTCCCGTATTACGAGGTGGTTGTGGAGCGGTGCCGCGCCGGCATTCAGAAGGCCCCCGATCTCCTCGAACTGTACCTCCGGATGGCCATGGCCTACGAGAGGCTCATCCAGCCCGAGAAGGTCATGGAGGTCCTGGACCTGGCCATCAAGAACAACCCGAAGAATGCCGAGGCGTACGTCCTCAAGGCCGGGCGGCTTCTTACGCTCGGCAAACTGGATGATGCGACCAAGGTCCTCCAGCAGGGCATCGAGAAGGCCGGCGAAAATGCACGCCTCTACGTCATGATGGCCGACGTGGCTTCCCGGAATAAGGGCTCCGACCAGAGCCGTGAATTCCTTACGAAGGCCCTGGCCATCGACCCGAAGAACGAGACCGCCTACCTGCGCCTGGCCGGCATGTACCGCTCGGACGGCGATCGCGAGAAAGCCCTCGCCACCCTCACGCAGGGCCTCGAGCAGTTGCCCGATTCGAAGCCCCTGAAGTTTGACCAGGCCGACATCTGCCTGGACATGGGCAACCTGGCCAAGGCCGACCGGTTGATTGAGGTCATGGCCAAAGACCAGCCCGACACCGCTCCCCTCTACTACCTGCGCGGCCGGCGCGCGATGCTGAACATGCAGACGCGCCAGGCCATCACGTATCTGGAGATGGCCCGCGAAAAGCAGGCCACGCCCCAAGTGCAACTGCTGCTGGCCCGGGCCTACATGATCGCAGACGAACTGGGCGCGGCCCAACGGGAACTGGACTCCCTCCTAAGGGAGCAACGGGATCCGGGGATTATGGCGTTGGCCAGGAGAAGCCTGGCCGAGGTGCAGTTCCGCCTGCATGATTTCGAAGGCGCCATCCGCAGCGCCCGGGAGGTCCTGGCCGTCAACCCCGATGAGACGGTCGTGCGGCTCCTGCTTGCCCAGTCGCTCATGTTCCGCGCACGGTCGGCGGAGGCGCTGAAAGAGGTCCAGACGGCCGCCGACCGCGACAAAGACAATGCGGAACCGTTCCTGCTGATGGCCGACATCTACAAAGAATTGAAGCGCCCCGCCGACGTCGATGCCGCGTTCCGCCGCGCCCTGGCGGTTGGCAAGAACTCCATGCGCGTCGCGCGAGCGTACATTGCGTACCTGAAGGAAAACAACCAGCCGGACAAACTCAAGGCCTTCGAGGCCGAGGCCCGCAAGACCTTCTCCGAGGAAGAAGTCATCGAGTTGACGGGCTCGCCGGAGGAAATCGAACGCATCCTGAAGGCCCGCACGGAAAAAGAGGACGCTCCGGCGTCGACCTGGCTTGCCTTGGCGCGACTGTACCAGTACACGGAGCGAGTGGACCCCGCCAAGGACGCCCTCCGCAAGGCCATGGCCAAGGCCGAGGCGAACTCACGCGACTGGCGACAGGCCTGGCAGCAACTGTTCAGCATCGAACTGGGCACCGACGCCTACGACAAAGCCGCTGACCTGATTGCGCAGATGAAGAAGGCGGACCCGAAGGCGACGGAAGTCATGTTCTACGACGCCCTGCTGGCGCTCAGCCAGAAGAAGCCGGACGAGGCGGTGACCCAGTTGCGCAACGTGGTCCAGGCCAACAAGACCCTTTCGCAGGCCCACTTCATCCTGGGCCAGGTCCTGGCACGCCAGCGCAAGTGGGACGAGGCTGTCGTGGAAATGACCAAGACGCTCGAACTGCGGCCGCAGTTGATTCCCGCGAGGCTGTTGCTGGGGCGCATCTACCTGGCGCAGGGCAATTACACGGCCGTGCTCTCGGAGGCCAACGAGGCCCTGAAATTCGATCCGCGGTACGTTCCCGCCCTGGACATGAAGGCGACGGCGCACGCCGGCCTGGGCGCCTGGGACCAGGCGGCAGTGGCCCGCGAGGAGATCGCCAAACTCGTTCCCACCTACGTCAACAACCTCGTTGCGCTGGGCGCCCTGGCGATCCAACGCCACGACCCGCAAAAGGCGGAAGAGATCTTCCGCCGCGCGTATGCCCTGGAGCCGGACAACCTGATGCTGGTGCGCGGAATGTCGGAGTTCTACGCCAACACCAACCGCGCCGCGCAAGGCGAAAAACTCATGGACGACTACGTCGACCGCCACAAGGACCAGAGCAACGCCTACGCGGCGCGTGGCGAGTTTGCGTCACGCACGGCCGGCCCCGCCGAGGCCGAGAAGTATTACCGCAAGGCGGCCGAATTGTCTCCAGCCGACCCGTTGCCGCTCGTGGCCCTGGCCGACCGTTATGGCCAGGTCGGCGAGTGGGCGAAGGCGGAGGCCGTTTACCGCCAGGCGATTGGCCGCGCCCCGAAAGACATGACCGCCAAACGGAGGCTGGCCGACATCTACATGCTTCAGGGTAAGTTGCCCGAAGCCAAAACCGCCATCGACGAGATCCTCGGGGCCGACCCGAAGGACGCCGGCGCCCTCGTCATCGCCGGCCGCATCGCCTCTCGCATGGAGAAGCCGGACGATGCCCGCCGGTTCATGGAAGCCGCCCTGGGGGTCGACCCCGATTATGGCGAGGCCAAGTACCGCCTGTCCGAACTGTACGCCGGCCCGCTGCCCGAGAAGGCCCTCGACCTCCTGGCGAGCATCGAGGTCACCGACGGGGCCTTCGAGAAAGCCATGCTTCTGAGGGCCGACATCAATACCCGCCGCGTCCTCCTGTCGGAGGCGATCTACGACCTTCGCCGGCTCCTGGATTTCCGGCCCAACAGCATGCCCGGCCGGTTGGCCCTGGCGTCCAAGTACATGGCCATGCGCTCGCCGGAGAAGGCCGAGGAAATCTTCAAGCAACTCTCCCGCGAGCGCCTCGACCAGGAGCCCGCGCTGCTGGCGGCCATCGCCGACGCCCAGCTATTTCAGTTGCACTACGCCGAGGCGCTCGGCAACTACGAGAAGGCGCGAAAACTCAGGCCGGAGGCCGCCGACGCCCTCTCGGGCGAGGCACGGTGCCTCGTGGCGATGAACCGGTCGAACGAGGCCATCGACCGCGCCCTGGCCGTCATGAACCAGTTCCCGAACGAGGTCTGGCCCCGCATCGCCCTTGTCGCCGTCTATGTCAGGACCAATCAACGGGCCAAGGCCTTCGAGGCCATCCGGACCGGTCTAGTGCGCCGCCCGGACTGGGAGCAGGGCTACGTCATGCTGGCCGACCTGCTGTTGCAGGACAAGAACCCGGATGAGGCACGCAAGGCCCTCGCGGCCGGCCTGGCGAACCTTCCGAAGAGCGTGGCCCTGCGGGCCGCCATGGCGACCATCGAAGTCAGTGTCAACCGGCCTGACGCCGCCCGTAAGATCCTTCAGTCGCTGGCACAGGAGTTCCAGGCGCTCTACGGCGAATCGCCCGAGAAGATCGACAAGCTCCGCCCATATATGCCCTCGGTCCGCGTCTACAGCCTGGCGCTCTACAACCTCGGCCAGACTGACGAGGCTCTCAAGTGGGGCATGATGCTTTGGGCTCTGGACCCGACCGATATCGCCAATGCCAACAACATGGCGTGGATCCTGGCGACCGACAAGAAGGACTACACCCGGGCCGGCGAGATGATCCACCGCTGCCTGGCCCTTTTGCCCAACCACCCGCAGGTGCTGGACACAGCAGGGTGGATCGCATTCTTGAGTGGAAAATACCCCGAAGCTGCCGATAATCTAATGGCTAGTATCAAGTACGGGGACAACGCCGAGGCCCATTATCACCTGGGCCGCGTCTATGAAGTGCGAGATCGCCTCGATGAGGCCCGCGTGGAGTATCAAAAGGCGATCGACATGGGCCTTGTCGGCAAGGGCCTTGAGGATGCTCAGAAGCGGTTGAAACAGGTTCGCAAGTAGTCTTCCCGCACGGCATCGCGTTTCATTGGCGCGGCCGCGTGTGGTGAATACAAACATTCACGCGACAGCAGAAGGAAGGTGCCTATGTCTCAGCAGTCGACAGCCATTACTGGTCCGGTCGCAGGGGCTCTCTCCCCGGCGGACATCTTCCGGATTATCCGGAAACGTCTCTGGCTAATCATTGCATGCTTTGTCGTCGTGGGGCTGGGCGGCACGGGCGGCCTGGTAGCCTGGTACTTCTGGGCGCCCTACTATACGGCCGAGGGCAGCATCGAAGTCGAGCCCGGCCAGAACCAGATTCCCGCGCTCACGGCCGGATTCACGACGGAAGTCCCCATCCAGCAGTTCCAGTTGTATGTGGAGGCCCAGGCTCTTGCCATCAAGAATTACCGGGTCCTGGATGCGGCGCTGAAGGAACTCGAGGGTAAACAGAGCCTTTATGTCGGCAGCGGCGCCGTCCAAAACCTCGGCCTCGACCTGCGCGTCATGTACATTCCGAACACCCTGAACATCCTCGTGAGCCTGCGCGGACGGCATCGCGAGGAGGTGCATCAGATTGTCACCCAGGTCCTGACGCAGTACACGGCGCAACTCGAGGAAGACCGGCGGAAGACGGACGAAAAACGCCAGCGCGACTTGCGCACCGAGCGCGACGACCTGCGAAGCCAACTGACCGACCTCGGCCGGCGCCTGTCGGTCCTGCGAGACGAATCCAGCATCATCGTCACCGACGAGCGGCAGAGCGAACAGATGGCGCGCGTCACGGCCCTGACGATGCAACTGACCACCGCCCAGGTACAACTGGCCGAAGCCAAGTCTTCATGGGACCAGTTCGAGAAACTGCGCCGGGTGGCCGAAGAAGGCAAGGACATGACCCCCGTCCTGATGGCCTTCCCGGACGTGATGGAGAACCTGCGCCGCGACCCGAACATCATGTTGTCCACGCAGCAGGTCTCGCGCGCAGCCGAGGAGTTGCAGGCCCTGAAGGCGCGTTTCGGACCCAAGAACGATTTCGTCTTGCGGGGCGAGGCGGCCCTCCAGACCGCCCAGAACGATCTCCAGGCCAAGCAGTCCGAGGCCCTGGGGCAACTTTTCCAGCAGCAAGCGGCGACGCTCAAGAGCAAGTACGACCGGGCACGCGACGCCGAGGCTGAATTGCTGAGCCGCCTGGCCGAGGCACGCACCGCCGCCCTGGGCGCCGCCAAGTTGACCGCCGAATATCGCGCGCGCGAGGCCGATTTCAATCGCACGCAGACCCTCCTGAACACCGTCTCGGAGGGCCTGGAACGCATGCGCATCAGTTCCGCCCTTGCGCGGCCGAACATCAGCGTGAGGAACTGGCCCATCCTGCCGCTCGACCCGTCCGAGCCGCGCCTGCCCCTCTACATCCCGGCCGTCGTTATCCTGAGCCTCCTGGTGGGCGTCGGCCTGAGCCTTCTCATCGAGATCGTCGACACGCGATTGCGGACCCCGATGGAGGTCATACGCCAGGTCGGTGTTCCGCTGCTGGGCAGTGTTCCCGATCTCACGGAGGACGAACGTCTGGCGATCGACACCAATGTCGCCTTCGTCAGCCAGACCGTCCCGCACTCGCTGCTCGCCGAAGCCTTCCGCCAGGCGCGTACCAACCTCTTGTTCTCCACGGATCGCCACGTCAAGAGCATCCTCATCACGAGCCCCAACCCAGGCGACGGCAAGACCACCGTCGCGGTAAACCTGGCGCTGACGATAGCGCGGGGCGGTAGCCGCGTGCTCCTCATCGAGGCCAATTTCCGCCGTCCGTCCGTGGGGCGGGTCTTTGACGTTCCCGAATCGGTGGGTCTCTCGAATGTCCTGGTCGGCCTGGCCACTGCGGACGACGCCATTCAGGCCACCCGCATCGAGAACCTCGACGTGATGGTGTGCGGGATCCTCCCGCCCAGCCCGGCGGAACTCCTGGGCTCTGCCCACATGCGCCAGTTGATCCAGGATATGTCGCAACGCTACGACCAGGTCCTCATCGACGCCGCCCCGATGCTCGTCGTGGCCGACAACTATCTCTTGGCCGAAGCGGTCGACGGCGTGATCATCGTGTATCGCGCCGGCGAGAACACCAAGGGCGTGGCGCAACGCACCGCTCGCCAGGTCAGATCTCTCAGGGCCCACCTCATGGGCGCCATCCTGAACCGCGTCCGCGCCACCAAGGGCGGTTACTTCCGCGAGGCGTACCAGGCGTATTACGACTACTCGGCTGCGGGCCCGACGGGTGTTGCTTCGGCCACGGCGACCGCCCCGAAGGCCCGGCCGGCCTCGTCGGGCACGGCTGTCGCCGATCCCACGGACGAGGGCAAGACGTGACCATAAAGGCGGGAACAGGGAACGGGGAACCGGGAACCGGATGAAGAAACGAACTTGCGCGGCGGGTCTCCGTACCCGCCGCGCTGTAATGGGTCAGTTACAGGCGCCCCGTGAACGTAGGGGCGAGGCATGCCTCGCCCGCGGGCTCGCCGGACTTCATCGGGCGAGGCATGCCTCGCCCCTACGCCGGCG
>Ga0315286_10006316_pt1 | contig 11534 bp, 11 predicted proteins | sample YL17G10_0_MG_FD_205038 | JGI IMG/M metagenome (GOLD analysis project Ga0315286, IMG submission 205038) | Sediment microbial communities from Yellowstone Lake, YNP, Wyoming, USA - YL17G10_0 | ecosystem: Environmental > Aquatic > Freshwater > Lake > Sediment | place: USA: Wyoming | collected... | reverse complement strand
TCGGCGATCATCATGATGGCGGCGATCTACTATGGCGCCATGTACGGGGGATCGACGACGGCGATCGTCGTCAACATCCCCGGGGAGGCCTCCTCCGTCCCGACGGCCATTGACGGCTATGAGATGGCCAAGCAGGGGAAGGCCGGGCCGGCCCTGGCCATCTCGGCCATCGGCTCTTTTTTCGCGGGAACGATCAGTGTCGTCGCGCTGACCTTCTTTGCCCCGATCCTGGCCGACTTTGCCGTGGTTTTCGGCCCGCCGGAGTACTTCGCGCTGATGTTCATGGGCTTAAGCCTCGTGATCAGCCTCTCGGGCCGCGCGCTGCTCAAGGGGGTGATCTCCATGGCCCTCGGCCTCACGGCGGCCCTGATCGGTCAGGACCCGCTCACCGGGGCCGCCCGGCTCACCTTCGGGACTTCGACCTTGAATGCCGGGGTGGATTTCATCAGCGTGATCGTGGGGCTCTTCGCGATCAGCGAGGTGATGATCAACGTGGAGCAGCGGATCACCGCCATCGATACGATGAGCATCAGCAACTGGATGCCGACCTGGGCCGATATCAAACAGTGCGGATGGACGATGATCCGGGCGACGGGGGTCGGTTTCTTCTTAGGGCTCCTCCCCGGATGCGCCCCTTCGGTCACGACGTTTGTGGCGTATGATCTCGAAAAAAGGGTCTCCAAGCATCCCGAGCGGTTCGGCCACGGGGCGATCGAAGGGGTCTGCGCCCCGGAATCGGCGAACAACGCCACCTCGACCGCCGGATTCATCCCGCTTTTCTCGTTCGGGCTTCCGACGGCGCCGTCGATGGCGGTGATGCTCGGGGGGCTGATGATGTACGGCCTCCAACCCGGACCGATGCTGTTCCAGACGAATCCGCAGTTCGTCTGGGCGGTCATCGCCAGCATGTATATCGGCAACGTGATGCTGTTGATCCTCAATCTGCCGCTGGTCGGGATGTGGGCCAAGATCTGCAGAATCCCCTTCTATATCCTGGGGCCGATCATCGTCTTTTGCGCGATGATCGGAACCTACAGCATCCGGTTTCAGGGCTTCGACGTGTGGGTGATGCTCCTCTTCGGGGTGATCGGGTACTTCATGCGGAAGCTCGGCTACCCCGTCGCCCCGATGGTTTTGGCGAGCGTGCTGGCACAGATGCTGGAGACCTCCATGGGGCAGGCCCTGCTCATCTCGCAGGGCTCCCCGCTGATCTTCTTCACCCGTCCCATCTCGGCGGTCTTCATGGTGCTTGCCTTCCTCTCCATCGGCCGCGGGATCTGGGCTCAGGTAAAGGCCAAAGCGCCGGAAGTGGTTACGGATGATGCGGAATATTGACCGTTATTTTAACCATCAACCATTTTTTTAAGGAGGAAAAAGATGAAAAAAATTGCTATCGGTTGTATCGCTCTTGTTGTCATCCTTACCCTGGTCTGGGTCGGCGCGGTCGCTGCGGCGGATAAATTTCCCAGCAAACGGATCACTTACAACATCTGTTTCAATCCCGGCGGAGAGTCGGACATCACCGCCCGGTTTCAGGAACAGGCCCTGAAGAAGGCGCTCGGCGTGGATATCTCCATCAACTACAAGATCGGCGGCGGAGGGGCCCTCTGCTGGTCGGAACTGGTCCAGACCAAGCCCGACGGCTATACGATCGCGGGCCACAACCTGCCCCATATCGCCCTCCAGCCCATGGAGATGGGCAATGCCGGGTACAAGACCCTGGACCTCAAGAACATCTACATGTTCGAAAGCACCCCGAATCTTCTGATGGTCCGCAACGACAGCCCCTACAAGACCCTCAAGGAGTTCATCGATGCCGCCAAGAAGCTCCCCGCCGGCGTCTTTACGGTTGGGGGCAGCGGCACCTCGTCGGCCAACGACCTGGGAACCACCATGCTCAGCAAGGCTGCGGGAATCCAGTTGACCTACATCCCCTTCGGCGGGACCGGTTCGGCGGTACCCGCCCTGCTGGGCGGGCACGTGACGGCGCTGATGAGCTACTCCACCATGGGGGTCCAATACAAGGGTAAGTTCCGCGCCCTGGCTATCGCGTCGGAGGAGCGGATGGAGGTCCTCTCCGACGTGCCGACCTTCAAGGAACAGGGATACGATATCGTGGAGGGCGCCTACCGGGGTGTCGCCGCCCCTCCGGGAACGCCGGATGAGGTCGTCAAGATTCTCGCCGATGCCTTTGACAAGGTCATGAAGGACCCGGAAGTCAAGAAGAAGATGGATCAGAACGCCTTCAAGACGGAGTTCATGGGTCCCGAGGCCTCCCTGGCCCTGGTGAAGAAGAAGATGGTCGAATATGAGGTCATCATGAAGGAGCTCGGGCGGATCAAGAAATAAGGAGAAAAGAGATCATGCGGATTACCGAAGTCAGGACCGAGTTGCTGCGGATGCCGCTGCCGCGCCCAATGCAGTCCGGGTCATCCAGCGGCAAGAAAGGCGGTCCCGTCGGCCACATCAACATGCCGGTTGTCTTCATCACCACCGAAGACGGGACGACAGGGGTCGGCTACTCCTGGAGCCTACTGGGGGGTGACACGGCCACCCGCTGTATTCTTCAGGACGATTTTGCGCCGCTGCTGATCGACGAGGACGCGCTCGACCATGAACGCCTGTGGCACAAGCTTTACAGGCGCATGCAGACGGGGGGCCGACGCGGCCTGGTGATCCAGGCCCAGGCGGCGGTCGATCTGGCCCTCTGGGATATCAAGGGAAAAATTGCCGGGTTGCCGGTCTACAAGCTCCTCGGCGGCCGCCGGGAAAGCGCGCCGGTATACTACTCCGACGGCGGATGGCTCTACATGAGCGTTTCCGAGATGGTGGCGGCATTCGAGGAATACCTGGCTCAGGGGATGTTCGGCGTCAAGATGAAGATCGGCCATGCGGATTACCGGACCGATATCGAGCGCGTCCGGGAGGTCCGGAAGGCGCTGGGCGACAAGACCTGGATCGCCGTCGACGCGAACCAGAAATGGGACTTCCCGACGGCCGTGCGGGTGGGCCGCGAGCTTGAACAGCTCGGGATCGCGTGGTTCGAGGAGCCGCTGTTGTGCGAGGATATCCCCGGCCACGCCAGGCTCGCGGCGGAATTGGACATCCCGATCGCGATGGGAGAAACGCTGGGGTCGCGTTTTGAATTCGCCGCCTACCTGCGGGCCGATGCGGCGGATATCCTGCAGCCGGACATCATCCGGGTCGGCGGCATCACCGAAATGGTCAAGGTGGTGACCCTGGCCGACGTCGCCAATCTGCCGGTGGAACCGCACCACATGATGGAAAGCACGATCCATGTCGCCTGCGGCGTGATGGAATCCGGATCCATCGAATACATGCCCTGGGTGGCGAGCGCGTTTGCGGAGCCCATGCAGATCGTAAACGGCCAGATGCTGCCGCCGCAGAAACCGGGCTTGGGTCTGGAGATCCCCGAGGAGATCATCCGGCGGTTCCGTGTGGGGTGACCGCTGTCCGTCTAACACCGATGCCCGGCACGGGCGCAACGAAGGATGAAAATCACCCCCACCCTTCCCTCCCCCCTCGAGGGGGAGGGATCAAGCGAGAGGGGGCAATAAAGTTACCAATGGAGAGATGAACGTGCAATGCGATTCGGAAAATAGGTTGAATCAGCCCGCCTTCGGCGAGGCCCTCTTTGACCTTGTCCGCCGGACGGCCTGTGAACTGCCCGAAGATGTGGCGGCGGCCCTGAAGCGGGCCCATGATGAAGAGGCGCCGGATTCGACGGCGCGGGTGATTCTTGCGACGTTTCTGGAGAACATGGCCCTGGCCAGGGAAAAGCAGGTTCCCCTGTGCCAGGACACGGGGATGCCGCTGTTTTTCTTCCACCACCCTCCGAGTCTCTCCCACCGGGTGATGCGCAGGGTGTGCGAGGAGGCCGTGGCGCGGGCGACTCGGGAGCAATATCTGCGGCACAACGCCGTCGATCCCGTAACCGGCGTGAACAGCGGAAACAATGTGGGCAAAGGGTTTCCAGGGGTCTTCTTCGAGGAGTGGGATGACGAAGCGGTTTCCGTGGCCCTGATGCTCAAGGGCGGCGGCAGTGAGAATGTGGGGCGTCAGTACAGCATGCCGGACGATCTCCTGGCAGCCGGCCGGGATCTGGAAGGGGTGCGGCGCGTAGTCCTGGATGCCGTCCGCCGCGCGGAAGGGAAGGGCTGCCCGCCTGGGATCCTGGGGATCTGCATTGGCGGCGACCGGGGCTCGGGCTATCTCCATTCCAAGCACCAGCTTCTGCGCCCCCTGGGAGACGTGAATCCCGATCCCGCCCTGGCGGCGCTGGAAGAGCGGATTCTCCGGGAAGCCAACACGCTCGGGATCGGCCCCCTCGGCCTCGGTGGGGAAACGACCCTGCTGGGGGTCAAGATCGGTGCACTCCACCGTGTCCCCGCCTCTTACTTTGTCACCGTGACGTATATGTGCTGGGAACACCGCCGGCGGGAGATCCGGATCGACGCCGACGGGACCTGGCGCTTTACCCGATGAGGCGGTAAAATGATCGAACTGACGATTCCCATTTCCGAAGAGAAGATCCTGTCGCTCCATGCCGGCGACACCGTGGCGATTTCCGGGATCGCGACGACGGGCCGGGATGCGGCCCACAAATACCTGGTGGATCGCCTCATCGAGGGGCCGAAACCCCTGCCGACGGAGGATCAGCGGATCTTCGACGAGCTGAAGAAGATCTACCGCGGCGGGGCCATTTACCACAGCGGCCCGATTCTCCGCAACGACGCGGGGCGATGGAGCATCGTCTCCTCCGGGCCGACGACGAGCATCCGCGACGAAATCTACGAGGACAAGGTCATTGCTGCCTTCGGCCTACGGGTGGTGATCGGCAAGGGGGGGATGGGTCCGCGGACGCTTGCCGCCTGCAAGGCCCACAAGGCCGTCTATGTTCACGGCATGGGTGGGGCCGGCGTCACCAATGCCCGGGCCATGGTCGAGGTCCTCGACGTGTTCAAGAAGGAGGAATTCGGTCTGCCCGAGGCTTTCTGGAAGATCCGTTTGGACCATTTTCCGGGGATCGTCACGATGGATGCCCATGGGCGGAGCCTCCATGAGGAGTTGGGGAAGGCGTTCGATGAACGCCTGGCAAAACTTCTGCACGGCGAATCGGGAGGCTGATGCAGCGGGAGGGAGAACTGCCAACGCGAGTTGGAGACCCCGATCGGACGAGACCATCGCGCCATGACTGCAACCCCGTTTGCACAAAACACCCTCGATCCCGCCGTAGAGATCCTCTCTTCTCCACGCCCGCTGGTGATTGGCCACCGCGGTTGTGGGGCTGTCGCTCCGGAGAACACGATTCCCTCGTTCAAACTTGCACTCACGGCGGGTGCAGATCTCGTTGAGTTGGATTATCATCACACCAAAGACGGCGTACCGGTGGTGATCCACGACTTCACACTGGACCGCACAACCGACGCAAAGAGATTCTGGGGCGGGTCCAGGTTGAAAGTCGCCGACCGCACAGCCGATGAATTGTGCGCGCTTGACGCGGGCGGGTGGTTTTCGTCGCACTATGCAGGCGCCAGGTTGCCAACTCTCGTGGAAGCACTGGAGGTCATTCAGGCGCAAGGGATGGCGCTCATTGAGCGCAAGGGCGGTCATCCGGCGACGATCCTGCGCCTTATCCGTGAGAAGGGCTGGGTCAACCGCCTGATCGTGCAGTCCTTCGATTGGGGGTATCTGAGCGCCTTCCATGCATTGGAGCCGCGGCAAGTTCTCGGCGCGTTAGGGCCGCCCAGGACGTTGGCCGACGGTCGCCAAGCGACGAAACTTTCCGGGGCGCTCAGTGGCCGGTGGATTGACGAGCTCGAAAAGACCGGCGCACGCATCGCGGTCTGGAGCAAGGCCGTCAGCAGGAAGTCGGTCCGCCTAACTCATGAGCGCGGGTTCAAGGTATGGGTCTATACGGTGAACGATTCGGCGCTGGCAAACAGGCTGTTGGATAGGGGCGTAGACGGCATCATCACGGACAATGCCGCACGGATGTTTCGAACGATGGCGCAGAGAAATCACGGAAGGAGCGAAGGCGCGGGCTCCCGGATTCTTTGAACGTCTGTCCCCCGTTTCCGTATATTGTGGGGTCAGGGGAGAGGATCATGATCACGATCAACAGCTTTCTGCACCGTGAGGTTCTGAGCGATATCATCCGCCGCTGGATGTACGATGAGGCGCGCCCGTCGGACGCGGATCTGATCACGCGGCTGGTCCATTTCAACCATATCTTCGTTGCCCGCTACCTGGATCTCTTTGCCGGACGGATCTTCCGGGGGCTTCATCCGGGCGTCCTCTCTTCCCGTTCGGTCCAGATCAAGGGTGATCTGAAGGACGTCCTCTTTTTGTCGCTCCCTTACCGCAATGAACGGATCGACGAACTGATCCGGGATTACCATCGGAATCCCGGACGCTTCTACCGGGAGACCCCTTTTCACGGAACGCTTTACTTCACCCGGCGCAACGGTTTTTCGGCCTACGTCGGATCAAGCCGGATCAAACGCGTCCGGCGTCTTGCGGAGAAATCGGCCCGCCGGATCATCGACCGTATCTTCGACACGATCAAAAGGCATGCCGAAACCCTGGCGGATGAGCGGGCGCGTCTCCTCGGCATCCCGCGGGAGAGGCTCCTGACGACGCCCGCGGACATGACGGAGGAGTTCCTGAGGGCGGAAAACCGGCTGTTGGACGATCTGCTTGACAAAAGGCCGATTGCGGGTGACGGAGAGGTCCTCGTGATCAACGACGTCGCCGGCGTGAAGGTTATCCAGGAGGCGCCGGAACAACGGAAGTTGATGACGCTCCTCGGCCAAATGCCGGGCTGTGAGGTTGTCGAAGAGGAGGTCCATGCAGGCAGATACAATGCCACGAATCTGATCGTCCGCTTCCGGCCCCCCCGGGAGGAGATCCTGGCTCGTCCTCTCGGCCCGGGGATCCTGACGATCATGCAGGCGCGGGGTTTTTCCCCCTACGAAGCAAACCGGTCCTTTGCCGAATTCGTCCGTTCGGGGGAAGAAGATGTCTTGGTGGAGATCATCGTCTCCAACTACCAGGAGATGCTGGAAAGCGAAGTCGGCCTTTGCATCCACGAGGATCGGATTATCGAACAGAGGCTCTGCCAGCAGTACCGGGGGCCGCTCGCCCGGAACATTCAGTGCCTGCTGGAATACCTTTTCGCCTTTCCCGCTTCTCATCGGCGGGAACTGGGCGAGTTGCCGATCAAGATCTGGAACCGTTACCTGCCGGACTACTTTGACGAGATTCTGAAGCAGCTCTTCCGCATTCCGCCGGACAATTTTCTCGAGTAGCTTACAGCGAGGCGCTGCGGGGATTAAACTCATGCGCTACTTTGGGAAGCGCTCACCCCCGACGAGGATCTTCCCGGACCATTCGGAATCCTTCGTCCAGTAACCCTTCCGCCTCTTTTGCACGGATCGCGGGGGTTTTTGCCCCCATGACGACGGCGATCAGGCGGGTGTTCCCGCGTTTCGCCGTGGCCACGATGTGGTAACCTCCTTTGACGACCCAGCCGGTCTTCAGGCCGTCCGCGTCAGGGTAGTGCCGCAGGAGGCTGTTATGGTTGCGCTGGGTAATGTCGCGGTAGGTGTAGTACTGCTGGGAGTGGAGATTCAGGGATTCGGGAAATCGCTGCAGATAGTCGCAGGCCAGGATCAGCATGTCCCGCGCCGTCGTGAACTGGCCCCTGGCCGGGAGGCCGTTGGGGTTCTTGAAAAAACTGCGGGTCATGCCGAGATCGCGGGCCTTTCCGTTCATCTGTTTCACGAACCCCTCGACATTGCCTCCGATGTATTCGGCGACGGCCACGGAGGCGTCATTGGCGGAAACCACGGCCATGCCTTTGAGCAACTCATCGAGGGGGATCTCGCTCCCGGCCTGGATGAACATCTTCGATCCGCCGGTCCGCCCGGCCCTCCGGCTGATCTTTACCAAGTCCGACGGGTGGACCTTGCCGTCGCGGATCGCCTCGTCGGCGATGTAGAGAGAGAGGACCTTGGTGATGGATGCGGGCGGAAGCGGGTCGTCGGCATTGCGGGCGTAAAGCACCCGGCCGGTCGTCATATCCATCAGGATGGCCGAATGGACGGAAAGCTTGCGGACCCCCTGCGCCGAAAGATTCGGCGCGAGCAGGAGGATCAGCAGAATTGCGAAGGGAACAATGATTCTCTTTGCGATCGTTCTCCCTCCTCTTGCCGTGCGGGATGGTTCGGAATCGAGGGAAACCATCCGATTATTCCGCCTGGTGGATGGCGGAGAGCTTCCAGGGATGATCCCCCACGGGACGGGTGAAGGTCCAGTACTCCTGAAATTTCACCGGTTCCGTCCGGCTCCCGGCGACGACCTCTCCGGTCCGCTCGTCGGCGGTATAGTCGAGCAGGTTGGCGTAGATCTTCGCCGTGATGAAATCGACGCCCCCTTCCTGCCAGATCTCGGTGATCTCGACCGAACGGACGGCAATGTTGTCCAGGCGGTTGATCCGTTGTTTTGCCCGCAACTGGTCCGCCTCTTCCTGGAGCGTCTTGTACATCTCATCGGTCAGAAGGTTCCGGATGCCGGACATGTCCCGGTTTGCCCATGCCCCCTGGATCTTGAAAAACCGATCCATGCAGCCATCGGTAAAATCTCTTTCAGCGAAACGGGGGTCCATCTGCCGGATATGGCGGAGACCGGTTTCCACGTCGCTTTCCCGTGCCTCCGGCTCATACGCGGTCATCGGCGCCGCGGTCTGTCCCCCGTCGATTGCCGATGAGTTCCGGTAGGAGACCCCAGTCGGGGCCTGGCTTCGCCGCCGTTTGATGAACCAGTAGATGCCGTAAAGGAGCGCGCCGATCAGGATGATCTCCATCATTCCGATCCCGCCGCCGAAGCCGCCGTCTGATCCGCCCGCAAAACCGAGGCTCCGGAAGAGCATCCCGCCAAGCATCCCGCCGACGAGTCCGCCGGCCATTCCCCGGAGAAAGCCGCCGCCGCCAAAGGGCGAAGGTGCGGGTGTGGAGGGGGTGTTGAGCTGTCCTGACCCCGGTGAGGGGCTTGCCGGGGTTGGGGCAGGCGTTGAACGCGGGGCGGTGTAGGTGCGGGAACCCCGGCTGCCGAAGGATCCGCCGCCGCCGACCCGGGCCCAGGCGTCGATCTCCAGAACGGACAACAGAAAAAACAGTGAAAAAAGGACAAGGCCGCAGTTGGCCCAACGGTTAGCAAACATCGTTTTCTCCTAAGTGAGATTTTATTGGAAGACTAATGGCAGAACGCGCGCTTGTCAACATCTTTTTTGGACACATGTTCCAGTTGCTGCTGGATATCTGCTTTCCCTTCCTGTATAATCCGTCACCATCACGCGGCGGAACTTGCCGCGTCAAACACCCCTTCCGAGGGGAAGAAGAGGCAGGGACCTTGAGTGATATGAACGCGAATATGATCCTGGTGGGCTTTCTGATCATTCTTGTCTGCCAGGATGTTGTGGCCGTAAAGGCCTTTCGAAGGAGTGTCCGGGATGGGATTTTATGCGCCATCGTTCCCGGTTACATCCTCTTCTATGCGAGCCGCGAGGAGTCGCGGCAGGTAAAGCCCCTGATCGGCTGGCTCGCCGGTCTCGTGGTTTTGCTAACAGGTTTGGTGCGTTAAATCAAAATTTCAGGAGGTGAGGCCATGAAAGGGAAGGATGTCGATTATTTCGTTGCCCTGTACGATGTGGCGAAGGTGATCAATGCCTCCCTGGATCCGTTGAAGGTCCTGGAGAAGATCGTGCAGTGCGTGGTCAAGGCCATGGATGTCAAGGCCGGCAGCATCCGGCTCCTCGACTCCCGGGAGCGGATGCTGGTGCTGGGGGCGTCGAGCGGCCTGTCCAAGGGGTATGTCCGCAAGGGCCCCATCCTGATCGAGGAGAGCGGTCTCGATCGCAAGGTGCTCAAGGGCCGGTCCATCTGGCTGGAGAACGCGCAGACGGCCAAGGATTTTCAGTATGGCGTGATGGCGAAGGCGGAGGGGATCAAGTCCGTCCTCGTCGTGCCGCTGATGCTGGAGAAGAAGGCGATCGGCGTCCTGCGCGTCTACGCGGACCGGATCCGGAAATTCCATGCTGAAGAGCTTAAGTTCATGAAAGCGGTGGCCAACCTGAGCGCGATCGCCCTCGACAACGCCCGAATGCACGAAACGCTCCAGACCCGCTGCGATCTGATGGCGGCGCATAAGTACCGCATAGATGACAATTGACGGCTACGTAAAAAGTCCGGAGGATGCGTTGCGCTTCATCCTTCCCCTGCTTTCGCAGGGGCAGGCTTATTGCGGCTGTGTTCCGGGGACACGTTCCGATCCCTTTGGGCTTCCGGAACATATCCCCGACGCCTCATTCCTCAGGACTCGCGCGCCTTGCCTGCGGAACTTTTTACGAAGCCGCCCCATTTTCGAGACGTTATGGCTTTTAACGAGAGTGTTGCAATTGAAAGGAGGTCCGTATGATTCGCCTTGGCATCAACGGTTTTGGCCGGATCGGACGGCAGGTTCTGAAGGCCGTCCTGATCCGATACCCCGAGTCCCTTCAGGTCGTGGCGGTCAATGACCTCTTCGATGTGGAGACAAACGCCCACCTGTTCAAGTACGACACGAACTACGGCCGCTACCCAGGGAGGGTGGGCGTCCGAAAAGACCGTTTCATCATCGACGGGAAACCGATCAGAAGCCTGGCCTTCCGCGATCCCGCGTCCATTCCCTGGGACGACGTGGGGGTCGATATCGTGATCGAGAGCACCGGTCTCTTCCTGACCGGTCCGAAGGCCGCCGCCCATCTGCAGGCCGGGGCGAAGAAGGTGATCATCAGCGCCCCCGCCAAGGAAGAGGATCTCACCGTCGTGATGGGGGTCAACCACAAGGAGTACAAACCCCGGAAACATCATATCGTCTCCAACGCCTCCTGCACGACGAATTGCCTCGCACCGCCGGTGATGGTCGTTCACGAGGCGTTCGGCATCGAAAAGGGGATGATGACGACGGTTCACTCCTACACGAACGACCAGCGCATTCTCGACCTGCCCCACAAGGATCTCCGGCGCGCCCGTGCGGCGGCGATGAACATCATCCCGACGACGACCGGCGCGGCGAAGGCCATCGCTCTGGTGATTCCGGCCATGGAGGGCCGTTTCGACGGCTACTCGCTCCGGGTGCCGACGCCGACGGTCTCCATCGTCGATTTTGTGGTCGAGCTCAAGACGAAGACGACGACGGAGGAGCTGCGAAAGGTTCTCCGCGACGCCGCGAAGAAACGGCTCAAAGGGATCATGGCCTGCGAGGAGGCCGGTCTGGTCTCCATGGATTTCAAGGGGGACGCCCACTCCTCGATCGTGGATATCGAGTTCACGCAGGTGCTCCGCGACAACATGGCGAAGGTCGTGGCCTGGTACGACAACGAGTGGGGCTACTCCTGCCGGGTGGCGGATCTGGCCCAATACATCGGGGAGAAGGGGCTTGGGTAAAAACGGGACAAAAATCCGCATCCTGGT
>Ga0315286_10006313_pt1 | contig 11537 bp, 17 predicted proteins | sample YL17G10_0_MG_FD_205038 | JGI IMG/M metagenome (GOLD analysis project Ga0315286, IMG submission 205038) | Sediment microbial communities from Yellowstone Lake, YNP, Wyoming, USA - YL17G10_0 | ecosystem: Environmental > Aquatic > Freshwater > Lake > Sediment | place: USA: Wyoming | collected... | reverse complement strand
AGCGTATTGGGTTACGAGTAGAGTGAGCCCCAGAGAAATCGCACAAAATGCAGCAAGGGCTATGGCGAGTGTTTTAAGTGGTCCGGGTAGAAATAGTGTTCCAACAATTCCACCAGCGATACCGAAAACAGACATTGAAAGAAGCCACGGTAGATTCATAGCTTTCTGCACAACGTCCTGCGGACGATCTGGAACAACAACCACAGGAGGTTTTGGAACCGGTGGTACGGTCTGACAACCAGTTATAGATGAACAGACCAGAAGGAACATCCCCAAGAAGATGATACTGAGCACCATAATAGCCAAGACAAAGAGACTTCTTTCGGTATCAGTCAATCGATTCATCACGAGATATCTCCTTCTATAAAATCAACTTCAAATGGATACGTTTCTAGAATAGGTGTTAGTTCTTCAAGATCACTTTCATGGATCACACGAATCCACGCTTTTCGAGTTTTCTGCCACATGAATCCTCGTTCACTAGCTTGAGCACGATTGGTGTAACTCACCTTAGCAACAAGCGTAATGGGCGGTGTTGCACGACGATCAAGCATTGCTTGCATATCAAAATTGGATGCAATCTTCATCATCGTCATTGCATCAGATAATGCTCGATGTGGAAAAGGATTGATAAACCCATAATAAGCTGCTAGATAAAGTAGATTTCGGTACTTACAATTCTCAGGAAATGGAAATTCATATAGATCAACCCAGCTGTATTCTGTTGGGGTTTTAACACCGGTTGAATACCGTTTTAAGAATGAATCCATTACCAGTTTATCAAATTTCTTTCCATTTGCAGCCAAAACGAAATCTGCTTCATCAGCCATACTTTCATACTGAGAAATAACGGATGGGGCGTTCTCAGCATAATGATCAATGTCATCCTTAGTAATTCCTGAGAGCTTCTCACAAACTTCCCAGTTGCCATAGGTAGAACTTGCTGTATCATCGACCAAACAGCCAAGAGAATACAGAGAAGTCTGTCGATCAGTATCCCACAGGACTGCTCCAAATTCAACCACAGCACACTGTTGAACGTCCAGACCATTCGTTTCTAGATCTAATCCTAGAACTTTCATTTATCTATTCCTTTTTCAAGTCTTTGAGATGATTCAAAAAACGACCAAGGCCTGCATGTGCATTATAAACAGCAAGCTCAAAATCTGCTGGAATGCCGTTCAAAACAGCACTGATCTGCTTCTTAAAAGTTCCTACGTATGTATTGGTATCAATACCTAGATCTTGCAATATTCGTTTTGCTGCTTCAAGTTGTTCAATCTGATGTTCAAGCTTTTGATTGAGTAATCGAACATCCTTTACTTGTTCATCTACCTTTCGTCGAATCTTACGAGCAATCTCATGACCAAGAATTGTATTGGCTTCAGAAGCTTCAAACCAACTTCGATAGTATTCTGTTTGAGATCGAGTTTCTCGTTCTCTGATAACCTGTACTCGAGCCATCAACAAGTACCCATACAATTCAGATGGTATAATCACATTTCGATATGGGGCTTTCTTCTTTGTATAGAGTATGTTGCCAGATTTTGCGACCCATATCAATCCGGCTTCTGAACCAACCTCTTCTTTCGAAATCAACTCGGAAGGACATACAAAATAGAATTCATGACAGAATGGAAGATAGCTTGGCCACTTCTTATCATTCATGAAATCATTTCGATCTACTTTAATCTCATATCCAGTTGCACATGGATGAACCCAAGCTTTTCTCATAGCCCAAGCATCTAATCGAGGACATGGGCTGGGTCCAGTCTTACACTCAGAAACATACACATCTTCAGCATGTCGTTTACGAAGAAGTTTGTGAATTTGTTCCACTGTGATTTTCAATTGTTTTGTTTCTGTCTTCATACTTTCGTGCTAAACTTCGATGCACCCAATGTGAAATAGCTACAATATCACTATCCAAAAGCACATCTTGAATGAAAATAATGGGATGAAAATTCGTTTGATTTAGCGCATTCTGAATTTCAAGTTCTACACCACCAGATTGGATAACATCATTTACAATGGTCATATCACAAGTATTTTGGATCTGAAGATCTGCTTGTAGAATAGCTGAATCAGTTACTTGTCCTTTTCTCCACAAGAGTTGAATGAGCTGATCATGCTGATGGGGACAATAGATATAGAGCTGTTCTCCAAGAAGTTTCTGAATCTTTTCCGCCTGAATACATGCTTTCTGTAAATTCTTCTGAATTTGTTCATCCGTGGCGTTGTTACCAGCCGGTCCCCTGATAGCTGCACTATAATACGCCCTTACTTGTAGCATCGGAATACCCTTCTCCAATCAGAATTGTGTACACAAAGTAATTTCGAAACAACTTTGTTCGTCTGTTCAATTGTATGTTTACTGTTTTCAACAACAAAATCAAACTTCTCACCATTCCAAGCTTTGAACTTCCAATAATGTGTAAAGTCACCCTTCATAATATACTGTATTGATCGACGAAGAACCGTCCACCAAGAATCTGTTTTAGAATATCCTTGACATGTTGCTTCGGTGATAAAATCCAGGGCAGTCTCACTTTCATGTTTCACAGCCCCTTGATTTGGATCTCGAAGAAGACGAATAACAATACCACCAAGCTCATGAACTTTCTTTAGCTCATTGGGGAATCGAAGATCCGCAGTAAACGTCAGATCTACATTTGGGGCTGAGACATACGCCTGTTCGTATAGCCGCGTCCAAATATCTGGTTCGACCCCTCGGAACATTTCCGTTCCTACCGCTTGAAGGAGTTGACGAATGGTCTTTCCCGAAGGTGTTTTTCGAAGTTTTACATCCTGATCAGAAAGCTTCTTAACAGAAAGATTCCAATCATTGGGAACGAAAGCATAAAGTACAACCCGTTTAAGCGCATCAGCAAAATTCAGTTCTTGAGTCAGTGCTTTTTTTCTAACGATTGCTCGCAGGCCATCGATAAGCGTGGTTTTTCCACCCAGTGCCTTTGCTGAAATAGCGATGATCATTTATCAACCCTCTTCTGTAATTAGCGGCTATTCAAATCGGGATGGCTAATTCGAAACTGTCGAAGCATTTCTTCTCGTTCCTGAAACTGACGAAAGCGCTTTCTTTCCGATATCATACAACACATATCGGGTTGAAGTTTCGTTGGTAGCCCAAACTCTTGAAAAGACAATTCAACAAGTTCTCGAAATGCTTCTTGTTGATGTTCGGCCTTTCTTCGTCTGCTCATCTTTGTTTCATCTCCGTAAGCTTTTTGATTTGGTTTTCAAATTCTTCACGAGTAATTTTACCGTAGGCCAGATTCCAACGAAGCTCTTCTTCTTTTGGTCCAATTAAACGTGGACGCCTGTTTGAACCTTTGCTCATATTGTATAATCCTCTTTCCGTAATGAAATTTGAAGAATATTCAAAACTTGTAGAATATGATCTCGAATTGTAAAAGGATTCAGGTTGAATTCCTTTTGTAAAGTTCGATACGTTCGTTTGTATGCAAAATGTTGCACGAACATCTGATAATCTCTATAGGAAATCACTCCTCGTTTGATTAAACGACGAACAGACTGTTCAAAGTCTTCAAACAAAAGATCGGCCCATACTGGTCGTGTATCTGCTTTTTCTAGTTTTGCTACTTTATGAAGCTTGTGTTTTTCTCGATGAATTCGTAGATAGGTCGTGTATACTGCTTCCTTAACATAGAAGTAGATTCGAGTATCTAATCGTTCTGCATCATGTTCAATGGTCATAACCTTACAGGCCTTACTAAGGCCAACAACAGCACATTGATATAGATCTTGTGGATCTTCAAAAACTAAGATCGGGCACTTTGAACGAAGAACTCGAATACAAACAACAAGATGATCGTCAACTTCTTGTAAAAGTTGAGCAAAATTATCTGCCGTTGGAGCTTGTCCATACATGATCATTAGTTTTTTAGCTTTGAGTGTATCCATACCACTATCCTTGTGCTCTCTTCAGTATATCCAAGAAAATTTTCATCTCTTTACTATTTGAAGTCGCATTTGGTTTTCCTTCTTCTGTTGGTTTTTTTGAAACATTCACCAAGCCCTGGTTAGTATCAATATACTGTGAAGCAGTTGTTTGACCGGCTTGTTTCATAATCGAAGACATAACTTCAATGTCCGGAGGAAGTTGACATAATTCTAGGGCTTTCATAACTGATCCGGATACAGCATCAGCACAGTCCTTAGAACCGATCATAACTTCTTCTTTGGGTGTTCCATCAGGAAGAAATACAATTTGTGCAATCTTATTCGGATGATCGATCTTATTCCTTTTCGGATCATCTTCGAGATTAGCAAGCTCGAAATGAAGAATCGGAATCATTGGAACGACCCAACAACTATCACATACAATGTCCCGAAAACCTCGATAAAGCTCAGGCTTCGTATCCATAGACAGATGATCATTCTCAATTCCAGCCAAAGTCAACGTTTGTCGACTATCAGCGCTCAAAAGATTCAAGTCAGCTGTGACCATGACAATGTTGTAACCATACGTCTTTTTGAGATCAATGATCAAGCGTCGAATCTTATTGAACGGAATTTGATCTCCCGCTCGAGCCCGTATTCGCATACAGAAGTCTGTTTCAACCACAGGCTTCTTATATGTAATTGGTGAGCCAGCTTCGTCTTCTCTGTAAATCTTCTTCCAACCAGAAATTCCCGACATAGCTAGACCAGAAGAGTCTCCAGAAAGAGAAATATCCCAATGAATACATCTAGGAATGTTCGGGGGCATTCGAATGGCTTCGAACTTGATGTAATGGGCAAGATTGATATCATCCATGAGCCCCAATTCAATGACCGGCATTTCTACTGGATTTTGTCTTTGGGCGTCGTAACATTGAGAAATTACTTTTTCAGATGAAAAAAGTTTGGCCTTTCTTAATTCTGTCACAGCAATTCCAGCAATATCTCGAAGGGCTTTATTCACATCCCGTTGAAAATCTTCACGATGTTCGATTGGTACTGGAATGATGGTCTTATTGGCCTGTTGAACCTTTTTAAGCTCTTCTTCATTCTCAATAATCTTTGATGGTTCGTAGATATCTCCAAGGGCTATGTTGAATGTTTCTCCACAGTAATGTCCCTTGGGTAGAGCTTTCCATAACGGAACATCTACAATTCGAACACTGTTTTCGTTTTTTCGTTCGGCAATAAAGGTATTCAAAAATGACATTTGTTCCTGTTTTGAAGCTACAAGAAAAAGTCGTCCGATTGATTGTCCGTCAATAACAAAACGTGACTTGAATCGATTTGCAGCAGATTCATATGCGTCGATGACTTTTCGTTTCTGTCCTACACTTTCATCAGGGGCATCAAGCTCATCTAGAATACCACAAATAACATCATCTCCCTGAATACCAAAACCCTTTGAATATGGTGAAGCTAATTTGAATTCAAACAGCGGAAGATGTAATACAGGAAAGTCTTGAGACCCACCGATGGTTCCCTGTTTCTGAAACCAAGGAGACTGTGTTAAGTGTGACTGTAAAATTCTGTATCCCTTGCTCTGAGATTGAGATTTCACAAGATTGAAAAAAGCTACAGTCATTCGACCGCCTTCAGCTTTACCTCCGAAAAATTTCCATGGTGCTTTCAAACACAAGACACGATAGATAACGTAAAGAGCTCCCCAGATAGCAGCTCTGCTCTTCCCGGTTCCAATACCTCCGGTAAAAACAACCTGCCATTGCTTATCATCCTTCATGATTTTAGAAAGTTCGTCTCTCCAAATTTTACGAACTGCTTCACCATGATTAGTCAGATTTCCAAGGAAATATGACGAAGTGAGAAAATCATCCACCGTTACCGGACGTTCTCGATAGTCCAGTTCATAAAGATGATCTAAATAAGTTCGAATTTTAAGTGTTCCCATCAGCTTCTTTCTGCTCTTCTTCTAACATCTTTTGTTCAAGATTTTTTCGAAGAAGTTCACGCGTTATTGGAGTAAGTTCTTCGGCCTGTTTCAATAGTTCTTTTCCATCTGCACCCAATAAGATTTGATGAGATTCAACCTGTTTTCGTTCTGGTTCTTGAGGTTCTGATCCACCTTGATTGATTACAGCCACATTGAAATGTCGATGAATCTGTGTTGGTTGTGGCTCTTTGAATGTCAATCCCATCTTCTCTGCAAATTCCGCAAGACTCTGATCTTCAAGAAGCCACTGATTCAGAATACGTCGATATTCTCCAAGGTTTACACCCAGTACAGATACCGTGCATTCTTGCTGACAATTTTCACAAATAAAATGAAGTTCATGTTTTTCTACTTTTTTGTCTTTTGGTTTGTCCGCTTTTAGAGCTTCAACTTCCGTTTTACCCCAAGTATATATTCGAACCGCAGCATCACAGCATAGAGAACGCTGTTGTTCGGCCTTCTGCTGCATTTGATACAGTGCATCGCGTAAGTGGGCTACACGGGCTTCGTGACCCTCGATTATTTCCATGGAAATCATAGTAGCCACTTGACAGGAAACATCATGATCTCGACGTTTCTTAATCTTGTCTGCTATCTGTCGAACATAGGCAATATCTACATGGGCTTCTTCAACCACACGAGACAGGATGCCCTTATGTTTCAGAAGTAAGAAGCGAACACGTTCTTCCGTACTGATTTTTTCGAGGCTTTCACCCATCCTTACTCCTCGTAGACACCAAAAATATCAGAAACACCAAGCATAACTACAAAATGCTTCTTTCCTTGCTGATCTTCAGCAAATTCATACCAGGGAACCTGGAGGTTATATTGCACTAGAACTCCCGGTTGCAATTGATCAGATGTTGGATGAAAATACTGTCGTGGTCCTGGATCTACCCAATAACCAGATAGACCGTTTACACGCCGACGAGCATCTCGACCATACCAACCGGGACCAGCAGCAAGAAGAATACCGATACCTTGTTGATACTCCCCACGGAATTGATCGGGGATTTCAATTAGGCCCAAGGTTCCATGTGTGATGGGCTTCGGCTGAGGCCAGATAAATGCAATGTCTCGTAAGGGACGAAATGGAAAAACCACCTCATCATGGATAACAAATGGACAAGCCCGTCGAATTTCTTGTATGGTCAGTTTTTGCATTTCTTCTTCTCCGAATGTATTGGACAATCCCCGTTCATTACAAAACAGGCACCACCAAATACATCACTTAGAAAACCAGGAAAACCCTTTCCATGGCAGTTATCTAACACTGGACAAGTGCATCCAAGAGCAATAGCTTTTTTGGATCCGGGATTTGGTACTTGTTTTTCTTTCTTCATCTCATTGCCGCAATAATTTCTGGTGCTAGATTAGATGGAACATACGAAGCTACATTCCCTTCACTTTCTTGAACATCTACTCGTTTACAATATGGACCCAATTCTTTATAGATCCAAGAAGCTAGATTTTCAGCTGTTGGTCGTATAGAAAGAGCCTTATTAAGATTCTGGTGGTCCAAGTACCCATGAATACGCTTTTTGATTACTGTAAAATCTAGAACCATATCATTCTGTAAATCGGTATCTTGTGCTACACACCAGACCGTAACTATTAAATTATGGCCGTGGCAACTGTTGCAAGGACTTTCATATGGTAGATTGAGTTGATGGGATATTGCTAGTTCCATTCGCTTCTTGACGATATACATTTACTTCTCCTCTATGAATTGAACTTCGTATAGGCCATGAAGGTTTCGATAAGATTCACCTAGTCCCATTCCACAACCAACAACAAATGGATCTCCTTTAGCAAAGAAACCCGAAACATCCACATGAATATGTTCCCTACTCTTTATATACTTGTTGATTAACGTAGCAGTATAGATTCGGGCCGGATGCATCTCTGCAATGGCATCTCGAGCATGGGCCAATGTCTTACCCGTGTCAGCGATATCATCGATCAACCACACTGTTGAATTTTGAATCAGATCTCTATGTAAATCTAGGTGATAGGTAGCTTTGATTTTCGACGATCCTGTTCCTTCACGGTATGAAGACCGTCCAATGTGACCGATAAATAAAGCAGTCTGCGGAAGGTATTGCAAGAGTTGATATTGTGTATACAATCCACCTTTGAGGATTGAAACGATGCAGACTCGTTGATGTCGATTACAGCCTCTCCAAGTTATATCCTCAATCGTCTTGGCCATCCATTTCAATCTCGCAGCTACTTGATCATCTCCTGCAAAGGTCATGGGAGCAGGAAACGTCCCGTTTGTCCACTGACCGAAGATCTCATGACCATAACTGGGATGGATAATCTGACCTTCACACACTAGAGGAACAAGATGATGAGGATCTCCCACGGTATTCATTGGGCGTCATCTCCAACTGTTTGAACGAAACTGATATCATTTGTTTGTGTAACAATGAAACTTCGATCAGCTACAGCCATCAGCTGATCCTCGTGCGTTACAATGATAAACTGAATACCCAACAATTCGTGAAGCTTCTTAATCATTGCACCCAAGTCTTCGAGCTTTCCCTTATCCGCATCCTTTAGAGGCTCATCTAAAATCACAGTCTTTCGAATATTTTTACACGTAATAGATGCAATAATGACCCGAAGAGCAAAGGCTGATAATACTGCAAGACTTCCTCCATGCTCATCTCGTAATGAATGTCGAACTCCATTTTTCTCAATATAAAAATTGGTTTCTGGATGATTCCGAGCAACGGTATCTTCTACAATAAACTTGTATTCAAGACCGAAGACACATTGAATAGCCAAGGTGACCAATTCTTCAATGATGTTTCGAACCTGTTTCTGGGCCAAGATTCCCGTTGCTGAAAGGACGTCTCGAACTTTCGTCCAATTCTGATGTTGACGGTCCAGATCCTTGAGTGTGCTTTGAATTGTAACCAGTTCTTGCTTCTTCAGTTTTTGTATGCCCTGTTTCTCAGCAAGAAACGTTTGGTAGTTGGTGAGATTCATCAAGGCTCCAACGGATAGAAAATTCGAATCTGTGTTCCATTCGGAAATTCTTTAGGATCAAATACGAGTCCCTGACTGAAATCCATATTTAGAACTTCTCGACTTTCAAGATCATACGTAGTCCACATTCGCTTTCCAGTATTGGGATCCTGTTCAAGATCTGCCCAACCCGTAAGCTTTCTACGTCGATTGGCTGGATGCCCGGGCTTGTGTAATAATAAGATCCATTTCTTGACTGAGCGCAGTAAGGTGAGTAGATACTTCATTCCGTTGTGTCTCCAATTCTTTCAAAGCTATTTTCGCCTCATCAACTGTCTTGTATCCCATGTCCTGGAGCTGTTTCAAGATTGCATCTCGTTGACCAATCATCTGCTGTTGCTCAGCACGAACTTCATTTAGTTTCTTAAGCTGCTGTTGAACCTTTTCAAGGATTTCCATCTCTACACTCCCAATTGATCAAATACAAGATCAATAAGCTTTCGAATCTCTTTCATATTGTCTGGATCATTGGCTATTTGAGCTTGAAGAACTTGTTCTAACACTTCTTTCCAACTAATTACGGTTCCCTCTCGAGCTTGTAGAGCCTCGATGAACTGCAACAAGACTTCATTGCTTTTTTCTTCTGTTCGAGAAAGATCAAAAACTTCTTTAACGGGATGGACAGGCAACAGATGTTCTCCAACCAAACGTGTTTTTGTCTCTACGGTCATTACAGCAGGCTGATGTGCGAGATCCCATTCTGAGATTGTCTTTCGTAATAGGGCTCCAGGGTTTATAATGAGTCGATTCTTATACTTCTGCCAGAATCGATAATGATAATCTCCACAAAAGATGAAGTTGAATCCCGGGTTGTCAATTAGAAATTGCTTTGGTGCTTGAAGCTCTTGTCCGGGATACAATGGATGATCACCAATCATTTGATGTGTCACAAGAATATTCAAATCTTCTTGATCTTCTGGTTCTGGAATTGGTTGACCAAAGGATGCACCATACACGTGAAGAATTTCATTACCATTCGGAATTAAGGTTACTGTGCTTCCGAGCAATTCTACTACACCAGCAGCTTGTAGAACAGCAAGGGGACTGTTATCTAATGTTAGAGCAGAATGCCCGGAAATATCATGTTGACCAAAAATACAAAAAATTGGTTTTGTAAGATGTTTCTTAATCAATTCGATGATTACAGCTTTTACACGATTGGCTACATATGGACTATCAAAGAAATCCCCAACTTGAAAAACAGCATCACAATGCTTCACAGTCTGGAGTTCGTAGTCAAACTTGTCCAGTTGGGCTTGCCAGTAATCATCGATCCTTCGAACCGGTCGATGATTTGTAAGATGTTGATCGCCAAGAATGCCTAGTAACATTTGTTTTCCTACTGAGGATAACAAGGAATGGATAGTTGATTGACCTGGATATGAATATCCTGTGTAAGCGCATGGGCCAAACAAACAAAAGTCAATTCTTCGTACATTCGAACCAATGTTATGTTTAGACGATCCAAATCCATTTTCTTACTTTTATTCATCCACTGTTCATACACTTTGTATTGTTTTCGAGTTTCTTTAGAAACCCATGGACTCTTAAAAAGGTCTGGAAGAGAAGTAGAAGTGAAAAGGATTGCTTCTCCTGCACTAAAACCCATACGACATAAAGATAAAAAGGCCAACTGATTGGCCATCGTTTGGGTCTGCGAAGGGGCACCAATCGTTTTCTTGTTATCCGAATCAACGTTAGTGTTGTACTTTGGCCGATTCTCTCTTTCCCAGATGCTATTATCGTTCGTATCCATGTTAGTAATATACTGTTGAATTTTATACAAATACGGGAATTTTAATGATTAAATAGGTTTATACACAATGTTCTAAAAGATGCTCTCGACCTTTTCCAGTAAGTTTCTGTCCACAGCTGGGACAGGATACAACTTGAGTTAACAATACATCCCGATTCTCTTCTTCTTGCTTAATACAAAGTTCCAAATCACAAAGATGCATATCCAATCCGATGTGATTATTGATATTCTGATCTAATTTCCGAATCAAATCAGGAAAAGTTACAAACTTAACAGATAGAGGATATGCACGTTCAGACAAACTTGTTATTTCTTCTGTAGTCACCGCACGTTGGGGAATGATCAGTCGATCCCAATTTGAAAGTATTGTGATCAATGGTTTGATTTGCACTTCAATGTGCTCTTTGTTGAATGTTTGTATTTCTTCAACAAGCGTAATCAATGCATTCAAAGCATGCAAATCAATTCGTGAAGCTTCAATCTGATTCAGTCTGTTGGTAGTTTCAATCAATGTTCTTTGTTGTGATTGAATTTGAGAGAAACAAGCAAGCAATTCATTTGCTTTTTCATAACTGAGTTCAATGTTCGGACTATATCTGGCTAGCTGTGCTTCACATTGATCATTTCGAAGGAGTAATGAAGACAGTTCCTGCCCTTTGCCTGAAAAAAAGTCAATCAGCTGATTGTCCTCGGTAGCTTCATCAAGTAACTTTCGAAACTGATTTAGCTGAAGCTTGTCCAGGGCATCAAGAATGAGTTGAATTTTCTCTTTTTCAACTTCCGCCTGTTCATGTTTGTTTTTAATCTCACGAA
>Ga0315286_10006312_pt1 | contig 11538 bp, 6 predicted proteins | sample YL17G10_0_MG_FD_205038 | JGI IMG/M metagenome (GOLD analysis project Ga0315286, IMG submission 205038) | Sediment microbial communities from Yellowstone Lake, YNP, Wyoming, USA - YL17G10_0 | ecosystem: Environmental > Aquatic > Freshwater > Lake > Sediment | place: USA: Wyoming | collected... | reverse complement strand
GTCGGCCTCGAAGGCGCTCTGGGCGGCCAGCACCGTCCAGACGCCGGGCGTAAGGCAGTATAGATACCAATAGCCGATGGCATCGCCCTGGAGGCCGTTCAGGTACTCCATGGCCGGAAACATCCGGTCGTTGAAACGCCGGCGGACCTCGCCCAGGAGCTTGTCGGCCTCGGGATCATCGCCCGCCGCGGCCAGCGCCCAGAGAGCCAGGCCGCTGTTGCTCATCCAGACGTAGTTGTGAAAGACGTGGTCGTTGCCCAGGGCCAGCCCACCGGCCACCAAACTGGCGGCGCTCTTGCGAACCTCGGCCTTGAGCTCGGGAGTGAAGCCCGGATAATCATACAGCCAGTCATAGGCCAGGGCCATCTCGCGGAGTCCGAAATAGACGTCGAAGGGGTTGTCGGTTTCCTTGCCGAGGCCGCGCGCCCTCTGAATGGCCTTGTCCGCGGCCGCCTTGTCGCCGGTGAGCAGGTAAACCGCGGCCTGCGCCGCCGCGCTGTCATGCTGCTGGAGCTGCACCAGCACCGTCTGGAAGTTCGCGTCCCGCGGGATGGCCTTGAGCTGCTCCAGGGCTATCGCATAGGGGGTGGCCTTGGGGCGAACCAGCAGCCGGGGGTGGTCCTTCTTGATGCCCTCGGCCTGCGGGATGAGTTCCACCCCGGCCGCCAAGGCGGAAGGAACAGAGCCATACGCGCCAAGCAGCGCAGCAAAGCCGAAGCTGACGATCATGGTCAGTTTCACGGCTTGGCCTCCTGGAACTCGAAGGCGCCAACATCGAGCTTGCCGTCGTCTGGGCGCTTCTCGTTCTTGATGGGATGGGCGTACTGGAACTCGGGCTTGAGCGAGAGCTCGCCGGCCTTGCCGGGGTCGGCACCCTTGCCGATGCAGGGCGATCCCTTCTGGAGCCGGAAATCGAAGGCCGCGCGGTTGAAGAAGAGCGGGTCACCCTCCGTGAAGTTGCCTTCAATGACCGCCTTCGGCCAGTTGCTGAGCTTCACCTTGAACTGCTTGCCGGGCACGCCCAGGACTATATTGTTGCGGATCACCAATTTGAAATCGGGCGCCACGCCCATGACCCGCACCAGCGAGGCCTCCACCTCGCCGTTGCGGTAGTCGGAAACCACCGTGTTGTTGACAACATACAGCTCAGAGCCCTGGTACTTGACACCTTCGGTCCCGAAGTTAATGAACATATCGTTCTGGGCGTTGGCCGCCTTGTGCAGGATGTTGCCGACGACGTAGCACTTGCCGCCGTTGCACAGATCGAGCTCGTAGCTGCCCGTGCCATCGGCGTCGTCGGTGATGCGGTTGTACATGATGTGGTTCTCGGCGGCCCGGGATTTCACGAGGTTCGAGTATTTGGCGTGGTGCGAGTAGTTGTAACGATAGGTCAGCTTCTTGACGAAACCGATGTAAAGGTTGTGGGTGCCAGGCTTCTCGCTGAGGCTGCAATAGGAGAACTCGCAGTGCTCGATCAGAATCTCGCTCTCCGGGGTGTTGTTGTTGGTCATCAGGGAGTCCTGGCAGTCGTGGAACTTGCAGTTGCGGAGCGTCAGGTTCTCGCCGTACTGGCGGATGCCCGCGCCGTTGCCGTCGGGCACGCGGCAGCCGGAGAACTCGATGTTCTCAACGGTGGTGTTCTTGCCCTTGATCGCCCAGATGGCTTGGCCCCAAATGTGCTTGCCGGCAGCGGGGATCTTGGCGCGCCCCTCGCCGACGCCGCGGATGGTCAGATTGTTCGCGGTGATCGCGCCGACGTCCCCGTCGTACTTGCCGGCCGCGTCGATTTCGATGGTGTCGCCATCCTTGGCCACCGCAATGGCCGCGGAGGGCTTGTCGAACTTCTTGCCGGGGCCGACCTGGAGGGTCTCGCCGCCGACGGCCATCGCGCTCATCACCACGGGCACGGCCGTCGAGATCGTCACTGCCCCCGCCACCACCGCCGCCACGACCTTCACTTTCATCCAGAACATTGCTTTCAGAGCTCCTTTCGCCAAAACCAGCGCCTCGCTCCCGACCGCCCCGGCCGCGGCACCGGCCGCGGCAAACTTCGAGACGGCCAGGAGGGAAGGAAGGAGTGACGACGGCACCGTCGCCTGCGCCTCGGAGGCCAGCACCCCGACGAGGGCGGCGCCGCTGAGCGAGGCGCCCCGGCCGGCCAGGCGCTGCCGCAGGCGCTCCAAGCCGTCGCTGGCCCGACGGGCGAGCGTCCCCCGCGGACAGCCGGCCACGGCGGCGGCCTCGTCCTGGCTGCGATCCTCCAGGTAACGCAGGATCACCGCCTGGCGCAATGGCACTGAGAGCGCGGCCAGTTCGCGGTCCAGGACCGCCAGCGCCGCCGATGCTTCGGCCGGATCGGCCGGGACGGTTCCCGGCCCCACCGCCTTGTGCATTGCCGCTTCCTCCTCGAGCCGGGAGCGCCGCGCGCGGCTCCGGGCCGCGCGCGCCGCCACATTGCGGGCCACGCCGTGGAGCCAAGCGGCCAGGTTCGGTTCTTTTCGCAGTGAGCCGGCCTTGCGCGCCAGGACCACGAACACGGCCTGGGAGGCATCCTCGGCTTCGTGGGGCTCGCCCAGGAAACGAAAACAGATGCGGTAGACCGTGGCCCCATGCCGCGCGGCCAACTCCGCGAAGGCTTCCTCCTCGCGGGAGCGGGCGTAAGCGGCCAGGAGTTCCGCGTCGCTTCTCATGGCAAGCCCCAAGCCTGAGGACCGCCCCTTCCTTCCGCAAGGTATTCCCCGACAGGCCGCGCCGCGCTCGGTGATTCTTCTGGAAAAATCGGGTTATGAGAACTTTGCCCCAGAAGTTCTATCACCTGACCTGCCCCTAGTCTTTGATCCACACTGTAGGGATCCGCCTCCGCCCTCCATTCTCCCCGCCCCCGGGCGTGGCGCAAGGGCGGCTACTGGCCCACGGCAGCTGAGAAAGGCGTTGATCGGAGACGCCGCATGGCGAAAATCGGGGGCGCAAAGAGCAGGAGGCAGCGCATGGAAAGGTCATCTGGGGAATATCGGAATGAAATGCCGCAACCATCTGGCAACGAAAAGGGCAAGAGCCAGTTAGATGATAGGCTCTTCGAGGCGCTCGACATCACCGGAGCCTGGATAGACCTAGCCTCCCCCAAAGGCCCCCTCGACCGGGCAGTTGCGCCAATCATCCAGGGCATCTTCCACTATAGAGTCCCCTCACTCCGCGAGCTGGCCAATCAGAAACTGCCGCTGCTCCGCCGCTACCGTGACTCTCTTGAATCCGCCCCTTGCGACCACGGTACCAGGAAGCTGCTCGAACCGTATATCGCCTTTTGGGAGGCAGTCCGCGAAAACCCGCATGTCCTGCGTCGTGAATTGCGGCGGTTAGATCTTTCGCACGGCATGAGCGCTTCCCGGGCACCCGACCTGTATATGGATGCCTGCCAGGCGGCAATGGCGCTGCGGCATCATCGCGAGCTTGCCGCCCGCCATGGGCTTTGGCGCGTACTCTGGGCCGGAGGCGGGGGCGCCGCCGCCGGAGCCGCGGGCTTGAGCGAGTAGAGCCGCCGCTCGCCGTCGCGGAACCACCGGGCCTCGAGCCGGTCGCCGACCCTGGCCGCGCCGATGGCCTTGAGCACGTCCTTGTCCAGGCCGTCCTTGACGCCGACGATCCGCTGGGGGAGGTAGCGCTCCTGGCGGCCGTCGTCAGCCTTGATGGTCACCGAGTCCTTGTCCTTGTCGACCACCTGGCCGATGACCGTGCCGCCCTCGAAGCCGGCTTTCTCGACGGCCTGCGCAGAAAGGGCCAGCACCCGCATGGTGCTCACCCGGACGTGGTCGTCCGTGGTCCAGCGGATCTCCACGCGGTCGCCGACCGTGCGCTGGGCGATGGCCGCGGTCATCTCCTTGTCCGGCCCGGTGGCGGTGAAGGGCGCCGCAAACATCCGCTTCTTGCCGTCGCTGTCCTGGAGTTCGAGCCTGCCCGGCCCGACGGTCATTACCGTACCGGTGAGTTTGCCCCACTTTCCGGGGAGGGCCAGGACGGTCACGTTGGTCACGCGGCGGCCGGTGGGCTCGGCGACCACCAGCAGTTGGACCTCGCTGCCGATGGCCAGGTCGCGGAGGAAGGCCTGGAACTTGGGGTCAAGCGTGACAACGAAGCCCGCCGGGACCAGTGGGCAGCGGCTGACCTGCAGCTCGTCCTCCGGTTGGACGTCCAGGGAGGTGTCGCTCTTGGCGACCAGCGTGCCGCGGACGACCTCGCCGGCCGGCGCGGGCTTGGGGGGCTCGGCCCCCGCGCCGGGCGCGGCCGCCAGGGCCAGGGCCGCGGACAAGAACAGGCCGAACCGGGCCATGCGCATCTTCTTCAACATGGGCACTCCTTCGTCAGGCGTCGAATGGCGAGCAGCCTGTCTTGCGCGCGTACACCAGCAAACCCCGGCTCCGCGTATTCCAGGTACAACCAACATTTCCCAGATGACCTTTCCATGCGGTGCCTCCTGCTCTCTACGCCATGATTTTCGCCGTGCGGCATCTCCGGTCAACGCCTTTCTCAGCTGCGCTGGGCCAGTCTCCGCCCTTGCGCCGCGCCCGGGGGCGGGGAGAATGGCGGGAGGAGGAGGCCGGAGAAGCATAATGGAAAGGTCATCTGGGACATTTCTGGTGAAAACCTGCGAAAGGACCGTGCCGAAAGGAGACCCTTGATGACCTCACCGGAAAGTCGCGAATACTTGCAGGAATTGCGCAAGAATCCGGCATTCGGTGCCGTGGGCAACGAGTTCAACCTCGACGGACTGCGCCAAGGCATGGCCACGCGCCAAGCGCCCGCCAACAGCGACGTCAAATGCATCCGCTCGCAGATTGACGGTATGCCCTGTGAATGGGTAGTGGCACCCGGCGCCGACCCCGATCTGCGGCTCGTGTATCTGCACGGCGGTGGCTATGTTGCCGGCTCAGGTGCAAACTACCTTCCCCTGGCGGCCCACCTCTCGGCGGCGGCACAGTGTGCCGTGCTCCTGCCCGACTACCGGCTGGCGCCGGAACACCGCTTCCCAGCCGCGCTGGAGGATTGCATCCGCGCCCACGAATGGATGATCGCATCCGGGCCGTACGGCCCGGTGCCCGCCAAGGCAACTTTCATCGCCGGGGATTCGGCCGGCGGCGGCTTGACCCTGTCGACACTGCTGGCGCTGCGAGACCGCCGCCGGCCACTGCCGGTAGCGGGTATGCCCCTGTCGGCCTTCGCCGATCTGACGCTGGCCAGTGAATCCATCCAGAGCGAGTCAGAAAACGATCCCATCATGAGTCCGCGCTGCCTTCCCGTGTTCGTGGATCTCTATCTGGCAAAGACGGATCCCCGCAGCCCGCTCGCTTCCCCCGTCTTTGGTGACTACCGCGGCATCCCGCCGCTGCTTATTCAGGTCGGCGAGTACGAGGTTATTCGCGACGATAGTGTCCGCGTGGCGGCCAAGGCCCGCTCTGACGGGGTTGAAGTGAAGCTCGAAGTCTGGCCGGGCATGGTCCATGTGTTTCAGATCCGCGAGCTCCCTGAAAGCCGGGAGGCCATCGAACATATTGCCGGTTTCATGCGGTCGTGCTTGGCCCGCCAATGATGACACCGATGCGTGGACGCGCACACAACCAGCCGGAGGCAGGCGACGGCAAATAGCCGGTCAAGGCTCGCAGGCGATAATTGTGGGGCGGAATCGCAGTGAAACGTCCATTCCCTAGTGAACCCTCGTGTCGACCACTGTGTCTCGCGCAAAGTTTCAACTTTGGTTCGATTCTGGTAGAACCCCGTAGTGTTCCATTATCCGGTGGACGCCCAAGACGCTGTTAGGCAGGCGGTTAGATGTAGGCCACCCGCCCTTGCGCCGCGCCCGGGGGCGGGGACAATGGCGGACGCTTGACGCCGGCTCCTGCTGGCGTAGACTGGCCGCCCGATGGGCAGGCTAGCAACCGTTCCCGGCGGAGTACCATTTCAGAGCGGAGAAACATCATGATGAAGGCAAGCTATTCAACGGTCGCCGCGGCGTTGCTGGTGGCCGGCGCATCCCTGACGGCGGCGGCGGGGGCCGCGGAGGCGCCCCGATTTACGGCCGGCCCGGAGGCGGCGCGGGTTGGCGACAAGCTCAAGATCACCTTTGCCGTCTCCGCCTTCACGGACGTGCAGGTGTCGATCATCGACGGCCAGGACAAGGTCGTCCGCCGGCTGGCCGCGGGTCTCCTCGGCAAGAATGCCCCGGCCGCGTTCCAGAAGGACTCGCTCCGGCAGGAAGTCATCTGGGACGGCAAGGACGACCAAGGCCAGGCTCTGCTCACTGGTGACTCGAAGGGGCCTTTCAAGGTTCGCGTGGCCATCGGCTTGGCCGCCCATTTCGCCGGCCCCGCGTTCGGCACCGAGCCCAAGCCCAACGAGCTGACCAACGTGATCGGCCTGGCGGCTGGTCCCGACGGGCAGGTTTACGTCCTCAGCCAGCGCTGGAGCCGGCTGTGGTGGAACCAGACCTCCATCCACGTCTTCAAGCGCAACGGGGAATACGAGAAGACCATCAAGCCCTTCCCGCAGACGCTGCCCGCCGATCGGCTGGCGAAGCTGACCCCGCTCAAGGACGAAAACGGCCTGGCCGTGCCGATCATCCATCGCGTCCTGGCCATGGACTACTACCCGGGCGAGGACACCCCGCAGCAGATGGCCGTCGCCCCCGACGGCAGCCTGCACCTGCTCAACCTGCCGCTGTCCTACATCGGCGACCGCGCCGAGCGCCCGGAGCGGTACATCGCCAGCCTGGCCCCGGACGGCGGCCTGGCCTACGACTGCTATGCCGGGCCGGACCTGAAGAGCGAAACCATCGACACCGGCGATGTCTACCTGGCCGCCGCGGCCGACGGCCAGCGCCTCTTCCTGACCGGCATGAACATCACCATCAGGAAGGACTTCGATCCCGACGAGCCGCGCCCGCCCCGGATCAACGTTCCGGCCGTCTTCGCGGTGGACCTGCCGGCCCGGGCCGCGGCCAAGCCGTTCTTCGGCGACCCGGCCAAGGCCGGCAGGGACGAAGCGCACCTCTCCGACCCGCGGGGCCTGGCCAGCGACGGCCAGGGTAACCTGCTCGTCGCCGATTACGGCAATGACCGCATCGCCGTTATCCGTGAGAAGGACGGCCAGTTTGTCAAGTCGTACGAGGTCAAGGCGCCGACCTGGGTGGCGGTCAGCCGGCCGACCGGGGCGATCTACGTCGCCACCGAAGGTGAGGTCGTCAAGTTCGTCGTGGAGGGCGGCAAGCTCGCCGCCAAGGGCCGCCTGGCCCTGCCGGCCATGTCGGCCAAGGAGAAGGCCTCGACCAAGTGGTCGTTCGCCCTGGATGCCCAGCCGGACTCGACCACTCTGTGGGTGGGCCGGAACCGCGGCGGCGAGGTGCTCACCCGCTGCCAGGAGAAGGATGGCAAGTTCGGCGACCTGGTCAAGGCCGACTGCAACCCGGCCCGCTTCTACTGGAGCATCGCCGCTGGCTTCGACGGCAAGACCGTGGCCTGCAAGGCTGGCGACCGGACGCTGCGGTTGCTGGACGAGGACACCGGGCAGACCCGCCAGCTGAAGCTCGAGGATTCCGGCGGGCAGACCTACCGGCTTGGGCCGGACAACCAGATCTACGGCATGGACCACTGGAAGTGGGGCATCCGCCGCTGGGACGCCAATGGCAAGCCGCTGCCCTTCCCGGCCGGCATCGCCGAGGGCGAGGGCAAGGGCCGGCTGGCCAGCGTGGCCTCGGGCACGACCGATTGGGAGCGCGACTTCGCCGTCGACCGGGCGGGCAACGTCTACGTCAAGCAGCGCGGCAAGTACTATCATGGACGGATGCGGGTCGACAAGTACGACAAGGACGGCAAGTTCGTCGGCACAGTGCTGTGGGTGGTCAGCGACGGGGCCCAGGGGCCGCGCCTGGACTCTGCCGGCAACCTGTATATCGCCGAGTCGCTCAAGCCGGTCGGCGAGCCGTTCCCGGAGTTCTTCAAGGGCAAGCTGCCGGACGTGAAGGTCGACCTCAAGAGCGACGTCCAGGGCCAGTATCGCTGGATGTACGGCAGCGTCGTCAAGTTCCCGCCCGCCGGCGGGGCCGTGTGGTTCCCGATCGTCAACCAGAAGACCGACCTCTACCCGTTTGACGGCCAGCCGACGCTGCCGCCGGACCAGCCGAAGGTCAAGATCGACACCGTCACCGGCGACCGCGTGGTGGTCCGCACCGGCGAACTCCAGGGCGCCGAGTGGCTTCGCTTCGGCGTCTCCTACATCCTGGACATGCACCCCGCCTGCAACCGTCGTTGCCACTGCACCGCCACCGGCTTCGAGACCGACGAGTACGGCCGGACCTACTACACCGACCAGGGGCGGTTCCGGGTGGTGGTCCTGGACACCAATGGCAACGAGCTCTTGGCCGTCGGCGGCTACGGTAACCAGGACAGCCTCGGCAAGGAGGGCACCCCGCAGGTCGCGTTCAACTGGTTCACCGGGCTGGCGGCATCCGACCGCTACATCTACGTGGCCGACGGCGGCAACCTCCGCGTGGTTCGGCTGGCCATCAAGCACGCCGCCGAGCAGACCTGCCCGATCAGGTGACCGGGCCCGCTTGGTCCCCGCGGTGCGAGGCGGCCGGAGCTCCCTGACGCACCATCACGCCCTTCGCCGGAGGCCTGGGGCGCCGAGTTGCTCCCGTGCGGCCCTGACCCCAGAGGCGATCATCTGGGTGGGCCGCTCACTTTGCGCGACCTGGATGCCTAGCAGCCGCACCGGATGGCGCGCCAGCACGCCATCGGGCTGGATCTCGCGGATGGACTCGGCCAGATGCTCAATGGCCTCGACATTGCCGGCCCACTATGGAGTAGCTGGAGAGGGACTCAGTTCGGTCATCCGCACGATGAGGCGTCTTGAGGAGGCCGCGTCGTGAGTTTTTTGGCACAATTCTGGCACAATTCGGCGGGAGCGTCAAAGAAGAACACGCAAGGCCTTCAACCTGCGCGGGTTACGTCGGGGTGGTGGGCAATACTGGATTCGTTCGACGCACTTTTCTCAACTTCTGGCAAACCAAGGGAATGCGCACTCAAGCCATTCTCCGGCCATGAGATCGAGCTACCGATCCATCCCGAAGACTACCGACGACTACCGGCTATTTCCGGGGACCTTTGGCTCGATTGGGCTCGATTTGGCACAATTGGATGTGGCGCTCTTGGGGGTGGCAGCGAGTCTGCCTGTCGCCCCCATCGCGCTTTCTCGTTTTTCCTGCCCCCAGCCCAGGCCTGGACCCCCTTCTTGCGCCTATCGCGCTTCCTGCGCAGGCGCGGCGCCCTGCTGATCGGCTCAAGAGTCCGGGAATGGAGATGCAGTCCTCCGGCCTGCCGGTTCATTGCCAGAATTGCAGATTAGCGGCAATAAGAGCCTGCTGTCGCAACGTGGTGCTCGCCACCAATCAGTTCTGTGGAACGATTTTCAGGGCCACGTCCCGCCGAAACGCCGGCAGAGCGATGGCCGCTGGGCCGCCCTTGTGCGCGAGCGGTTGTTCGGCGACGGTTTTGCCCGTCCACGGGTCCAGGATGCGAACCCGATACTTCCCCTCGGACAGTTCCGGAACCGTCACGCGGGCGTCCGTCACCGGCTCGGGGTCAGGCTGGTTCTGCTGGCTCCGCAAATCCCACACCCAGACCAGCGCGCGGGTCTTGCCGCACAGCCCATAGGTCTTGAGGGTCGCCTGCGCTTTGAGCGCCTCAGCCGAGGTTGTCTCCAACACCGTGGGAACGAGCAGATCTCTTGCGGGATGCTCGTCAGCGAAGAATTGCCTGGCGATCTGGCAATGTTTGAAGCCGCCGTTCTTATAGTACTCATCCCAGTACCAGAAGAGCGGTGCGGTGCCGCAGGTCATCAGCTCAATCCAAAGGACGTTGTGCAGCCCGATCGGCACGGAGACCTGGCTGTCCGCCCCCGACTCGGCGCCAAGTCCCCATTCGCCCAAGACCAGCGGCTTGCCGGGGAGCGTCTTGGCGAACTTGGCCGCCGTCCGGGCCACGTATTCCGGATCCTTGTTGTAGATATGGTGCCCGTTGAAATCCATCTTCTCGTAGAGGCGGCTCAGGTGATTGTCATACTTCTGGCCCTTCCAGACCGTGTCCCAGGGGAGCGCGTTGCCGGTCGTGCTGGTGGTGACCGCCCGCCGGTAGGGATCGAGCTTGCGCAGGAAGTCCGCCATCTCCGCGTGCCAGTCCAGCAGGTCCTGGAGTTTGAACCGCTCCGGATGATCCGGATAAACGGCGTGCAGGTAGATCAAATCGATCTCGTTGTGGAGCTCGAAGGCAAAGACGTGCGGGGTGTAGCTCCAACGCGCGGCGATGTAGCGCAAGCGCCGCTTGTAGTAGCTCTTGGCCAGAGCATTGCTGAAGAACTCGATGCCGTCCTTGCAGATCGAGCGGTAGGGATTGTACGGCCAGTGCCAGGGTTGATCACCGGCCGGCTTGCCGCCGGCGCCGGACGGCATGGGGTCATAGCAGCCCACTCCATCCTGGCATAAGATGCAGTAGAGGCCGTTCTCCTCCGCCTGGTCCACGACGAAGTCCATGTACCGGGCCGCGCTCATCACGTAGCGCCCCAGGCCGGGCGCGTCAGCCATCTTCTCCTTGTACCCGGGGGGACCGGTGGGCGTCCACTCGATGGCGATCTTGTGCAACGGGTGAAACCAGACGCGCCAGGTGTTCATGTCGTGGGCCTGGAGCCGCTTCGCCCAGGTCTCGATGGTGGACCGGTCGCTGGTCTTCACCAGGTTGCAGCCGAACGGGATGAACGCGGTCTGGTCCTCGAACTGGAAGTACCTGCCGCCGGGGGCGACGCGGATGAAGCCGCGGTCACCCGAGGCGCTGGCGACGAGCTTGCCCTGCGGCAAGGAGGCGGCCACCCCCTTGGTTTCCTTGGGCGTTACCGCGTCCTCCAGCTCGAACCGGTAATTCCACTCGCCCGGTGCCGTCGGCGTCATCCGCACCCGCCACGTCCCCGCCGAACCATCCGGCTCACCATCCCAAAACGCCGGAATCCGGACCGGATCCGCTTTCGGATGGGTGAACACGCCAGTCAAGGTAACCCCCCCGGTATCCGCTTTGGCGCCGAACTCGTCCACCCGCTCCGTCTCGGGAGCCGCCGGATTCCTCGGATAGGGCGCGAACGGATTGGCATACTTGCGTGCAAGCTGGAACGACACCTCGAACTTCTTGTAGCACGGCACCTTGCCGTCGGGATACGCGGCAAGGTTGTTCTCCAGGTTCGAGAACAACGCCCCCTTCTGGTCCGAAGCCTGGGCAGCCTGGGTGCGCGGCTGGTCCGAGGCTGCGGGCGTGATGCGGTCCGCGGCCGCGGCAAGCACCGGGTGACAAAGCACCGCAAACACAAAGCAAGAGATGCTATTCATCTGGTTCGCCTCTTTGTTCGTATGCCCAACAATGATTAGGACAAGCCCACCTTCTCATGGCTTCTGCGGGCAGTCCCACGCCGCCTCGTGTGGTAGAAGCCATTATGGGTGGCGGCGGGGGCCCC
>Ga0315286_10006310_pt1 | contig 11538 bp, 7 predicted proteins | sample YL17G10_0_MG_FD_205038 | JGI IMG/M metagenome (GOLD analysis project Ga0315286, IMG submission 205038) | Sediment microbial communities from Yellowstone Lake, YNP, Wyoming, USA - YL17G10_0 | ecosystem: Environmental > Aquatic > Freshwater > Lake > Sediment | place: USA: Wyoming | collected... | reverse complement strand
GCCAAGAACGTGGGCGCATTGTCTCAGTACCTCACCGCGGTGACGTCGGGGAAGATTTACAACCGGCTAGAGGCCGACGTGTGGGAGCTCCTCGGGCTCATCCCCAGAGTCGGAGGAAAGACGCGAGAACTCGCCCACAAGATCAAAGAGAGTATCAAGACGCTCATCGTTCCGGGGATGCTTTTCGAGAGTCTTGGATTCCGGTACTTTGGACCCGTGGACGGGCACAACGTGGAGTTTCTGATCAAGACGCTAAAAGATCTCAAGAATCTCAAGGGGCCGATCCTTCTCCACGTCATCACCGAAAAAGGGAAGGGGTTCGCCCACGCGGGGAACGATTCGACGCGGTGCCACGGGGTGAGCAGTTTCGACAAAATCCCCGGCGACAGGGAGAAGAAAGAGAAAAACGCAAAACCCTCCTACACGCAAGTGTTCAGCAACACTCTCGTCCGGCTCGGGAGGGAGAACCCAAGAATCGTGGGAATCACCGCGGCGATGCCGGATGGAACCGGGCTCAAAGCGTTCGGCGAGGAGTTCCCCAATCGTTTCTTCGATGTGGGGATCGCCGAACAGCACGCCGTTACTTTCGCCGCCGGGCTCGCGACACAGGGGATGGTGCCCGTGGCCGCCATCTACTCGACGTTTCTCCAGCGGGCTTTCGACCAGGTCATCCATGACGTGGGGCTTCAGAATCTTCCGGTGAGGTTCGTCATGGACCGCGCGGGTCTCGTGGGCGACGACGGCCCGACCCATCACGGGGTTTTCGATGTGGGGTATCTCCGCATGGTTCCGAACTTCGTCATCATGGCCCCCAAAGACGAAAACGAGCTCCAGCACATGATCAAGACCATGGTCGACCACAACCAGGGGCCGATCGCGCTTCGCATGCCCCGGGGGAGCGGTTTTGGCGTCAAGATGGACGATGAACTCGTCAGCCTCCCCATCGGCAAGTCCGAGGTCGTCCGCGAGGGGAAGAACGTCGTCATCCTTGCGTACGGAACCTGCGTCTACGTGGCGGCCGCCGCGGCGGCGCTCCTCGAAGAGAACAAGATCCGCGCGGCCGTAGTAAACGTCCGTTTCGCCAAACCGCTCGATACGGCGCTTCTCGACGAGCTTATGAAGGGCGAGCCCTATCTGGTCACCGTCGAAGAAAACGCTCGGGCGGGAGGGTTTGGCTCAGCCGTTCTCGAGTACATCGTTGAACGCGGATACGAAGTCAAGCGGATCAAGAATCTCGGAATACCGGATCGGTACATGCCGCACGCTTCTCAGACCGAGCTTCTGGCCGAGATCGGACTCACGCCGGAAAACATCGTGCAGACGGTGCTCGATCTGATGGCATCGAAAAGGCGTTTCGCAAAATGGGTGGCGGGGAACGCCACGTGATCGAATGGTGAGAAGACCTCAATGACACGGCCAAACTTTCATCGAATTGGAGTCGTCGCAAATCTGAACAAGGAGGGCGTGCGTCCCTTTCTTGCGGAGTTCGTCCCGGATCTCGTGAAAGAGGGGTTCGAGGTCTTCGTCGAGCCGAGCATGCAGCCCTACCTCGGTTCGCTCGACGGTTTGCAAATCGGGGTCGCCAAACAGTGCGACGTCATCGTGTCGCTTGGGGGGGACGGGACGATTCTTTTTACCGCGCGGCAGTACGCGGATCTCGAAATCCCGATCCTTGGGATAAACGTCGGCCGGCTGGGTTTCCTCGCGGAGACGTTCAAGTCGGATACGATCGAGCGATTAAAAAACGGGCGATTCCGCATACAGAAACGGATGCGGATCGTTGCCGCGATGACAGAAGGAGAGAGGGTCGTCCAGGAGTTCTCCGCGCTCAACGACGTCGTTGTCCACGGGGCAGGGTTTTCGCGTATGGTCACCCTTCGTACCATCGTCGACGGCCGGTTGCTCCGGGAGTATCGGGCCGACGGCGTGATCATCGCCACGCCCACGGGGTCCACAGCGTACTCTCTTTCCGCCGGTGGGCCGCTCATGGAGCCGACCATGGAGGCGATTCTGGTGACGCCCCTTTGCCCGCATACCATGAACCTGCGTCCGATGGTGCTCGATCCGGCCGAGCGGATCGAGATTCACGTCGTCGGAGCGAGATCGAGGATCATCGTGACGGTTGACGGTCAGGAAGGAAGCTACCTCGAGGAGGGCCAGCACATCCTCGTCGAAAAAAGCGAAAAGGTGACCAAGCTCGTCGTCCCGGAGGATTACGATTTTTTCAGCCTGCTCCGCGAGAAACTCTGACGGCGCTCATCACAATCGGCCATGCTTTCGAAGCTGCACATCCAGAATCTAGCCGTTGTCGCCGATGTAACCCTTTCTTTCGAGCAGGGCCTCAATGTGCTCACCGGCTCGACGGGGGCCGGAAAGTCGTTGATACTCGGGGCGCTCAATTTTCTTCTTGGGGAACGCGTCGGCGCACAGGCCATACGGGCGGGTGAAGAAAGGGCCACCGTCGAAGGCGTTTTTCACCTCGGGGGGCGGGTTCTCGATCTGGGATCACCCGCGGCGGTGGGGAGCGAACTGCGGCTCCGGCGTGAGGTCCATCGCAGCGGTCGAAGCTACGCGTTCATCGACGGCAAACCCGCCACGGTGAAGCAGGTCCAGGAGATCTCGCAACAGATCATCGAACCCCACGGTCAAAACGAACAGCTCCGTTTGAAGTTCCCCGAGAACCACGTCGTCTACCTCGACAAGTTTGCGAGAAACGAAACGCTCCTCGAAAGCTACCAGAAGGCTGCTGAGCTGTTCAGAATCGCCGATCGGGAGCTTCGCGAGTTCGATACGCGCATGGCGCTCGTCAAAGAAAAGAAAGAGCTGCTCGAGCACCGGCTCGCGGAATTCGAGCGGGCGAGAATCACGACGGGCGAGAAGCAGAAACTCGAAGAATCCATTCGTGTGCTAGAGCACGCGAACGAGGTCTTCGAGAGTCTCGCGGAAGTGCAAAACGTCGTCTACGAGGACGAGGCGTCGGCGGTCTCGCTGGTGTCACGCGCAAGAAACAGGATCGCGCGGCTCGGCGGTATTGACGCTAGGTTCGACACGTTTGCCAAGGAGCTCGAGAACGCCGAGATCGCCCTGAAAGAGACTGCTGCGAACGTCCGTGCCTATCTGGACGGTCTCCACTTCGAGCCCCAGGACCTGGAAAAGAAACAGAGCCGTCTCGCGGTGCTGATGGACATCGAAAGACGGTACAAGATGTCGGTCGGGGAGATCCTCGAAGAAAGCGAGCGGTGGAAGACCGAGCTGGGGCTCATTGAGTTCGAAGACGAGGAACGCGCCAAGCTGGAGACGGAGAAAAAGAACCGTCTGGCCGAGCTGCGAAAGGCCGCTCTGGCGCTCAGCGAAAGTCGGCGAAAGTCGGCGCGGGAGTTCGACGACAAGATGACATGGGAGCTCGGCGAGCTCATGATGGCCGGTGCGCGGTTTCGGTCGGATATCTCGTACGAAGCCGATCCTGCCAGCGGTCTCGTCGTCGAAAAGACACACGTTCGCGTCCAGAGCCACGGGATCGATCGGGTCGAATTCTACGTTCAAACCAACCCCGGCGAAAGCGAAGGGCCGCTGTCAGAAGTCGCTTCGAGCGGCGAGCTCTCGCGTATCGCCCTGGCGCTCAAAGAAGTGGTGAGCACAGGGCGCGAGGGAAGCCTCCTCGTATTCGACGAGGTGGACGTAGGGGTCGGCGCGGATCTCGGGGAGATGATTTCGAGAAGATTGCACCGTCTGGGGCGGAGCTACCAGATCGTGTGCATCACCCATATGCCGCAGATCGCCGCCAAGGCCGGGCATCACCTTGTGGTGGGTAAGAAGACAGTGGAAGGGAGGACGTACACCGAGGTCCTCGAGGTGGAAGGGGATGAGCGGTTGAGGGAGATTGCGCGTATGCTCGGCGGACGGGAGGGAAGCGAAAAAAGACTTGCCTTAGCCCGCGAAATGCTGCAAAAAGAGAAGAGCAGACTCTCACCTGAGGTGCGCCCGTAGCTCAGATGGATAGAGCACCGGCCTCCGGAGCCGGGTGTCGCGGGTTCGAATCCCACCGGGCGTACCAATCTTATCCCTTGAGATTTCAATTTGTTGCGCTGGTTGCTTGATGTAGAATCTAAGCGCTCGTTTTGTCGACAGCAGACGACGTTTTCCCACGAAGGCTGGAAGACGAGGGGGGCGTATGGTTTATAGTCCCTGTCATACGGGCGTGATTCTGCCGGACTCACCCGAGTCAGGACTTCGGGCTGACATGTTGAGATTCGCGATTGTAGAGACAAGATGGACCGTGGCTTGCGCGGGCAGCTCCGCAAAACAAAGTTCTATGTCGACCTGATGCGCCGGCGAGCACGGGGGGGCGGGATTTCGTTCGGGCGCCAAGCTGTGGAAATCGCGTACCTGTGGAGCCGCAACGGGGTTGGGCCGTTTTATTATTTTCGTGCGGGGCTCGATGGGCGTGAGATCACGTGGCGGGAGAAGTTGGAACACGTGGACGGGAAACCGTATCTCAAGATGGTTCGACGCATCAACCCCGCGGAATACAACTTCGTTGTGATGAACAAAATCGTTACTCACGGAGTGCTCCGATCGTTTGCCATTCCCACGCCCTCTTTTTACGGAGTCATCAATGGGCCGAGGGGGCAGACGTTCGACGGGAAGCCGTTGTGTACGTCCGGCGACCTGGAGGCGCTCGTCGATCGTGTGGGAGTGGACGAGATGTGTTTCAAGCTCTTGGGCGGCTGGTCGGGAAAGGGGTTCATGAGGGTGCGGTTCGAGGAGCGGCAGGACACCGTCGTGGTGGTGGGGGAGCCCGATGGGCGGCGCATGGCGCTGGATGATTTTTGGAACACCGGCCTGGCCGGGGGACAAGGTCGTGCGTACGTCTGCCAGGGTGTGATCCGTCAACTGGAAAACGTTGCCGCGTTTCACCCGTGGAGCGTCAACACGGCCCGCGTGTGGATGTATCAACCGGAGCGGGGGTGTTGGGAGATGTTCGATGCGCTTCTCCGGATGGGTGTGAATCAGTCGTGTGTCGACAACACATCCGCGGGCGGTATTACGGCGAGGATCGATAGGGCCAGCGGAAAACTGGACGCGGCGGTCGATCGCAAACCCGACCGCACTGTCTATTCTCACCACCCGACAACGGGCGCGCAAATCGAGGGGACGGTGCTGCCGATGTGGGAGGAGGCGCAAAGGCTCTGTGAGCGCGCGTGTCGAGCCTTTCCTTATTTTCGCTTTCTCGCCCTCGACGTCGCTTTCGGATGGGACGGCCCGTTGGTGATCGAAGTCGAGTGCGAGCCCGGTGCGGGTCATCAAGCCGTGTTCGGCCACGGGGTCAAGGGTCTTCTCGCGAGTCTCGCTCAACGCGGTCCGTTCGGTTGGCGTGGGTAGCGGGCTTTTCTATGTCGTCACACGATCGATATTCAATTCCAGTGCTGATACTCGGTACCGGTGTCACTGTGCTGGGTGTAATGCGTTGCCTGGGTCGAAAACAGATCCCTCTCTACTGCCTTTCCGAAGGGTTAGGGTTCGAAACGAGATCGCGATGGTGTCGGAGGCTTTCCAAAAGGATCGGTGCGTTTGCGACGATTTCGGAACTCGAGCAGATCCTCGAATCGACTTCCATCCGAGACGCTGTTTTGATCGCGTGTTCGGATCATTGGACAGTAGAGGTCACCCGTCTCGGAGGCTCGCTCGGGGAGCGGTTTCGCGTGTGCTTGCCCGAAGCTCAGGTGCTTAGCCGGTTTGTGAACAAGGCAGGCTTCGCGGAACTTGTCAAGACGGCGAAAGTACCTCATCCGTTCACCGAGATTCCGAGGAGCGAGGAAGACGTAATCGAGTTGTCGAGAAGATTCGATGGACAGCTCTTTCTCAAACCCGCTAATTCGCAGCGGTTCCAGACGACATTTGGGGCGAAGGCGTTTCGGATCGAGAGTACCGAGCAAGCTCTCTCGATTTTCAGGCGGGTGCGGGAGGGGGGCCTCGACGTGATGGTGCAGGAGTATGTCCCGGGGCCTTCGGATCGTCACTACTTCGTGGACGGCTTCGTTGACCGCAATCACTTGCTCTGCGCCTGTTTTGCACGGCGAAGGTTACGGATGTTTCCTCCGGACTTCGGAAACAGCAGCTATATGGTGTCGGTGGGGCTCGAAGACGTGGCTGGTGCTGTGCAGGCGCTCGAAACACTGTTCGAGGCAGCGGGGTATCGTGGCATCTTCTCCGCGGAATTCAAACTCGACGAGCGCGACAGGCAGTTCAAAATCCTCGAGGTGAATTGCAGACCGTGGTGGTACGTTCAGTTCGCCGCCGAGTGCGGGGTGGATGTAGTGGAGATGGCGTATTGCGATGCTCTGGGGATGCCATTCCCGACGGCGAAAACGTACAAGACTGGCGTGCGTCTCGTGTTTCCTTACTACGATTTTCATGCCCTTCAAGAGATGCGCCGCCGAGGCAAGCCGGTTTTGAAGGAGTTCTTGTCTTCATGGATAGGAGCAAAGTCTCCGCTGTTCTCGTGGGATGACCCACTGCCTGCAGTGTCGGACTTTGCAGACCGGGTCGTGAAGAAATTGTCGTTACGGTAGCGCGGACCAGCCCAGGCATTATTGCCTTGTTCTTCTCGCAGAGCACGCGAGAATAAGCAAGCGCAAAGGGGAATAGGGTTTATGAAACTCAGGACCGTTTACCGGATCCTTGCGGACAGCTACAAGGAGAGTAGCTGGAGAGAAAAGTACTGGCGGTGGCGGGCGAGTTTTGAACGGTGGCTGCGGCTCCTTCGACCGTCGAACAGACATCTGGCCGCCGTCGCGGCGAGGGAACATGTCCGATTTCTCTTCAAGGCGGGGCGCCCCATCGAGGGCGAGACGCGGCTGCGCGCCAAGGCCGCGGCGGAGTGGCTCGCACGAGGACAGGATGCCACACCGGACGATGGCGTGTCCGCGGGGTATTTCCCCTGCGACAAAGACGCGGGAAACGGATGGCGGCCATCTTACCCGGAGACCACGGGATACATCATACCGACCTTGCTCGAGTACGCGGAGCGGTACGAGGTGCCCGAGATGCGGGATAGAGCGCTTCGGATGGCGATCTGGGAGTCCGAGATCCAGATGGACACCGGTGCGGTTCAAGCGGGGCTGCTTTGCCAAGAGGGTGAGCGGACAGCCGCCGTTTTCAACACGGGAATGGTGCTTCAAGGGTACGTGGCCGCGATGAGCGTGAGCCCGGACGCGCGAATTCGAACCGGAGCGCGGCGTGCGGCGAACTTCCTGGTGGCCGACCAAGGAGAGGACGGTCACTTTCGGACGCACGGACCCTTTGTTGTGTATGAGAGAATTAAGACCTACAACTGCTTATGTGCGTGGCCCCTTTACTTGTTTGGTCAGATGACAGGGGAGAACCACTACGAGAACGCTGCGATTCGCTCGGTGGAAGCCGCTGTGAGGGAGCAGAAGGAAAACGGCTGGTTTGCACACAACTGTCTGGTGAGGTCTATGAGTCCACTGCTCCACACGATTGGATACACGCTCCAGGGTGTTCTGGAAGTCGGAGCCCTCACAGGTCGGGGGGACTTCGTTGACGCAGCGCGCAGAGGAATCGATCCGATTCTCGCGAGAATCTCGTCCGATGGATTCTCGCATGGACGTTACTACTCGGATTGGGACCCGGCGAGTTTTAGCTCGTGCCTCACCGGCAACGCGCAAATCGCAGTAGTGTGTTATCGGCTGTTCGAGGTGACGAAGGAGGACAAGTACCGGGTGAGGGCCGATAAGCTCATAGACTTCCTAAAGGCGCGTCAAGTTCTGAAGTCCCCGAACACGGGGATTCGCGGCGCTTTGGCAGGTTCGTACCCGATTATGAGCGAGTATCAGTCGGCGGGCTATCCTAACTGGGCTACAAAGTATTTGCTGGACGCGTTGATGTTACAGGATAGATTCTGGATTGACTAACGGCCTCGAGTGTTCTGTTATCACGCCATTTTGTCGTTCTCGTTGCTTCGAGTGAAACCACGAAAAAGGGTGTAGTTGATCAATGCAACCGACGTTGTCAGAGGTAGTGATCCGCGGCACAGCGAGTATGGATTCGACGAGGTGGAGTTGTTACCCGCGCACGCGTTGCAGGCGTACGTGAATCCGTGTTTGCGAAGAATCGGTTCGACGGCAACGTAAGATGCGAGGGCTCTTCCATACGGATAGGCAAAACCCGTAACCTCGCGTTGGATCTTGTTCTCGATCTCGGATTTGGATTCTGCTATTTCCCTTTCTACCGTAGAGCTGTCGGTAAACGGGATATTGATGTGCGTCTTGGTGTGAGATCCGAATTCAATGTTGTTGTCGGCCATTTCGCGCACCTGCGCCCAGGTTAGAATACGTTCCACGTTAGGAGTGAAATCTCCGCGGGGGAAGAACAGCTCCTGCAGTTGACTGAGTTTTTGGCCTCGGACCTCGTCGGGCATGTGCCACAACATCAGTTCCAAACGGAGGCAGAATCGACTGCGGGACACTGCATCCAGGCTGTTCGTGGGTGGGATGGGTGGAATGTCCATCTGAAGGACGTTCCGGACATCTGTGTGTGTGACAGTCGAGAAGTCGACCTTGGCTATCATCTCTCGGAGGTGTTGCCACCAGGACAGTACCTTGTTGCCGACCCAGTCCGTGATCAAGAAGACGGTGGCCGGTAGGCCATATTTCTTGAGCAGCGGGTAAGCGATGGTGTACACGGATTCGTTGCCATCGTCGAACGTGATCGCGACAGAATCGCTCTGGAGCCCATTGCCCGAGCGAATTTCGCCGACGGCTTGTGCTAGCGAAACCACGTGGTGATGTCTGGCGAGCTCTCGAAGGTGTGCTTCGAACTGTTGTGGCATGAGAGCATCGTCGTTCACTATCCGGGCAACGGTTGGAGGGTTGTGCGGCGTCAAGGTATGATACATGAGAATGAACAGCCGCCTAGCAGAGGGTCCGGCGAGATGACGGTGCAAACGGCAGAAACCTGCGGTGTAGAGCGATTTCTTGGCCAGAGTTTTGATGCGCGTCTTCACACAGCCTCCCGATCAGCAAGGCGATTATATCGAAATTGACGACGATCGCAAACGGTTCTCTCCTGCCTTTCTCTCCTGCCCCGCGATCGAATCCCGCACGTTCCTCTCGGTCCGCGACAGAGGAACGGGCGTGGTATGTGCGTACTGGTGCTTTGGACTGATGCGAGACAGGTTCCCCGAACTGCCCCGGTATATTCGACTCGGCACCCCGCTGGGGATCATCGCCGCCGGTTCCGAGAAGTTAATCAGGGGAGCTCGGCTCGAGGGAGCGACCCCCACGTCGAAGATCCTCCTTTACTGTCGTGCCTGGTTCTAATATACTATTTGACAACGAGATTCGGTGATTGCACGTCTTGTGTGGCCGGGGGGATCTCCGCGGTTAGTTCAAGGTAGTAACGCAGCACGGCGGCGACTTGGGCCGCCAAGTCATATGTGGCCAAGGAGGCTAGAACGGTTGCTTCGAGTAATTGCTAAAGGTGCGACTTTCATCCCGTCGATGACTAGAGCAGCCCCTGTGATTCCGGCGGCCACGATCGCTTTCTTGGCCGTTTCGGCCGTTTGTGGGTGGCATCAAGCCCTCGCTTTGCCGCGAAACGGTATCCCCAGAGCTTTGTCGGGACAGGCTGGAGCAATCGTTTCCGACGATTTTCATTCGACGGAGCTGGACACCACCGTGTGGCGCTTTGACGATCCAGTGGGAGACGTCACGCTTTGGATGACCGGTACCAACGTTGTGGTGTCCATACCCGGCGGAACGAACCACGATCTTCGGACCTCGGGAACACGCGCACCTCGACTCATGCAGGATGCGGCGAATACGGACTTCGACGTGGAAGGGAAGTTTGATTCGAGAGGATCGCGAACCTACCAGGGGCAAGGGATCATCGTTCAAGAGGACGCGGATACCTATCTGCGTTTTGAGGTGATTTTTTTCAGTGGAGGTAGTTCTCACATCTATTCTGCGTATGTCAACGGGGGGGTGCGGACGACGAAGCTCGACCGATCATCGGTCGGGAGCGCTCCGTCGTATCTTCGTGTGACGCGAACGGGAAACTCCTGGCAGTACCGGTATTCGAACGATGGGACGATGTGGTCGAACGGGGTGGTATTCACGCAGACGATGACGGTGAGCGAGGTGGGCGTGTATTTCAACGCTGCCCCGGTGTCGAGCGATGCCTACTGGGCGACCCCGGCCTTTGTGGGGAACGTGGACTATTTTTTCAACCGTGCCAGCCCGATCAACCCCGAGGATGACGGAGTTCCCACGGTACCAACGCCCCCCGTGGTCGAAATCTGGTATGGGAACGGGCAGAACTTCGGGCACTTGGGCATTCCGCAACAATGGGTGAACATCCTGGGACGGGTGTGGGATACGGAACAGGTGGAGACACTATTCTACAGCCTCAATGAAGGGCCGAGCTCGCCGCTCACAATGGGGCCGAACGGGACACGGCTGGTGGGGGTAGGGGACTACAACATCGAGATCGATTATGCGGATCTTGTCCCGGGGGCAAACCAAGTGGCGATCACCGCGATCGACACGCTCGGCGAGCGGCGGGACACAACGGTCGTGGTGAACTATACGGGGGGGAGGACGTGGGCGTTGCCGGACACTGCGAGGTTTGAAACGGCGGGTACGATTTCGGAGGAGGCGCAGGTCGTGGACGGGAGGTGGTATTTGGTGCCGGGCGAGGGCATGCGGGTTGACTCGACGGCGATGGGTTACGACCGGCTGCTGGTTTTGGGAGATTACCGGTGGGAGACGGACTACGAAATCCTGCTTCCCATGACCATTCATGCGGGGTCGCTTGGCGGGTTAACAGGTATTGGATTAGGACTTGGGTGGCAAGGACACACGGGTTCGGATCAGCCGAGAATCGATGCGCCGTTCCAAGCGATCACCTGGATCAGGGAGTTCCCGTCGAACCCGACGCTCATTATCGAGCAACCCGGCATAGAGAAGGCGGTGAGCTATCCGCTTGTCGAGGCAAACGTCCGATATCTGATGCGGACCCGGTCGCAATCGCTGGGGAACGGGATGAGCCGAGTGTTTACCAAGTTGTGGAGGGACGGCACGTCCGAACCGGTCAATTGGGATTTGTCGGCGGATGTCCCGACGCTCGATGGCTCGGTCATTCTCATTGCGCATCGAACGATTGTGACATTTGGAAATGTGGAGATCACGCCTGTTTCACCACTGACTGGCATCGACGCCCCGGAGGTCGTCAAGGTTCTGACGGTGCGGCAGCACTATCCGAACCCGTTTCGACACGAGACGCATGTGGAGTACGGACTCCCAAAGGCATCGAGCGTTGACATAGCGATATACGATGTAGTCGGCAGACGGGTGTACGGGGAACGCATACCCAGGGCATCGGAGGGTTGGAATCAGTTTGTGTTCCGAGGCAAGGATCAGAATGGAAACGCCCTGCCAAGCGGGGTTTACTTTTGTCGCGTAGCAAGCGGCGGTGCTCTGGTGACCAGGAAAATAGTGTTGGTGCGTTGACAGGTTG
>Ga0315286_10006308_pt1 | contig 11539 bp, 10 predicted proteins | sample YL17G10_0_MG_FD_205038 | JGI IMG/M metagenome (GOLD analysis project Ga0315286, IMG submission 205038) | Sediment microbial communities from Yellowstone Lake, YNP, Wyoming, USA - YL17G10_0 | ecosystem: Environmental > Aquatic > Freshwater > Lake > Sediment | place: USA: Wyoming | collected... | reverse complement strand
CCGCCCGAATCGATGCCGCCAATGAACACCCTGATGGAAGGGTCGCGATCCCAATCGAACATGCCGCTGGCGGCCTGCTGTCGCACCTCTTCCGTGTCCCAGTTTCCTGCGTGCGCACGGAGAAAGGCAGTCTCCGCTAGTGACCGCTGGTCCGGGGACAGACTCGACCACTCGTACTCGACCGGGGCACCATCCACGAGAACGCCGATATCGTGTTCGGTCAGACTGAGCGCGAACGCCACAATCGCCCTTCTACCGGGCTCAAGCAGCGCTAGGAGCAAGTGATCGTCCTTCCCACTGTAGTGGCGAGCTAGTTCGTCGCGTGGCAGCGCAAAGGCGCTGCGGAGTTCGCCGAGCCTGGCTCTCACGCGGGCTCGGTTCTCGATTGCAGCTTGGTGTCTCCGCTCTTCCCGAAGCTCTCGTTGCCTCGCGAGCGTCTCCTGTCTTTCTTGCAGGAGGGTCTCGCGGGCAGAGCCTCCGACGCTGGTGGCTAGCAGCGCGTACCGGCCTCCGGCCTCTGTTCTCTCCCGTGCGAACGCGCAGTCCGTGACCCACGCCAACTGCGCCATCAGCTCCCTCAGGCTCGGGGTCTTATCGGGGTTGAGGTAGAGCGTGACGCAGACGCGCGAGTTCATATCGCCGGGCGGCCAGACCCCGATCTCGACGCCGATTTGCTCGCGGATGCTCTCGAACACCTGCTTCAGCGGGATGCCCGCCCCCCAGAACCGCACGGGCTGATCGAGCCGGGGGTCATACTCCTTTCCGCCCGAATATGACTCGCCTGGCAGCCACTGCTCGAAGGGCGGAGGCGAGGAGTCGGCCTTCTCCGACGAGGCCGCCCATCCAGCACTCGCCATGAGCAGCAAGGCAATCATCGCCGCAATCGCCACCCGCATCATCCCCTCCTCGCGTCCGTGCATTTGTGCGTCCAGGCGGTTAGACGCACTGACTACGGCATTCGTTCCCGCAACTGGCCTCACCTCCCCGGAAAGACCCAGGCCGCTGGCGTCGTATACCATCTCCTGAGACAGGGCAACACCGCGGCAATGGATCAGGACCCAGAGATCATGAGTCGAGAGGCGATAGTCGAAAGTCGAGAGCCGGCGGGATCCTCGACTCTCGACTTGTCCGCCGGCCGTAGGGCGGAATCCCGAATGTCGGGCCAGTCCGACGGCGACCCGCGCTGGCGGGTGACGCTGTCGGTCATGTGGGTGGCGCAGTTGTGCGCCATGATGGGCTTCTCCTTCGTCATGCCCTTCATCCCGCTGTTCATCCGCGAACTCCACGTGTCCGGCAAGATGGTGCCGATCTGGGCGGGGCTGACCATCACCGGCTCCGGCATCTCGATGAGCATCGTCAGCCCGATCTGGGGCTATGTTGCTGACCGGCGGGGCCGCAAATCCATGGTCCAGCGCGCGATGTTCGGGGGCGCCGCCGTGCTGGCACTGATGGGGCTAGTCCGCAACGTGTACCAGCTTACCGTCCTGCGCATCATCCAGGGCGCCGTCACCGGAACCGTTTCGGCCTGCGTCGCGCTGGTGTCCAGCGTCGTGCCGAGAGACCGACTGGGATTCAGCCTCGGCTTCATGCAGATGGCGGTCTTCCTGGGAGGCTCAATCGGTCCGTTCCTCGGCGGGGTTATGGCTGACCACTTCGGCTATCGCCTCCCCTTCGCCGTCACTGGCGGGATGCTGTTCATTGGCGGGCTGCTGGTGCTGTTCGGCGCGAAGGAGCGCTTCACTCCGCCGGATCCGGGCGAGCGCGCGGCCGCCGCTCCCTTGCGGGTGCTGCTGCGCGACCAGACGGTGCTGGGGATACTGGGCGTCTACTTCGTGATGAACGTGAGCACCTCGTTCGTTGGCCCGATCTTCCCGCTGTTCGTCGAGCAGATCGTCGGCAACCCACGGCAGGTGGCGGGAGCGACCGGCACGCTCCTCGCGGTCAGCGGAGTTGCCTCCGCGGTTTCGGCAGTGATGGTGGGCCGTCTCAGCGACCGCATGGGTCACAAAGCGATGCTGGTGTTGTGCACGGTGCTGACCGGCCTGCTCGTCATGCCCCATTTCTGGGCGCAGAGCATGAGCCAGCTAGTGCTGCTGCGCATTGTGTTCGGGTTTGCCGCCGGAGGGGTGGTGCCGGCGATGAACTCGATCGTGGCAAGCGTTGTGCCGCGCAGCAGCATCGGGCAGGCCTATGGATTCACTGCCACGGCCTCGGCCCTTGGGTGGTCGGTCGGGCCTGCCATCGGCGGCGTCGCCGCGGCCGGCTTCGGTTACCGCTGGCCGTTCATTATCATGGGCGCGCTGATGCTGCTCGTCGCGGTCGCCCAGCAGCGGTGGATAGGGATCGGAGAGTCGGGAATCGAAAGTCCCTTCGGCTCCGCTCAGGGCAGGCGAGAGTCGAAAGTAGAGAGTTGAGGGTGCTGTCGAATCTCGAATCTCGAATCTCGAGTCTTCTGACCTGGCCGGCTCGCAGGCTGCAGGAGGGCTACAGGCTAGCCGATCTTCCCTCTCTCGCGGCCGCGCGTCTGCGCGGGCTCTCGCCCGAAGCCTGGGAAGAGCAGCTCAACGCGCGCGAAACCGCGGCCCAGGCCGAGGTGCTGCGGAGCACCCCGCGGACGCTCTTTCTCGAGATCACCGGCCGCTGCCCGATCGAGTGTCTGATGTGCGCCCGTCGGTATCGGAACTGGGACTACGGGGATCTGGACGAGCCCGTGTTCACCAAGCTATCCCGAGTCCTCCCGAGGGTCGGGATGGTGGTGCTGGGCGGGTTCGGGGAGCCGCTGGCGGCCAGCAGCTTCGACTCGTACTTCGATCGCCTGCTCGGTTGGGGCGCGCGGATCGCCCTCCAGACAAGCGGCTATCGCCTCACCGAGGAGAGGGCAGACCGCTTGGCGCGAGGCCTGCGGCACCTGCATATCAGCATGGATTCACCGGAGGAGGAGACATACCGGTCCATCCGGCCCCGCATCGCCTTCCGCGAGGTTACAGGTCGTATCCGCCAGATGGCCGCGATCAAGCGCAGCAGCGGCTCGCCCTACCCGACGATCCACGTTGTCTTCGTCGCCATGCGGCGGAACATCGAGCAGCTTGCGGCGATGGTTGACTTCGTCGCAGAGATGGGCGCCGACAATCTCACGGTGCAGTATATGGTCGCTCACGGGGAGGAGGTGCGGGCCGAATCGCTTTTCTATCATCAGGAGCTGGCGAATCGCATGCTCGATGCCGCGGAGGAGCGGGCGCGGGAGGTGGGGCTGAGCGTGACGCTGCCAGAACGGTTCGGCGCACGGGGACAGGCACCGGACGCGGCCCGGAGCCAGTCCCCATTGCCCTGCACCGACCCCTGGACGGTTGCGTTCGTGCGCTGGAACGGCGAGGTCCACCCGTGCTGCTACGCGCCGAGCAGAGTCGTCATGGGCAATCTTGCCGAGCGGTCCTTCTGGGAGATCTGGAACGGCCCGGCCTATCGCGATCTGCGACGCCGCGTCAACGGCGCGGACCCGCCTGACTACTGCCACACCTGCACTGTGGGCCGCCTCTGCGGGGTGGACGATGAGAGGGCGCATGCGGTACTGGCAGACCCGGTCGCGAGTGACGCCTAGCCCGCCAGCTTGTCGAGTTCCTCCGGCTCGAAGTCTACACCCAGCAGCTCCTTCGCGAACGAGTGCGCAGCGGCCTCCACTTCCTCTCGCGTGAGCGGCCCGAAGCGCTGGCCTGATTCGATGTGGTGAAACAGTTCGTGGGCAATGTGCAGTTCGGCGAGGTCGCACCTCATCATGTCGAAGCGCTGATTGGCATGGATGGCTACGCCAAGCGTGCTGAGCGGGTCGGTGTACACCACGATGCGCGGTGGGGTGGCACCGTACTCGCTGCGCAGCCCTGGTTGCGCGGGCGGCGGCGCTTCGACATGCAGGATCTCGACCTGCATCTGCGCCGCCAGGTCGCTCGGCTTCGGCCGCAGTCCGCGTGGCATGAAGCGGCGGGCGACGCGGCGACCTAGGGCTGCTGTATCCTCGGCCATCCGGCGGCGGGCCCTTTCTCCCGGAAGCGTCTGAGCCAGGCCTGACGCAGGTACTGCCCGCCCCGGCCCAGGAGTAACGCGAGCGCGAGGAAAACGGCCAGGTCGGCGGTGTTGTAGACGAACGCGCTCGCCCGGCCGAACTCGAGGAAGTCCACCACGAACCCCAGCCTTACCCGATCCAGCAGTATCCCAAGGTAGCCGCCGATCATCAGCGCCGCGGCCAGTTCCGCCAGCGGCGACATCCGGTAGCGTGCCTTCAGCAGACGCTCGTAGAGAAAGTACAGGGCCCCGACGAGCACCACTGTTGTCAGCAGAAGATAGCGGAAATCGCCCCCGAAGCCCTGCTCCCGGTTTTGGGCATAGGTGATCCGCATCCAACCGTTCAGGAACGAGAGCCGATGCTGCTGGATGTCGGGGGAGATGATCGCCTTGAGGGCCTGATCCACCAGGCACACCAGCAGCGCTACGCCGACCCATCGCCACGAGCGTGCAAAGCGGAGCAGGTAGAGCGCGAGCACGCCGATCAGCAGCACCGCCGCGATCACGGCCTGGACAACACTGGGGGAGGTAGCCTGCGTCATCCCGTCGCGCCCCTGCCATTGGGCGCAGGCTTGGTCAAGCCTGCGTTGGCGGCCTTCGCGAAGGCCGCCCCCAGCACGAAGTCTACCATGACGGCGAAGCCGTGACCCGCTGGATTGCCTCAGGCACGGCCTCTACCAGGTCGCCGGCCAGCATGCTCCCCTGTCCCATCCTCTCAGCAGCTATGTCGCCGGCCAGCCCATGAAGATAGGTCGCAGCCGTCGCCGCCTCGAAGGGGAGGAGGCCCTGCGCGATCAGCCCCGCCACCATTCCGGTGAGAACGTCGCCCGTGCCCCCGGTTGCCATTCCCGGGTTCCCTGTCGGATTGATGGCGAGTGACCGGCCCGGGTCCCCTATCACGGAACATGCGCCCTTCAGGACAACCGTGGAATTGAAGCGCCTTGCCGCGGACTCGGCGAAGTGCGTCCGGCGGGCCTGTACCTTCTCGGTCGAAACCTGCATCAGCCTCGCCATCTCTCCCGGGTGGGGCGTCAGCACCGCCGGGGCATGATCGCCCTCCAGGATGATCGCGGCGTCGGCCAACGCGTTGATGCCATCGGCGTCTATCACCATGGGTCTTTCCACACGGGCGGTCAGTCTTCGCACCAACACCGCGGTTTCCGGCTCCCGCGACAACCCCGGCCCGAGGGCGATCACGCTCGCCTCCTGGGCAAGCTCCAGGATCAGGGCGAGGGCGCGAGTGTCGAGGGCGCGGGTGTAAGTCTCGGGGAGCGGGAAGGTCATGGCCTCGGTCAGCTTGACCTCCAGGATATCGTTGACGCTGGCCGGGCACCCGACGGTCACCAGGCCGGCTCCGACCCGAAGCGCTCCCTGCGCGCAGAGGCAGGCGGCCCCGGTAAAGCCCACCGAGCCGGCTATGATGAGCACGCGCCCTTGACTGCCCTTGTGGGCGCTCGGCCGCCGGCGAGGCAGTATCATGCGCACCCAGCCTGGGTCTATGAGGTCGGCCACCGAGGGCGATTCCTCTACCAGCTCGGGAGGCAGGCCGATGTCAGCGACGGACACTCGACCGGCGTAATCCATGCCCGGGTAGAGGAATAGGCCGATCTTGGGCAGACCCATCGTCACTGTCTCGGCCGCCCGCACAGCAATGCCGAGCGGCTCGCCGGTGTCTGCATCAATGCCTGAGGGGACGTCAACCGCCAGCACCTGCGCGCCGCTTGCATTGATCGCTTCGATCAGCTGCCCTGCGAGGTCGCGCACCTTGCCGGAGAGCCCGGTGCCCAGCAGCGCGTCAACGACTAGCGCGGCGCCCGAGCAGGCGCGGGAAAACGGCTCGACGTCGGTGACGTCGCCAACATGGATGCCGACCTCCGTCAGCCGTTGCAGGCTGGCGGCGGCATCGCCGGTCAGGTCTTCGTGCGCGGCCGCAAGGAGGAGCTGGACCCGCCGGCCCCGTTGAGCCAGGTGACGCGCCGCCACCAGCCCGTCGCCGCCGTTGTTGCCTCGACCGCAGACGATCACGATAGGCCGCTGGGCGCAGTGGTCCGTGAGGCGGACGGCAGCGTCGGCTACCGCCCGGCCGGCGTTCTCCATGAGCGTGAGGCCCGGTATGCCCAGCCCTTCGATCGCCTTGCGGTCGAGCTCGCGCATCTGCTGGGTGGTGACGATCTTCACGCGCGTGCGGCTCCCGGCGGCAGATTCCAGTCGGTCCCCACGATCTCCTTCGGGACCACCAGCAGCACGCACGCAACCGCGTAGTCACGGCTATGCGATAGGGAGACGAGCAGGCGGCTGCCGGCGGCAATCCCCGCGATAGCTGCCGCTCCGCCGCTCAGCGAGATGCACGGCCGACCGCTGTCATGGTTGAGCACCTCAACCTCGTGCCAGCGGAGCCACCGGCCGAGCGCCTTAGCCGTCGCCTCCTTCGCCGCAAAACGAGCCGCGTAGTGGGGCGCGGGATCGGCGCGACGGTCGCAGTAGGCCCGCTCTTGCTCGGTGAACAGCCGGGCCGCCAGGCGAGGCCTGCGCTGGATCGCCTGGCGCAGACGGTCTATCTCGACGATGTCTATTCCTATCGCGTGAAGCATTGCTGCGCCGGGGCAAGCCCTCAGTGTCTTCGCCAATCGGTCGGATATGATCTTACGAGCGGGCCTCCGCCGAGCCCGTCGCGCCGAAGGCCGCTACCCCCGCGCCGGCCTCAACGCCACGCAGGCGGCCCACCCCTCCTCGTTCGGGGTCTCGACGATCTGCAGACCGGCTCTGGTGAAGGCGTCCTCCACCCTGGGCAGTGATGCTGCGACGAATCCGGAGGTTACGCAGTATCCCCCCTTGGTCAGCGCTCCCGGGAACTGCTCGGCCAGCCGGATCGCCTCTTCCGCGACGATGTTGCACACGATCAGGTCGTACTGCCCCGAGCCCTCAGGCAGCAGGTCCGCCTCCACAAAGCGTATCTGCTCGACGACCGCGTTACGCCTGGCATTCGCCTGGGCGACGGGAAGGCAGGTCCGGTCGGTGTCCGTTGCCACCACCTCCCGCGCCCCGAGGACTGCGGCCGTGATCGCCAGGATGCCGCTCCCGCACCCGACATCCGCGACACGGTAACTGGGGCGCATATACAGGACAAGCCCCCTGAGACACAGGCGCGTGGTAGCGTGACCGCCGGTACCGAAGGCCGCCCCCGGCTCCAACACCACCACCGACTCGCCTTCTGCCGGCTGATATTCCTCCCAGCTCGGCACGATCGCCAGGCCAGCAGCTATCTTCAGGACCTGGAACTGGTCTTTCCACGCTTCGCTCCATGCCTTGCCTTCGAGCGTGCGCAGGCCGACTGTGCCCGGGCCGATACGAAGTCCCTCCCGCTCGAGGTCTGTCAGGCGCTGACGGATTGCCCGGACCTTCTCGTCGAGCTGATCGTCCTTCGGAAGATAGGCGGTGACCCTGACGTTGAGCGGCCGACGCTCCTCCGCCACGCCGCCGGCCCCCAGTGCCAGCAGCACGTCTGTCAGTCCCTCGACCGCTTCAGGGTGGGAGACGACGGTGATCTCGGTGTACTCGGGCTCCTGCGTAGTCACAGGCCGCTCCTTTCAGCGAATCTCGCCGCGCCTCCTGCCTGCATTCCGGTTTGGCGGCGGTCGCCAGGCGCTGAACTACTCATCCTGCGCCGACCACTCCCAGCTATACCGCTGCGGCTCGCCCCGAAGGCTCCGCCGGTACTCCTCCTTCTGCTTCTCGTAGACTTCTCGGATCGCCTCAGGGGTGTTCGCCAGGCCGCCTGCCGGGTAAGCAGCGACCGCGGGCGGGTTCGACTCCAGCAGACGCTTGTACGCGTCTGGGCGTCGGAGCTTCAGGCGGCGCTCCCGGTGATCCCTGATTCCAGAGTACAGGTACTCCCAGAAGTTCTCCGGCGACAGCGAGGCGCCCGCGATGTCCACCTCGGCTGTCGCTACGCAATCGCGCCGGTCTCCGCAGTCGGCCAGCACCTTCGAGTCTGGAGCGCAGATGCGCGAGCCGGTGTTGGTCGCGGTCAGGTAGAAGGCCTGCGCGTCCATGGCGCGCGTCCGCACCCGGTACTCAGGCGGGCTGTAGGCAGTGGAATGGCAGATGATGCGGGCACCGCTCAACGAGCAGCAGGCGCTGCTTTCGCTCCACATGTCGTCATAGCAGATGAGCATGCCGACGACGCCGATGTCCGTCTCGAAGGCCGGGAAGTCGTCACCGGCCGTGACCAGCCAAGTCTCGTACACCGGGAGGTGGACCTTGTGGTACCGCCCGATCACCCGCCCGTCTCGCCCGAACAGCACGGACGAGTTGAAGACAGTATCGCCTTCCTTCTCGTAGAAGCAGGCGGCCACGTGCATCCGGTGTCGCCTGGCCGCCGCGGCGACCGCCTCGTGGGCGGCTGCGGCCGCATCCAGCGCCAGCGTGTGGAAGATGCCCGGGTCATCAAGGTAGCCCATCGCTAGCGACAGGCCGGCGATGTCCTCTCCGGTGACGGCGAGATCGGCGCCGGCCTCGCCCGCCTGCGAGAGAAGCTTGACGGCGCCCTCGATCCTACCGCGCGCCCGTCGCCGCCCGGCCTCTAGGGAAAACACGTCGCTGAAGGGGTTCGCCTCCAGCGGAGTCTCTTTCCAGCCCTGTTGAGTTGTAGCGAGTCTGGTTGTGCCGCCTGGCATTCGCGAATTCCTTTCGGTGGGCCGCGCTGTGCGCTCCCCCTTCTATCCCAGGTTCGCCGCGATCGCCTTGCCCTCCTGGTCCGCCAACGCTGGGATGACTGCGCGCTGGTGCACGGTCTACTGTTTGCGGTTTACCGCTGGCGCCGCAGGAGCCGCGCGACCTGGCGACCGTGCGTGGGGCGCGGGTGTCGAACATCGCCTTCGATGCGACGCCGCTGTCGTGGTTCGCGCAGGTCGTCACCGAGCGCGGGCCGCTCACGCCGCAACTGCTAGCTACGGTTCGCGGCGAACTCGGCTTGTGGGAGGAGCTGAGCTGAGATGAGAGCCTGCCTCAGCATCGTGCGAGGATGGGGAGTCCCTCACGGAGAAGCGGTCGAGCGCACCCCGCCGCAGGCGATGCTCATGCACTCCCCTATGCTGGTGTCCACTGTGTGTAGGTAAGATGTGCCTCCCGGCTTGTTGACTGTGACCACGTAAACCAGTCCGTTGCGGCTCGCCGTGTACATACCGCGACTGTCCGGATCGGGCATTCCTGGGGAGAGACCAGCGACCAGCTCGGGCAAGACCCCGACGGAAGTCAGGAGGGCCTTCACAGAGTCCAGGTCGCCGACCTCCTGGTCTGTAAGCCTTCGGGGCTGCACCACTTCCAGACTGAGCCCAAGTGCCCCTGCCCTCAGGCCCTCGGCCCTGCCGGGTTCTCCGAACTGGCGCAGAGGCAGCTCACCATACCAGCGCAGCGCGCCCTTGCCGCCTGCCACTGTGCCCAGCGCGACCACGCGGTTCTGGCCCATCCACCTGGGCCCTTCCCAAGTCACCGGTCCCAAGTCGGGCAACACATCCGTCCTCACCAGATCCTCCACCGCGGGCCGCAGATCTCTCCCGATCTGCTCGAGGCCGCGCTGACGTCCGCTCCGGGCGACCAGTAGCATGGCCACCATCACTCCCAGCGCGCCCAACGCCATCGCCAATGCGCTCAGGTGCCACCTGAGTGAGCGGAATCGGGCTGGGGCAGGCGGAGCTTGCGACCGTCCCCTGCCTTCCGCAGCAGGAGCGAGGATGGCTGGCCCGATGATGAGCATGCCGAGTACGACGCCAGCGACGAGCCCGCGAGGGGGCGCGTATCTGCCTGTCCCCGCCAGGCCCTCCATGCCCAGTGTGAAGAGAGCGGCGGTCCCGCCCACCAGCACCAGCAGTAGCGGAACGCCGACCGCCCACCGCCATCTACCTGCGACCCGGGCGGCCAGCGCCACGACTACTCCTTCGATAGCCCAGCCCACTAGGCACAGCAGATCCGATAGCGGGAACAGCAGGACGGCCAGCCGCAACCACGCGTAGGACATGACCCCAGCTAGGACCACTGCCGCTACGATCTGCATGGAACCTCCCTCCTTCTTCCCTTCAGGGATCCCTTGTGCCACGTTCTTCCCGGCCACCTCGTTCGGTAGCTTGCCTCCGGTGTGCTATCCAGCAACTCCATCCTGGCGCCGTGATCGGTGGCGCGGGTCCGTACGAGCACGAGCCGCGGGGCTTGAGTTGGGCTGCTGTCGCTCACCCCGCCGAAGCACGTCAGTTGACGGCCATCCCCGACTCCAGCTTGTGGAGCCTGCGGCAGACAAGGACAGTCCCTCACGGAGAAGCGGTCGAGCGCACCCCGCTGCAGTCGATCCGGACGTAGACATCGTTCGGCGGCCACCTGATGTTCCACGCGAACCGGTAGGTCACACCGTGATAGGTGGCCGTCATGTCTGGTCCAATGCGAGCTATGAGTTCAGGGTTCATCCCCCCGGAAAGCAGGATGGGTGTTGCGATCTGCGGGTCCTTCACCTCCCGGTCGCTAAGCAGTCGCGGCTGCCTCACGAAGACCCTGATAGCATTCGCTCTCAGGCCCTCAGCTTCGCCGGTTGCGCCGTACTTCCGCGCATACCGCAAATCCGGGAGAAACTGCAGCTTCACCTTCGCGCTAGGCGCCGGTCTTCGCTCCCCGGAGCGGGCGGCCTCTGACCAGCCTCCCGGCACTTCGGCACATCCACATCCCTCCCAGACCACCGGCTCGGAGGTGAAGATGTCGCTCCGCACCAGGTTCTTCGCCGCGGGCACGACGTCGCGCTGGATCTTCCGCAGTCTCCAGTTCTCGACCGCGGGCGGCCACGCAAATGAGAGAAACACTGCCGCAAGCACCGCCACCACGCCTGCCCACAGCCAAGCTTCCCTGTGATAAAGCCTCCAGGGGAACCGCCGGGCCGCGGAGGGAGGACCCGGTGCCGCCGGGCTTCTGGGCGCTGCCACGGGAATGGCGAGGATTGCCGGTGCAAGGACAAGCGTGCCGAGTAGGACGCCGCGTGCTATCTCCGGGGGGGAGCCGGGGCCAAGGGCGAGGAGTGACCACAAGAGGAATCCTGCGAGTGCGAACACCAGCAGCAGTGGGACGCCGATCACCCAGCGTGATCTGCCTGCGACACGGGCTGCCAGCGCGATCAACGCTGCTCCGCCAGCCCACTGTACGAAGTAGACCGTCTCCCAACTCCCAATCAGCGCTGTGATGTGCTGAAGTCTCGCCGTCGCGTAGCACCATGCGGAACACAGAAACAGGGCAAGGGCCAGTGCTGCCACTCTGCGTCCCGCCTCGTCGAGGATGCGCATGGGATCACCTCCGGTTGCCTGCGCCAACTACACTGTGCTTCCAGCATACCAAGAGGGACTTGATAGCGCATGAACCGATGGTCCTGGACGACAGTCCCATGTTCCTGGGACCTATGCCGCAGGAAGCAAGCAGTGACTGTGACACGCGCCATGGCCCCGGCCACTGA
>Ga0315286_10006306_pt1 | contig 11541 bp, 7 predicted proteins | sample YL17G10_0_MG_FD_205038 | JGI IMG/M metagenome (GOLD analysis project Ga0315286, IMG submission 205038) | Sediment microbial communities from Yellowstone Lake, YNP, Wyoming, USA - YL17G10_0 | ecosystem: Environmental > Aquatic > Freshwater > Lake > Sediment | place: USA: Wyoming | collected... | reverse complement strand
AGCGTGAACGACAGGTAGCCGGTCGGAGCGCCCCAGTCGCGCTCGTCGCCCGCCTGCTCGCACACGAAAGCCGTGCGAAAGCGGTCCATGCCGTTCGTCATCGCGGCGAGCTCACGCCGGAAGATGATGTCGCGCGGTGTGCGCGCGCTGTGCACGAAAACGATATCGCCGTCCTCGCCAAGGTCATAGTGCGCGCGCGACATCGACATGAGCGGCGTCACGCCTGATCCGCCGGAAAGAAAGAGATACTTGGCCGCCGGTCGCAACGTGCAGCTAAAGTCTCCCGCGGGCCCCAGCGCCTTGATCTCCATCCCCCGCTTCATGTTGTCGTGGAGCCAGTTCGACACCTTGCCGCCGGGCACGCGCTTCACCGTGATCGAGATCGTGTCCGGCCGCGTCGGCGTCGACGATAGGGTGTAGCAGCGATTTATCGGCTCGCCGTCGATCTCGAGCTCAAGAGTGATGAATTGCCCGGGGCGATAGCGGAAGAGGCTCGGCGAGCGCGTGCGGAAGAGAAAACTCTTCACGTCGTGCGTCTCGGGACGAACGTGGCAGCAGACGAGAACCTCGTCCCCGTCCGCGTTCCATTTGCCCGGCACGGCGTCCCAGAGATGGGGCCCGAGTCGGCTCTGGCCGCTCTTTTCGCTCATCGGTCCTCAGCTGCTCGCCGCGAGCGAGCTCACCGTCGCACCCGCGCCGAGGCCCGTCTCGGCACGAAGGCGCTTGATGTACCAGGACATGAACTTCTCGACGAGCTCCTCGGTGTAGGGCGAATATGGGCCCGGCTGATAGGCCGGGCTCAGCGTGCCTTGGTACGTGCGCTCGACGAGGGCGCCGTCCTGCTTGTTGGTCGCGTGCCACACGAGGCTCAGCTCCTTGGGATCGTAGTCGCGCCCCTCGACCGCGTCCTTATGCACGAGCCACTTCGTGCGCAGTAGAGTGTGTTCCGGATCGATGGGGAGCACGCTGAACGTCACGATGTGGTCGCTCATGAAATGGTGCCACGAGTTGGGTTGCGTCCAGAACGAGAGGCCGCCCAGGTTGCGCTGCTGCAGGTTGCCCAAGAGCTTCTGGCACGCGACTTTGCTGTTCATGGTCTGCGATTCACCTTCCTTGTCGAGCGGGAGGCGCTCGGTGCGGTAGGCCGTGACGCGCGAATCGAGGAACTCGCGCTCGACCGACGGTAGGCCGCAGCTCTCCCAGCGCGAATGCTCTGTCTTGATAAGATCCTTGAACGCCTGCACCTCGCTCGCATTCTCTGGCGACGGCTGGTAGCCGAAACCGAACTCGTAGAGAGAGACGGTGAGCTCTGGGTGATTGGCCTTGCAGTGATAGCACTCACGATTGTTCTCCATCGTGAGCTTCCAGTTTCCGTTCTCGATCAGGTCTTCCTCGAACGCAACCTTGCAATCGGCGATGCGATGGGGCGCGATGTAGGGCTCCATCTCGCGGCGCATGTCCTCGATATCGGCCGGAGGCTCGTTCGCGAGGCAGATGAAGAGAAGGCCCGCGACATTGGCGACGTGGACTTTCTTCAGGCTGTACTGGCTGCGGTCGAAACCGTCGCCCATGTGCTCGGTGAAAATGAGCTTGCCCGTGAGGTCGTACGTCCACTGGTGATACGGGCAAACGATATTGCCCACGCTGCCCTTGTTGCCGTCGCAGAGACGCGCCCCGCGATGGCGGCACACGTTGTGGAAGGCCCGAATCGACATGTCGTCGTCGCGCACCACGAATACTGAGGCGCGCCCGATCGGGACCGTGAAGTAATCTCCCGGCTCGGGAATGTCGGGCTCGACGCCGGCATAGATCCAGTGGCGGCCGAAGATGGCCTCGACGTCAAGATCGAAGACCTCACGGCTCTGGTAGAACGGAGCCTCAAGCGTATGACCCGGCTTGCGCCTGAGGATCATCGTCCGCAGTTCATTTGATATCTGCATCATGCCCTCCTTGGTCGGAAGCCATTAGAAATCGATAAGCCGATGATTCCTCAAGTAGTTAAGAACGACTTGTGCTTTATCGACGGAAGTCCCCTCAAAAGCGACAACGCCGCCCTTGGCCTCGCTGACGACGGCCGCCCGCATCCTCTCATGCGCGGATCGCTTTTCGTCCGCTTTCAAGCGCACCGGCCGGCGCGAGGTTTGCTCTACCGTCCGGGGCGATTCGCGGGCGCCCGCGCCGAGCTTCCCATCGATCGCCGGAGAGACGGCGACAATACGGCCGGAAAGGCGGCGAGCGTAGGCGTACCCCAGTTTGACCTCGGTCAGCGGATGAACGGCGAGAATGGCCGGCAACGACACCGCGACGCGGCGGCGGCGGCCCTTGGGCAGGAACTGGCGGACGCGCGCCTCCGCTCCCTCGATTTCGACATCGAGAACATTGGCGACCACGGGGCGGCCGAGCGCTTTCGCCAGCGCGTAGGGAAATAGTCCGCTTCCCGCTCCGCTTTCGGCCCGGCTGCCGGCGAGAATGAGGTCGACATCCTTCAGGCGGCCGGAGAGCACCCTGACGGTATCGTAACCATTCGGAGCGGCGACGACCTCGATCGTGCCCGCGCCAAGCGCCAGGTAGTCCTTGAGCGCCGGCTCGTCGATCGCGCCCGCATGAATAATCCTTAGCGCATCGCCAACAATTCTTTGCCCGAGCGCGATCGCGACCGCATCGCCGCGGCAGGCCCGCGGCGCTCCCGTGAGCGGGTGGCGCCCCGCCGAGACCAGCACTGCCGCCATGAACTTGCCTCCCGTCATGACGCCTCCGGCAGCTCGCTCTGCTCGCGGGCCTGAGCGATCCGCGTCAACAGCGCCTGCATCACCTCTTCGGCATCGCCGATCACCGACAGGTCCGCGCGCCCGATGATCGGTGCGCCGGCGTCGCGGTTCACGGCGATGACATGCTGACAGTCCTTGATGCCTTGCAGATGCTGGACGGCCCCGGAAATGCCGACCGCGATGTAGCCCCGCGCGGAAACCGTCTTGCCGGTCGCGCCGATCTGTTTGTCGCGCGAAAAGCGCCCGTCGTCGACGGCAACGCGGCTCGCGCCGACGGCCGCGCCGAGCTTCCGCGCCAGGGCTTCGAGCGTCGGCACGTTGTGCACCCCGTTGCCGCCCGCCACGATGAGATCAGCCTCCTCGAGCGGTATTTGCGACGGGTCGGACCGCTCGAGCCCGAGATCGCGATAGTCGCAGCCCTCCTCGGCAACCTTCGGCCTCTCGACCGCACCAGCGCGCTCGCCCAAGCCGGCGAACGGCAAAGCGGCATCGACGGCGCCAGCCTCGAGCAGGATGAAGCGCGGCAGAGGCGCCCGCGCGAGCAGCATCGCCCCCGACCAAGGCGAACACACATGAGCTGCGTCTATCTCGACCACGTGCGTAGCGGCAGGCCCCTGATGCTCCACGATGAGGCGGCGCCCGAGGTCGCCATCGCTTTCGGGCTTGTCAGGGAGAAAAACGTGGCGGGCGTCGTAGGCTCGGATGAGCGACGAGACCGCAACCACCTCCCGCTCGGGCTCGAAGCGGATGGCGTCGAGATCGGGAAGGACAACGACCGCATCTGCGCCAAGCGCGGCGGCGTCCTCCTCGAAGTCGCCGAGGATCACGGCAACGACGCCGGCGCTCGGTTGCGCCACAAGGGCGGCCGCCGCAACGGCCTGGCGCGCGTGGGAATCGAGTCTGCCACGATCGGAATGGGCGACCGCCATCACCCACGATGTCGCATCCCCACGGAGGCGCCGCGGCTTCGCCTTGCCGGCTGGCGCGGCGCCCGGATCGGAAGCGGAGGCTTCTCCGACCCCGACTTGCCCGAGCACAATGCGCCTCAAGCCTTGCGGCGTGATGACGATGGGACGCCTGGGGTCGACGCGCCGGATTTCGCTCATGGCCGATCTCCGAGCGCTTCCGCGACAAGCTCGGCAATGTCGAGGATCTCGGGCCGGTCGCCGACCACGCCTTCGAGCATGGCCGTGCACTGCGGGCAGGCCACCGCCACGACTTCGGCGCCGGCGTTGCGTGCGTCCTCGATGCGTATGTCGGGAATCCTCCGCTTGCCCGGGATGTCGGTGAGCGCTGCCCCCCCACCCCCGCCGCAGCATCGGCTCTTGAGCCCCGAGCGCTCCATTTCGCTCACCTCGAGTCCGAGCATGCGCAGGAGATCGCGGGGCGCGTCGATCTCGCCGTTGTAGCGCGCGAGATAGCATGGGTCGTGATAGGTGAGGCGGCGGCGTTCTCCCGACGGCTTGAGCGTGAGACGACCCTTGTTGACGAGGGAGGCCAGGAACGTCGTGTGATGGAGCACGGTGTAGTTGCCGCCGAGCGCCCGGTACTCATTCTTGAGACAGTGCAGGACATGTGGGTCCGGCGTCACGATGCGCCGGAACGGTATGGAATCGAGCGTTTCGATGTTGCGCCGTGCAAGCGCCTGGAAGGTCGCCTCGTCGCCGAGCCGGCGCGCGGTGTCCCCGCTGTCGCGCTCGAGATCGCCGAGCACGGCGAAATCCACGTTTGCCGCCTTGAGCGCCTTGATCAGCGCGCGCAGCGTTCGCTGGTAACGCATCTCGAAGGCGCCGTCGCCGGCGATGAAGAGCACGTCGACCGGCACGCCGGGCTTAGCCACCTTGACGTCGAGGTCCGCCGCCCAGTTGTAGCGGGCGGCGTTGGCAAAGCCCCCTTGCGTCTCGGTGTCGCGCAGATTGGCGAGTGTCTCCGCGGCCTTGCCCGGCGCCTCGCCGCGCACGAGGTTCAAGCTCCGGCGCATGCCGACGATGGCGTCAACGTGCTCGATCAGCATGGGACACTCTTCAACGCACGCCCGGCAGGTGGTGCACGACCAGATCGTCTCGGCCTCGATCAGGCCGGGCACGATCGGCAGGTCCGGGGAGCCCGCGTGCGTGCCGACGGCAATTCCGGGATGGGGACTGCCGGCATAGGCGGCGTCGCTCTCGCCCGTGAGCCCGGCGACGAGGTCCTGAATCAGCTTCTTCGGGTTGAGAGGCTGCCCTGCGGCGAAGGCCGGGCACGCCTGCTCGCACTTTCCGCATTGCACGCAAGCGTCGAAGCCCAAGAGCTGGTTCCAGCGGAAGTCGGCGGGCTTGTCGACGCCGAAGTCGCGCGCGTCGAGATCGAGCGGCTTCAATGCGGTCGAGCGCACGCCGGCGAAGCGCTCGGGGCGGGGATGAAAGGCGAGGTGCAACAGCCCGGCAACGGCATGCTTCATGGGGGCGCCGAGCCCGATGCCGAATGCCAACTCCGCTGAGCCCAAAAGCAGGAGAATGAGCGCGATGGCCGCGATCCCGGCCGAGAGAATTGCCGGCGGCAGCGCGACCACGAGGGCGAGCCCCGCGGCGAAGGCCGCGAGCGTATAGGGCAGCCGGTCCCACGCTCCTCGCGACAGGCGAGCCAAGGGCTCGCGCCGGCGCCACCAGACGAAGCCGGCACCGATCAACATGATGAGAGCCGCGGCGAGAATCGCGAGATCGAGGCTCGGCCAATAGAGCGCGAGCCCGTAATTGAGCGCGACGAGAGCGAGAGAAGCGATGGCGCCTCCTGCGATCGCCATATGCGTATAGGCGATGTAGGCATCGCGGGCGACGATATGGTGCAGGTCAACAAAGTAGCGCTTCGGGATCGCAAGGAGCCCGCCCCAGTTCACCTCGGCACTCTGGCCTTGAGCCCACAGCTGGCCCCGGCGCGCGAGCCCCACGGCGAGCGTCGCCGTCGCGAGCCAGAACAAGAGCGTGACAAAGCCCGCGATGCTCATGCTCAGAAGTCCTTGCAGAGGCGCAGCGAGTCGTAGATCGCGGCATGGATGTTGTGCATCGACACGCAGTCGCCAACGCGGAACAGGAGAAAGCGCCCGTCGCCCGTCGTCTCCGCAAGCGCGGGCTGGGGCTTGGCCGCAAACAGCGTCTCGAGATCGGTCTGGCCGCGATTGAGCGAGCGCTCCTTGAGCGTCCAGTAGAGTTCGGCGTTGGGCGTGATGCCGTTCTCGATCACGACCTGATCGACCGCGCGCTCCTCGAGCGCCTCGGTGTACTCGTTGCGCAGGACCGCGATCTTCTTGTTGCCCTCGGCGTAGACGCGATCGAGCCAAAAGTTGGGCGTCGGAATGATGCCCTGGCTGTAGAGGCGGCGGTAGAAGATCGGAAACGTCGTGCCGCCGACGTCGTCGGCAACCTTCACGTCGGGGGTCACCATCTCGACCTTGGCGCCGCGGCTCGCGAGAAAGTCCGCCGTGCCGAAGCCGGCATGCGTGCTGATGCCGTCATAGAGGAGGACATACTCGGCGGGCGCGACCTTCTCCGAGAGGATGTCCCAGGCGCTGACGGCGAGTCCCTCCTTGACGCCCCACGCGGGCACCTGGTCGGTGTGGCTGCGGCCGCCGGTGGCGAGCACGACGATGTCGGGGCGCTCGGCGAGCACCATCTCGTCGGTTGCCTCGACGCCGAGCCGGCGGTCGACGCCCAAGCGCTTCGTCTCGAGATCGAACCAGCGGATGATACCGGCCATCTGCTCGCGCTGCGGGGCCTTGGCAGCAAGGTTGACCTGACCGCCGACCTTCTCGTTGCGCTCGAACAGCACGACGTCATGGCCGCGCGCCCGCGACACCCGCGCCGCCTCGAGTCCGGCGGGCCCCGCGCCCACGACGACGACGCGGCGTTTCACGCCCTTCGTCTGCGTGATGACATGGGGCATCGTCGCCTCGCGCGAGGTCGCGGGGTTCTGCACGCAAAGGAGATCCTGACCCATGTACATGCGATCGATACAGTAATTGGCGCCGACGCACTGCTTGATCTGGTCCTCGCGGCCCTCGCGCACCTTGAGCATCATGTGCGGATCGGCAATCTGCGCCCGCGTCATGCCGCACATGTCGACCCAGCCGTTGGCGAGAATACGCTCGGCCTGGGTGATGTCGCGGATGCCCTGGGCATGCAGCACGGGCACCTTCGACACGCCCTTGATGCCGGCCGCGAGATGCACGAACGGCTCGGGCGGGAGCGCCATCGGCGGCATGCAGTTGGCGAGCCTATTGTGCGTGTCTGCCCCCGAGCCGATGACGCTGATGAAGTCGATGAGCCCCGTCTCCGACATCGCCTGCGCGATCTCCTTCGCCACCTCATGGTCGATGCCGTTGTCGTTGAACTCGTCCGCGCACATTCTGAGGCCGACGCAGAAATCTCGCCCGACCGCCTCGCGCACGGCTTCCAGCACCTCGATGCCGAAGCGCATTCGGTTCTCGAGCGAGCCGCCGTACTCATCGCTGCGCAGGTTCGTCTCCGGCGACCAGAATTGATCGATCAATTGCTGATGGGCGGCCGAGATCTCGACGCCGTCCAGGCCGGACGTCTGCACCCTCTTCACGGCCACCGCGAAGTCGCGCACGATGCGGCGGATGTCCTCGATCTCCATGGCTTTGGAGTTGCCGCGGTGCACTTGCTCGCGCACGCCGGACGGGGAGACGAGGTGCGGCCAGGGATCGCCCCAATAGGCCGAGCGCCGCCCCATGTGGGTGGCCTGGATCATGATCTTCATGCCGTGGCGATGGCAGGCCTCGGTAAGCCGCCCGAGCGGCTCGATGACGTGATCGGTCGTGAGATTGACGGGGCACCACGCGCCCTGCGGCACGTCGATCGAGACCGGGCTCGAGCCGCCGCAGATCGCCATTCCGAGGCCGCCCTTGGCCTTCTCCTCATAATAGCGGATGTAGCGGTCGCCCGGCAGCCCGCCCGGCTCCGCGTAAACCTCGGCATGCGCCGTCGAATAAATGCGGTTGGGCAGCGTCAGTTGATTGAGCTTTATGGGAGTGAACACATGAGAGTATTTCATCGCCGATCCTCACATGCGCATTGGGCCGCCGTCACCACTCCACCTCGCAGAACGCCCGCCCCTAGCAATAGACGAGCGCCAGCCCGCCGAGCGCAGTCTCCTTGTACTTCGACTGCATGTCGCGGCCGGTGAGCCGCATGGTCTCGATCACGGCATCGAGCGAGACGAGATGGCTGCCGTCGGCCATCAGGGCGAGGCGCGCGGCGTTGATGGCTTTCGTCGCGCCCATGCTGTTCCGCTCGATGCAGGGTATCTGGACAAGCCCGCCAATCGGATCGCAGGTCATGCCGAGATTGTGCTCCATCCCGATCTCGGCCGCGTTCTCGATCTGCTCGCTGGTGCCGCCCATGACGGCTGCGAGTCCGGCCGCCGCCATGGAGCAGGAGACGCCAATCTCGCCTTGGCAGCCCATCTCGGCTGCCGAAATCGACGCATTCTTCTTGTAGAGCATGCCGATGCCGGCCGCTGTGAGCAGGAATTTCACGACGTCGTCGTCGTGGTCGGAGGCGTCTGCGCCCTGCGCGCAGGTGCGCACATAGTAGCTGAGCACGGCCGGGATGACGCCCGCCGAGCCATTTGTCGGCGCGGTCACGACGCGCCCACCGGCGGCGTTCTCCTCGTTCACCGCAATCGCAAACGCGCTCACCGTGTCCATCGCGCGAAAGTCGCCGGAGAGTTTTGCCCCCGCTTCCGTCGCCTGCCGGTAGAGCGAAGGCGCGCGACGCTTCACCTTGAGGCCGCCGGGAAGCACGCCTTCGGTCCTTAGACCCCGCTCAAGGCAGTCGCACATCGCACGCCAGACTTTGAGCAGCCGCGCCCGCGTCGCCGCCTCGTCCTGATAGGTAAGCTCGTTCCGCCAAACGATCTCGGCGATCGTGAGCCCGTGCTTGCGGCACTGCGCGAGCAGCTCCGCCGCGTTGCCGAAAGCGTAAGGCACCGGGCGGTGAGGGACCTCGTCGCGGCCCGCGCTTTTGTTGGCGGTGATGGCGGCGCGATCGAGGACTGCCCCGCCGCCGATCGAGAAGTACACATTCTGGTAGAGCGAGCGGCCCGTGCCGTCGAACGCCTCGAGCCTCATGCCGTTCGGGTGCTCGGGCAAGAACTCGGCCTTGTGCATCTCGAGGTCGGCTGCGGGGTCGAAATCGATCTCATGGCGTCCGCCGAGAGGAAGACGCTGGTCGCGCCGTGCGGCGTCGACCCGGTCGCGGCTCGCGACGGGATCGATGTCTTCGGGCACCTCCCCCATCAGGCCGGCAACCACAGCAAAGTCGGTGCCATGCCCCGCACCGGTCAGCGCCAGTGACCCGTAGAGGCTGGCACGGACCTGGCGCACCTGACCGAAGACGCCGTTGGCCTCGAGCTCACGAAGAAAGCTGTTGGCGGCGCTCATCGGCCCGACCGTGTGCGAGCTTGAGGGGCCGATGCCGATGCGAAACACCTCGAAGACGCTGTAGTTCATGCCGCGTCCTCCTCGATATCGCCCTTGTCGAGACGGACGACGCCGAAGTCATAGGGCTCGGCCGCACGGACGAGAAAGCGCCAGACATAGTCCGCGAAACTGCGCCGGACCAAAAGGGAGACGCCGTCGCGCTCGCGATACATATACACCGCCGACTTGCCGAATGTCGTGCCGACGACGCGGCCCTCCCCGAGACGGTGAACGTCGTAGACGCTGGCATGGGAGATCACATCGGAGGCGTTGCGCCCCTGAACGGTGATCTCAGTATAGCCCCCCGAGTTGTCGACGACCTGGCTGCGTATCCCGCTGAGGGCTTTCCCGAGGCCGCGCAAGAGCGGCAAAAGCCGCGCGCGAGGACCGATAATCATCCACTCGTCGGGGGAGAGCCAGAGCGCCTTCACAGCTCCCGATTGCGTGAACGTGCAGGGTTCTGCCGGCAGCCGGGTGCCGAGCGCGCTTGCCGCGCCGTCCTGGAAGGCGGTGTCCGCAGGGTTGCCCCGTAGGGTGATGTAGCCCTGGAGCGGAATCTCGTTGGCCCACACGCCGCAGCTTTCGTCCGCGGGTCTCGCCTGCGCGGAAAGCCCGAAGGCGTGAAGGGGGGACTGGAGGACCGGCTCAGACATTCTGGCGCGCTCCCTCGGGGTCGATAAACACCGGCGACACCACCTTCACTCTGTGAGACTTGCCGCCGGCCCAGGCATAGAGCACGTCGCGCCCGGCCTTGACGCCCTCCTCGCTCCTCCGCTTGATGCCGTCGCGCACGACGGCGAGCGCAATCGAGCGGTTGAGCTCAGGGCTGAAGTAGCTCGATGTCACATGGCCGAGCATCGGCATGGGCGCCTCGATCGTCTCCGTCTCGATGATCTGGGCGCCTTCCTTGAGCACCGTCGCGGGATCCTCGGTGAAAAGGCCAACGAGCTGCTTGCGGTCCATGCGCGCCGTGTCGCCCCGCGTTAGCGAGCGCTTGCCGATGAAGTTGAACGGCTTCTTGAAGCTTACGGCCCAGGCCATGTCGAGATCGAGCGGCGTCATCGAGCCGTCGGTGTCCTGGCCGACGATGATGAAGCCCTTCTCGGCCCGGAGCACGTGCATGGTCTCGGTGCCGTAGGGCGTGATGTCAAATTCGCGCCCGGCCTCCATCAGCGCCTCCCAGACGTGAGCCCCATAGCTCGCGTCGACGTTGACCTCGAAGGCGAGTTCGCCCGAGAAGCTGATGCGGAACACCCGCGCCGGAACGCCGGCAACCGTCCCCTCGCGCCAGTCCATGAACTTGAACGCGCCGGGCGCAAGCTCGATGCCGGAGCAGACCTTCGCCAGCAATTCGCGGCTCTTCGGCCCGACAATTGCCGCCGTCGCCCAGTGGTCGGTGACCGACGTCATGTAGACGTCGAGGTCGGGCCATTCGGTCTGGTGCCATTTCTCAAGCCAAGTCAAGACGCGCGCGGCGCCGCCCGTGGTCGTCGTCATGTGGAAATGATCGTCGGCGATACACGCGGTAACCCCGTCGTCCATCACCATGCCGTTCTCGTCGAGCATCAACCCGTAGCGGCACTTGCCGGGCGCGAGCTGCCTCCAGGCATTGGCATAGACGCGCTCCAGGAACTCACGCGCGTCCTTGCCGACGATGTCAATCTTGCCGAGCGTCGAGGCGTCCAAGATGGCGACGGAGCGGCGGGCGGCGGTGCATTCGCGGCGCACGGCGGCGTGCATGTCTTCGCCGTCCTTCGGAAAGTACCAAGGCCGCAGCCACTGGCCCACCGGCTCGAACTTGGCCCCGCGCGCGACGTGAGAGGCGTGCATGGCGGTCGTGCGGCGCGGCTCGAACGTGTCGCCCTCATGCGCGCCCCCGAGCGTGCCGAACGTGACCGGCGTATAGGCCGGGCGGTAGGTCGTGGTGCCGACCTCGGGGATGGAAACGCCAAGCGCGTCGGCGGCGATGGCGTAGCCGTTGACGTTCGAGAGCTTGCCCTGATCCGTGCCGAAGCCGAGCGCCGTGTAACGCTTGATGTGCTCGATCGAGCGATAGTTCTCGCGCACGGCGAGATGGATATCGGAAGCCGCGACGTCGTTCTGGAAATCGACGAAGGCCTTCTTGCTGTGCCCCTCGGGCTTTCCGTCGGGAACGCGGAAGATGCGCCGGGACGCGAGCGTCTCGGGCTCGCCGGTGTGGGTGTCGATCCCCGCCAAGGTGTCCTTCTTATCGAATGTGGCGAGCAGCGCGGCGATCGTCTGGTGCGTCTCAGCCAGTGCCTGCTCGAGGCGGAA
>Ga0315286_10006305_pt1 | contig 11542 bp, 15 predicted proteins | sample YL17G10_0_MG_FD_205038 | JGI IMG/M metagenome (GOLD analysis project Ga0315286, IMG submission 205038) | Sediment microbial communities from Yellowstone Lake, YNP, Wyoming, USA - YL17G10_0 | ecosystem: Environmental > Aquatic > Freshwater > Lake > Sediment | place: USA: Wyoming | collected... | reverse complement strand
CTGTGTATCAGCACCTGTGTATATACCACCGCCAAGCCGTCGGGCGGTGTAGGTGTTAGCGTGTGTGTATTGTGTTTGTGCCTGTGTGTTGTGTGTCTGTCCGTTGCCTTTAGTACTACTTCTCTTACACCACCCCCGTACACCACCCACCCCCCTATTATCCCCCCGCCCCTGTAGGGCGGGGAGTAGTTATCATATAGTTTACCACACATTACTATATACTCACTTCAGCTCTTCATTGGTTGGCGGCATTTAGCCGCCAACCTTATAGGCGTTACACATACGTCCCTACTACCGCCCCACATACAAGGCAGGTCGGTAGTAGGTTTTACGCTGCACTATGTGCAGCGTCCGTGTTTAGAAACATTACCCCGCTGCACGTCAGCGGGGTCGGGCAGTGACGGTTGCCATTTCATTATTCCTCGTAAGCAGGGGCGTATGCTGGGGGTGTTATTACGCGCACGCCCCCAGCACACGCCTCTGCCTCTTGCACTGCCCCGTCCATTTATTTTTAGACAGTGGGGTGCATATGCTTGTAGCTTAGCGATATACAATTTTATTGTGTAAGGGTAGCATATTGCACCCCACAAACTTTGTTACGTGTCAGTGCAAGTGAGGTATAAGATTTCTTTTATATATACACGACACACCATCTGTTTTGGTAAGGTATTACTTTTATAAAATGATTTTGACCGTGCAGTATTTACACAATTTTGTACCACAGTAAAAAGTGAATTAATATTTTTGGTTGTCACTTGTTTACTGTGTTACCAAGCTTTTTTTTCCTCAGCGAGAAAAAAAAGAAAATTGTATAATACTCAAAATTATTTTTAAGGAAACCGAGCTGTGGCAGGCTATCTAAAAAATTTTAGTCAGGCAATACCCTGCACGATACTGTAGTCCAGCACCGTGCAGGGTGCACCGTCCCACTTCGTGTGCGGACAACTGTGCAGAACATTGCCGGAACAACAGGCTATGTCCTGCACCTGCCTAATATTTTTTTTCTGCCTGTTTATGTTATCACATAAAAGGTCTATTTACCCCCCACTGTGACATTGTGACGTTGCCCCCCGTCTGGCTATGATGAACCAAATAGCTGGACGGGAGGTAGGTATAAAATTATTTTATGAGGAAAAACCTTGACTTTACGACTTTTATAATGTATCTTAATATTATGGGACCAGAAAATTCAACGCAATTAATTCACGATAAAATAATAACAGATAATAATTTTATCGGTTTTGCTACCGATTTAATTCAGTCATCGGTTAGCAAAATTTATATTGTTTTTTATTATGTGAATATTCACACGACTTACAAGTCGTGTGAAATTCGTACTTTTTTAGACGTCTTGATACAGAAACAAAAACAAGGGCTTGAAATAAAAATTATGCTTAATCACCCATCACAAAAAAATATTCTATATAATGGGTTGAAAAATAGTTTTAACTATTTACGCGAAAATAACGTTCCTGTGAAACGTACTTCACAGGAACGAACAACCCACGCTAAGCTAATTTTGTGTGATGACAGTAAATTCATAATCGGGTCACATAATTTTAGTTTGACTTCATTACATAAGAATAGAGAGATTTCAATTTTTGTGAATAATGAAAATTTGTGTAAACAGTTACAAGTATATTTTCTTGAAAATTATCATAGTAGCCTTAACGACTGGTAAAAGGGGGAAACATGCAATTCAAGAGTAAAATAGACGAGTCTAAATTACAAGAGACTCACAAAATGTTGCAAGAGATTTTAAATTTTGTTGATAAAATATCTTTACTAATGTTTAAAAAAGAGATACTTGTTACTTCACTGTTTAGACCTAAAACAGATGACAGTGGAGTACATGCTTTAGGACGTGCAGCAGATATTAGAACAGTTGATTATTTCACGACTAAACAAATAACAGTTTTAGTTTTTTTAATTAATTCTATGTATGTTTATGACGCTCCACGTCTAAATTACAACGTGGCATTATATCATCGTGTAGAGGGGAATACCTGGCATATACATATTCAAGTACATGACAATACTAAAATTATATGGTGAAAAATTATATTCAGAATATTCCTAGTCAGCTTTATAGTTCATATACTAATCAAATATGCTTACCATATAAAGGCGGGTTTTTGTATTATGTTAATGGTTATGATTATACAAAAACCCGCGCAATTAAAGTAAAACCTTTAATTCCTTTAGGTCCTGCAAACAGAGGATATCCAGATACTATTTTTGATGTAAGAGCAAGGAACAGGTTTGCTTTTTATTTCAATGCTTATTCATGGAATAGGACAAATCAGATAATAGGAACAGTATCACCAATGACTGGCCAGCGGTCTAAAAATTGGTGGATTGACAACAATTTATATGCAAGTACCAGAGTATTTAATTATTATTGCTACAAGACTTTGCAATATACAACAAGTATGTATTTACCAGCATGGTATCAAACACCGGTTATTTATTTAGCAGACAAAATAAACAATAAAATTTATCGGATAAACCCGAATTTAGAAACAGTTTTATCAGAAATAGGATCATCAGGATCAGGAAACAGTCAGTTTTTAGATATCCGTAGTTTTTACGACGATGAACAATCTATTTATGTTTGTGATACTGGAAATTCAAGAATACAGATTTTTGACAAGGTGAGTTTATCCTGGCTGAATACTATTACTACTTTTGATACAGACGATAAACCTATCATAACACCAACAGCAATATGTACTGATGACGAGTATATTTATTTCTTTGACTTAGGTTATTCAGGTGTTAAAAGAATAAGAAAAGACGACTATAAAAACTGTACAACAATAAATATTAAAACTTATGCAGGAGAGTCAACACCCCAGATTATTAGTTTTGAAAATACATTTGAATATATATATTATCTTACTTCTAATAATAACAGACTGACATTATTTTCAAAGCTTAACAATACAATATTGTCAGAATTTAAGAATAATGATAATTTTTCACAGGTTATTAACGACGATGAACACACTTATCTGGTTGATACTGTACAGAAAAAAATAATTGTTTTAGGGCATAGTTATTTACAACAGTTTTTTGATATTGGACCAGGTTGCTTTTATGATATTGATTTTCAAAGTGTTTCACAAATTTGTATATCAGGGGATTTACTTTTTGTATATGATAATGTTGCAAGAAAAATTTGGAGAATTGATTTAACTAATATCACTGTATTAGATCAGTGGGATATATCGGCATTATTCGGAACAGATATTTTACTTTTAAATGAACCACAGCAGTTTTTTAGGATTTGGCATTAACTAAATAAACATTGACAAAGTAGAAAAAAAGAAGTATATATATATTAAGAGAGGATTAAAACTATGATTAAAAAATTTGTTTCGAGGAAATTTATTACACTTATAGGAATGGGATTACTTGACGTAGCAGTGGCGACCGGTTATTTACCAGTAGAGGGCAAACAATTATTTATTGCACTGGCTAATGGGTTAGCCGGAATATATGTAACAATACAGGGTATAATTGATTTGTTTGAGAAAGGAAAAACTAAATGATTAACGCTATTGTTATTCCTTTACTCCTAACAATTTTAGGTATGCAGTTACGTAATGAACATAGAATGACAAAAATAGAAACGAGTTTAAAAATTCATTTTAAGGAAACAGAAAATGGTAAAAGTCAGCGGACCGTGTTTGAGTCTTGAGGCAAGCGGGTCAGTAGGAAAAGCAATTACTTTTCAAAAGGGATTAAAGTCAAGAACTGTCCGGAAGTGTCCTGTTAAGAAACCTACGCGGACTCCAGGGCAGGAAACAGTAAGGACAGTATTTTCTAAAGCAGTAACATACTGGCATGCACTTCTGACATCTCAACAAACACTTTGGAAAGAGTTTATTGACGGTGACGGGAACTCATCTTTTCAAGCTTTCATGCACCAGTGGATAATACGATGCAATGACGGGCTTCCTCAATATGAATTACCACCATATCATGGTTATTGTATAGTCGGAGAACATTTAGTCGGAGAATTTACAGTCGGGGGAGTTTGGATTGATCCCTAAGGAGAATAAAAATTTATGAGTTATCAATTTTATAATAATTGGCCATATTCAGCAAGTGTGTTTCCTACAATGGTTGATCACGTGGACCCTGTTAATCAAACCTACTTTTCAGGACTGCATCAAGAAGTTGAAACTATCGAGGGATATATTGGTTTACTTCCTGAGGGATCACATGGAACAGTAAGGGCAAGGCTTGACGCAAAAGACTCACAGAACACGACAGATGAGGGTAATCTTTCAACACATGTAGCAAATAAGTCTAATCCTCACGAAGTAAGTCTTGAACAAGCACGGACAAAAAATAATCAAATATCAGGCGCTATTGATATTAACAAACAAGTACTTTCTAATATTGTTATTGATAGAGGTACAAGCGAACCCGGGTCACCAGTAGCAGGTCAAATGTTTTTCAGGACTGATACAAAGGTTATGAAAGTATACGACGGAGTTACATGGATAAATTTATCAGGATCAGGTAAGATGACAGCTATAATGCTTAACCCGGATGAGGGAACGCTACCTAGTAGTGACTATCCAACAATAGCAAAAATCACAAGCGGGTTTACTGATTATTATGTAGCACAGTTCCCGGATGCAACAGAAAAGTATTTTTGCTTTGTTAAACCTATTCCGTCACGAACAACATCGGGAAATATAAAAATTACTTTTTACGGACGGTGTAATGCTACAGCAGGTAACGCCTATTTCTTAAGTAGTTTATGGACAGTTAATGATGATGCACCGTGGGATTTTTCCGGTGCATCTGTATGGAATGAGTTTTTTACAATAGGAGCAAAAGCAACAGCTAATGATTTAATTGTTGTTACTGTTAATTCAAGTGTCCCGAGTTTTGTTGAAGGTAAAGCTTTTCTTTTAAAGGTTAAAAGATTAGGAACAGATGATCTTGATACTTTAGCAGCTACTTTTGAACTAATAGGAATTAAGATAGAGGAAGTATAACATATATTATGGCTAATGTAAGAGGTCCACTATACAGTATAGGAGCAACGGGAACAATCGCTGATCAGTTAACATTCCAAGTTTTACGAGGGACAAAATACTGTAAGAATAGACCGGTACCAAAGAAACCTAAAACTGCTAAACAAGATAATATTAGATTATACAATGCTTTAGCAGTCAGACTGTGGCACGTATTACCTACCACTATAATTGATTTATGGAATGAGTATACTGATAAAAATAACAATACAGGTTATCACGCATTTATGAGTCTATTTATGATTATGTCGCTACATGGAGAAAATCAGTTCAGGACGCCACAAGGTGGGTTATTTGGTTTAGTAGAAGAACATCTTGTAAGTGAAATAATAGTTGAGGGTCCTGCAGTTCACTAAATTACAGGAGGAAAAAATATGTCTTTTCAGTTTTATAATAATTGGCCTTATGATTACTCGGTATTCCCTACGATGATTGCTCATTCTGATTTAATTGGTCATGTATTTTTTACAGGATTAAATCAAGAGTTACAGAATATTGAAAATACATTAGGATTAAATATTGCTGGGATTTATGCTACAGTCGTAGCACGGCTCAACGCATCAGATAGTAAGCTAACAACAGCATATGACGAGCGTAAGAGGTGGGACGGTGGGAGTACAGACCTTGTAGCTGCAACAGGTAGAACATCATTAGGATTAGGAAGTTTAGCAGTTTTAAATTCGATATCAAATTCACAGTTAGATTCAGACGCTGCAAGTTTGTCGAAAGTTTCAGGTGGGGATATGGTTGACTCAGGTAACAAAATTGGAGTCGGTGGAACTCCTACAGCTGAAAAGTTTGAAGTTACCGGGAATGTTAAAATATCAGGAATTATAATTCAAGACGACTGGGTTGCACCAACATTGCTTAATAGTTGGGTTAATTATGGTAGCGGGTCTAATCCTGCTGGATATTTTAAAGATAAACAGGGTATAGTACATTTAAGAGGTTTAGTAGCAAATGGTGTAGGAACAACTATATTCACTTTGCCTGTAGGTTTTCGTCCTACATATGTAGAATTTAAAAGTACAGTAGCAAGCGCGGGCGGGGCAGGCACATTTGCTGTGTATGTTATATATGCAAATGGTAATATAGATTGGTCATCAGGTGGAACAACATGGTTTTCACTCGACGAAATGACTTTTAAGGCAGCATAATATGATTTATAAAGTAAATTTTTTAATTACATTAGTCAAAGAAAAAGATTGGTTGCAGATAACAAAGAAAATTACTTCTCTAGCAGAAAATTATGTTTTAACAGGGGAAAAGGACTCAGTAAATTTTATTACAAGTATACTTGATAAGCAAAAAATTAAATTTACTATTCAGGAGATTAATCCAGATGATATTCAAAAGAAACCAGCAACGTCCAAGTAAACTAATATGGTTTGGTCCGGTATTTTCTTATTCAGGATTCGCTCAACATAATAGGGGAATACTTTTAGGACTCGACAGGTTAGGTTATAATTGTTATTTAGTTCCGTCAGAAACACATATTCCTGAGGGATTAAAAGACAAAGAACGATTGAAAGAGTTAGCTCAGAAAAAAATCACACCTGATATAGAAGCGATTTGTATTAATCTTATACCACCGCCTGCATTACCACTATGGGGGAAGTATACAATCTTATACACCACGCTTGAATCAAAAACAGTTCACGAGGGATTTATAAACAGATGTAATCAATATGATGAAGTGTGGGTCCCGTGTAAAGATAATTTTGAGTCATTAAGACCAGTAATAAATAAAACCATTCCGCTTAAGATTGTTCCTGAGGGAGTTGATACAATTATTTGGAATCCTATGACTATAAGAAATAGACAATATATTTCTGATAAATTCACGTTTATGTTTTCTGGGGATTGGTCATATAGAAAGGGTAATGATTTGTTGATAAAGGCTTTCGGGACAGTTTTTTCTAAGAACGATAATGTCCGCTTAATACTTCATGCACATTACCAGGGCAATGACAAAGATAAATCAATTAAAAGAATTTTAGAGGAAATTTCATATTACATGAAAATGTTTAATATGAAAAGTTTGCCTGAGATAGTTTTAATGTGCGACCATTTTTCAGATGCAGAACTGCCGTCTATTTATAAACTTGCAGACGTGGGCCTGTTTCCAACCAGGGGTGAAGCTTGGTTGTTACCTGCAATACAGATGATGTCTTTAGGTGTTCCAGTAATAACAACAGCATATGGTGGTCAGACAGACTTTGCAAAGGACTTCTGTTCTTACCAGGTTAAAGTAAAAGAGTTTAGGCAAATGGATAAATACTGTCAGTGTGACGTTGATTTTTATAGGGGACAGATGTTCGCAGAACCCGACTTCGATGCTTTATGCAAACAAATAAAACACGCATATATGAACCGAATAGAATTGATGAATAAAGGTCGTAGCTCGGCGCTGGAAATAGCAGAGAAGTTTGACTGGGAAGACTCTGTTCTAATTGCAGATAAACAACTTAAGGAAATTAATTCTATGCATAAAGGATTATTATGAAAATAGCTATAGTTCTAAATACTTATAATTTTTTTGATTGGACAAAGGAAAGTTTGAGGACTCTTGAAAAGTATACAGATAAAAAATGGTACGATTTGTATGTTATTGCATGTGGTTGTACCGACGGAACAAATGATTTTTTACTTAAAAAAGGGTATAAGGTTAAAATATTACAGGACAGGATTGGGTGCGGGGCTGGGTTTATGCAGGGTGTTAAGTTTGCAAGAGAAAATGGAACATATAGTTATATTTGCCCAACTCATAATGATATACTTTATACAGAGGGCTGGCTTGAAGCTTTAATTGTTGAAATTGAACATTATCCAAGTTGTGCACAAATGGGAATCGCCCAGGTGATTAATAAAGAAGCTTTGAGTTATTCAGACGAGATGAGGAATAACATTGCTAAACAATTAAGAGAAAATAAAACGGGGTTCGCAAATTTGCAACCTTGTTTAATGAAAGATTTTTTGTTTGATGAAACTGGATATTACGACCCGAATTTTGTTGAAAATGAATGTGACGATGCTGATTATAACAAAAGAATTTGCGATGCTGGATATGATATTTTATCTACACAAAAAGGAGTTTTATGGCACGGTTTAAGTATTGTTAGAAATACTTTACCGGGGATTGAGGCAATTAAAAAAAGGAATCAGGAGTATTTTAAAAAGAAACATAATGTTACTGACTTTGAGAAATGGAATCACATAAAGGTTGAATCTAAATTCATTGACGGATTACCATTATTATTTTACACAGTTTAATAAATAGGGGGTAGTATGTTATTAGCTTTTGGAGTAATTGCAATAGCAATTTGTTTAGTAGTATTTGTTTTTATTTGTTGTGATTTACAGGATTTAATTAAAAAGAAAATAGAATTTGAACAGTCCTGCAAAGTTGACTCATTCGTGGATAGTGTTGTTAATAAAGCAGTTATTATTTCCGAGTATATTGTAGATAGAAAAGATATGTCAATTATTGATTTTGAAACTAAAAAATTGGAACAAGCATGTTCTATCACGGCCGACGTGCTTTTGCAACACGGTATAAGACCGAAGAACTACAACTTGCCAGCGCTTGTCGTCGTTGCAAAACATAAGAATCACTTTATAAGTATTGAACCTTATAAATTAGGAGAAAACTAATATGGCAAAAGTAAGAGGACCACTTTATAGTATTGATGCACGTGGCGTAATTGCTGATGCAATGGTTTTCGGTGGCTGGAAAGGTATTCCGTGGGTAAGAGGGCAGTTTACTCCACAGAATCCTAAAACGGAAGATCAGGTAGCTATAAGACTGATCTTCACGCAATCAGTAACACGTTGGCAGACTTTCGACGCAAGTCGGAAAGCTGACTGGCAGACAGCTATTGAGAATAAGGGTTATACGATGAGCGGTTTTAACTTCTTCATGTCAAGTTACATTAACGCAATGAGGAACGGAGAAACACCACCGTTAGATCCACCTGCACATTTACTTCCGTAAATGAAAGCAACTTTTTTGCGACGGGTGGGATAAAACTCACCCGTCTTTTTTTTTTACAATGAATAAAGGTTTTAATTTTTATCGGGCTTATGGATATTATTTAGTAGGAGTACAAATCCGGGGAACAATCGGTAATCCTCATCGTGCAAAATTTTGGTATGATCATCACCCGACGTGGACTCCAAGAGTTCCAGAAATAGGATCCTGGACATATAGGATACGTCACAACAATGGATATAGATTTTATATATTAGGTTATGGGTATAGTGCCTGGATACATAACAGGCACACAACTATACAGGATAAAATGAAATACTATAATCCCGGAAATAAAAAATCAGATAAGCAGTTAATACAACAAAACAAATTAAGGAATGCAGTTCTTAAGTGGCAATCATTAACCGAACAAGAAAAAAATACTTACCGGGCTATGGAAAATTACAAAACAATTCATGAGGGTTTCTGCTTTTTTGTTTCACAATATATAAAAAATTTTTAGTTTGAAATCTCTTCTTTATTACACAGTTTTTTAAGCAGTTGTTTGCCCGGTGAAAATGCGTAATAAAGAATAAAAGAACCGTTCAAGAACAGGCAGGTCCTGAAACACAAGGGGTTGTATGTTAATTAGTTATACACACTACATATAGTGTTTTTGGGGATAACTTTTGATTTACCGACGATAAAGGGCTGTGGATAACCCTGTGGATAACCTGTGGATAACTCGAGTTTTTAAGAAAAAAAGATACCCCCTTTGACCTTATATTATACTGTACTATATAGGCTGTATTATTGTTCAATCCTTATACCCCCAGAAAAAAAGAAGAATAGTAGTAGACAAACGGAAATTTTTTTTCGCTTCCTATTACCCCCCCCCCCTTAACGGCAGGAATAAAAGGAGTACAACGACAAGAAAAGAGAAACACCTTTTTATAACGTCCCGACAGTCTTTAGAGGAGTACAACGACGAGAAAAGAGAAACAACATTTAATAAAGGCAAAAAAAGGCATCTTTTATAGGTTAGGAACCGAATTTTTACAGGAAGCCCTCAAATTTGACCTAAAAACGATTTAACCCCCTTTTTGATAGGTTACCCTTAAAAACACTACAAACAAAGCAAGGTCACCCCAAAGCAATACAGGAAAATCTTAAACCTATTGATTTAATTAAAAAAAGTTTTACGGTTTTTGTATTTTTTGCAGTTGACCCAGATTTTTAGTAGTGTTTTACCCGCAAAAATTTCTAAAAAATTTGCGACATTTCCCGCAAATTTTTTGAAAGAAAGAAAACAGAAACAAAAAAGATAACACCTGACAAAATCGGGGGTGATGTAAGAGAAGTATGGAATTTTATTTTATAAAAGGCAACGGACAGACACACAACACACAGGCACAAACACAATACACACACGCTAACACCTACACCGCCCGACGGCTTGGCGGTGGTATATACACAGGTGCTGATACACAGGTATATACCGTGACAGGCGGGATATACAGGCACGTGCACGGCTGGTGTGTGCCGTGCCGTGCCGTATAGTTCGAAACATTGCGGGAGTTATATTCATAGAATTCGATAGTTTCATTTCAATTAGTATTCTACTTCTATTTTATTTTAAGAGGAAAAACATTGTATTTTATCATTCCATTTAATTCATTCTATTAGTATCTATTACCATATAGTTTATAAAATACATATCATTCTAATGTTAAATGTTACATCTATATGTTACATATATATTCTACACCCGACTGTTAAGTTAATATCATATGTTACTATTAGTTTATATCCTCGCCTGTTAAGTACTTATCATATGTTACATATATATTCTACACCCGACTGTTAAGTACTTATCATATATTACATATTGCTAATCAAGAGTCTATAGGTTGCTAATCAAAAGTTAGCTAATCATCTTAGAGCTAATCACTTAGAGCTAATCAAAAGACTATAGGTTGCTAATCAAAAGTTAGCTAATCATCTTAGAGCTAATCACTTAGAGCTAATCAAGAGTCTTGAGGTTACCTATACACAGTATAGGGTCACTATATAATCAATTTAATAACAAAATACATCACTTTTTGTATTAGCTCATTTTCTGCAGAAGTAATATTTCACCAGGTGAAACAGAACCCACAGCGGAATCCCTACAGACTGGCCGTGTTCAGGATGAACATGCCTCCTGGAGGCAGTTTGGAAGTTTGGAAGTTTCACAATCAGCGGAGTGATTACTTTTATACAGTGTGTCACTGGCACACTGTTCAGAAAAAAAAGACAAGCAACACTTCGCACACCACACATTGCGGGATAGACGGGCAGACAGGCGGGGGCGTGGCGGGGCGGGTGCGGATTGAGGCGAGCTGGCAGTAATAGGAAGGACACAGGTGGCAGTAGTAGTGTCGTATGAGTGTGGCTGTAGTAAGTAGTGCCGATAACAAAACCCGTAGTGCCATAAACAAAAAAAATTTTTTATATAAAAAAGTGGCACGACGGG
>Ga0315286_10006304_pt1 | contig 11542 bp, 5 predicted proteins | sample YL17G10_0_MG_FD_205038 | JGI IMG/M metagenome (GOLD analysis project Ga0315286, IMG submission 205038) | Sediment microbial communities from Yellowstone Lake, YNP, Wyoming, USA - YL17G10_0 | ecosystem: Environmental > Aquatic > Freshwater > Lake > Sediment | place: USA: Wyoming | collected... | reverse complement strand
GTCAAGCTCCGCCGGCCGCGACACGCGACCGACACGGCGGGCGGCACGACCCCGTAGCGGCGTCTTCGCGTTCGTCGCGATCGCCGCACTCGCTGCGCCGCCGGGCGCCGTCGCCGCGCGCGTGCCCGCGCCGGCCGCCGGGCCCGCGCCAGCCGCCGGGCCCGCACGGACCGCGGTGGCCACGTCGGCCGCCGCCTCCGCGGACACGCTCCCCGATGCCCGGCTCACCGCACTCCAGCGCGTCGCGAAGGCCGAGGACCAGCGCAGGCTGGCGGGTGGCACGCTGGCGCGATGCCTCGCCGACCCGGATGCCGCGCTGCGCCGCCGCGCCGCGCTCGCCGTGGGCCGCCTGCAGGACACGGCGGGCACCGCGCTCCTGCTGCCCCTGCTGCAGGACGCCACTGCCGAGGTGCAGCGCGAGGCGGTGTTCGCGCTGGGCCAGATCGGGCTCGCGCACCCCGCGGGTCCCGGGCGGTCCGCGCCGGCCCGCCCCGCGCTCGAGCGCCTCGCCGGCACCGGCGACCCCGCGACCGTGGACCTCGTGCTCGAGGCGCTCGGCAAGCTCGGGGACCGGGCCGCCACGCCGCTCGTCGTGTCCATCCTGCGCGATGGCGCGTCGCCGCTCCTGCGCGGCAGCGCCGCCGCCGCGCTGTGGCGCCTGGCCGACCCGACCGCGCTCGAGCCCCTGCTCCCCTGCCTCGAGGACCCCGACGCAGGCGTGCGCTGGCGCGTGCTCTACGCACTCGAGAAGCTGGTGAGCCCGGAGCGGGTGGTGTTGCTGGCCGCGATGCACGTGGACGACGACGACGCGCTCGTGCGCGCCTACGCCGTGCGCACCCTCGGCCGGCAGAAGTCGGCGCAGGGCACGGCCTATGTGCTGCAGAAGCTCGCCGACCCGGAGGCGGGCGTGGTCGTGAACGCGATCCGCGCGCTCTCGTTCATCGCCGACACGACCTGCGGCGCCTGCCTGCCGGCGCTCGTCCTGGCGCTCGACGCCGCGGACCCCTACGTGCGCGTGACTGCCGCCACCGCGCTGGCGGACCGCTTCGCGTGGGTTCCGGCCGACACCGCGGCAAGCCGGGCCGCGCTCGACTCGCTGGCCGGGGGCCTGCGCGATGCGGACGCGGCGACCCGGGGGGCCTGCGCGCGGGCGCTTCTGGCGCGGCGGGGCGAGACCGCGCTGGCGTTCGTCGAGCCGCTGCTCGCCGACTCCTCGCTCTACGTCCGCGTGGCGGTGTTGCAGGCGCTGGCGCTGGTGCCGGAGCCGGCGGCGGCGGCGCTGCTCCTGCCGCGGCTCGCTCCCGGCACGCCGGTGTTCGAGCGCTCGACCGCGGCCGAAGCGCTGGCGGCGCTCAAGGCGGCCGCGGCCGCGCCGCTCCTGCGCGCGGCGCTCGCCGACACCTCGCTGCTGGTCGTGGCGGCGGCTGCCGGCGCGCTGGCCGAGTTGGGCGACTCGACGGCGGTGCCGGATCTGGCCCGCGCCTACGTTGCGCACGCGCTCGACGCCGAAGCGGACGCGCGCGCCTCGCTGCTCGGCGCGCTGCGCGCGCTGGCGGACAGCGCCTCCGCCGACAGCCTCGAGCGCGTGCACCCGGCGCCCGTGGCGAGCGCCGTCTATGACTCGGCCTTCTTCGCGCCTCCGGCCGCGCGCGGGGCGGTGCTCCGCACCCGGAAGGGCGACATCGAGTGGGCCTTCTGCGGCGCGGAGGCCCCGCAGACCGTGAAGAACTTCGTGCGGCTCGCCGAGCGCGGTTACTTCGACGGGCTCCGTGTCCACCGCGTGGTGCCCAACTTCGTGATCCAGGACGGCGATCCCACGGGCACCGGCTCCGGCGGCCCCGGCTGGACCCTCCGCTGCGAGTACAACCGCCTGCGCTACGAGACCGGCATGGTGGGCATGGCGCTGTCGGGCAAGGACACGGGTGGCAGCCAGTGGTTCATCACCCACGCGCCGCAGCCCCACCTGAACGGGCGCTACACCATCTTCGCGCGCGTCGTGCGTGGCCAGGACGTCGTGGGCCGCATCGTGCAGGGCGACCGCGTGCTGGGCGTGGAGATCCTGAGGTAGGTCGCGGGGTCCCCGGCAGATCCAGCCGCAGCATCGGGTTCGGCCGCCCGCTCCGGTCCGGGCCAGCCCCAGGCCGGAGCCGGGGCCTTCTGTCCGCCCCGCAGGCCATTTTCTTGCTGCGCCGGATGGCTCGCGGGGGTATAATCCGAATGACGTCCCTCCGATTGGCGCCGTGACGACCGGGCGCAACCGATTAAGGAGTCTCTAAACTGCTGCCTTCGCGTTGCATTCCATGGGTCGGGTTGCTCCTTCTGGCGTCTGCGCTCCCCGCCTTCGCCGGGCGTTCCGCGGCTGCCGTCTCTGCGGTCCCGGTCGTGGAGCCGGCCTCCCTGTTCTCACCTGAGGACGGTTGGTTCGCCGCCGCCACCGCGGTCGGCGTGGCCGCCTCCGCGTTCGGGGATGCCTGGACCTGGCGCGAGTCCCACGGGCTGCGCAGTCCTGAGACCCGGGGCCTGGCGCGCTTCACCCAGCGCCTGGGCGACCCGCGCATCGTCGGGCCCGCCCTGCTGGCCAGTTACGTCACGGGGCGCATCACCGGACTGCCCGGCTTCTCGGCGGCCAGCGCTCGTGTCGCGGGTGCCACGTTCAGCGCGGCCGTGCTGTGCGAGGGACTCAAGCTCGCGGTGGGGCGTGCCCGGCCGAACGTCGCACCCGGCGACCCCGACGAGTTCCGGCCCTTCGGTCGGCTCGACGCGTCGTTCCCCTCGGGGCACACCACCATTGCCTTCGCCGCGGCCGCGGCCATCGACGCGGAGTCCCAGGCGCGCTGGGTGCCGTGGGTCGTCTACCCGGCCGCCGCAGCCGTGGGCTGGGCCCGCGTGCGCGAGGACCAGCACTGGCTGAGCGACGTCGCCGCGGGCGCGGCGCTGGGCTACTGGACCGGCCGCAAGGTGGATCAGATCGAGCGCGGCCAGGTGCGGATCTTCGACCGCGCGCGCTTCCTGGTGCGCGGCTCGCCCCGCAGCTTCCGGGTGGGATTCAAAGCGCGCTTCTGAGCTGGGGCTCAGGAGTGGCCGGTCGTAGCCCCCGGACGGCCGGCCACTTGCGTGCCGGGACGTGCCGGGGCGCAACCGGCGTCAGCGGGTCGCGGCCCCGGCCGTGGCCGGCGGGAAGGTCCCGGCGCGCAGGAACTCCTCGAGGATGCGCCGCAGGGATCCGGCGACCCGGTCCGCCACCTCCGTCACCTCGGCGTGGGCCAGCGGGCCGGCGGAGAGCCCGGTCGCGCGGTTGGTGATGCACGAGATGCTCGCCACCTCGGCGCCCAGCTGCGCGGCCAGCATGACCTCGTGGACCGTGCTCATGCAGGCCACGTCCGCGCCCAGGATCGTGGCCATGCGAACCTCGGCGGCCGTCTCGTACGCGGGCCCGAGCCCGCCCATCAGCACGCCGCGGTGCAGGTGGACGCCGGCACGCTGCGCGGCCGCCAACAGACCCTCGCGCAGACGCGGGCTGTAGTAGCCCGCCACCGGCCGGCCGGCCCGGCGCGCGGCCAGCTCCTCGCGGGTGAAGAGTCCGCGCTTGCCGATCGAGTTGATGTGATCGGTCGCGAGCATCAGGTCCCCGGGCTGGTACCCGGGGTTCATCGCGCCCACGGCGTTCGTGAACAGCAGCGTGCGGGCGCCCAGCGCGAGCATCACGCGCACGGCGAAGGTGACGCGGTCCAGCGTGTAGCCCTCGTAGCGATGGCTGCGGCCGGAGAGTGCCGCGACCGGCACACCCTGCCACCGCCCGAGCGCCAGGCGCCCGGCATGGCCGTGCACGGTCGAGCGCGGCCAGTGGGGCAACTCGGCGGTGGGGAAGACGACCGCGTCGTCGAGCACGTCCACCACGCCACCCAGGCCCGAACCGAGAGTGAGCCCCACGCGCGGCACCAGGCCGGTGCGCGCGCGGACGGCGTTCACCGCCTCCGCCACGCGGGCGCCGAGGTCATGAGTGGGCAGCAGGGCATCGCACATCGGCGGGGATTATCCACGGTGAGGGGCTGCCGGCGCAACCAGCCAGCACCCCCGTGGAGACCTGCCGCTGGACCGCGGCCCTCCGTTGGGTGTCTAATTAACGGATCGTCTTCGATCGCCCACCCCACCTCGAGCCGGAGCCTCCGCATGCGCCTCGTCACGTCCCGCCCTCGCCTCCGGATGATCGCCGTCGCGGCGCTCACCAGCCTGCTGCTGCCGCTCGTGGCGCTTGCCGCACCGTCGCCCGGGTGGCGCGAGCGGTCGAAGGAGGCCCGACTGCTTGCGCCTGCGAGCGGCGAGCGCGCGGTCGAGACCGCCATCCGCTTCGCCTACGAACTGCCCAAGGGCGCGCGTGAGGCGCACCTGCTCGTGTCGCGGCGGCCGTTCCAGCCCGGGGGTTGGACGGAGATCGAGTCGCGCCCGGACCTGGTCGCGCTGGACGCCGGCGCCGCGGCGCCGACGCTCGAGGAGACCGGCGTGCGGGTGGACGCCGACACGCCGTTGTGGTGGGCGCTGAGCTGGCGTGACCCGCTGGACGGCGTGCTGCGCTTCAGCGAGGTCCGGCCCTTCACGGCGCTGCGCAAGTTCGCGAACCGCGTGGCGGCCTCACCGGTCGTGCTGCAGCAGGAGTCCGGCCGGCTCCCGGAATCGGAAGTCGCACCGCGTCGCGCGGCGCTCGCCCGCGGCGGCGCGGTGCCCGCCCGCCCGCAGGTCCACCTCGTCGCAGGCTACGACTTCGTTCCCGGCGGGACCCAATCCGTGGTCCCCGCCGCGCTCGCGCACGCGCTGCGCACGCCCGGGGACGGCGCCGATCCGGTCGGTTCGTTCCTCGTCCAGTTCGCCGACCCACCGGGCGACGCCGAGCGTGCCGCCATCGCCGAAGCCGGCGGCGCGATCGTCGCGTACGTCCCCGACCAGGCGTTCCTGGTGCGCATGTCCGGCCGCTCGCGCGAGAAGCTCTCGCTCACGCGCGGCGACGTCGCCGTGGCGGACTACCTGCCGGCGTACAAGGTCAGTCCGCGGGTCCACCGCGAGTCCCCCGGCAGCGAGGTCTTCCAGGCGAAGCTGTTCCCCGACGCCGACCTGGCGCGCGCCGAGCGCGATCTCGCCGCCGCGGGCGCGAGCGGCGTGGAGATCCACGACAACGGCGTCAACCACATCGCGCAGTTCACGCTCGATCGCTCGCAGGTCGCCGCGGTCGCGACGCTCGCCGCGGTCGAGTGGATCGAGCCGCGCCCGGCCTACACGATGGACAACGACAACGCGCAGTGGGTCGTGCAGACCGGGGTCAGCGGCAACCGCCGCGTCTGGACCGCGGGGCTGCGCGGCCAGGGCCAGGTGGTGATGACCACGGACAGCGGCGTGCGCACCGATCACGACCAGTTCGTCGATCCGCTGGTGCCGATCACCGCGTTCGGCGAGTACCCCACGCACCGCAAGATCATCGCCTACCAGCGGGGCGCGCCCGACCCGCTGATCGAGTTCGGCGACCACTCGGGCGCTTCGTACCACGGCACGCACACCGCGGGCACCATCTGCGGCAGCGACGATCCCACCGCGAATGCGTCGGCCCGCGACGGCATGGCGAAGGACGCGAAGCTGTGGTTCATGGACCTGTCGGGCACGGCGCTGGCGAACGGCATCTCGGCGCCGGCCGACCTCAACGACCTGTTCCAGCCCGGCTACACCGGCAACGCCGGCGGCGCCGCCCGGCTCGCGTCGAACTCGTGGGGGGAGGACGTGGCCGGAGCCTACACGCTCAACTCGATGCAGGTGGACCAGTTCATGTGGTCGCACCCGGACTTCTTCATCGCCTTCTCCAACGGCAACTCGCAGACGGCCGGCACGGTGGGCTCGCCCGCGACCGCGAAGAACTCGGGCGGCGTCGGCGGCACGCTCAACGGCACGTCGCAGAACACGCTCTACAACTCGACGAGCCGCGGCCCGACGGCGGACGGCCGCCGCAAGCCGACGTACTGCGCGCCCGGCGGCAGCGTCTACTCCGCCGACGGTGCCGGCACCACCGGCTATAAATCGCTCTCGGGCACCTCGATGGCTTCGCCCGCCGCGACAGGCGCCATGGCGCTCATGCGCCAGTACCTCGCCGACGGCTGGTATCCCACCGGGGCCGCGGTGCCGGCCAACGGGTTCCCGCCCTCGGCCGCGCTGCTCAAGGCCATGGCCATCAACTCGGCCGTGGACTCGATGTCGTCGAATCGCGCCCCGAACAACAACATCGGGTTCGGCCGCGTCTGCGCGGACAGCGTGCTCTACTTCGCCGGCGATTCGCGCCGGCTCGTGCTGCTCGACCAGACGCAGGGCCTGGGCCAGGGCGAGTACGTCGAGTGCCAGGTGCGCGTCACCACCAGCACGATCCCGCTCAAGGTGTCCCTGTGCTGGACCGACTACCCGGGCAACCCGGCCGCTTCGCGCCAGCTGGTCAACGACCTCGACCTCACCGTCTCGGACGGGGTGACCACGTTCAAGGGGAACGTCTTCAGCGGCCGCAAGTCGGTCAGCGGTGGCCTGCGCGACTCGCTCAACGTCGAGGAAGGCGTGCGGGTGCCGACGCCCGCCGCGGGGCTGTGGACCGTCCGCGTCGCGGCGAAGGCCGTGCCCGTCGGGCCGCAGCCCTTCGCGCTGGTCGTGACGGGCGGGCTGGGAGCGGGCGCGGCCACGCTGGCGATGGACCGCGCGCTCTACGGCCCGAGCGGCACGGTCCAGCTGCAGGTGACGGATCCCGATGCCGCCGGCCCGCTCACGGTCACGATCGCCTCGGGCACCGAGAGCGCGCCCGAGAACGTCACGCTCACCGGCGGGGACGGCGTGTTCGACGGCTCGATCGCGCTCACGAACCTGCTGCCGGCCGCGGACGGCGACCTGTCCGTGTCGAACGGCGACCTCATCACGGCGAGCTATCTCGACGCCACCTACTCCGCGACGCTCACCGCGCAGGCGAAGGTCGGCATCGATCCGCCGATCATCACCGACGTGCGCGCGACCTCGCAGGGTTTGGCCGGTACGCTGGTGAGCTGGACGACCGACCGGAACGCGGACTCGCGCGTCTACTGGGGCGCGACGCCCGCGCTCGAGTTGGGCGCGGTCACGGCCCCGGACTTCCCGCTCGCGCACGCCGTGCTGCTGACCGGCCTCACGCCGGGGCAGACGTACTACTACGACGTCGAGTCCGTCGGGCTCGCCGGCGGCAGCGCGCGGGACGATCTCGGCGGAGCGCACCGCCGCTTCACGGCGAAGGGCCAGGGCGACATCCTGCTGCTGCTAGGCTCGGCGGACTTCTCGCGGCTCTCCACCTGGACGGCGGCACTGGACGCGCTCGACTTCGACTACGACGTCTGGAGCGGCGCCACCGCCGACCTGGCGACCGTGGGGAACCTCGCCACCGGCCTGCGTTCCTACAAGGCGGTCCTGTGGCAGGTCGGGCCGGACACCTATCCCGGGTTCTCCGACCTGCAGCGCGGCTCGGTCGACTCGCTGCTCGCCGGCGGCGGGCGGCTGATGGTGACGGGCCACGACATCGGCTGGGGCATGACGGACCCCACCTCGCCGGGCTACAGCGCGGCACGCGCGGCCTGGGTCCGGTCGTCCCTGCGCGTCAACTACAAGGCCGATCCCGCGTTCTTCGACCGCCTCGGCGGATTCGCGGGCGACCCGATCTCGGGCCCGAACACGGCGGGAGTGAGCTACGAGGCCTGGGGCCCGAGCGGGCTGTCGGGGGACGAGATCGGCGTGGTCTACGACCCGACGGTCTCCTCCGCGGGCGTCTGGCTCGACAACGACGCTTCGCCCGACACCACCACGATCCGCTGGGAGACCGTGGCTCCGGTGGGCAGCGCGGCGAACGCGTTCTGGGGCGGGCAGCCGAGCCGCCTGCTCGCCTACTTCCACGAGTGGACGGGCATGGTCTCGCCGGCCGCGGTCCCGGACCCGGTCCGCAACGGCATCCTCGACCGCTCGATCCAGTGGCTGCTGGGACGCGAACGCCCGGTCGTCACGGTCACGTCGCCGAACGGGGGCGAGGTGCTGACCACGACCACGGTGGATCTGACCTGGAGCGAAACCGTGGACCCGGGCCGCGCCGTGAGCGCGCGCACGATCGAGTACTCGCTCGACGGCGGTGACTCGTGGATCACGCTCGCCACGGGCGCGGGCGGGAGCCCGTACGCGTGGAACACGGCCGGCATCCCCAACTCCGCGAACCTCAAGGTCCGCGTGCGGGTCACCGACGACGGCACCCCGGCGCTGTCGCGATCCGACGCGTCGGACGCCACGTCCCAGTTGCTGCGCGCGGGCGAGGACACGCAGGGCCCGGTGGTCGTGCCCGGCTCGATCCAGCCCACGCCGAATCCCATCGTCATCGGCGACCCCGCCACGCTGCTGGCGCGGGGGACGGACGCGCAGACGGGCGGGGCGAACATCGCCGCCGCGGAGTATTCGATCGGTGCCGCCCCCGCGCCCGCGGGACGTGGCACGGCGATGACGAGCACGTTCGACTCGGCTACGGTGAACCTGAGCGCCGACATCAACACGAGCGTGATTCTCAGCGGCGACCGCACGGTCTGGGTGCGGGCGAAGGACAGCAGCGGCAACTGGGGAGCCGCGAGTGCGCTCGCGGTGCGCGTGAACGGCAACGACCCGCTGACGGTGGACGAGGTCCCGGGGGTGACGTTCCTCGCGCCCGGAGCGCCCAACCCGTTCGCCGGGACGCTGCGATTGCGCTTCGGGCTCGCGCGTCCGGGCATCGCCGAGCTGGCGATCTTCGACGCCGCAGGCCGCCGCGTGCGCACGGTGGCGAGCGGCCCCTACGGCCCGGGCACGTATTCGATCCCGTGGGACGGCCGGGACGCCTCCGGCGGCTCGGCGGCACCCGGCCTGTACTTCGTGCGCCTCAGGACCAACGACGCCACTCTGGAGCGGCGGATCGTCCGGCTGAACTAGTGTCATGTTCCATGAATAGCATTACTATTCAGGCGCGGCGTTGTAGGCTTCCTCATCGAGGGGAGGAAGCTGATGCCCCGAGGTCGACCGAAGCAGGAATTGGTGTTGTCCCCGTCCGAGCGCGAGCAACTGGTGTCGATGACGCGTTCTCGTTCGATGCCGCATGTCCTGGTGCGGCGAGAGCGAATTGTCCTGATGGCTGCTGACGGATGCATCAATACCGTGATCGCAGAGGCCCTGGACGTGTCGCGGACGAAGTCACCAGTTGAACAACCTGCCTTCATGGGAGAATCAAGACGCGAGCGGAAACACCGGTAGCGTCGACTACGGTGGATCGGAGACCAGCACCGGATACATGTCGGGCTGGTGAGCCAGCAGGTGCTCGTGGAGCGCAAGTACTTGCCGGCGCAGCGACTCGGGGACGCGCTTGAGGCGCCGCTCATAATCGACGGCGAGGTCGGTGCGCACGCGCAACGACCGCGGCAGGCCCTCGACGCCGCGTGGCACCACGTATGCGGAGTCCATACCCTTCACGCAAATGGGAAGCCAGCGTCCGAGCGGCGGAGTGCGGTTGTCGTAGTGCAGCAGCACCAGTTCAGGACGGCGGAGCACGACCGCTGTATCGCCTGCGAACATGCGGCCCCCGACCCACGGTTCGATGAGTCCGATCATGTCCAGCACGCGCGTCTGGCCGTACCAGCCGATGGCGCCGATGTCGTGCGTGGCGATCGTCCATGCGGGAGGCGCGCTCGCCGCGACCACCTGCGCCATCACGGTGAAGTAAGGAATGACGGACATTGCCGGACGATGACGCTCGACCTTCGTCAGGTGAACGTTCGGCAGCGCCAGGCTGACCAGGGCGAGCGCGGCCCCCGCCGGAGCAAGCCAGCGCGGGGTCACGCGGCCCCGCGCGCGGAGTCCCGCGACCAGCAGGTCCAGCATGGTCATCCATCCGAGGCCGACAAGCAGGAACAGGATCGGCGTCACGGGCGCGACGAACCGATGCTGGTCCATCCAGTCGCCACCGACGATGAGATTGAAGGGCAGGTCGATCGCGAGCACAAGTGCGCCGAGCCACGCGACGCGGCGTGTGTCACGCGACTGGAAGGCGAAGATCATCGGCGCGTAGAGCGGCAGATTGCCATTGTCCAGGAAGAAGTTCTTGAGGTACCAGATGCCGCGCCAGAACGCAATGACCGGGTTCATCCGCTTGGCATAGAACGCGTTCGGCAGCCAGTCGTGAAAGTGCGCCACGCGCCAGCCGACGTATGCGGCCACCGGCATAGCCGCGATCACCGCAATGGTCGCGTGGCCGCGCCAATCGCGCCGGGTGTTCGGGTCGATCAGCCGACCGAGAAACAGCGCGCCCGCGGGCAGCACGCCCTCGGGCCGAGAGAGCGCGAGAGCGGCGAGCACGAGCCCCAGGCCGGCCTGCGCGGCCATGTCGCGCGGTCGACGCACGGTGAGCACGAAGCCGAGCGTGATGAGCAGCGCGTAGAGATCGGTTTCGAGACCGCCTACCGACCACAGGGCAAAGGAGGTGCACATCGCGGTAGACAGCACGGCCAACGCGACGCCCCTGCGAAGCGCGGCGCCGGCGACCATGGCCAGCACGATCAGGCTCGCCATCGCGCTCAGCACACCGAGCCCGCGGGCCAGCCAGGGCATCAGCGTGGGTCCGGGCAAGAACCGGTAGAGGCCGGCAAGCAAGAACGTGAAAAGCGGATTCGAAAAACCCTCGAGCTGCTCGCCCGGATTGAACACCGGGCCGAGACCGGTTGCGATATTGCGTGCGTAGCGGTAGGTGATGAACGCGTCGTCCGACCAGAACCCGCGCAGCAGCGCGGCGTGGACGAACAATCCGCACACCGCACCGGCCACTGCAAGCGGGAGCAGCCATCGCGGTTCCACGCAGCGCGAAGGGCGATCAGAGTGCGCGGAAGGGCCTTCCGTCGGGCGCAAGGCGCCCGTAACGTGGCTCGACGAATGGCGGCCAATCTCGTCCAACATGGCCAAACCGAGGGTGCGGGTCCACCTGGCACCGGGGGATTCGTGCCTCCTGGAAGCTCCGCGCGAGATGAATCTATGCCATTCCGGGGCCTCGTCCAGAGGGCTTCACGTGGGCCTTTCAGACCGCCCGCATCGCGTTGAGCAAGGCCACCAGGTTGCGAATCGTGGATTCCCCGGGGGGCTCGTCCAGGACCTCGTGGAAGGCGTCGCTCGCCGCGACCAGCCGAACCATGCGGTGAGGTGCAGAGCCGGCGAATTCAAGTGCGCCGCGAGCCCGGATGCTCCAAGGGTGGGTAACGGCCCGTGCCGGAATCGGCCTACTGCTCCTCGGGGTCGTACGGAACGCCGACGGCGCGCGGGGCCACGGCGCGGCCGATGAAGCCTGCCAGCGCCAGCATCGTGACCAGGTAGGGCATCATCTGCAGCAGTTCGTTGGGGAAGCGCGAGCCCTGCAGGGTGATCTGCAGCGCCTCGGCGGCGCCGAACAGCAGGCACGCCGCGGCCGCGCCGAACGGGGACCACTTGCCCACGATCATCGCGGCCAGCGCGATGT
>Ga0315286_10006302_pt1 | contig 11543 bp, 10 predicted proteins | sample YL17G10_0_MG_FD_205038 | JGI IMG/M metagenome (GOLD analysis project Ga0315286, IMG submission 205038) | Sediment microbial communities from Yellowstone Lake, YNP, Wyoming, USA - YL17G10_0 | ecosystem: Environmental > Aquatic > Freshwater > Lake > Sediment | place: USA: Wyoming | collected... | reverse complement strand
GGCGGCAGGCTTGCTGTCCAGTGAAGAGAAGCGTCAGGCGGCCGCAGAGCGCCATCCGATGAAACGTATCGGGTCAGCGCAGGACATCGCTCGCCTGGCCCTATTTCTGCTATCCGATGACGCAGGCTGGATAACCGGCCAGGTTTTTCACACGGATGGGGGTATGGGCGCGCTAAGGACTTTCAAATAGCTATCGGTTTCTAAAACCTAACTGAGATATCATGCACCCGAGTCATTGACCGGGACCTAAAGGAAACTCGCCTGACTCCAGCCCACTCGCTGTTATAATTCGTGTTTTCGCTCGTGAAGGCCCTCAATGATCAGCCTATAGATGTGAAGAAGCTCTGCTGTCGGAGTTCGGGTAATAGCAGGTTGCCGACTTTTTTTGAGGATCTCATCGCCGATGCCCATACTTGTGCAAAGCAAGCAGGCTTGATGCCAGGTTGGCAGCCACACGAGCTTTAGAGCAATCTCCTGAATGCTGCCGAAGATCTCGATAAACCGAGGCAAACTCAAAATAAAATAGATTCTGCCGGGAAAGGGTGATTCCGGTTTAATCCAGTGATCCGGATCCCAAACAAAACATCCCACGTGTGGCTGCCAGATCAAACCGAGGCTTTTCATTTCCAGAGCAAGGCGGCAGATTTGCTCATCAAAGGGTGTGGGCGCTAAATCTTTTTCCGGATTGAATCGGATCGGTGCCATCATAACTGTGTCCTCTTCTCGTTTATCATGTCTTTTGGCGCCTAAAACTTCTCTCTATAAATTACGTCACTGGGCCGCTGCTGCCAATACCGCTTCGGCTGCCAAGCGTCCCGACATCAAGGCCCATTGAATCGAGGGTAGGCTGCCGTACTCGCCGCACACAAAGATTCCCGGTCGCAGCTCGCCGACGGCAACCGTGGGGTCGGGAGCCGGGGCCGGCTGGTCCGGCAGTGCATGTCGGATCGAATAGATGCGCAACAGATCCCACCGGTTTGCGACTTTTCCGTACCACTCACTGAGTTGGTCTCTGACGGCTTCCTCCAGATTCGACTTCGATACAAGATGTTCACCGATGACCGTTACCGAAATTAGCGAACGGCCCGCCGGGGCATAGGGCGAAGCAACGAGGCTGGGCACACACAAATTGTTGATCGGCCCCCTGCCTTCGGCATTGACCACCAGGAGGGGTTCTCGAAGCGGTGGCTCCTCGGCGGAAAAATAAAGACAGTGCTCCCCGCGAGAACCGCTGCGGGCAGGAAAACCCAGCAGGCGCTCGACCTCGGGCGCCTCGACGGCCAAGACCGCTTTGCGGCAGGACAGCTCCTCACCCGATTCCAAGGTGACCCTGCCTTTCTTCACAGCTCGGACTCGAACGCCGGTGCGAAGCCGATCCGGTTCGATGGCTCCGGCAATCTGCTTTGGAATTTCTTCCATGCCGCGGGCGGGAATGCTGACATCGCCTATTGCAAACATCCTGAAGATGTACTGGAAGACGCGGCTGGAAACCTTTATTTGCGGATCCAGGCAAACACCGCTGAAAAAGGGCATGAAGAAGCGCTCGATCATCAGCTCGGAGAAACCTTCCGCCCGAAGGAAGTCCGGAGTCGGGATGTCCGGCCCTCTGAGAATCTCTTCCGGGCCTGCGCGGGTGAGCCGCCGGTTTAGCCTCGCCATGCGCAGGCGGTCGCCCCATGTACCGATGGGTGCGGCGAGTGTTTGGATCACGTACCGGGGCGCGCGCAGAGGATCTGCCGCCGTATGAAAACGACCGCCAATGCGGAATACCGCGCCCGGCGCAAAAGCCCTCAAGCCCAACGCCGCATAGTCCAGAAATCGTTGCGCTTCAGGGTAGGCCGTTTGCAGCACTTGAAAGCCGTGGTTCAAAATATAGCCCTTAACGACATCGGTCTTAACCCGGCCGCCCACTCGGTCGGATGCCTCTATCAGGAGGTAATCGGCCCCTTGTGTTTGCAGCCGGCGGGCACAGCTGAGGCCTGCAAGGCCCGCCCCGACAATGATCACGTCGAAAGTCTTTGGATTCATTTCGCCTTCCCCATAAACTACCATCCAGATTTAAAGATCCGCAAAGGTTTCCAATTCAGAAGAGATGTTCAACAGGCACTGGCGATGTCGCGCCGGATGATTACTATCATAATCAAAAATTCATAGCAGGAAAAGAGCTTATGGAAAAAGTTCTGGTAACAGGGGCGACCGGCTTCATTGGATACGAGGTAGCAAAACAGCTCGCGGAGAAAGGTTTCAAGCCCCGGCTATTGGTGCGACGGCCCTTCAGGGGCATGATCTTGAAGTCTTTGGACGCTGAGTTGGTCCAAGGCGACCTTTTGGAGGCTGACAGCCTGCGGAGGGCGGTAGCGGGGATCGACACCATCATCCATTTGGGGGCCGTGGCGGCCTTCATCTCCTACCGGCTCGTCCGTCCGTCGATTGTGGATGGCTCGCGCAACCTGATGGAAGCGGCGCGGGAGGTCGGCGTGAAAAAGTTCGTTTATGGCGGGACCCTTCTCGTGTACGGCAGTCAGAAGGAGCCGATCGACCAAACCACGCCGGCCTCACCGGTTTTGGGCTACGGTCGCGCCAAGCTGGAGGCGGAGCAGGTGATGGCGGCCATGGCGGGAGAATCTGGAATGCGCTTTGCTTCCTTGCGGCTGCCGCATGTCTACGGAGCAAGGAGCCTGTTCTTTGAAGAGGCGCGCAAAGGGAGGATACTTTTTCCGGGTCACGGCGACAACCACTATGCTCATCTGAACGTGGCCGATGCCGCCCGGGCACTCATACGTGCCGCCGAAACCGGCGCGAGCGGATTGATGGTGGTGGCCGACAACATGCCCTGCACATGGAACCAGCTCTTCCACGCCACTCAGACGTATTACCCCCGGCTTAAAATCACTCATATACCTCAACCGCTGGCCTTGCTGGGCACCGGCCTCATGGACCTCGTTCACATGACAGCCTCGAGTCCCAACCTTTATTCCGTTGGGGCCGTTCGCAGCTGGAACCTGAATCTGCCGGTGGAAACCGGCACCTTGTCAAAACTGCTGTCCATCGAGCCCTTGTACCCGACCATCCACGACGGAATTCCAGCCGTGCTCGACGAATCGATCTCATTTTGCTGGATACACTCGATGAAAGATCATTGCTAATGTTTATCCAGCCGTACCCGGCTCAGAGCCTTTCATCGTCTCACGCAGGATGACGTTTCTGAAATGTTTCAGCTCAATTTCTTGGAGATAACTCAGGCATGGCCAAAAATGCTGCCACAAGTTGACGTGCTTCCGAGCTTCTTGCGCGCCGAATCAGCGGAAACAAATGGCGGCAATCGTCGATTGAGAGTTGTCGCACGGCTCGAATGCAGGCGAGTTCGTCGCGAAGGTGCGGAAATGTTCCTCCCTCCTCGTCCGACTCTTGTTTTTCTAAAATTTTCGAATAGATCATCGATCGGGCCGCAAGCAGCTTTTCCCACTCGGGCTGCAAAATGGTCGGGTGAAAAATGTAGAGCAACGTTAGCTGGTCTCCAGGCCCGTATAGGTGCCCTTTCTCGCCCATCGATTTTAGCGCGGCGTCTGCCAAAAATAGTGGCTGCACCTGAACATGGGACGGAAGGCGATCTCGGAGAAGCCGCCAGAGTTGATAATGAATCAGGCCGGATTCGATATAGTTTGATGGATATTCTTGAACAAGAGAAACCAGTGCCTGGGCCCGCAGTGAATCCCGCAAGCGAAAGCGTGCGGCATCCGCTCGGGCGAATCGGATAATGGCTTCGAGCGCCTCTTCGAAAGTGCCGGTCCCAACGGTTTGATAGTAAGCCAAGAGGGCTCCGGTAGCAGCCCGCTCGGCGCGATACACGTAAAAATAAATCGAGTTTTCAGCCAAATCATCCGGTTTGTGGCCTTCTGCGAAGAACTCGTGAATGCTTAGAAGACTTTCGACGAAGGGCTCCACCTGATGTATTTTCTTGCCCTCCGCATGCAGTTCACGCAGCAGGCTGCACATATCTCGACTAAATGCCGGGTATTCCACGTCGATCGGCAGCAGGTAGTCGTCGACCGATAATTCTCCCCGGATCATTTGATCGAAGCCGGGCGTGGGGGGTTCCTCCAAAAAAATAGCTTCAGAGCTCCGCATCGCCTCAGAGATCAGGGGAATCATTTCGGGTCGATGCAGGGAAAGCCCCACGGAAACCTGTTGCATGCGGTTGGATTCGCTTTCTATTTGACTATTTTAATATTCCCGGCGTATCGGCCAACGGTGGCATCGTCGATGCAGTTGTCCAGAACTTCCTCTGAGACCTCTTTCAGGTTTTTCAAGGCTTCGATGGGGCAAACGAATTCATTTCCGGCAACATCCTTCACCTTCACGTACACCTGCTGTTCGTTGGGTTCACTCATCTAAATTCCTCCTGTTTTGTCTGGCGTTTTCAGCAGCTGGCGGACAAGCTCTGCGAGACATCCCCGCGTTTTTCCCATGCCGTGCAACCTTGACACCCGAAAGGCCTTGGTTAGCTTGTAGCCTAATCTTTGATTGCCCGGCGTAAGGTCAAGATAAATCGTTTCAGAGGTGAATCAATGTTTGAGAATTTCGATGCGCTCACACTAGCACGAATTCAGTTCGCTTTCACCGTATCGTTCCACATTATTTTCCCGGCCTTCACGATCGGGCTGGCCAGCTGGCTGGCGGTGCTTGAGTGGCGTTGGTTGAAATCCGGCAATGCGATCTATGCGGAAGTTTACCGCATGTGGGCCAAGATATTCGCGGTTACCTTCGGGATGGGGGTGGTGTCGGGGGTGGTGCTCTCCTTTCAATTCGGCACCAACTGGTCCGCGTTCGCCGACAAAGGCGGAAACGTCCTGGGGCCGCTGCTGGGCTACGAAGTGCTCACGGCTTTCTTCCTGGAGGCATCCTTTCTCGGGGTCATGCTGTTCGGTTGGAATCGTGTGAGTCCCAGGATGCATTTTACCGCGACCGTCATCGTCGCCGTCGGGACCCTGATTTCGGCGTTCTGGATTCTGTCGGCCAACAGCTGGATGCAGACCCCTCAGGGATTTCGCGTCGGTGAGGACGGCCTGCTCTATCCGACTGACTGGCTACAGGTGATCTTCAACCCCTCCTTCCCCTACCGCTTCGCTCACATGGTCTCGGCTGCCTACCTGACGACCGCTTTTGTCGTCTCCGGCATCGGCGCCTTTTACCTGTGGCGGAAGCGGCACGTGGCGCACGCGCGGGTGATGTTCGGCATGGCGATGATCATGGCCGTTTTCGTGGCCCCCATGCAGTTGGTGATAGGCGATCTTCACGGGCTCAACACCCTGGAGCACCAGCCCGCCAAGGTGGCCGCGATGGAAGGTCTATGGGATACCCAGCGGGGGGCCCCGCTGCTGCTTTTTGGGTGGCCGGATCAGAAAGAGGAGACCACCAAATACAGCCTGGAAATCCCAAAGCTGTCCAGCCTGATCCTGACCCACCGACTCGACGGCGAGGTCAAAGGGCTGAAGAACTGGCCGAAAGACGAGCGCCCGCCGACGGCCTGGGTGTTTTGGTCGTTTCGCATCATGGTAGGCATCGGCATGTTGATGATTGCCACGGGGCTGACAGCGCTCGTCCTGTTTTTCAGGAAGCGCCTTTTCGACGCAAGATGGTTTCACTACTGGTGCATGGCCCTTACGCCGGCCGGGTTTATCGCCGTGCTGGCAGGCTGGTTCGTGACCGAAATCGGCCGTCAGCCCTATATCGTCTACGGAATTCTTAGAACGGCCGAGGCCGCCTCGCCGGTTCCGGGGACCTCGATCGCCATATCCCTGGCTGCCTTTGTGATCGTTTACGTTTTCGTGTTCGGCGCCGGCAGCTACTACATCCTGAAGCTGATCGCCAAGGGCCCCGGCACCCAAGAGCCGACCTACGGCGATCACGGTGTCGGCAAGCCGCCGATCGTCACGGAAATAGCAGGAGAGAGGGGAGCGCAGCATGTTTAGCCTCGAACATTTAGTCGATCTGCCGCTCGTCTGGTACGGTCTGATCATTGTGGCGATTTTTCTTTACATTCTGCTGGACGGCTTCGATCTGGGAGTGGGGGTGCTCTTTCCGTTCGCGCCCTCCGACCAATGCCGGGACCGCATGATGAATTCGATTGCTCCATTCTGGGATGGCAATGAAACCTGGCTGGTATTGGGGGGCGGTGGTTTGTTTGCAGCTTTCCCGCTGGCCTATGCGATCCTGATGCCGGCGCTCTACATCCCGGTCATCATCATGCTGCTCGGTTTGATCTTCAGGGGTGTGGCCTTCGAGTTCCGATTCAAGGCCTCCGACCGAACCCGGGTCGTCTGGGACTATGCATTCCACTTCGGTTCGCTGACCGCGGCCTTCATGCAGGGTGTCATCATCGGCGCGGTGGTGCAGGGGGTGGCAGTGGAAGGTCGGCGGTTTGCAGGCGGCGCCTTCGACTGGCTCAATGTTTACAGCGTTATGAGCGGCGTCGCCCTGGTCTTCGGCTATGCGCTGCTGGGAGCCACCTGGCTGGTCATGAAAACCGAGGCGATCACTCAGCAGTGGGCGCGAAAATGCGCTGCCTATGCCCTCGGGTACGTCGGCCTGTTCCTGGCGATCGTCAGCATCAGCATGCCGGTCATGAACCCCGGCATCCGCGCCCTGTGGTGGAGCCTGCCCAACTTCTTTTTCCTGCTGCCCATCCCCTTTGCCAGCTTGGTGTTGATCATCCTGATCTGGCGGGATCTTCACACCGGGCGGGAGGTTCGCCCGTTCCTTCTGAGCCTCGGTGTGTTTTTAACGGCCTACCTGGGGTTGGGCATCAGCCTGTGGCCGTTTGCGGTTCCGTTTGCGATCACCTTTCGCCACGCCGCCGCAGCGCCTACTTCTCAGTCGCTGCTGCTGGTCGGCACGGTCATCCTGCTGCCGCTCGTGCTCGGCTACAGCGCTTACTGCTACTACCTTTTCAGAGGAAAAGCCTCCCATGAAACCGCTTACTGACCGCCAGCGACAATGGGTGTGGTTCGCGGCGCTCTGGTGTGGAGGAATTGTTGCCGCTTTGCTTCTGGCGTATGTTGCCCGGCGGTTGGTTTCGAGCATTTGAGGATATCATGACTGAATCGGGAAAAAGCCAAACAGGCACGCGCCGCAGAGCCCTATCGACAGCGCTGGTCGGTGTGATCGTCTTCTCGATCCTCTCCGGCGTCTCAACTGCGCCGCAAGCGGCAACCGTGGAAGGGGTCACCTTCAGCCGAGAGGTGCGGGCCGGCGACAGCACTCTTCCGCTGCGCGGCTGCGGCCTGCTGCGTTACATGGTCTTCATCAAGGCCTACGTGGCGGCATTCTATCTGCCCGAAAGCATACGGTTTGAAGATGCCTTGGGCAACGTCCCAAAGCACTTGGAGATCGAGTATTTTCACGACATCAACGCCCAGGATTTCGCCAAGGCCACCACTTCGTCGATTTCGCGCAATCTCAGCCTCATGACCTTTCAACGGCTAAAATCGAAGATCGACGAATTCAACGCACTTTACCGCGACGTGAAGGCGGGCGACCGCTATGCGCTGACGTATGTTCCCGGCAGGGGAACCACCCTGTTATGGAACGGTCAGCCCCTCGGCACCGTTGCAGGCGAGGATTTTGCGGTGGGGCTGTTCGGCATCTGGGTCGGCGCCAATCCTCTCGACACTGACCTCAAACGCCTTCTGCTGGGGGAATGATGGCCGCACCGGTTTTGGAACATGTGCCCATCCTGAAGAAGCTCGCCTACGCGGCCCCGGCCTTTGCCCTGGCGGTGGTGGGTATCCCCATATACGTGTACCTGCCGAAATTCTACACGGACGTGGTGGGCATTGAAATCACGGCGCTGGGCACCATCCTGGCCAGCGTACGCATCTTCGACGCGGTCACCGACCCCCCCATGGGATACATTTCAGACCGCACGGTTTCACGCTTCGGGCGGCGCAGGCCTTACATTGCCGTCGGCGCCGTTTTCGTGGCGCTCTTCATCTTCCTGCTGTTCAACCCCCCGGAGGGCTCGCCTTCGTTTGAAACGGTCTGGTTCGGTACCTGCATTTACGCCTTGTTCCTGTTTTGGACCGTGGTGACGGTTCCGTACGAGTCTCTCGGCCCCGAGATCACGTTCGACTACAACGAGCGCAATGCGCTCTTCGCACTGCGGGACGGTCTTCTCATCGCCGGCACCCTGGCCGCCGCGATCTCGCCGGCCGTCGTGCAGGCTGCGTTCGGGCTGGCACCCGACGCCGCGGGGGAACGCACCAAGTTCTTCTGGATCGCGGTCATCTATGCTCCGCTCGTCATCGGCAGCGCCTGGTGGTGCGCGTTGGCCATCCGCGAGCGGCCTTCCCGGGAGAGGCCTGCCGCCGGCATCTGGAGCGGACTGCGCCTGGTCTTCCGGAACCGGCCGTTCATGATCCTGATTGTCGCCTACACGATCAGCGCCATCGGCAACAACCTGCCGGCAACCCTGATCCTTTTTTATGTTCAATATGTTCTGAAATCCCCCTACGCCGATGCTTTCCTGATGCTGTATTTCGTGACCGGCATCGTGTTTCTCCCGGGTTGGGTGGCCCTGGCCCGCCGCATCGGCAAGAAGCGTGCGTGGCTGCTCTCGATTGCAATCAACACCGGGGCGTTTGTCGGGGTGTTCTTCCTGGGTCCGGGGGACGCGTTAATTTACGGCGTGCTGGTGTTTTTATCGGGGATCGGCCTCGGCGCCACCCTGGCGCTGCCCTCCTCGATCCAGGCCGACGTCATCGATTACGACGAACTGCTCACCGGCGAACGGCGGGAGGGCCGCTACATCGGGTTGTGGTCCATCGCCAAGAAGCTCGCCGCGGCTGTCGGTGTGGGCGCCGGCCTGTCGATTCTCGGTCTGGCGGGTTACATCCCGAATGCCGAGCAGCCCGAAGCGGTGCTGGTGGCCCTGCGGGTCCTTTATGCGCTGGTACCCTCGGTGTGCAACTTGGTCGCCCTGGCGATCGCCTTTGCCTATCCCATTTCGGAAGCTGCGCATCAGCGCATTCTCGAGGCGATCGAGCGTCGCAAAAAGGGGGATCCCGTAGAGGACCCTCTAAAGCCCGGTGTCATGATCGTACCAGAGGGGTAACCGTATGGAATTCAATTGGAGCCTGCTCGGTTGGAACTTGGTCGCGGTGGTCGTCCTCATGACCATTGGCTGGCTGGTGAGCCTTCCCCAACGCAACGTCACGGTGGTGGACAGCCTTTGGGGGCTCGGTTTCGTGCTGACGGCCTGGGTGACCTTCACTCTGGCCGACGGTTATCCGGGTCGCCGATGTCTCGTGACGGTGCTGGCCACCCTGTGGGGTTTAAGGCTGTGCGCCTATCTCAGCTTTCGCAACTGGGGCAAAGGCGAGGACCCCCGCTACGGCAAATGGCGTGAAGCGAGCGGCGATGGTTTCTGGATCGTGAGCCTCTTCAAGGTCTTTTGGCTGCAGGCGCTCGTCTTATGGGTGATCTCTCTGGTAATTCAGATCCCTCAGCTGTCGCCTCAGCCGGCGCGCCTGACGGCGTGGGACGGATTCGGCGCGGCTGTGTGGCTCATCGGTTTTGTATTCGAGAGCGTCGCCGATTGGCAACTGCATCGTTTCAAGGCCGATCCGCGCAACAAAGGGCAGGTGATGGACCGCGGGCTCTGGAGATACTCGCGCCACCCGAACTATTTCGGTGAGTGCCTCATCTGGTGGGGGATGTTTTTCATCGCGATGAGCGTTCCCGGGGGGTGGTGGACCTTGATCAGCCCGGTCATTATCACGCTCGTGCTGCTCAAGATGACCGGAGTGGCCCTGACCGAGCGTACCATCGTAGAGCACCGCCCCGGTTACCGCGACTACCAGCGCCGCACCAGCACCTTCATCCCCTGGTGGCCGAAGAAGGCGGGCCAATGAAGCGGCTGCGGTCATCCTTCTCAATTCTTCTCCGGCAGGTATTCCCAATATCTTCGCGGAAGGTGGCGCAGATGCAGTTTCGGGTTGCGGCGTTCGGTGATGTTGACGGCGGCAAAATAGGTTTTCCACAGCTGCCGGCAGGTTTGGTCGTCCGTTCTTTCGGCATCCATCCCTGAAGGCAAAATGTCGTCATCCGAAAGGACCTCCGCGGTTTCTTTACCGTCGAAGTACAATCCGCGCTTCCGAACGGTGTCGAAGATGACCCAGCGCTGGTCGGCATAGCGCTTCTCGAAATGCCGCCGGATGAGCGTCAGGATGTCATAACGCGGGTTGATCAGGGCCAGGAAGAGATCGCCGTCGACCTTGGTGAACCGGACAAGTCCCTTCATGCGGTGGGCTTCGCGGCGGACCTTCTGGCTCAGCCGCTCGATGGCGAGGTGGTCGGCCGGGTCCCTGGTGCCGCTCTCCTTGGCATGTTGCCCCGGCACGACCTGTCGGATCCGGTGGTAAATCAGAGTCTCGACCATCGGCGCGCCCGTCAGAAACGCCTGATACAGCCGCGACCTTTCTTCCCGGGTCATGTACCGTTTTAGGCCTTTCCAGACACGCTCGGTTTTATCCGGTTCAGTGGCGACAACGACGATATTCTCGAAAAGACCGGGCGGACGTCCGTTGCGGGGCCTGACCTCCGTCGGCTCCACACGCCGGGAATAGGATTCGAACACGGCCGTGAGCAGGCCGTCGAACGTCCCGTCGGTCACGAAGATTGCCGGCAATGACGATCCTGACGGTACCGCTATCGCCCCCTGACGCGACGCAAGCACCGGAGCCCCCGTCCCTGTCTCTGCGGGTTGGATCTGACGGCCGGAGGCCGGCTGACCAGGACAGACGATGAACGGAGCGGCCCGTTTGAGCGCCACCCCCATCTGTCGCAGGTGTTCCCAACGGATCTGCCCCTGCCGCCGCAGGCTGGCGATCCGCTGGGCGGAGCGCAGGCCGACGCCCGGCACCCGGAGGACCATGGCGTAGTCCGCCGCGTTGATGTCCACCGGGAAAAGATCCGGTTGACGAAGCGCGAACGCCAGTTTGGGGTCGACGTCCAAGTCCAAGTGCGGCGACTCCGGTCGGATGACGTCCTGGAATGAATAACCGTAAAGCCTCAGCAGCCAATCCGCCTGATAGAGGCGGTGCTCTCGCACGAGCGGGGGCTGAATCGCGTTCGGCAGCCGCGGGTCCGAGGCATTCACCGCGACATACCCCGAGTAATAAACGCGCCTGAGTTCCTGGCTGCGGTAGAGCTCATCGGCGAGATGCAGTATGTCGTAGTCCGACTCCGGACTGGCGCCGATGATCAACTGGGTGCTCTGCCCGGCCGGCGTGAACGCGGGCGTGCTTTTGAGCCGCTTGCGGTCCTCGCGGGTTTCGAGAATGGTCTCGCGGATGATGCTCATGGGCTCCAGCACCGAGTCGTAGGTCTTGTCGTTGGCCAGGCGCCGAAGGCTCGCCTCCGACGGCAACTCGATGTTGACGCTGAGGCGGTCGGCATACAGCCCGGCCTCGCGGATCAACCGGCGGTTCATGAAGGGCACGCATTTCAGGTGGATATAGCCGTTGAAGCCCCGCGCCCGCAGG
>Ga0315286_10006301_pt1 | contig 11544 bp, 7 predicted proteins | sample YL17G10_0_MG_FD_205038 | JGI IMG/M metagenome (GOLD analysis project Ga0315286, IMG submission 205038) | Sediment microbial communities from Yellowstone Lake, YNP, Wyoming, USA - YL17G10_0 | ecosystem: Environmental > Aquatic > Freshwater > Lake > Sediment | place: USA: Wyoming | collected... | reverse complement strand
TACACCTCTGGTGATCCTTGGTGCTTTCCTCGTCATGGTGGCACCGCCCCTGCTCTTATCCCTTCCTTTCACGGAGTGGTTCTACCGCGGGCTTATGCTCCTCGTCATTTCGTGTCCCTGCGCACTGGTTATTTCTACTCCCGTTTCAATTGTCTCAGCCATAGCCTGTGCTTCACGGAATGGCTTATTGATAAAAGGAGGGGCTTACCTTGAAGAGATGGGTGCCATCAATGCTATCGCTTTTGATAAAACGGGAACAATTACTCGAGCCCGCCCCGAGGTCTCGGACCTGCTCGTCCTGAATGGCGGTAAGGAAAATGAACTGCTCGCTATTGCAGCCTCCCTGGAGATGAAGTCAGAACACCCGCTCTCAAAAGCGATCATCAGGAGGGCACAACAAAGACGCATTCCCATGAGAGAGCCGGGAGAAGTCACCGCTCTTGCCGGGAAGGGTATAAAAGGAAAAGTGGATGGAGAGTGGGGATATATTGGCAACCTCAAGTTTTTTGTTGAACAGGGGCTTCCCGTGAACGCTTTTGAAACTGCTGTTCAAGGGTTAGAGCGTGAAGGAAAAACAACCATCCTCCTCCAGTGGGGAAGTATTCAGGGGGTTATCGGCCTCTCAGATTCCCCGAGGGAAGAAGCAGGGAGGTGCATTGAAGAGCTGAAAAAGAAGGGTATTCAGCATATTGCCCTGCTGAGCGGGGATAATGAGAGAGTAGTTTCTGCTATGGCACGTCAACTGGGGATTGAAGAATCCATCGCAGGGATGCTCCCGGAAGAAAAGGTGGACGCCGTAAAGAAGCTCCTTGCACGTTACGGAAAGGTTGCCATGGTGGGAGATGGGGTGAATGATGCGCCGGCCCTGGCTGCTTCTACCGTGGGTATTGCCATGGGTGTGGCAGGTACCGATACCGCCCTGGAAACGGCTGATGTGGCGCTTATGTCCGATGATCTTCTGAAACTGCCTTTCCTCGTTCACCTTTCAAGGAGAACGCTTGCGACCATAAAAACGAACATAGGCTTTTCCATCATGGTCAAGGCAGTCTTCATCGTATTGGCACTGGCAGGGCTTTCCAACCTCTGGATGGCTGTTGCGGCTGATACGGGAACATCCCTCCTCGTTACCCTCTATGGCATGAGACTCATAACCACAGGGGAAAATACCTAAAGCGGATTCCTTTCGCAAAAGCAGCCAAACGTTCCTGTGTTACAACAGGCCGGCATCTCTTCGTAGCGGATGCACCTTCCACAGAGTTCTCCAGGCTCTTTTATCCCCTCGCACGGTATCACCATCGCAGGACAGACAAAATCGCATCCCCGGCATAAACGGCAGGTATCCGGTCTCTTGTTAAAAGGCATGCTCACTTTTCTGTCAACCCCTCTCCCCGAAAAGCCCAGTGTATTCCCATTCATCTGTTCGTAACACATCCGGATACAGAGGCCGCAGAGGATACACCGGTTATCCTCCATGGGGAATCTGACCTTATCCACCCCCATACGGGCAGCAATGTCCTGGGCTATCTTCACATTCGGGGCACTTGCCACCAGGAGTTCCGCTAACATCTTCCGAGCCCGGATAACACGCTGGGACTGTGTTTGAACCACCAAGCCTTCGCTGACTTTGTGCGTACAGGAAGTGTCTAAAGAAGATCTGCCATTGCCATTACTAATTTCCACCACACATATCCGGCACCCTCCGTAGGGAGAAAGAGTCTCCATATAACAAATCGTAGGAATATTGATGCCATATTGACGGGCTGCATGGAGAATAGTACTTCCTTTTTCTGCCTCGATTGGCTTTCCATCTATTGTCAGGTTTACATTCTGGTTTTTCATACCCACCCTCCTCTACTGCACCATGATGGCGTTTGTTTTACAAATGTCCCTGCAGGATCCACACTTTGAACAGACCGTGGTCTGTATCCTGTGCTGCTCTTTCTTTTCACCCGTAATCGCCTTGGCTGGACAAATCTTTTTGCAGGCACCACATCCGGTACATTGTTCTTCCAGAATCGAATACTGTATAAGGGGGGTACAGACGGCAGCAGGACATCGTTGCTTAACAATATGATCCTCGAATTCTGAACGGAAATACCTCAGAGCTGAGAGAACCGGATTGGGTGAGGTTTTTCCTAAACCGCAGAGAGAGGTATCCGCCACGATTACGGCTAATTCCTCGAGGAGTGCAAGGCTTTCAGCATCCCCCTTTCCTTCGGTAATACCACCCAGAATTTCATCCATCCTCTTCAATCCCTCACGGCAGGGAAGGCACTTGCCGCATGATTCCCCTTTTAAAAAATGTACAAAATATTTTGCTACATCCACCATGCAGCTGCCTTCATCCATGACGATCATTCCTCCGGACCCCATCATGGAACCGGCCTGCGTCAAGCTGTCAAAATCCACCGGAAGATCAAATAATGAAGCAGGTATGCAGCCACCTGAAGGACCACCCGTCTGTACCGCCTTAATCTTCTTTCCATTCTGTGGACCGCCTCCAATGTCAAAGATGATCTCCTTGAGAGTCATACCCATCGGTACCTCAACTAATCCAGTATTTTTAACTCTCCCTACCAGTGAAAAGATCTTTGTCCCCTTGCTCTTTTCGGTTCCAATGGAGGAAAACCACTGACTTCCCTGGTTGATAATCAATGGCACGTTTGCCCACGTCTCCACATTGTTGAGGTTCGTGGGCCTTCCCCACAGTCCCTGAGTTACGGTGTGAATCTGTTTGCTCTTTGGTTCTCCCACCAGTCCCTCGATTGAGGCAATCAGCGCGGTTGACTCCCCGCAGACAAAGGCCCCACCTCCTTTAGCAATCTCCACATCGAAATCGAATCCGGAATCCAGAATGTTCTTCCCGAGAAACCCTGCTTTTTTTGCCTGGGTTATAGCAACTTCCGCATTCTTGCAGGCAAGTGGGTATTCATGCCTCACGTAGATAAAACCATGCTTCGCTCCAATGGCATACGCACCAATGATCATGCCTTCCAAGACGGAGTGCGGATTCCCCTCCATGAGGCTCCGATCCATGTAAGCCCCAGGATCTCCTTCATCGCAATTGCAGATGACGTATTTAATGTCACCTGGTACGTTCCGACAGTTCTCCCACTTATTACCCGTGAGAAAGCCAGCTCCTCCCCTGCCCCTCAGACCAGATGTTTTAACTTCATCAATGATCTGATCAGGCTTCATCTTGAAGATTGCTTTTACTAATGCCCGATACCCTCCTACGCTGATGTAATCTTCAATCTTAGCCGGATCGATTAAACCATTATTCCCAAGAATTAATCTCTTCTGTGCCTTATAAAAAGGAATCTCTCCTTCTGAGGTCACCTTGTGCTTCGTAAGGGAGTCTTCATAGAGGAGATGTCCTAAAATCTTCCCCTTTTCTATAGTCTCCGAAACGATGAGGTTTACATCTTTCTCCTGAACTCTCTGATAGAAAATTCCCTGGGGCTGGATGGTGACAATGGGTCCCCTTTCACACAATCCCCTGCATCCTGTGAATTTCAATCTAATCTTCTGTCCAAGGCCCTTTTCTCTTACCGTTTTCATAAACCCTTTTTTCACCTTCTTACATCCATAGGCATGGCATCCAGTGCCGCCACATACTGAAACAACCATCTTGTACTGATTCTCTTTCGAGACAATATCTCCTCTCCACTTCTCTAAATCGGATACGGATTTGATCATCCTCATGATTTCACCCCACTCTTCTTTCTATTCAACTTTTCAATCAGTTTCTTCGCTTTGAAAAAAGTTATTCCTCCATAGTATTCCCCATCCACAACCATGACGGGGCCAATCGCACAAACCCCCAAACAATTGACCGCCTGTAAGTAAAATTGTTTATCTTCTGTTGTCTGCCCCGGTTTGACATTCAACTGCCTTGCTATCTCCGCTAAAATTCTCGGTCCCCTTCTCACATGGCATGCAGTCCCCAGACAAAAGGTGACGGAATGCTTTCCCTTGGGGATCAGGCTGAAGGACTTATAAAAAGTGGCAACACCGTAAATATCATTCGTATTCATCTGGAGCCTCGATGCTACTTTTTGCAGGGCCCCTTCAGGGAGATAATTGTACTCATCCTGAATATCATGCAATATGCTGATGAGTGCTGTCCTCTTTTCCTGATTTTTCGCGATAACTGTATCTACGTAGCTGAAGTCCATTCTCGCCTCCTCGTTAACTAATTTTTAACTTTCATTTAATATGTTCATTTATACTTAATTCTACAGAGAAAAAAATTTATAATGATAATTTATACTTAATTTATTACCATCTCCCTTTTGGTGGACTTAATACCCATAAAATAACTGCCTCTCCCTTCCCGATATTCGCCCAATGTGAAGGGACTATTGATTCTATATAGAAGCTATCCCCCTGCCTTAACATGTGTTTTTTCTCTTCAATCTCCACTTCCAGTTCTCCCGCCATGATATATGCGAATTCATCGCCCTTGTGACTAAAGAAATGCCCGTCGACTGTTGCTCCCTCTCTCATGGTGAGAATATGCGGTTCCATCCTCCGGTTGATCACATCGGAAACCAGCCGTTGAAGATTCACCTCTTTAGTCTTCACGTCCTGGAGATGAATATACTGCCTTTCTCCTGGTCTGATTATCATCTTCTGCCCCGGCCCATCTTCACCATCCATGAGAAAGTAAATAGGCTGGGTGTTCAATTTATCACTTAACTTGAAGAGTGAATCGAGTGAAGGACTGATGAGGTTCTTTTCTAATTGAGAGATAAAACTGGGTGTCACACCAACCTGCTCAGCCAACTCCTTCTGGGTCATCCCCAATTTCTTCCTCAAGTTCTTCAGCTTATCTCCCAAATTACTTGGCTTTCTCCCTCCAATGGAAGGAAAGACTATCTCCTGATCCCACACCTCATACCGCTTGGGAAGGAAAACATTCCTTGAAAACCTCCCTTCAAGCTTAATGACTTTTAAAAAGAGTTCGCCATCCTCTTTATCCAGTTCAATCGCTACCTGAGTAATATGTCTCAGGTTGGCCTTAAAAGATGGGGTGTGAGCACCTTTTTCCAGAACCCAATAGGCAATGGTTTGAAGGTCGTAGAGCCGGGGACATGAGTAGGTGAAGAATTTATGGGTAGCATTTTCATCACCCCAGATATCCTGCATTCCGGTCAAGCTATCGAAGATATAACGGACACCAGCCCCCTTTTCAACCTCGACCCGGTCCATTGCTGCACGAAACTGTGCAAGGTCTTTCGGATTTTCGACCCTGACCACATTTCCTTTAAATTCATCTTTACCCCGCTCATAAAACTGGGTGAAGATCGAATCGTTATTTCCCTTGCCCGAAGTAAAACAGTCCAATATGGTGAGATTCTTTAAGTTGGGAAGATGATTAAAACGTTTATTGAGTGTGGCAGGAGAGATATTGAAATTTACATAGACAACTTTATAACCGTTCTTCAGAGAATCTTCAACAAACCGGAGTAAAAAGATTTCGATGTATGTCCCGGCCTCAACCTCCCAGATGACATTGTCACCTATTTTGAGAAAACCGAGAAGGTGATCCAAGTAAGCAATTCCGGACGATATTCTGGTCTTCATACAGTAATACTATTTAATAAAACGTTTGTTTTAGTATAAATTAACTCTGGTCTATTAAATAACTTTTTAGGACAAAAATGTCAACCTGATTCCTTGAGGAAATTAGCGCATTGCTAAAACTTCCTGCAGCATTTCCCCCAGCCTGTCCTCCTCGCTCTTGTCTGCATACTTGGGTCTTTCAATATCGGGGAAGAGCTTAAAAATACCATTGATAATGACCTCAGCATGAGGGGGACAACCCGGAAGGTGGGCGCCCATCTCAGCATGGTGCTGCTGGCAGATACCCATGAAGATGTTTGTTTCTGCGGGATTGATTTTCCCTTCAACGGTGGGGCCAAAATAGATGTTCGCCCTCTTTTCAAGGGGTCGGTCGATTAAAAGCCGGCTCGCATCCTGTGGATCAGGTCTCCTCAATTTATTCAGGACAAAATGGAGATAACCCCTGCAGCCGGGACAGGCATCACCATCATGGATGCTCATATCCTTACTACTGCCCACATTAATCTCAGGCTGTTTGAAGGTGCTGGCCACTTTTTTCAGAGGAGGACCGATAATCGTGATTCTCTCAGCCTCCATCGGTCCAAGGCCCTGCAGATAAGCGAGTAGTACCGGCGGAGAAGTAGCAGGATCAAGCCCCATAATCCTCATGGCAACAGAATCCACCGCCACGGGATTCGTCCCCCCGATTAACAGGTTCATCTTTTTCGGCGTGCCGGAGATAGGTCCGAAGTCCTCCTGGCCGGTCAGTCCGTCAACGATAATGAGTCTCGGTTTAACCAGGTGGTGGATGTTAATCAGATTCTGCCAGAGGCCGAAGAAGTGGCTCATATATTTTTCCAGTGGAGGAACCGCCCCCTGGAGATTCTTGATACTCAGAGAAACAATTGCGGCAAAGTGGACTTTCAGAACCGGTACACTGATAATCACATCTGCTTTTTCCAGGGTAACAGGGATCTTCCTTGAGAGCATCCGCTTACCACCCGGCACTTTCTTCTCCACCTGCTCATCGGTGTTCAGGTCTACCAGGCTAACCTTCCTTGGATCCAGATCAACTAATCTGTCATACCCGTAGTGGGCAAACATCTTTCTGGTTTCACTCCGGTTGATGGAGGAGCCTTCAGCGACAATCACCTTTTTTGCAACAGGCAACAAGAGTTCAACGAGAGCCCGGATGAGCCTGACATCTGTAACAATACCGCCTTTCCAGACCCCATCTCTCAGACCGTGATCGCTTACAATGTTAGGTTTGATCACCACGGTCTGACCTGGCTTGACAAACTTCTTCAATCCCCCGAGGTTCCTCATCATACTCTGCAGGGCTTTTTTAATCTCTCCCTGGGCCTGGGTATCGGGGACCTGCTCTATTGCTACCCGCTCTTTCTTCCGGTAGCCCTTAGCAGGCTTCCATCCTTCAATCTTTTTCAAAAGCACAGCGGTGCTTAAATCCAGCTTGATCATCGCAAATCCATCTGCACTGAACTTCCGTGTCGGACGGAACCCATACTCCACCATCCATTGGTATTTTTCTCTATCCGACTCTACCATCTCTGCAGCAACGAGGTTCTCTCTGGCAATGAGGGCATCGAGCATCTCTTGCTCAAAACCCTTTCCCCTGTATTCTTTGCTTACCGCTATCTCTTCGATCGTGCTCTTCTGAGGGTTGTAGAGAACCCATCCTACCAGTTTCTTACCCTTCCTCGCCCTGAAGGTGACGATATCAGGGTTGGCATTCCAATGTTTCCATTTCTTTCTGAGATACGGAGATCCATCATCGAAGGTTTTATAATAGGGATGCAAAGCCTTCAAAAGCGCAATAGACAACTTCCCTTTATTGAGTATTATTCCTGATGCCATCTTCCTCAACCTTTCCTTGATAACCTTTGTAGAAATGATAAGCATTCCTTCCGTTCCGGTCAACATCTTTTCGCCTTTGACACCTTAAAATAGTTCAAGAGTTGGAGAGTTCGAGAGTGTAAAAGTTAAACTCCTTAACTCATATCCTTTGACACCACCTTCCTTACATGCTAAATAGCAAAAAGACTTTTATCCCGCTAAAATATAATGCCTACCTGAAAAATGTGTTGGGAAACTGAAATGGTATCACAATGGAGGGATTCCATGGACAGATTGAGAAACATTATCTTTCGTGTGACATCCGGTTTCATCTTTTTTTTCTCACTCTTGGGAACAGGATACGGTGAAGATCCTCCTCTGACACTGAGCCAGTCTATAGATCTCGCCCTTTCCAAGAACCCGGTCTTAAAGGCTGCAGGCCATAGATTAGAGGCAGCAAAAGCAGGGATAGGACAGGCCCGCTCTGCATTTTTGCCGAGAATCGATATCAATGAGTTCTATAACCGGACGAATAGCCCTATGATGGTAGCGGGTGACAAAATGAACCAGGAAGTCTTCGGAAATAAATTTCAACACCTGAATGACTTGAAAAATCTGAGGTGGAGTGTCCTGACCGACCCTCCGCCAATAAGCAACTTTAACACCCAGTTTTTGCTAACCCAGCCGATCTTCGACCAAGGCAAGGCACTTGTAGGGATGAAACAGGCAAGACTCCGGAGAGAAGGTGCAGAAGATACCATGGAGAGGGTAAAGCAGGAGGTAATTTTTGAAGTGACCAGCGCCTTTTGCCAGGTAATCTTAGTCAAAGAGGACCTCAAGGTAGCGCTGGAATCGGAGAAGACAGCCGAGGCTCATGTAAAACTGGCAGAAGATCTGCTTCATGCCGGACAGGTGGTCAAATCTGACCTCCTTTCAGCCAAGGTAAGATTGATGGAGATCAAAGAGATGGTCATTCAGGCCAACAATGGCCTTGAGGTCGCAAGAGCATCTCTCAATAAGGCAATAGGGATTGACCAGTATGACTTCTTCGAGGTTGAAGGAGTATTGGTATATGAAAAGGAAAAACTGGATCTGCAAAACCTTATCACTGACGCCTTGAAGCAACGGCCTGATCTTTTAGCCATGGAGACCAAAGTAAAAAATGCCAGTGAAACGGTTACCATGACCAAAACTAATTACCTTCCATCGCTCACCTTTATGGCACAGTATGACCTCAATGATAGAGACCTCTGGAATCAATCCGGGGAGAGCTGGACGGTGTGGGGAGTTTTCCGCTTCAACCTCTTCGATGGCTTAAACACCACCTCCCAGGTGAAAGAGGCAAAGGAACAATCGAGAAACCTTTCTCACCTGCAAGATGAGTTAACGAGCAGAATCGAACTCGAGGTGAGAGAGTCATTCTACCGCTTGCGGGAGGGTGAGGAACGGGTAAAGGTATCGAGCGAAGCAGTTGCTCACGCAGAGGAAAGTTTGCGGATTGTTGAGGACAGATATCGGGTCGGGCTTTCAAATATGGTTGAACTCCTGGATAATGAAGTCGCCCTGACGAGGGCACGGAGAAACCTGCTCAAGGCAGGCTATGACTGCCGGGTTGCCCGATCCCGTCTGGATCTTGCAGTGGGGACAGTTTCACCTCTCCCCTGAATGATAAGGAGAAATGAATATGAGATGGCGCGAAACGGTAACATATTACCTCTGCTTAATACTAGCAATTTCCCTTACAGGGTGTAGCAGAGAATCAGGAAAAAGGGGAGAAGCGGAGAAGGTTATCATTCATCCCGCCTCCCTGAAGGTAATCTCGCCGGCCACAGTCAAAGATTTCTATCAGGCTGTTGGTACTGTGGCATCTAAGACAAGCTCACAGACAGCAAGCAGGGTGATGGGTCATATCCTTACGATCAGGGTGAAGGAAGGGGACAGGGTGAAGAAGGGAGATGTGCTGATCGTGCTGGAAAGCAATGAACTTAAAGCCCGCCTTGATGAGGCAACAAATGCCCTTTCAGCAGCAGAGAAAAATCTTAAAGAGGCAGAGGCAGAGCAGGAGGAGGCAAAAGCCCAGTTGAGCCTGGCAGAGATTACCTTTCAGAGGTTTAAGGATTTACTGGAAAGACAATCTGTGTCGCTCCAGGAGTTTGATGAGACTAAGGCAAAGTACGAAGTGGCAAAGGCGCGGGTCAGAAAGACAGATGAGGCTGCCGCTTCTCTTGAAGCAAGGAAAAGACAGGCAGAAGCAGCATTGAACGAGGCGAAGGCCTACCATGAATACACGAAGATTCGAGCGCCCTTCTCAGGCATCATCACCCGTAAATTTGTCCACGAAGGGGATCTCGCAACACCAGGGAGCAATCTCCTTACCCTGGAGGATACGGACCATTACCGGATGGAAGCATCTGTGAACGAATCACAGACAGGAAAGGTAGCTATTGGGAAGGAAATAGAAATAACCCTTGATCGACTTGGTGAAAAGAGAATCAAAGGAAAGGTATCAGAGATTGTACCTGCCATTGATCCGACTACCAGGGCATTTGTGGTAAAGATAGATCTGCCGGCAATTCCTGAGATTATATCCGGGATGTACTGCAAGGCCTATTTCCCTGTGGAGGAAGTTTCTTTACTCCTTGTTCCCCGGACTGCGATTGTCGAGGCCGGCCAGCTTACCAGTCTCTATGTGGTTGATAAGAACCGAATGGTAGATAAGAGGCTGGTTACGGTTGGCAAGGCTTACGGGGATAAGGTAGAAATCTTAAGCGGCCTCAATGCCGGTGAATCTGTTATCACTTCTGAACTCTTCAAGGTAAAGGAGGGATACTTGGTACAGACTACACCATGAAAGAAAACGGCTTCATCAGTAAAATAACCCGTACGTTCATCGACTCCAGGATAACCCCCTTGATGATCCTGGGGGCTCTCATCCTGGGGGGCTTTGCCATTCTCAGCACCCCGCGCGAAGAAGAGCCTCAAATTGTCGTCCCCATGATCGATGTATTTGTCAAAATGCCCGGGGTCACTCCCAAGGAGGTGGAGAAGCGGGTTACCTATCCCATGGAAAAGCTCCTCTGGGAAATCCCCGGCGTGGAATATATCTACTCCACCTCCATGCCAGGGCAGAGCATGGTAATCGCCCGGTTCTTTGTGGGTGAGGATGAAGAGAAGAGCATAGTTAAGTTCTACAACAAGCTTTATTCCCATTTTGACCTCATACCGCCTGGCGTATCTCTTCCCCTGATCAAACCCCGGTATATTGATGATGTTCCTATACTCTTGCTCACGCTCTGGAGCGATCGCTATCCATCCTATACCCTGCGAAGGGTTGCGAAACAACTTGAAGAGGAGATTGAAAACACCGAAGATGTATCATTAACCGACGTGGTCGGCGGTGAAAGGAGACAGCTCAAGGTTATTTTAGACGCTCACCGCATGAAGGCCTACAGTGTTTCCCTGCCCCATTTCATCTCCCTTATCCAGCAGGCAAACCAGTCTTTAGAGGCTGGCAGTTTCTCTCAAGGTAACCGGGAATTTATCGTAGAGGCCGGTAATTTCATCCAGAGCGCTGAAGACCTGGAGAACGTTGTGGTAGGGGTGTATCAGGACCGGCCTGTGTATCTAAGGGATGTAGCACAGGTTGTTGACGGCCCGGAAGAACATAATTCCTATCTTTTCTTCGGTACCGGGCCTCAGGCCAGGGTGAAGGGGATAACAGAAAGAGAAGGGAAACTGTATCAGGCGGTGACCGTCTCCATTGCCAAAAGGAAGGCGAAGAATGCAACGGTCATAGCTGAGAGAGTACTGCAAAAGGTGGACGCCCTCAAGGGCAATCTCATTCCGTCCGGCGTTGAGGTGACTGTTACCCGGAACTACGGTGAGACTGCAAAAGAAAAGTCAAATGAACTTTTGAAACACTTATTCTTAGCTACGGTATCAGTAACTATCCTGATCGGCCTTTTCCTGGGCTACCGGGCATCCCTGATCATCTTTGTAGCCATCCCTACCACGTTGTGTCTGACTCTTTTCATCTATTACTTCCTGGGCTATACCCTGAACCGGGTAACCCTTTTCGCCCTCATCTTCTGCATTGGTATTCTGGTAGATGACCCCATCGTA
>Ga0315286_10006299_pt1 | contig 11545 bp, 13 predicted proteins | sample YL17G10_0_MG_FD_205038 | JGI IMG/M metagenome (GOLD analysis project Ga0315286, IMG submission 205038) | Sediment microbial communities from Yellowstone Lake, YNP, Wyoming, USA - YL17G10_0 | ecosystem: Environmental > Aquatic > Freshwater > Lake > Sediment | place: USA: Wyoming | collected... | reverse complement strand
TGGGCTGGACGCTGACACTTCGCGCCCGAAGCCCGCTCTCGTCAAGGCCCCTTTCGGAGCAGAGTGTGCTGAATCCGGCATCCTCACTCTCAATGGCCGCCAGCCCCGGGCGGCCGCGCGGGTTGGCTGACTTGCCCCGGCGCTGGCACCGCGACTGGGGTGGGACGCGGCGGTTGCCGAACCGGCACCTTGATAATCGGGAACTGCGGATGGTTCGACTTCACGCTCAATTCGACCTTCTCGCCCTGAGCCATCTCGAATCCCGCCGGGAAACTCACCGTCAGCGTGAAGTAGCGGCCGGGCTGGAGTTCCTTCAGTTGCACGTCCACGCCCTGGGCGTTCACCGCCGGTTCGGTCAACGTCAGCGCATTCGTCCCGTTGTTTCGGATCGAGACGTTGGAGGGCATCGCGTTCGCCAACGGCGCCGTTGGCAGGGTGATCTGGGATGGCATCACCGTCACCGCCTGTTGCACGTTGGCCCAGGCTCTGACGTTGATGACCGGCATGTTCGTCGAGGACGTCTTCAATGTAATTTGCCCCTGAACATTCCCCGCCGGCAGCGGTGGCACGGTCTTGACGATCAACTCAAACTCTTTGCCTGGCTGGTTGGTCCTCAGTTCGGTGGCAAATGCGCGGTTGTTGCTTTCCGGCGCGGACAACGTGAGCGGGGCTTCCTCGTTGCTGACGATGCGCACCGTCGTTTCCTTCAATGGCGATTCGGATGTCACGTTCAGAGCCGCGTACTGTGGTGTTACGTCGATCGGTTTCCAGATGCTGGCCTTGAGTTGCAGCACCACCGTGGGCGGGTTCGTATCGTTACAGGTCACGGTGATCGATTTCGCGACCTGGCCGCTGAAATTCCCGCTATTGAATTCAATGGGGATGCTGCCGGTTTTGCCCGGCTCGACCTGCCGGGACCACTCGCCTGCCGTCGTGCAACCGCAGGAGGCCCGGACGCTGGTGACTTCCAGCAACCGGTCGCCGATGTTGGTGAAGACATAGGTGTGTTTGACCACCTCGCCGCCTTTGATCTTGCCGAAATCGTGCACCGGCGTCGCAAACTGAATCTTCGGCCCAGCCGTGTGGGTCGAGGCCGTGCTGGCCAGCGTCGGGGCTGGCGGCCGTGGCGCCGCAGCCGCCGCGAGTAGCGGTAGGTTCGAACCGGCAACTGCACCCGAACCCTTGGTCCTCTCCGGTGCGTTCAGGGCATACGCCGCCTGTCCGGCAGCCACCAAGACCGCGCCCAGCAGAAGCATTCCTTTCGTTCGGCCGTTCTTCCCGCCTTTGAGGCCGTTCCTCCCAGGCGCGGCCGGATTCATCACGGACTTCGTGCGGCCCTGGTCTGGGTGACGGCGTTTCTTGTGCTTCTTACTCATGATTCCACCTTCCGCTAGTTCAATCGGCGATTCATCACGTCACGACCCGCTGCTGATACCAGCCGCGCGAGGCGTTGCACACTTTGCACACCGAGAGCATGACGGGCACTCGCTAGAAGCGGCGACGGAACCAAAAGGCGACATGCACCAGGCCGATCAGGGCCGGCACTTCGATCAACGGGCCGACGACGGCAGCGAACGCCACGCCCGATTTGAGTCCAAAGACGGCGATGGCCACGGCGATGGCGAGTTCGAAGTTGTTCCCCGCCGAGGTGAAGGCGAGCGTGGCGGATCGCGGGTAATCCGCGCCCAGCCGCTTCGCCATCACGAAACTCACCAGAAACATGATCACGAAGTAGAGCACGAGCGGGATCGCGATGCGCAGCACGTCGAGCGGGAGCTGCACGATCGCGTCGCCCTTGAAGGTGAACATCACGATGATGGTGAAGAGGAGCGCGGTGAGGGTAAGCGGTGAGATGCGCGGGATGTACACGCGCTCATACCACTCTTCTCCCTTGAGCGGCACGAGAATCACCCGGCTCAATACGCCGGCGGCGAAGGGGATGCCGAGGTAGATCATCACGCTCCAAAAAATCTCGCTCATCCGCACTGGCACCACGGCGCCCTTCAAGCCGAAGTAAGGCGGTAGCACCGTGATGAAGAGCCAGGCGTAGAAGCTGTAGAAAAGGATTTGGGCGATGCTGTTGAGGGCCACCAGCCCGGCGGCGTACTCGTTGCTGCCGTTGGCGAGTTGGTTCCACACGAGCACCATCGCGATGCAGCGGGCGATGCCCACCAGGATGAGGCCCACCATGTAGTCCGGGTGATCGCGCAGCAGCAGCACCGCGAGCAGAAACATCAGCACCGGGCCGATGATCCAGTTCTGCACGAGGGAAAGTGTGAGAATGCGGGTATCGGCGAAGACCTTCGGCAATTGGGAGTATTTCACCTTCGCCAGCGGCGGATACATCATGAGGATCAGGCCGATGGCGATGGGCAGGTTGGTTGTGCCCACGGTCATGGGGGCGAAGAACCCCGCCGGATCGGCGATCACGAAATGGCCCAGCAGCACGCCGAGGCCCATGGCGGCAAAAATCCACACCGTGAGATAACGGTCCAGGAAGGACATGTTCTTCGCCACGGCGTCGGACCGGGGTGCGGAAGACAATGGTCCTTTCATGATGAATCTGGTTTGGCTTTCAACCGCAGCAACCGGGGCCACAACCGCACGAGGAGTTGGAACTGCTGCTGGCCGGGTTGGAACTCAGCACACCGAAGCCGCCTAGCACCACCCGCCGAATCGGCTCGCCGGTTTCAGGGTGCTTCGTCAGGGGCGCGTCGCTCATGCTTTGCTTGATTTCGTGATAGCGCGGCTTTTCGCCGGCCTTCGATGGCATGGTTTCGTAAACGTAGGTGGTCACAGGTCAAGGGTTAATGGTTTTCGCTGGCGGTGATTTGTGAGTGAAGGAGTTCATAAAATCGGTTCTTCTTAATGGCCTGCAACCGCAGGTTCAGATTGGCCGCCAGTCCTGCGGCGCTTAGGTTTCGCCCAAAGCAAAAGGGTCGAACTGAAAACCACGGTGATGCAGCCAGCTTCCTGGAAGAGGACTGCCAAGACCGGAGTGAGCAGTCCCATGATGCCAAGGGCCAGCCCGATGACGTTGTAGATCATGGAAAAAAAGATATTCAGTTTGATTCGACGCATGACTTTCGCCGACATCCAAATAAAATCGGCAACGCCTGACATGTCATCGTTCATCAGGGTGACATCGGCTGTTTCGATGGCCACATCCGTGCCGACGGCGCCCATAGCGATCCCCACATCGGCCAACGCGAGAGCCGGGGCGTCGTTAATGCCGTCACCAATCATTCCCACGATATGGCCGCCGGCCTGCAATGTCCTGACGAACTCCTGCTTCTGCTCAGGAAGCAGTTCGGCTTGGAAATCATCCACGCCAATCGCCCTGGCCACCGCTTCGGCAACCCGCGGATGATCGCCAGTCAGCATGGTAATTCTCTCAACTCCCATCGTTTTGAGCAACCGGATGCTTTCAGCAATCTCAGGACGGATCTCATCGGCAATCGCCAGCAAGCCAATCGCTTCATCGTTGTGCGCGACGAGGACGGCGGTGCGTCCCTGCTCCGATTGTTTGACAATCTCCTGATCAACCCGAGAGACGATGGGCACCCCGGCCTCCTGAAGGAAGGCCTGCTTCCCGACCAGAATGTTCGTGGTGTTCCATCGGGCCTCAACCCCCATGCCCGTCGCGCTCACAAAATGGTCTGGGTCGGGAATGTCGAGTTTCCTCTCTTTGCCGGCAGCCAGGATGGAACGCGCCAAGGGGTGCTCGGAATACTTTTCCGCGATGCATGCCATGCGCAGGATGTCTTCCGGGTCTTTGCCGTCGAAGGCGATGATGCCTTCCACCTTGGGCCTGCCGAAGGTGAAAGTTCCCGTCTTGTCCACGAGCAAGCGAGTGATCTTGTGCCCCACTTCCAGGAAGATACCGCCTTTGATGAGGACCGCCCGGCGCGCCATATTGGAGACACCAGCGGTCACGGCGGTTGGTGTGGCAATGGCGAAGGCGCAGGGGCACGCCACCAGTAGAACGGAAACCGCGACCTTTACATCGCCCGAGATGGCAAAGGCGCTGATCGCAAGGACGACCACCACCGGCAGAAACCATGTTGTGAAACGGTCCGCCAGATTCTGAATGGGCGCGCGCGTGCCTTGCGCTTCCTGAACCAAGTGCACAATTCTTGCCAGGGTGGTGTTCTCTCCCACCTTTTCCGTGCGAATGTCGAGGCGGCCGGACTCGTTGAGTGTCCCGCTAAAAACACTGCTTCCCGGGAACTTCTCCACCGGCATGGACTCGCCAGTGATCGCAGCCTGATTGACACTGCTGGCCCCGGCGGCCACCACCCCGTCCACCGGGATCCGCGCGCCGGGCTTGACCACAACAACGTCACCCACTTGAAGTTCGGCAACCGGGACAACAACCTCTTCCCCTTGTCGGCGAACGGTCGCCATTCTGGGGGCCAGATCCAGAAGATCACGGATGCTCTTCCGGGTCTTGTCCAAGGTGTAGGATTCCAGCGCCCCGGCGGCGGCCATGATGAAGACGATGATCGCGGCGGGTCGGAACTCGCCGACCGCCATGGTGGCCACGAGTGCGACCACGACAAACACGTTGACCGTGATCTTCCGCTTGCAAGCATCCTTGAACCCGGCAATGAACCTTTGAAAACCGCCGAATAGGACGGCGACAATGGCGAGCGCCGCATTGACGAAATGAGGACCGGTGTCCCAGCGAGCGAGAACCCAACTCGCCAGGGTCAAGACCGCGACCGCGGACGGCACGATGGACAAGACGGCAAGGTCTTTATAGTTTGAGGTGTCCGGTCTGTCATTACGACTCATTGCGTCCCCCTGCTTTGAGATCGCCCTTCTTTTCTTTGGCTTTCTCATTGCTGTTATTCGGATCGGAAGAGCCGCAACAGTTTCCTCCTGAACCGCAACAGCCGCCGGTCTTGGTCATGGAGTCCCATATCGCGGCCAGGAAGCCTTTCTTTTGTTTCTGGTCTTTCGCGTTGGTTTCCATTGTCGTATCTCCTTTTGTTCACTGCATGTTTAGAACGTTGCCAGCAAATAGAATCCCGCACAGACCAACAGAACGCCCGCGACGACTCGGATCGCCGCCTCCGCCTTCTGCGCTTTGATGGAGGCCTTTCCGAAAGACACGCCGAACAGGATGGCACCGAGCGGCAGACTGAAACCCACGCCAAAAGCCGCCATGAGGACCATGCCCCAGAGGAGATGGCCCATCAATATGCTGGCGCCGATGACGATGAAGATCCCGGGATTGCACGGCAGGGAGGCTGCCGCCACGCCCCCTCCCATCAACAAGCCCACAATCACCGTGCCCAAAATCCCCTGCCCGGCGGATCGCGTTTCTGTCTTTCGAACCAACTGCGGAAGTTTCAACGGCAACAATTTGAGCGCGGCCAATCCCAAGACGACCGCAATGACGCCCGCGAAGAGCTTCCAGTATCGGCCGAGCAACGCCTGTGCGGCCTGTCCCACAAACCCGGCGACAAATCCCAGAACGATCAGCGCCAGCGTGGTGCCAATCATAAACGAGATCGCCGACGCAAAGGCCGTTTTCCGGTTGGCGTCTTCACGCGTGCCCGAGTAGGCCACCAGCATTCCCATCGCGGGCAAGGTGCAACAAGCGCTGGCCACGGCGCTCACCAATCCCAGCAGAAAAGCCAGCGGCAAGGCCGCCGGTCCCAGGCTGGCCGATTGAAGCGTTTCTGTAACCCACTGCATCATGTGGAATGTCCCTTGGTTGCCTCACTTGGGGCAGCATCCGGCTCCGGCCGATGGACCGCAGCCGCCGGCGCTTGAAGCGGCGACGAATCCCTGTAAAAGTTTCGATTCCGTAATGTCTCCGGACACCGCGCTCATCCCGCGCCCTTTGGCCATCGCCAGAACGCCCGGCACGGACATCTGCGCCGCAATCTGATCGTAATCGCGCGAGCCTGCCTTCAGGGTAAAGAGCCCACACTTTAGACCTGCCTTGGACTCAATCGTGCGTGCGGCCCCCCTCATTGCCGTCGAGGGGAGATTGGCAGAAGCGCCGTCTTTCCCAGGCACGAATATGAAAACGGCATCGGTTTTGGCGGCCGCGACGTTCAATTCGGAAAACGCGCCAATGGTCGTTCCCACGCTGGTTTCGGTTGCTGGGGCAGCGGCAGCCGAGTCCGTGGCGGGGCCGCCCGCTTCCGCTGCGGTCTGCGACGCAACGGGGTCCGCAAAAGCTGTCGCGGACGCCTGGGTGGATGACCCATCGGTCTTGACCATGGCTCGCACCACCATGACCCCGGCGGCGACCAGCACGAGGGCATCGATCACCCAACGCGCTTTGCCCGGCGTGCCCGGGGCGTTGCAGCCGCACCCGGAGCCGCAGCCTGCGGCCGGTTGTTTCAGCGATTCCCTGTGGTCAGTTGGTTTCCCGTCTTCGTTGGGTGTTTTCATTGTTCATCTCACTTTTTTGTTTGTTGTTAATGTTTAACTTTCACCACCACAGCCTGCAGCCCCCGTCGAATCCTTGGAGTCACAGCATTCACCGCTTGGCCTGTCCGCGCCCGCTGTGCCGCCGCAACACGGATCGGAAGCCGTCGCCGGATTGCCGAGTCCGGCTCCGGTCAGTTTGTCGGCGAGTCGGAGGATGGCCTGATGCGGAGAGTCCTTCACGCCAGCAGCCATCTTCACCGCGCTCGCCATGTCCGCCTTGGAAACGCCCAGCAACTGCGCCTGGCGGTAGTGATATTTGAGGCAAGGCTCACAGTTCGCGGCGATGGCGGCGCCGATGGCGACCAACTCTGCAACCGCAGGGCTGAAGAGGCTGCTTTCAGCGATCTTCACGCCGAGCGCCTCAGCCAATGGCTTGCGCTCGGGATAATGCCCGCTCGCCAGCACCTGGCCGCCCACGAGCAGCAGCGGCAGTGCGCCCTCACCTTTCTCCGTGAGGGCCTGTTTGACTCGTTCATTCTCGACGAAGGCCGCCGGGCTCTGTGAAAGGTTGAAGCGCCTCACTTCCCGGCCTTGCTCCTGCAACCACTTCACGTCGGCGGCAAACCGCACAAGCACTGGGTCAACCGTCGGTCCGCATACACCGGTTGAGCAGCACATGGCGGGGTCATAGACTTCAAGCGTGGATGCGGCTTTGTTCGGAACCTGCCCTCGAGTTGGCTCTGCCCCAGTCCCTGCGCCTTTTCGTGCCGTGATCTCCAGGCTCGTGATGTAGTCGCTCGGCTTGGAGCCCGCCGGCAGGTGGGCGATGATTTTCTGATACAGCGGATCCTGCCAATCCACCATGCCATCGATGTAAGCCGACTTGGCCTTGAGCACGGTGTCGCCCAGCCCCGCTTCTTCGGCCATCCGTTCCGTCTCCGAGACCAGCACCGCCCCAGCGACGCAGCCCACCAGCGCTTCGACACTTTCGGCAACGGCCGGCGGCAGGGGCTTCAGCAGCGCCAGGTCGGAGACGGCGACCCGTCCGCCCGGCTTCAGCACGCGCGCGATTTCGCGCCACACCTGCGGCTTGTCTGGCGAGAGATTGATGACGCAATTGGAGATGACTACGTCCACGCTGGCGTCCCCCAGGGGCAGATGCTCAATCTCGCCCAGCCGGAACTCGACGTTGTCCAACCCGGTGCGTTCACGATACGTCGCGATGTTCTTGCGCGCCTTGGCCAGCATCTCCGGCGTCATATCCACGCCGATAGCGCGTCCGATCGGTCCCACTTTGCGTCCGGCAATGAACACATCGAACCCGCCTCCAGCACCCAGGTCCAACACCACCTCGCCCGGTTGCAGCGCGGCGAGTGCATTGGGATTGCCGCACGAAAGGCCCATGTTCGCGCCTTCCGGCAGCGCGGCCAGTTCTTCGGAGGAATAGCCGATGTGCTTGGCCAGGTCCTCAGACGCCACCGGCGTTGAGCCACAACACGTCGGCGTCGAGCCGCAGCACGACCCGCCGGTCCCGGCTATTTTGCCGTAACTCTCGCGGACTTTTTCCCTGACAGCCTCAGAGTTCATATCAGTTCTCACGCCTCACGTTTCACGCATCACGCTTCAACCCTTCCGGCAACGTTTCCACAAACCTGCGGATTTCATCCCGCACCCGGCGATAGACCGCCAGTTTCTCCTCGCCATCCGGCAGATGCTTAGTGAGCTTGGGCGGGTCTTCAAACCCCACATGCACTACCCTGGCCTTGCCGGGAAACCACGGGCAATGTTCGTGCGCGTGCCCGCACACCGTCACCACATAGTCAAAATGCACCGGCCCGATGTCTTCGAGCGTCTTGGAGAAATGCTTTGAAAGGTCCACGCCGACTTCGGCCATGACCTTGACTGCGTGCGGATTCATCCCGTGCTTCTCGATGCCCGCCGAATACGGCTCGACGACATCGCCCTTGAGACGGCGTGCCCAGCCTTCGGCCATCTGGCTGCGGCAGGAGTTCCCGGTGCAGAGGAACAGGACTTTCAGCTTCGACATTGGCGTTTGCATAGTTCAACGGGGTCAGCCTTGAGAATCTGTTTCAGTTGCCGGACGTCATCGGCGATGCGCGGGTTGTCTTCGAGGGATTTCACCACCCAATCAATGGCTTCGCGCACGGCCACGGACGCGCCGTTGTCCGGCAGGCGGTAGTAAATCCAGCGGCCATCCTTGCGCGACTCCACCAAACCCGCCTGGTAAAGAATGGACAGGTGCTTGGAGACGGTGGACGGCGCCAATCCAAACAGTTCGGTGATTTGGCAGACGCACAGTTCGCCCTTCCGCAACGCCAGGAGGGTGCGGACACGGTTCTCGTCCGCCAGCGCCTTGGTGATGTTCATGAACTCGCGCATAATTGAATGCCGCTATTTCGCCATACAGCGAAATACCATTACCGCGTGAGCACCCCGCTGTCAATGCCGGCATCGCAAGTCCAGGTGGCTACGTCGCGGCGTCCAAGAGCTTGCCAGTCTCGCTCTCGACATACTCGTTGAACTTGATGGGGTTTTCGATGAGTTCCCAGGTCTTGTCCAGCGGCTTCCACTTCTCGTCCTTGCCGGACTTCTGCCGTACTACCGGCAGCGATGGACACGGGAGCTTGTAGTCTTTCAGGAAGTGGGCGTTTTCGGGCTTGTCGTAGTTTACCGGCTTGAACACGAGGCGCTTCGCGGCCGCTTCGACCGGAAAACGCCGCTCGATGGCTTCGCGAGTCTGCTGCTCAATCTTCAGGCACGTCTCGCACCGCACCGTGCCGTGGAAATAGTAGGCGATGACTTGCACGTTCGCCGCCCGTTCCGCTGCGGCGGGCGGGGCAGCCGCGGGCTTGTCCGCGGCCACGACGACAGAGGCCGCGAGCAGCAGCACCGCCAGCAAGGAGGTATGGAGGCGCATAGGTGCAGTTCCCAACAGGAGGGTTCAGGCGGATTTCGGCGCGAGTTTCAACGCGGCTTCGCCGACGTGTTTGCCGAGTTGCGCGGCAGTCTTCAGACCGAGGTCGTCCTGCGTGATGCTGTCGTTGGCGGAATGCAGCGTCGCGCCTTGGAAGGCGGGGGCGTGGCCGCCCACAGGGATCATGCCGTAGCAAAGGAGAATCGCCTGGACCTGCTCAATGGTCATCTCCTGCCCGCCGTTGCGGAACGCGCCCACGGTGACCACGCCAAACGGTTTGTCGGCCAGGACCATCGTGGGCTCGCGCAGGGGCGCCAGCCGTTCCAGAAAGCACTTGGCCAAACCGCTCAGGCTGCGGAAATAGCAGGGCGAGCCGATGATGACTCCGCCCAGCGCCGGGTCCTGGAACTTGGGCAGGATGTCTTTCATGTCGTCTTCGGGCGGCTTGGGTGACCACGGGACGATGTTGAGTCCGCCGAGGTCAATCAATTCGGTCTGAATCCGCGGGGCCACGGCCTTGGCGGCATCGAGTGCGGCTTGCACGGCTTTCGCCGTCGTCATGCCCTTACGCGGGCTGCACGAAACGCCGAGGATTTTCAGCGGCTTGTCTGCGCCAGCTTCGACGGCGAGGGCGGTGGTTGTGGTGGCGGCCAAGGCAGCGGTGCCGGCGGCGGCCAGGAAGTGACGACGAGTGACGTTTTCTTTCATCGGATGTCCTTTCGGTCAGGGTATATGGTTTATGGTTTTCGTTTCACGGTTCACGGCGTTCGCATGAATCACGAGCGCCGCAAAATCAACTGACGAGCAACTCCGCTCCCCGGTCCGCGACCTGGCGGATGCGGGCGGCGGTGACGCGCGCTGCGCCTTTCTCGAAGCCGAGATCGCGCTCCAGTTGCAGGTGGGCAAAGCCAGTGAAGCCGGCCAGTTCCATCGTCTTGCGGGCGCACTCCTCTTTGCAGCCGTCAATCACCAGCACTTTGGCGGCGGCTTTCGTGTCCGCCATGATGCCTTCGACACGCCCGCCGATGCCCGCCAGGCAATACATCTTGCCGACGAGATCGAGAGTCATTTTTCGGGCGGCGCGGTCGGTGAGGCCACCGACGTCCGAGGCCCCGGAGCACGGGAAAATGAGCTTGGGCGCGGCCTGGCAACTGCATTGGGGTTGGGAGTTCATTGCTTCGATTCTTCTACTTGTGGATTGGTTGACTGGCTTTTCTCTGAATTGCCCAGGGTCAGGTTACTCGCCTGGTTCTGCTGAAATCCCTCCCAGCCGCCGCCAAGGGATTTAACCAGCGCGACGGCCGCCGCGAACTGCTGGCCGCGCAGACGGGCGACGACGCGCTCGCGTTCCAGCGCCGCGTTCTGCGCCGTGGCCACCTGGAGATAGGTGACGAGGCCGGAGCGATACCGGTTGTTGGCGATTTCGAGTTGTTTGCGGGCGGATGCCAACGCCGCCAGTTCCTGCTCGTATTGGCCGGCCAACAGGCGCTGGGCGGCGAGGTTGTCTTCTACTTCGGCGAAGGCCGTCAGCACGGTTTGGCGGTAGCGCGCGACGGTTTCCTCATACCCGGCTTGCGCCACGCGCACATTCGCTCGCCGCCGGCCGCCTTCAAACAACGGCAGCGACAGCGACGGGCCAACCGCCCACAACCGGCTGGGCCAGTTGAACAGCGTGCCCGCGTCAATGCTCTGGAAACCGGCCAGGCCGTTGAAGCGGACGGTTGGAAAATACGCCGCCTTGGCCACGCCGATGCCGGCGTTGGCGGCGGCCATGCGTTGTTCGGCGGCAGCAATGTCGGGCCGGCGTTCGAGCAATGCGGAAGGCAACTCGGCGGGGATGACTGGAGGTTCGCGGTCGAGCGAGACGGCGGGCAGATGAAACAGGGTCGCGGGCTGACCGGTCAACGTGGCGAGGGCATGCTCGAATTTCGCCCGCGTCAGCGTGATGGCCGGCAGTTGCGCTTCGGCGGTTTTCAACACGGTTTCCGCCTGCGCGACGTCGAGGTCGGAGACGAGGCCGCCCGCCCGGCGATTGCGGGTGAGTTTAAGCGATTTTTGGTAGGCCTCGATGCTGGCGGCCAGGGCGGTCTTTTCCGCGTCGAGCGCGCGGAGGGTGTAGTAATCGGCGGCAACTTCGGCGGCGATGGCGAGACGGACGCCTTCCAGGTCGGCGGCATCGGCCTGGGCGAGGGCTCGCGCGGATTCCACCTGACGCCG
>Ga0315286_10006297_pt1 | contig 11546 bp, 2 predicted proteins | sample YL17G10_0_MG_FD_205038 | JGI IMG/M metagenome (GOLD analysis project Ga0315286, IMG submission 205038) | Sediment microbial communities from Yellowstone Lake, YNP, Wyoming, USA - YL17G10_0 | ecosystem: Environmental > Aquatic > Freshwater > Lake > Sediment | place: USA: Wyoming | collected... | reverse complement strand
TGGGACATTCACCCTGGCGGCGTGGATCTGGGCTGCCCACGGCCCATGGAGCGACAGCACGTTTGGCGTCATGGGCTACCCGTATGCCGAGGGTGGGCGCGCTCCCTGGCTGGAGCTGTACCAGCAAACCAGCTCGGACAATTACCGCTTTCGGGCCGGCTTCACCGGCGCCGGCGGCGCAGAACACTCGGTCCTGTCCGGCTATGACAGCGGCCGCGTGCGACTCTGGAAGCACGTGGCCGCCACCTTTGACGGCGAGAATCTGACCCTTTACGTAGACGGCCAGCACGCCGCCCAGACCGCCGTGCCGGCCGGAACCAGGCCCGTCGACCGCGTCGCGCCCTACAAGGTGGGTCACCCCTTCGCCGAGGACAATCCCTTCGCCGGCTGGCTGGACGAAGCGCTGGTCTACAACCGCGCCCTTAGCCCCTTGCAGGTGCGGGCGCTGTACGACTCGGCTTCGCTGCCGTGGCACGCCGTCGACCTGGCTGCCTCGGGGGCCGGCGTCGTCACTACCACCTGGAGCTACGACGTACCCGCGGACATGGAAGGCTACTACAGCATCTCCGTGCGCGGAAGCGACGTGGCGGGCAACCGCAACGACAACACGCAGGACCAGGACGTCTGGCGAGGGGAGCTCGATACCCAAGCGCCGCGTAACAATCCCTACTGCGCCGGGGTCGGCTCGTGGTGGAACTTTCAGACCTACTACGTCTGCGACGTCACCGACATGAACTTGGTCGAGTCCACGCTCAGCGGCTGCAAGTGCCCGGTGGGTGTCTGGCAGCGTACCTTTTTCCACGAGGTCTCGGACTGGTACCGCGAGACGACCACCGACACCCAACGCCTGTACAGCATCCACGCCGAGTGCTCCCTCAACAACGAGCCGTGGCCTCTCACGTACACCAACACCGTCTGCGACCGGCACGGTCACTGCAAGGCGACCACCTACACCCGGCCGATCCTGGCGGAACAGGCGCCGGAGGCGGGGCTCCTCTACTCGTCCGTGTTCACGCCCACCATCGGCTCGGTGCAGACGACGGCGCCCTTTGCCGTGCAGGGCATCGCCCACGCCGATTCCTACCTCAAGACGCTGACGGTCAAGGCCAACGGCGCCCCGTTCTACACCCGGAACTGGCCCTCGAACCCCTTCCCCGGCGCGGCCCAGGAGGCCAACTGGACCACCGCCTACTTGCCGTCCGGCGAAGGGCAATACGTCCTGGATTCCAGCATCACCGACTGGGCCGGCGGCGTGCAGGCCGGCGCCGTCCCCGTCACCGTCACCGTCGACCTGTTGCCGCCGGCGCCGCCCCTGCTCGACACGCAGGTTATCACCACCGCCCACCTGGCCTACCCCGGCACCGTGATCCTCACCGGCAGCGCCGCCGACACCATGGGCGTGCAGCGGGTGGAGGTCAACCCCGGCGGCGCGGGTTGGCGCGATGCGTCCCTTTCCGGCAGCCCCACCGCACCCACATGGCGCAGCCTGTGGCCGTTCGCGGCGCCCGATCCGGATGGGGAAACCCTGACCGTTCAGCTCCGCGCCACCGACCTGGGCGGCCACACCACCCAGGTCAGCCTGCCCGTCCTCGTCGACCTGGCGCCGCCCGAGGCGGTCACCGTCACCCTGGGCTACGTCGACCTGAACGGCGTCCACCACCCCGTCGAGCCCGGCGACACGGTGCGCGACGGCTCGCTGCTCACCCTCGAATGGACCCCGTCCGCCGACGGCAACGGCGTTGCCGGCTACTGGGCCGGCTTTACGACCAGCCCCACCGGCACGACCGGAACTCTCTTTGTGCCCGAGGGCACGGTATACAGCCTGACCCTGCCCATCGCCGAGGCGCAGGTCGTCTACGCACACCTGGCGCCGGTCGACCTGGCAGGCAACCGCCGCTCCCAGGTCCTCGGCCCGCTCTACGTCGATTCCCCGCTCACCCCAGACATCGTCTCTCTCCCCTCCCCCCTTGGGGGAGGGGCCGGGGGTGAGGGCGCCTCCGCCGGCGCCGCGGCCGAGGGCATCTACCACGGCTGGATGGACAGCGGCTGCTCGCAGCTCGGGCTCAGCCGGCGCATCCCCGAGCACGCCCCGTCCAGCGCCTCGCTCTCGGAACAGCAAACGCTGCATGCCTCGTGGGACGCGGGCGGCCTGCGCGTGGCCTGGACCGGCGCCAACTGGAACATGGAAGGCGACCTGTTCGTCTACCTGGATACCCAGCCGGGCGGCGCAACCCGGCTCTACGACCCCTACGGCAGCGGAACCACCATCTACCTGCCCGGCAACGTGCCGCGGGCCGACACCACCGGCTGGCCCGGGTTCGAGGTGCTGCGTCAAAGCCAGATGGTCGCTCCTCTCCAGACCTTGGCCATGCAGGCCGACTATCTGGTCTGGGTGGAGGATGCGGGCACAGCCACCCTGCTGGCCTGGACCGGCAGCGCCTGGGCGGCGGTGGGGCCGCTTTCCGAGGCCCAGTTCCGCCTGACCTTTGGCCGGATCGGGGGCGAAGCGCTGCCGATCACCGACCTCTACCTGCCCTTCGACCTGCTCGGCATCTCCAACCCGGCCACGGCGCAGTTGGCCTTGCTTGCCGTAGCCAGCGACGAAGAGGCGCTGCACATCTGGACCGCCCTCCCCGAGCTCAACCTGGTCGACTCGGCCGAGGCCGTCGGCCCCCTGGCGGGCGTTTCCGGAGGGCAGGAGTACCTGCTCACCACCGCCTACAAGTGGCTCAGCCTGGGCCCCGGCCTATGCCCTTACCTGCTGGCCTGGCCTCAGCTCCTCACCGGCGCCGGCTTTCTCGACCGCGACCTCCGCGCCGAGCTCAGCGCCGATCCTGCCGGCACGTCCTACTCGCTGGTCGGCGACGACCTGGCCTGGCAGTGGGCCCAGATCTTTCTCGAGCCCGGCCCCAAGAGCGACGGCTTTTCCTTCATGGACACCACCCACCGGCCCCTGGGCCAGGGGCAGACGGTCACCTACTCGCTGCGCGTGTCCAACCACGGCGTCGCCCCGGCCAACGACGTGCAGGCCCTCGTCTCGGCCTACTACGCCCTGTTCCTGCCCGGCGGCACCCCTGACCCTGCCGGCTACCGCGACTGGCAGATGGTCGACGTCGGCGACGTCGCGCCGGGGGAGACGGTCACCGTCACCTTTACCGCGCAGGTCGAGGTCGACAACAACGCGCGCTACGACCGCTGTCTGAACGTGGACGGCCTGCCCGCTGAGGTCTGCCGCCTGCTCCTTCAGTCGGCCGTCGCCGACGCGCTCCTCTTTGACAGCCGCCTGCCGCTGGACGACACGCCCGGCATCCCCACCGGCCTGCCCCTGGAATGGATGTGGACGGATCACGCCGTCGATATCGACCCGCCCGAGTACATGGGCATCGTCGAGCCCGGCGCCACCGTCCGCCCCGGTGAGACAACCGTGGCGGGTTACGCATCCGACCCCTCCGGCGTGCCTCTGGTCGAAGTCGAGGTGCGCGACTCGGGCGGCGGCTCGACCTACCTGTCCTGCCCCGACGATCAGCCGGACGACGGTCAATGGACCTGCCCCTGGACGGTGTCCGGCAGCGACGGCGACGCGTTGGACCTGCGGATCCGCGCCGCCGACGGCCTGGGCCACGTCAGCCCCTGGTCGGCGCCCTGGCACACGACCCTGGTAGACACCACCCCACCCACCGTCACTCTCAGCGCCGAGGCGCAACTCGCCGTCGAGGGCCAGGTCATCGGCCGCGACGGCGCCCTCCTCAGCGGGCTGGTCGCCGACGAGCACGGCTCGGCCTCGGTGGAGGTGTGCACGGAGCTGGCCGAAGGCGCCCGCTGCGAGCAGGCCACCACCCTGATCGCCACGCAGGCGCCCACCGCAACGGCGTACACCTACGACGACGCGCCGCCCGCCCCCATCGCGCTCGACAGTTCCACAACCTGTGGAGGCGGTGAGATCATCCGCACCTTTACCGTATCCGGCGCCTTTGTCGTGGGCGACGCGAACCTTGGGTTCAACGCAACGCACCCCGCCCGCGAAGAGATTGTCGTCGAGCTCGTGTCTCCCGCCGGGACGCGCGCGCGGGTCGTCTATCCCGACGGCGCGCTCTACGGCTATGAGAACTATGACGTCTGGCTGGACGACGCCGCACCGCAGCGCCTCCACGTCCCGGTCGACGACGACACCGCCGAGCCCTACTACGACCGCCGGGCGCGGCCAGAGGCGGCGCTGGCTGCCTTTGCGGGCGAATCCTCTGCGGGCGAGTGGAAGCTCTCCATCTGCGACCTCAACCCCATCCTCAACGAAGGAGCCTACAACCGCGCCCGCCTGAGCCTCACCCCGCGCGGCGAGGCCGTCTCTACCGCCGGCACGTGGACTTACCGGCTGCGTCCCGCTGCAGGCGCGGACGGGCTGGCCCAGACCGTGGGCATCTATGCGACGGACGACGCCGGCAATCGCAGCACGCCTGCGATTGCCCTGAGCTTTGTCGGCGACGTCGTGGCGCCGGTCCTGGCCCTCACGTACCAGGTCTCTCAGACGCTCGAACTGGCCCCCGCTGTGGTCTTGGCCGGCACGGCCGGCGACGGCGACGGCGTGGCTTCGGTGTCGGTGCGGGTGATCCCGCCCGAGGGCGCCGAGTTTTCCCAGGGCGCCGAGCTCGGCGGCTCTGCTTGGAGCTACACGCCTCAGAATCTCGCGCCGGGCAGCTACGCCCTTCGGGTGGAGGCGCGCGACCGCGCCGGCAACACCACCTCGCTGGGTCCGTATCCGGTCGAGATCCTGCCCGGACCCTACCCCTGCCTCGCCCGCGTGGAGAGCTCCGGTCAGGTCTTTGGCAGCGCCGGCGCGGACGCCGTGCAGCAGGCCGTCGACGCCGCCCAGCAGGGCGACACCGTCCAAATCGCCGGCGCCTGCGCCGGCGCGCAAGAGCGCGAGGGGCTGGAGCAGACCCTGTACCTGAGCCAGACCCTCACCCTGCGCGGCGGCTACACCGCCGACGACTGGCTGGTCTCCGACCCCACCGCGCACCCGACGACGCTGGATGCCGGCGGGCGCGGGCGCGTGCTGTACGTCACGGGCCCAATCACCCCCACCATCGAGGGGCTGCGCCTGACCGGCGGCGATGCCACCGGACTGGGCGGAGGGATGTCCGACTATGACGCCGGCGGCGGCGTCTATGTCATCACCGCCACAGCGACGGTGAGCAACTGCATCGTCGAAAGCAACGTCGCCAGCCGGTCCGGGCCGGGCATGGGCGGCGGGATCTACATGCACAACAGCGCCGGGCGGATCCGCGCCTCGGCCATCCTCAGCAACACGGCCAGCGTGGCCGATCGGGGCTGGGGCGGCGGAGTGTACCTGTCCCAGAGCGATGCGTCGCTGGTCGACAATGTGGTAGAAGGCAACGCGGCCAGCGCCGCCGGCGAGGGCCAAGGTGGTGGACTGTACGCCTTTGGCAGCCAGGCCAGGCTGGAAGGCAACACGCTGCGGCTCAACTTCGCCACGCAGGGCGTCGCCGCGGGATACGGTGGCGCGGCCTCAGTGGTGAACGGCAGCGCTCTGCTGCGCGGCGGAACGGTGCAAAGCAACACAGCCAGCACGGCCGGCGACGGCTATGGAGGCGGGCTATACCTCCTGTCGGCCGGCCTCACGCTGAGCGGCACCTTCGTTATCAGCAACACGGCCACGCTGAGCAACACCGCGGCTGGAATGGGCGGTGGGCTGTACGTGGACAACGGCTGGCCGATCACCCTGACCAACAACGTGCTCGCCGGCAACGGCGCCAACTCCCAGGGGAGCGAGCTGTGGCTCGGCAGTGAAGATGGGGCCCCGACCCGGGCCACGCTCCGGCACACCACCATCGCCGGCATGGGAGCGACCACCGGCGAGGCGCCGTCCGTCGAACGCCGCAGGATGCGGCGCGCCCCCAATCCGTTCCAGCGGTTCACTGCATCGGCCGAGCAGGGCGTCTACGTCGGCAGCTTTGTCACTGCGACCCTGACCAACACCATCCTCGCCGGCTACAGCAGCGTGGGCCTGTACGTGGACAGCGCGGGCGTCGCCGACCTGCAAGCCACGCTGTGGCACGCCAACGGGGACGACACCGGCGGGCCAGGTACCGTCATCAGCGACACGAATGTCTATGGCCATCCCGCCTTCGCCGACCCGGCGGCCTGGGATTATCACATCACCTCGGGTTCCGCAGCGGTCGACCGGGGCGTAGACGCCGGTGTGACCTGCGACATCGACGGCGACCCGCGCCCCTTGGGGTTAGGCTACGACCTCGGCGCCGACGAACTGGTGACGGAGGAAGTGCCGGTCACCGGGCTCGTGGCTGCCAACGACAGCCCCACGCTGCTGGGCGCAGCCACCACGCTGACCGCGACCATTGCCACCGGCACGAACGTCACCTACACCTGGAACTTTGGCGATGAGAATCCCCGCAGCGAAGCGGAGAGGGACGGCGCGCTGGGCAGCGGCGTGGCAAGCCAGGTGAGCCACACCTACCCGGCCACCGGCGTCTTCACCGCCGTAGTGACCGCCGCGAACAGCTACAACTCCCTCACTGCGACGACGACGGTGACCATCACCGACGTTCCGGTCGCAGGGCTGGCAGCCAGCAACGACAGCCCCACGCCGTTGGGCGAGGCCACGACGTTGACGGCGACCGTCACTGCCGGGAGCAACGTGACCTACACCTGGACCTTTGGCGATGACAATCCCCGAAGCGAGGCGGACGGGGACGGCGAGCTGGGCAGCGGCGACATAGTCAGCCACACCTACCCGGCCGCAGGTCTCTATACGGCCGTCGTGACTGCCAGCAACCCGGTGAGCGTCCTCACGGCAACCATGCCCATCACCATCGTCCTGGCGCTTGTGCCACCCGGCACGGTGGCCATCGCAGGCCCGACGGATGGCCTGGTCGAAACACCAAACAAGTTCCTGGCGGCTGTCAGCCCACCCACTGCCACCTTACCCATCACCTACCTTTGGCAAGCCACCGGTCAGCTACCCATCATCCATACGGCCGGCCTGGCGGACCGTGTTGCCCTCACCTGGAACGTCACCGGCACGCAAAGCATCAGCGTCACGGTCAGCAATGCCGCCGGCGCGGTCACCGGAACGCACACCATCCACATCCTGCCGCAGAAAGCTCACGTGCACGACATTCAGATGAGCTACCGAGAGCCGAGCCCGGGCAGGTACCAGGTGACATCCACCGTCCGCATCCTGGGTGAGAGGAACAAGCCGGTTGGCGCAGCCACCGTCGACGTGGACTGGACATTACCCAACGGCGTGCACGTTGCCCAACAGGGGGTTACGAACCACGGCGGTCTGGCCCGGTTCCGGGTCGGCCGCATCCGGACAGGCACATACCAGATCTGTGTCACCGGCGTTGCCAAACCGGCCTGGCTCTACGATCCCAGCCAGAATGTCGAGACGTGCGAGTCGCTCGTCGTCCCGTCGAGCTCCGGCCTGACCCCAGAGAATCCTGCGGTCAGGCTGTCCGCTCAGGCCGAACCCGGGCGCGGATTCGCGGGAAGCGTGATCACCTACCCACTCACCCTGACCAACGAGGGCAGTAGCACAAACGAGTTCGTGCTGGATGTGTCGGGCAATCTCTGGCCTGTCTCCCTGTCCCTGGATGACACAGGTAGGTTGGAGGCCGGCTCCTCGATCCAGGTGCAAGCCGTGGTCACCGTGCCGCTATGGTTGAATGAGACGGTGATGGACTCGGACACCTGTACCGTCACGGCGACCTCGATCTGGACAGACACGGTATCCGACATGGTCCGGCTGACCACGGAGCGGGCAGGGGCGCCTGGCGTAAGCCTGACTCTCGAGGCCGCTAACGGGAGCGCACTGCCGGGTCGCCAGATGGTCTACAGCATCGCGCTCACCAACGAGGGCAAGAGGCGCGACTCTTTCGACCTCGCGCTAGTCGGCGGTACCTGGCTATCCGGCCTTTCCAGCAATAGGGCCAGGAATCTGTTGCCTGGAGAGTCGGCCACCGTCCTGGTGACCGTCACCCTGCCCGGCGACGTACGACCCGGCGATTTCGACGTCGTAGCGGTGGCTGCAACCTCCCGGCGCGATCCGGAAGTGCATGACAGCCTGGACCTGGTCACAACGGCCCAGGGACCCGAATCAGAGGGTAGACTGCCGGGTCCACTCCTGCCTTCGGCAGAATCGTACCGGCTGGCGATGCGCCGGCCTTGGCCAGCCTTGCCATCACTCAGCATAAGCGCAAACGCTGTGTTCCTGGATACCTGGTCGCAGGCTCGAACGACCCTGCGACCAGGTATCCGGCCCTGCGCCACGTGATCAGAGCACGCCCTTCAGCACAGCAAGACTCAAATGGAAGAGCCGGCCCGCGGGCCGGCTCTCCAGATCAAGCTCGCAATTCTTGGTGGGGCTTTAGTACTACAACCTCACTTACGGGCTGGTCATTCTGAGCGACCGCAGGGAGCGAAGAATCTCGCCAAAGTCGCGAGAACCTGCCGCAAGGCGAGATCCTTCGTCGCTTCGCTCCTCAGGATGACAACTCAGGCAGTAGTATTAGAGAGTGCCCCCAAGGTGAGAATTGCAGACTCTACCCATAAAACCATGCAGATCCCACCTTTCATCCACCTTGCGGAGTATCGCCGACCGGCAGGGAGTGTGGTGGCGTCCATCCAGGCGACCATCGGGAGTCCCGGACTGTCCTGACGTATGTTCTGTGTCTGGTCCTCAAGCCACGGGATCTACAGGGACTCGCGCACCGCGGTCGGCCTATGCCGACACCAGAGCGACTGCGTCAAGCGAGCGCTATCGGATCAGAGAGCATATCCCATCTGGCGGCTGGCGGGAACTGGCGGGATGGCAGACGGCAGCACTGTTGAGCATGCAACACACTTGCCGCTTGCCTTGAAGCTCAACGACATGGAACGAAGGTGGAGCGCCTTGTTAAGCGCCATAGACACACCCGCCATCTTTGAAGACAGACAGAGAACCCGGCGCCAGATGATTCCACTGTTCGTTCGTCAACGGCCGAGTGGCAATGACAAAACCTCTCTGATCCGAGCGCTTCTCTTCGGCCAAATCAACCTCCCAGTCCTCGTCGCGCAGGGATACTTTGTCGATTGGCGCGTTCCGCTCAGTTTTACATAGGCCGTTAGTTCCGGCCTGGTCCCTATAGCAGTAGAGATGATCTCCCTCTGAAAAGAGAACATTCATGGTGCCGAGTCCGTTGAAGCTACGAAGTACAGCCTGAATTCCCTGTAAGTCCGTGAAGTCAATTCGCTGCTTGGACAATTTGGTCAGCAGCGCACACAAGAGCTGCTCAGAGTCAGTCTTGCCCACCGGGTGGAACTTCAAGGGATTGTCGACCTGGCTCCAGCGCAGAGTCCCGTTGCGGGCTAGTGCCACTTCACGACGCCGAAAGACGCGCACGAACGGGTGTGTGTTCTCGAGCGTATTTCCACCCACGCTGGCGTACCGCACATGACCGATGTCTTGATTCCTCCTCATTGATGGTTAGTGCAGTCGTCGAGGCACCTGTCGGGCACGTATCGGTCGATGGCGAAACGCTGACGCTCGCGGGCCGCGCTCCCAGTATTCCTCTGCCTCTTCCCGCGCCCACAGAAGCGACGGTCGCGAGGCTATTCTCGCTCGAGCTCAGCCACAAAGTCCCCAAAGGACATTGCATCAGGCAAGGGGGTGTGACTGCCACGATCAGCATAAGGGTGCACATGCCAGCCACCCGTGTTGTCGGCGCCATAGGCCCGACGGCCTTGGCGGATCAGGGCAAAGGCAGTTATACCCGTCTGTTCGTTATGAAAGACATCCACGAAGCCGCCGGTCAAGATATCGACGCGCAGGCTGATCGAGGTTGCGGTCAGACGTCTGACAGCCGGAACGGCGCAGATAGGTGAGGCCAGCGCGGCTGAGAAGACCCGCTGCTCGAACTCGGCCAGCGTCCAGCAGGATCTGCCGCATCCGTTGCAGTTGCTGTTCGTCAGTGATCGTTGCTTCCCACTCCCAGTAGTCCCGTTCCACTTGGTGCGAGTGGGCGTTTGGGATGCGTCCTTCCTGCCACGCTTGTTGAAAGGTCACAAAGTCCATCCCATAGCGTCGTTCGAACCCATCGCGCTCCTGCATGGCCTCTTTCAAGCGTAGCCGCACCCAATCCTTGATTGCTAGCGGCAGAGCCACTTCTACCTTGGTCTCCTGGGTCAATTCGCTGAGAACCTGGTAGACTGGCTTGGTGATCACGCCTTCGTACATCTCACGACCTCCCGCGCACGGCGTCTTTAGCCACTACAAAGACGTGGCAGGTTAGCACTTTCGCCGGCACGTTGCTTCCCGGAGACATCGTACCATGGTGGCTGTGTGTGGTCAAAATGGGTCGTCTCTGTCCACACCCGCAGTACCTCGGCCACAGTCCACGCCTGCGGAGTACCCTGTGCCTGCGCACTGGGCACTCCGCTTCTGCGGTGGGCGATGCAGCCGCGCGGGATGGCGGATCTGATGGCGTGTGCCGCGCACGTGCCAGTCGACGATCTCCGCCTCCTTCTGAAGACTGGGCTGCCCGAAAGCCACGGCTTTCGGGCAGCCCAATCGGGGGCCTTCCTACCCGGTTCGCAACCTGCCGGCTACGGCCCGGCGACGACCGACTTGCACGGGTCGTCCTGGTTGGCAGCGGGGTCGTAAGTGTGGCCGGCCAGGGTCATGCCCGTGACGCAGAATTGGAAGCTTCCGGTCTGGGTCTCCTTGACCGGGAACTTGGTGCGGCCCAGCGCGTCGGTGGGGCTGACGCCCTGCGCCGGCACCAATTGGCCATCGGGGTAGGTCCATTCGCCATACACTGTGGCGCCGGCGACAGGGTGCCGGTCCCGGTCGTAGATGCGCACCTGCGCGATGACCTTGACGTACGGCGGGTTGCCGTACCGCCAATTGATCTTGATCTTGTTGAGGTGCATCGCCGGCCCGCCCCCGCAGGCCATGGCATAGAACTCGGTTGGGCCGAAGGGCGGGTCGCAGCAGTTCACCGACCGGCCGCCAAAGGCCCACATGCCCGGCAGGCCGTCGTCGGGGTTGTCGGTGCACAAGGGAATAAAGGTGCCGGCGTAGTTGACGCGCCATTGGATCAGGTCGGGAAAGCCCAGGTCCCACGTGTTGCCGGCCACGTCGTACTCCATCACCTCGGCCGAACCGTCGGGCCAGTCGCCCCCGCCCGCGAGGTAGATCATGCCGTCCCAGGGCGCGTTCAGGCCCAGCGTGTCGGAATCGAACCCAAAGCCGCGTCCCTCGGCGGTGGGGATGGGCAGGGGGGCCAGGACGGTCCAGCCGGCGCCGGGATTGGCCGTGTCCAGCATCTCGACCACGTCCGTCGGCACCAGGTCGCCGCCGACGTACTGCGAAATGCCACCCATGCTATAGACCTTGCCCGCCTGCACCGCAGATTGGATGTAGGTCCTGCCCACGCTCAGCGGGGCGTTCAGGTTGGTCCAGCGGTAGCCGGAGGGCTGCGTGGGGTCAAACGCCCACGTGCCGCAGTAAAAGTATGGCGAGACGATGT
>Ga0315286_10006294_pt1 | contig 11549 bp, 10 predicted proteins | sample YL17G10_0_MG_FD_205038 | JGI IMG/M metagenome (GOLD analysis project Ga0315286, IMG submission 205038) | Sediment microbial communities from Yellowstone Lake, YNP, Wyoming, USA - YL17G10_0 | ecosystem: Environmental > Aquatic > Freshwater > Lake > Sediment | place: USA: Wyoming | collected... | reverse complement strand
GTGGGACCCCATACACGGAACGATGAAGGAACGTGCACCGCGATCGCGGAGCCACCGCCCCACCGCCCGTGTGATCGCCGCAATGTGGGCGATACCGCGGCTCCCCGCCGTGACGGCGACTTCCCCCGCGGGGACATCGATACCCAACTCGTCCAACTGCCGGCGAACCTCCGCCTCCACATCGGAAAGCGGATTCGACACGAGTTTCTGGCGTATCTTGTAGAGCTTCATTGGCGCACCCTCGAGTGCGCGGTGTCCTTACCCAAACATGCTCACGAAAGCCATTTCTCCTCCACCCATCGTATCGTCCTCCGCAGCTCGAGACCCTCGGCGAATGCGACAAGCTCCGGGATCCGACGGGCGGCGTCCATGGGGATCACGGTGCCCGGCGGAAATGCCGGAGCCAGGCGGCAGTAGTTTCTCCCGAGAATCTTTTTGCACTGGTAGTCGGCGATCCCCGACACGCCATCCATCATGATCTCGATGATCGGTCTCGCCCACTGCGCGTACCCCCAGTCGAGCGCCTTGCCACGGATATACTTGAGCGACATCCCGGTGCCCAGCGACAACAACACGACGTTCTTCATGCGCGGGGGCGGTTTGATGTAACGCGAATCCTGCGATTGGGCGAGCGCGCACATGCTGGGGTTGTTTGCGTAGACGCCTCCATCGATGTATCCATCGACGGAAGCAAAGTATGTGGGCGCCGCGCACGCGTAGACGCCTACCTTGTAAGCGAGCTCACGCCGGTCGTTCTCCCGCCCGGGGAAATTGTGAAAGAGTTTTGGTTTCCACATTCGTTCCGCCGGATCGGCCGATTCGTTGTCCAGATCGAACGCGGCGACGAGCACCCTCTTTCTGAGTTCACCGAGCGTCGTCTCTCCAAATATCGCTCTGAGTTCGCGGACGAGATTCTTCGCGTCGAACTGAGCGCCGACCGTCTTGCCAAGATCGAGAAGATTGTCGAGCCACGAATCGTCGAAGACGCGCGGTCCCTTTTCCACGTAAATCTCACGGATCTCCCGGGGCTCGAGACCATGTGCGAGACAAAGCGCCAGAAGCCCGCCCGTGGAGGTGCCCGCAATGAGATCCACCTCATCGATCCAGCCGGGAAGCTTCTCACTCAGACGCTCGAGGACAATCGCCGGGACGATCCCCCGGACACCGCCTCCGTCGAGCGAAAGGATGCGGAACCGCGACATACCCCGACTCCTATTTTTGCGGCGCATGGCCCGCGGGCGGGCGCCTCCGCGCGGCGCTGCGTCCGCCGCCGGACGCTTCTGGGACAAGCCCGCTCACAACTGTTCGATCGTGTAACCCTTTTTCTTGAGGAGCTCGATGAGTCCTTCCTCACCCGGCATGTGTCCGACGCCGACGACCATCAAATAGGTCTTGTCTCCGCTCAAGAACTCTTCGATCTCGGCAACCCAGTTGTGGTTTCTCTGTGTGACGAGCCTCTCGTAGATCTCGGGGAATTCCGTGAAGCTCTTGTTCAGCGTGGCCTCGAGATCGTCGAGCTTCCCTTCCTTCCAGGCTACGAGGATTTTTGGGAGCTCCTTTTCGATGTCGGCGAGCTGGGTCAACGTGTGCATCAGGAAGTCCTTTTGCTGCGTATCGGTCAACGTGGCAAAAAGACCCAGTTGGTACTGTGCCGTCTCGAGACCCAGGACCTTCTTGCCCTCGGCCCTGGCCTTCTTGGCGAAATACATCTCAACACCGAGCTCCGGGTCAAAACCCATCCGCTGCATTTCGGCGAGCGCCACAGTCATCGACACGAGCCACGGCTTGAAGAAATTCATGGGTCCAAGATCGATCCCCAGGCTCTCGGCTCTCGCGCTCGCGATTGCGTACACCGAATCCCCGAGCTCCGTCTGGAGCGTTTTTCCTTCGCCGTACATGGCGTTCTGCAAGATGTACGCCTGCAACGACGGTGTCTGGAGGCTGTCGGGATCCACCTCGAACACTACTGCATCCGCGTCCTGGAACGCCTTCTCCATCCGCGCGTCCAGAGGATATTCTTTTTCAGTGAGCAGATGGATCGACCCAAGCAGATACATGGTGCGAGCGCCGATGCTTACCTTCCACAGACTTGTCTTCTCCTGGGATTGCGCTGGTCTCGCCGCCAGACCGGCGGCGAGCAAGATCCCCACCCACAAGACGCACATGTGCCGCGACGGTGTCCGGAGACGGTTCATAATGCGCCGATTGGCAAATCTCATTTCTCATTCCTTTCCTGTTTGTCTTTTTCGAGACGATTCCACCCCCCTCGTCGCCCAATTCTCGCGGGAGTACGAGACGATTCGATCAGCCCAACCTCCCCTATTTCTCGAGCATCTTCAAGAGATCCCCTTCCAGCGATGTCTCCGGCTGCTCGACGATCCGGCCGAGTTCCTTGCCCTTGCGCGTGACGATGATGGTCGGGACGGCCGTGACATCGTACCACGCCTTCAGACCGGTCGACCACTCGAGAACCTCGGGCGGAATGTTCATCTCTCTTGTGAATCGAGAGCTTCCCACCGCGTACATCTTCACCTGCGAGGAGGGATATTCCGCCTCATCCAGTAGTTTCCAGAGTCTCGGCACCTCACGCTTCGAATCACCGCACCAGGTTCCGAACACGCACGTGACGTCGGCATCCTTCAGACGCTCCCGGAGACCCGCCAACGCGCCGGCGTCAGGCGCGTACCTGGGGTACTCGGCACCCCAACCCTCGATCTCCCGTTCGACATCCTCGCGCGTCACCCTGCCAAAAAGTACCACTCCATACTTTTCCATCGTGGTTTGGCGAAGACCGATATCCTTCGGTTTCTTCTTTCCGGCCTCGGGGACCGGCGGGTACATGTCGCCCCACCACTCAGGTTCGTCTTTGAGCCACCTGTCGAACCAGGCGAGAATCGCGTCCGACCACGTGATTCTCATTTTGTAGTCGAGAACAAAGTGGTTCTGTCCTTCGACTCGCAGGTACTCCACTTCCTTACCGAGAAGTTTCAGGGCGGTGTACATCTGCTCGCTCTCGCCCGGCGGCACGTTGGTATCCGCCGTGCCGTGGAGAAGGAGAAGCGGGGTGTTGATCTTGTCCGCGGAAAAGAGAGGGCTTTGACCGACGTAGAGATCCGGACGGTTCCACGGGAAGCTGTTCGCCGCAGAAACCGCGTTGTAATCGTACCCCCAGTACCCCTCCCCCCAGTAGCTCGAGATCGAGCTGATCCCCGCGTGCGAGACGGCCGCGGCATACATGTCGGTCTTTGTGACGAGAAGCTCCGTCATGAAACCGCCGAATGAGGCGCCGATGCACCCTACGCGGCGGGGGTCGATGAAGGCGTGCGCGTCGAGAAACTTCCTCGTCCCCTCGATGATCTCTTCGGAGACGATCTTGCCCCAGTCGTTGACGTGGAGCGCCGAGAACTTCTGGCCAAAACCCGTCGCCCCGCTGGGCTGGAGAATATACACGACGTAACCATGAGCGGCCCACAGGTCCTTCGGGTATCGTCCCCCGAAACTTCGGTCCACAGGCGATGTGCCCCCGTAGTAGTAGACGATACAGGGCCACTTCCGGTTCGGATCGAAATCCGGCGGATAGTGGATGCGGCCGACGATTTCCCTGCCGTCGTTCGCAGAGAACTTCCAGTCTTCGACTTTTCCTAGCTCGACGTGTCTGAACCGTTCGGAGGCCGGGTCGAGCAAAAGACGACCTTTGTCGCTTCTCGAATCGACGGCGTACAGACGCGCCCGCCGGTTGGCGCCCGACCCGTATAACACGACGGCGGCGTTCTTCGCCGCGACGTCAGAATCGTGGATGACGTCGCAGTCAAGCTCGACCCTTTTGAAGGTCCTCGACTTGACGTGGTAGCGATACAACCGCACATATTCGGTTTCCTCGACCACGAAATAGATGTCCGGGGCCGCGGCGCCCGCGCCGGGCCAAAACACGGTCAGGATCGTGGGGTCGAAGTTCTTTGTGATCGGATCGACAGTTTTTGTCGCCGGATCGAAGAGGTAGGCCTCTGTGTCATAGTCATTCGGAATCGTCCCTTGGGGCACGTCGAGCCCGACGTCTCCAAACGAAGATGGGCTGGCCGTGATGAGTATCTTCTTCCCATCCGGCGACCACACGGCGGTTCCCACCCACTGCCCCTTCCACAGAGTCTCGGCGCTCTGGTCCTCCAGATTCAAACGGACGAGCTCCGTCGTGCTGTACGGGCGTGCGGAGAGATCCTCGTACGTCCGCCCGATCAGGATCGAACACCCATCGGGGTGGACGTCGTAGAGCACCGTGCTGTAGTCGCCGGCGGTGAGTCTCCGCGTCAGCCCCACGGGCACCGTCGAAACGTACAAGTACGTTTTGTCCCGCTCGTCGTCCCGCCGGTCGGAGATCCCCCGAAGACGGTGGACACCCGTCTCGTCCTTGTCGGGCTTTTTGCGACACGAGTAGACGATGAACGACCCATCGCGGCTCCACGCGTAGTCCGAAAGATCCTTGACGTCATGAACGATCGTACTGCTCTCCCCCGTATCGATATCGAGGGTTCTGATCGTACCCGCATTGTCTTTTGTGACGACGTACGACAGACGGTGCCCCACCGCCGCCCACCGCCAGCTCGACGCGTCCGCCATGTCTCTCAACGTCGTCACCAGACTTGCGTTCTTGACCCTGTGAATCTCGATCCGCTCCTCGGTCTTGCCTTCGGGGGGCGTGCGTTCCGATATCGCCACCGCCGCGTACACACCGTCGGGGGAGAGCCGCACGACGTTGACCGCGGGGGCCTCGAGCACATCGCCGACAGTCAAACCCCGGGCGGGATCGAGAGAGAGCACGGGAACCGCGTCAAAACCGCTCCCCGGCGCAAGACGAACGTCGACGCGCCACTCGCCGAGTGTGTCACCCGGAACGCTGACGGTTTTGGCGATGAGGAGGTGCTTACCCTGGCTGAGTTTCGCCGTCCCCGTGTTCTTTGCTCCTGCTTCGTTCGTCTTCTGCGGCGTCTTCTGTTTCATGAGGGAAGACCCGTCGACGAAAAGTTCGACCGGTCGCGTCGAGCGCACGTCGATATCGACTTTCATCCATCGGGGAACCTCGACGAACGTGGCGAGGTAGGCTATCGCGGGGAGCTTCCCGTCGGTCGGAATCCGCACCCCGCCGGAATCAGCCGCAGCCGCGCTCCACACCACCGCACCTTTGCCGATTGCGTGGACGGATGCGCCGGCCTCGGGTGTCAATTCTCGAAGCGGTATGTGTTCGTACTCGAGCAGCTCCGCGGGACCTACCTTGGCCTCCCCTTCGTTGTTGAAGGCAGGCAAAGGGGTCGGCAGCGGACCGAGAAGGAGCCACTTCGTCACCGACGACTTGACCGCGGGGGCGCTATCGGTCTTGCCTGCCGCCGCAAGGCCCGCCGCCCACAACAGTACGACAGCCGCAACAAGCGGTAGCCACCAACACATGGAACGTTTATTATTAAAAGTCATGAGATTCCTTTCGCATGGGTGTTCGACCTGAAGAATGTCCGGTTCAACAACGATATTCGTCATCCTGCGGAATTTCAAGTGGTAGGTGACGGCGTGACATTGGACGAATCCGAGGCTCTCCGCTGCCGATCGATTGTTGAGGCCGCGACGCAGCGGATAGATCTACCGCTTTCCTCGGCCGTTCGAAAGGAGTAACCCCGTGAAACGGAGACTCGTTTCTTTTCTGGTGTGTCTTTTTGTCGCGTGCGTGTCGGCGATCCCCGTTGCGGCCGTCGACCCGACCGTGGAGGAGCTCCTGAAAACCGTGGGGCTCAAACCAACGGGTGGCGAGCGCGGCCAGATGGACATCGTGGGGTTCGTCACCACAGCGACGCAGATGGACGCGGTCCTCTCGCAGTGCGATACGCTCGCTGCGCCTCGGCGCCAGGCTATCAACGAACGCTACGGGTGGACGACCGACACACCCATTGCTGCCGGTGTGTGCCCCCATGACGATTACTACTACGCCGGGCGGCTCTACTCGCTCCTCGTGCCCCACGTACGAGCTCACACGGTGATCCTGTTCGGGGTCTTCCACAAGGCAAGGATCTTCAACTGCCGCGACAAAATCGTCTTTGATGCGTACAGCACGTGGCACGGCCCGTACGGACCGGTGAAGGTGTCCGCGCTCCGCGAAGACATCATCGCGCGCCTGCCCAAAGACGATTACCTCATCAACAACGACATGCAGATGGTCGAGCACTCGGTGGAAGCGATCGTTCCCTTTCTCCAGGCGAACGACAGGAACGTCGAGATCGTGTCCATTCTCGTCCCCTACATGGATTGGTCGACGCTCGATCGTCTAGCCGGTCACGTGTCGGAGGCGTTCGCCGCCATAATGGAGAACAAAGGGTGGCGCCTCGGGCGCGATGTGTGTCTCATCTCATCGTCCGATGCGGTCCACTACGGGGATTCGGGTTGGGGCGGTCAGAACTTCGCCGACTTCGGCACGGACATCGACGGGTACCAAACAGCGGTCGAGCGGGACGTCGCCTTGGCGGAGGATTACTTGTCGGGACCGATCGATCGCGAACAGTTGGAAGAATTTCTGTACCAGTGCGTGGATCCAGGGGATGTGACGAAGTACGCCATCACGTGGTGTGGCCGTTTCTCGATACCCTTCGGCTTGAGCGTGGCATCGCGACTCGTGGAACGGTTCGAATCCCGCCGCCTGGAGGGTTTCTTGCTCGACTATGGTACGAGCGTAAGCGAAGCGTCTCTCGACGTTGAGGGGCTGAGCGGTCTGGGCCCTACGGCACCCAACAACCTGCACCACTGGGTCGGATACGCTGCGATGGGTTTCCGGTAGACGAAGCTGTCTGTGTGGTGGAGGGTCGGTGTGGGCCCTCGCTCCACTTCGCTCGGCTGCGCGCCGCGGGTGGCGGCCACGGGCGCCCGCGCCCGCGCGGAGCTTTAGCGAGCACGGCCTCGGGCGGATGGCCGACAGGACCCGCGGCGCGCATCGCTCGTTCCTGCGAACGGGCCCGCAATGACCGGCCACCACACCGTCACTTATCCAGCCGTCCGGCGATCGACAGAGGAAGACTAGCTCTTCGACCGGGCCTTCTTTTCTTTTTCCTTTTTCTTTTTCCGCGGCCGCCGTTTGCCGTAGGTCCCGGCGTAGAGTTTGCCGCGTCGCGACTTTCTGTCACCTTTCCCCATATACACTCCTGTCAGTTGGTGTGCTAAACCTGTCGTCGCTTCGGCTCGCACGTCCGGTTCGAGACGTCCCGTACCGTTGTGTCCGCTCTCCGTAATCTCATATCAGAAATCCGTGGAGATTTCCAGTGGGCCGTAGTGTCCCCAGGATCCCCACCCTTTCGATCTCGGTCGACGCCATGTCGTCCGTCATGTCGACATCGAAGATGGCTTTTTGAAGGTCCGCGTCATGGTTCGTGGTCCCCTCGCGGACGGACAGGCCGAACGACAGTGTCCAACACCGCCCCGAACGACTCCGGGACCGCGGCCTCGACCGTGACCGTTTTTCCCGTCGGCAACCGGAACGAGATCGCCGCGGCGTGCAACATCAGACGGGGGAAACGCTCCTGCACCTTCCTTTCGCCGTACCGGCGATCTCCCACGATCGGATGGCCCACGCTGTAGAAGTGGACGCGGATCTGATGGCGGCGGCCGGTGGACGAATGCACATTCACGAGTGTGTACTGTCCCAGACGCCGCAGGACTTCGTAACTCGTCGTGCTCGGCTTACCGCGCTTCGCATCGACACCCATTCTTCCGGACCCGAACGGCCGAATTGGTTTGTCGATCGTCCCCTCGCTCTCTCTCAAAACCCCGTGGGCCAGCGCCACGTACGTCTTTGCGATTTCCCGTCGTGCGAACTGGTCATTGAGGCTCTTGTGGGCGGCTGCATTCTTTGCGAACAGCATGACGCCACTCACCGCTTTGTCGAGCCGATGGACCACGTAGAGTTTCTCGGGGATCAATGATTGAAGAGAAGAGAGAAGGGAGTCTCTTTCCTTTGCGCGTTCCGGGATCGTGGCAAGCCCTTCCGGCTTGCACACAGCCAGTACATCGCCGTCCTCGAAAAGGATCGGGAATGCACTCGGGGCGTTGGTCGGATCGTCAATCGTCGCTACCATTCCAAGCGTCCAGCGCGACCGGGGAATGACGGTCCGCTTCGCGCCGTTACCCTCCGCGTAGCTCGAACGGCTGTTGCCCGTTCGAGATGGACACAGCTGCCGGGCTATGGGCGCCGACGCGCTTTCGGTAGTACGCCATATCTTTCTCGAACCCTGCTTCGGCGATCAGACGATCCCATTCAGCCTGGGAAATCTCCTGTTTTCTCAAGGGATCGATGGCCGAAACGTCCTCCTTCTCATACCACTTCAAGATCTGCTCACGTGTCGGCCCCCCCACCATGACCCCCACACGCGCGATATCGTGAAACCGTCGCAAAGCCCTCTTGATTTCCCGCATGGCCAGATAGACAAGCACGCCGTTGACGTGAACGAGATCGTATTGCTCATCGGACTCGAGATCCTGAACGCTCATCCTCCGGAGATAAGGGCGAACGCTCGGGTCCGCCAATTCGATGGCGTAATCACTCACATCGATTCCGTAGGCTTCCACCCCGAGGGTTCGCAGCGCCTCCACGAGAAAGCCCTTCGCGCATCCGAGGTCAAACACGGTCCTGACCCCCGGTATCAGAGAAATCCTTCGCGCTTCCACGGCAAAATCACGCTGACCCTCGGCGGCGTTCCCGTCCGACCGGTACCCGCGAAACCCCGTCACCGCCTCCGGCGAGTCGAAGTACTCGTACCCGAAGCCGGTATACTCACCGCCGATCTCGAGGATCACCTTCCGCTTGAACGGGTGATCTATCACGTTGATATCGTCCATTGTCCCTCACGCTTTCGTCCCACACCCTATGGCCGCAACACCACTCCAGCCAACACCACCCTACCGAGCGTACCCCTCGCACGAGAACCACGGCCGTCGGAGTGTCCGACCGTCGACATCGAATCGGCCGAAATGTTACTCGCCGCATTTCAGCCTTGTCAATTCGAACGTCCTGAACATACACAATAACGAACCTGCCCCCACGCCGACGCGGCGCGTGACCATCGATGGACCCCTGTTGGAGACCTTCAGACCACGTTTGTGCTCCTTCGAGTCTCACCGGAGGTCAAACATACAACAATCACAACCACAATGTGTTATGCAATTGACTTTAGATGATTGTTGAAGCGCTGTTTGTCGGGTCATCCGCTCCGGGGTCGTCGCTCACGGATGTTCTCACGTCCCCGGCTTTTCGTAGAGTCCGACATAAAACTGCTTGCCGCTCTCGAGAGTATCCACACGCGAGGATGTCCCCCGCAGCCCCGCCTTCCCTGCGATTCTCCCCAGCTCCTCCGGTTCGATCAAACGCATGATTGGTTCCAAACGCTTCACGCTTTCGACCCCGGTATCCGTCACTGTGTCGTGCGCGGTGGAGGCCAGCTGGAGCACCACGCTCAAACAGCCTCCCGGTCTGAGCCACGACGCTGCTTTCTCGACGACGATGCTCGGCCCGACGTACTCGAGAATGAGCGCGCAATGGACCAGATCGATCGATTGGAGTTCCAGCTCGCACCCCGTGATGTCCGAACACAGAAGCTTCAATCCGGAGATACTCTGTCCGAAACGGCTCTCGAGAACACGGAGGTACTCCCGATTGATGTCGATTCCAATGATGCATCGCGTAATGTCCGTGTCGATGTGCTCGAAACCATTACCCGTCGAGCACCCAAGGACCGCAATCGACCCGGGGTGAAAAGCGCCGAGGATTTCGCGGAACACGCGGTTCAAGAACTGCAGCTGGCGGACATCGGAGTGGCCCATGTGACCTTCGTAGTCGGCGGCCGGAATCGAAAGCCACGGGTTGCCGCTTTCGCGCGGCTCGGCCGAACGTCTCCCGAAAAACGCTCGACGACGCGTCAACCAGTTCCCCTTTCCCCGCTCGCTCACAGCCAGCACCGAAGGCCGTTCTCATCGTTACCGCGAATGGCCGGCCGCTCTCCACGTGGCGCATGTGTCAAAACCCGCTCTTGTCTTCCGACCCCCGTCTCTCTCCCGAGCCCGGACGCGATCTCCTCTTCGCAATGTACCATCGGCCCAACCACCCCGCACCGATGAGAATCCACCCGATTCCAACAATCCATCGCTCATTGGGACCGCCGCACACAAAATACCCCGACAGAGACAATACGCCCATGACCAGACAACCGACACCAAGGATAATTCGTACGATCACCTTCACACCGCCTCGATCGTCGAGGGAGGCTTCGGCGCGATGTTGTACGTGACGCTCACCACGCCGGGCACATCGCGCATGATCTCGCACGAGAGCTGCTCGAGAATGTCGAACGAAAGCCGCGTCGGAGTCGCGGTCCGCGCATCGACGCTGTTCCAGCATCGCACTTCGATCTGTTGGCCGAATTCGCGCTTACCGTTGCGGATCCCCGTGACGCGGTCCTCGTGGAGGATCGCCATGTACTGGAAGGCGCCGGCTCCTTCGAGCAATCGTTCGACGACCGCGGTTGCCTTGCGGACCGTGTCGATCCGTTCCGGCGTCGCTTCCCCGATCACACGCGCCGAGAGCGCCGGACCCGGGAACGGGATGCGGTCGAAGACCTCCTCCGGAAGCCCGAGGGCCTTGCCCACTTTTCTCACGCCGTCCTTGCGGAGCTGGATCAGCGGCTCGATGATCCCGTAACCAAAGACTTCGTGCGGGTCGATTCCGAGCTGTTCGAACACGTTGTGCTGCCGCTTGATCCCGGCGACGGTCTCGTCGACGTCGGTCAGGATCGTCCCCTGGAGAAGAAACTTCGCTTTGCTTTCCTTGACGATGCGTCCGAAGACGTTTCGATAAAAAGTCTGTGTGATGGCCTCGCGTTTCTCTTCCGGGTCCGTGATCCCCTCGAGCGCCGAGAAGAATTCGCTGCGCGCATCGACGATCTCAACAGGGACCCCGAGCTTCCGGAAGAGACTCGCAACTTGTTCGGGCTCCCCCTCGCGCATGAGACCGTTCTCGATAAAGACGGTTCTCAAGCGTTTGCCCAGCGCCCGATGCCCAAGCATCGTGACCGCGGACGAATCCACTCCTCCCGAGAGGGCGTTGATCGCCGTCCCCTCTCCGACCGTGGTCTTGATTTCCTCCACCCTCGCGTCGATGAAACGCTCGGCGTCGAGTTTCTGCGATGTGATTTCTTCAATCACCTGGTCACCTCCTTATCCAAACTCCCCGTCGACTCCTCTCACAATGAACAAACCAATCAATGGCGCGCCCGCGACCCAGCGGTCTCCCATCCCGCGCGTCTATGCCGCGGGCCGCCCGTTTTCTTTCCCGAAACTTCGCCTCCAGTACAACACAAGCCACACCACCGCTATCGGTCCCGCCGCCATGAGTGTATTCTGCAACAACGTGGGCTCCGTTTTGACCGACCATGCCTCGTGAAACAATTTGAGCGAAATCAAGTTGTTGAAGGAGTGCATCAACACACAGGGCCACACGCTATTCGACTCAACATACAGCCAGCCAAAAATGA
>Ga0315286_10006293_pt1 | contig 11549 bp, 9 predicted proteins | sample YL17G10_0_MG_FD_205038 | JGI IMG/M metagenome (GOLD analysis project Ga0315286, IMG submission 205038) | Sediment microbial communities from Yellowstone Lake, YNP, Wyoming, USA - YL17G10_0 | ecosystem: Environmental > Aquatic > Freshwater > Lake > Sediment | place: USA: Wyoming | collected... | reverse complement strand
GAGTGCAATTCACGGCGCGCACCTGCGCGTGCGGGCCGCAGACTATTCGCCGCAGGTGCGCGTGCGCGCAGCCACGGGACTCGGGATCCCCGCGCCGGTGTATGCGCAGGCGCTGCAGCTGCGGCCGGCGCTGGTCGAGCGGTTCGTGCGGACGGTGTTCGAGCATTGCGAAGTGCTGCACCTGCCGACGCTCGGGATTCCGGCGCCGACCATCGAGGAGACGGATGTCGGTGGCGCTGCGGTGATGTGGGAGAAAATTGCGGTGCTGGTGCGTTGCACGGCGCCGTTCAATTATCTCGGCTTACCGGCGCTCGCGGTGCCTTGCGGGTTCACGGACAACGGCTTGCCGACGAGCTTTCAGCTGGCCGGGCGGCCGTTCTCGGAGGCAACGCTGCTGCGTGTGGCGCATGCGTACGAGCAAGCGACCGACTGGACGCTGCGGGCGCCGCAGTTGTGCTAGCGCCGGTTAGCTAACGCGAGCGGGGCTCGAGCCGCCAGTCGCACCCCTTCCGAGTGTGTTTGCCGGGACGCCGTAAACCCATCCATGGGGGCTCCGGGTGCGACGTCCATGTCGCACACGGCCCGGCAAACACACTCGGAAGGGGTGCGACGCCGGCTCTCGCCGCGGCGCGCCGGTGGCGCGCGGATTGCGCCGCACACGCGGCGCCGCCTGCGGACGGTGCCCGGGGTGGGTTGCCCGGGCCGTGCGAGGCATGGACGCCGAGCCCGGAGCCTCCAGGGACGGATTCACGGCGTCCCGGGCAACCCACCCCGGGCAGCGTCCGCAGGGCGGTCCGCTCTTCCGCTGCGGCGCTCAGCCGCGCAACGCAGCTAGCTGCGCATCCGTATAGCCGACGCCGCGGAGCACATCGGCAGTGTGCTCGCCGAGCTGGGGGAGGGCGAACACAGCGCGCCCCGGCTCCACGGCAAACTTGATGGGCAGGCCGACATGCTCCTGCCCCAGTTCGTCCACCAGGTGCATGCCGCGCGCATTCGCATGCGGGTCGTCGAACGCTTCGCGCAGCGACTTGACCGGCGCGAAGCCGATGTCTTTCGCGCGGAACCACTCGACCCATTGCGCCTGCGTCTTCGTGACGAACACGCTCTGGATGAAGTCGGCCACCGGTGCCTGGTGCGGACCCGGCCCGCGCTCGCACAGTTCCACCAGCTCGGGCCGTCCCCACTCGGTGAGCAGCGAGCGCGCGAACTTGATCTCCTGTGCGCCGAGCACGACGTGGCGATCATCCTGCGTGCGGTAGATGCGATAAAACGCCGCGCCACCCCAGCTGCGTTCGTCCTTGGGGATCGGATTGCGCTTTTCGACGAACACCGGTCCCGTGACGTTCGGCAGCCACGAGAGGGCGCTGTCGTGCATGCTTATGTCGAGGCAGTCGCCTTCGCCGGTCTTCTCGCGCCGGTAGAGGGCCATCAGGATTCCCGCGAGTGCCATCGAGGCGGACGCGAAATCCGCGATCGGAACCGGCGGCATCGTCGGCTGGTCGTCCATGCCGAGCGAGACGCTGGTGATGCCGGCATATGCCTCGACCGCGAGGTCGTGCGCCGGAATCGTGCTGTAGGGTCCGGTCTGGCCGAAGGCGGAGATCGAACAGTAGATGATGCGCGGGTTACGGGCGCGCAGGGCCTCGTAGCCGATTCCCAGTCGGTTCGCCACGCCGGGCCGGAACGCCTCGATGAATACGTCCACGGTCTCAGCGATGCGCAGCACCGCCTCGAGGCCTGCGGGTGTCTTCAGGTTGAGGCTCACGCTCTTCTTGCCGCGGTTGAGGTTGCGGAAAAAGACGCAATGCCCGTGCTCACCGAGGCCGATGTGACGGCCGGGATCGCCCTCGCCGGGCGGCTCGAGCTTGATGACTTCCGCGCCGTGATCGGCCATGAGTTGCGAGACCTGCGGACCGGGCAGGAACAAGCCGAGGTCCAGCACGCGAACACCCTCGAGCTTCATCAGGCGACGCCCTTCGCTTTCAGATCGGCAATCTGCGGCTCGGTGTAACCCACCTCGCGCAGCACGGCGTCGGTCTGCTCCCCCAGCTGTGGCGCGATACGGCTCGGCACGCGCTCCCCGTCGAACTTGATCGGATTGGCCAGCACCCGGTAGTCGGACTTCGCGGGATGCGGCAGGTCACGCAACATGCCGATCTCGCGCAGGAACGGATTGTCGAGCGCCTGCGGCAAGTCGTAGACCGGGGCGGCAGGCAACTCGCCCTGCAGCTCGCCCAGCCAGTGTGCCGTGGTAGCGGTCGAGAGCACAGCGTCGAGCACTGCCGTGAGCCGGTCGCGGTGCTGGCGCCGCGCTTCCAGCGTGGCGAATTCGGGATTCGCGCCCAGGTCCGGGCGGCCGAGCACGCCGAGCAGCACCTGCCAGAATTTCTCCGTCATGCACATGATGAAGATCCAGCCGTCCGACGTGCGGAACAGCTGGACCGGCACGGCCGACGGATGCGAGCTGCGCGGCAGGCGGTCGGTGCGGGTGCCCGCATTCAGGTACCACGCGCCGGGGTAGGTCAGCTGGTGCAGCGCGACGTCGAAGAGCGACACGTCGATATCGTGACCCTCGCCAGACTTCATCACGCCGATCAGCGCCGACAGGATGGCCACGGCCGTGGTGATGCCCGTCATGTAATCGACGATCGACAGGCCCATGCGCGTGGGCGGACCGCCGGGTTCGCCGGACAGGTACAGGAACCCGGCTTCGGCCTGCATCAGGTAGTCGTAACCCGGCCAGCCCTTGCGCTCGTTGTCGCGGCCGTAGGCCGAGAGATGCGCGCACAGGACGCGCGGGTTCACCGGGCCCAGCGTGGCGTAGTCGAGCCCGAGCTTTTCCGGCTGATCGCCGCGGAGGTTGTTCATCACCACGTCGGCCGTGCGCACAATCCGCTTGAATGCTTCCTGCCCTTCGGGCCGCTTCAGGTTGAGCGTGACGCTCTTCTTGTTCAGGTTGAACGCCTGGAAGAACTGGCTGTCATCGGGCCCGAGGAAGTGCGGACCCATGCCGCGCGTGGCGTCGCCGCCCTGCTCGCGGTTCTCGATCTTGATCACCTCGGCGCCCATGTCGGCGAGGTACATCGATCCGAACGGGCCCGCACCGAAGTTCTCGAACGTGAGGACGCGCACGCCCTCGAGCGGCAGGGCAGGGCTCACGCGGGATGCCTCTCGATGAGTTGCCGCGCGATGATCACGCGCTGCATCTCGTTGGTGCCTTCGCCGATGCACATCAGCGGCGAGTCGCGATAGTAGCGCTCGACGTCGAAGTCCACGGAGTAGCTGTAACCGCCGAAAATGCGCATGGCCTCCATGCTGTTCTCCACAGCGGCTTCCGATGCGAACAGCTTCGCCATGCCGGCCTCGAGATCGCAGCGCTCGCCGGTGTCGTACTTGCGCGCGGCCTGCTCGACGAGCAGCCGTGCTGCCTCGCAGCGCGTCGCCATGTCGGCGAGCTTGAGCTGGATGGCCTGATGCTGGCAGATGGCCTTGCCGAAGGTCTGGCGCTCCTGCGAGTAACGCAGCGAGTCCTCGAGCGCCGCCTGCGCCAGGCCGAGCCCGCGTGCGGCGACGTTGATACGGCCGAGTTCGAGCCCGCCGACGGCGTGGTGAAAGCCGCGGCCCTCCTCGCCACCGACGAGCCGGTCCGCGTCGATGCGGAAGTTGTCGAACACGAGTTCCGCACTGTCGATCGAGCGGTAGCCGAGCTTCTTGATCTTGCGACCGACGGTGAAACCCTCGCCCTTCTCGGCGACGAACATGCTCATGCCCTTGTGGCGCGGCTGCGCCTCCGTGTCGGTCTTGGTCAGGATCGCGAAACAGGTGCCGTAGACACCGTTGGTGATCCAGGTCTTGGTGCCGTTCAGCACGTACTGCCCGCCGTCGCGACGCGCGATGGTGCGGATGGCCTGCAGGTCGGTGCCGGCGTTGGGTTCCGTCAGCCCGAGGCCGCCGCGCAACTCGCCCGTGGCGAAGCGGGGCAGGAAGCGCTGCTTCTGCTCCTCGGTGCCGCCGCGCTGCACGCAGGCCGCCATGATCAGGTGCGAGTTGAAAATGCCGACGGGCGCCATCCAGGCCTTGGCGATGCGCGAGACGATCTGCGCGTAGGTCGAGGCAGAGAGCCCGAGGCCGCCGTAGTCGGGGCTGATCGTCGCACCGAACAGGCCGAGTTCCTTCATCTGCTCGACCAGTTCGTGCGGATATTCGTCGGCCTGGTCGAATTTCCGGGCGATCGGCTTGACCTCCTTCGCCACCCAGTGGTCGATGGTGTCGAGGATCTGTGCATCGAATTCATTCATGCTCATGTCGGGCACTCCCGCAGCGGCGCGCGGCCGGGTCAGTAGTTGATGCGGTCTTCGACGCTGTGGCCGCGCCTGGCGACCAGGATCGTGCGTTCGAACGTACAGACGACCACGCCGGCCTGGTTGCGGCCGACGGTGCTTACGGTGACGAGACCGGCTTCCGGGCGACTCCTGGAGTCCCGCTTCTCCAGCACCGACGATTCCGCGTACAGCGTGTCGCCGACGAACACCGGGTGCGTGAGCTTGATTTCCTTCCAGCCCAGGTTGGCGATCGCCTTCTGGCTCACGTCGCTGACGCTCATGCCGACCATCATCGCGACCGTCAGCGGACTCGCGACCAGGCAGCGGCCGAACTCGCTCGCCTTGGCGTACTCCGCGTCGAAATGCAGCGGATGGGTGTTCATCGTGAGCAGGGTGAACCAGGTGTTGTCCGTTTCGGTGATGGTTCGCCCCGGGCGGTGCTCGTAGGTGTCGCCGACCACGAAGTCTTCGTAGTAACGGCCGAAGGTTTCCCGGTAGCGCTGGCCGCCGAGGCTTTTCACGTTCTGGACCATGGTGTTCCTCGCGTGCCCGGGCAGGGTGCGCCGGGCGGGCAGCCTGTATATCATTCCTCTAATGTCCGGACAATTGCCGGCGCCGACCTGGCAGGGAAGGGTTCGTGAACCGCTATACCGAGATTGCCGACGACCTGATCGGGCGCATCCGCGCCGGCCGGCTGGCGGTCGGGGCGCTCGTGCCCGGCGAACTGCAGTTGATGCAGGACTACTCGGCGAGCCGCCACACCATCCGCGAGGCCCTGCGCCGCCTGGAGGAGCTGGGGCTCATCGAGCGCCGCCGGGGGCTCGGTACGCGCGTGCTGGCGCGGCGGCCGCGGCGCACCTACGTGCATCGCGTTGCATCCCCGGAGCAACTGCTGCGCTACCCGCCGGAAAGCCGGCTCGACGTCACCGACGTTGCCACCGTGGCCGTCGGTGCGGAACTGGCCAAGACGCTGGGATGCCGGCGCGGAGTGCGGTGGGTGCGCGTGCGGGCCGTGCGACGCATGGGCGCAGCTCGGCCGCCGATCTGCCGGACGGATATCTATCTGCTGCCGAAATATGCGGAGATCGCCTCCCGGATCGGGCGCGGTCGCAAAGCGGTCTACGAGCTGCTCGAGCAGCGCTTCGGTTTGCACGTCGCCGAGGTCGCCATCGACGTGAGTGCGCGGCCGATGCCGGCCGATGCCGCGGTGGCCCTGGGGGTGGCTGCGGACAGCCCGAGCATGAGGGTCGTGCGCCGCTATCACGATGACGGAGGTGCGGTCTTCGAGGTATCGGTCTCGGATCATCCCGGCGATCGCTACGGGTTTGCGCAGCGACTACGCCGCGACTGGGAGACGGGCGAGGCGGACTGGACTTCGGCGTGATACCTACAGATCGCGCGCGTACCAGCGGTCGCAGCCGAAATGTCCGGTGGCGCCGAGTGGCGCGCAGAGCTGCTTGAAGCCGGCCCGTTCGTACAGGCGCATTGCGGCATGCATGCCCGTCAGCGTCTCGAGGTAGCAGCGCCGATAGCCGAGGCGGCGCGCGGTCTCCAGGCAGAGATCCAGCATGGCGCGTCCCTGGCCGCTGCCGCGAGCCTCGGGCAGGAAATACATCTTGCGCAGTTCGCAGACCCCCGCCTCCCCGCCTGCCAACAGTGCGACGCCGCCGCCGCCCACGACACGACCGTCCCGCTCCAGCACGAAATACGCCGACCCAGGCGCCGCGTAGGCGCGACTGAGGTGGTCCACTTCGGGATCCGTGAGCGCAAAGCCTGGCCCGCACGCGCCGAATTCCGGCATCACCGCACGGATCACCGCAGCCATCGCGGCATCGTCAGCGGGGCGAATCGGGCGCAGGGTTTGAGAGCCGGTGGGCATGCGGAGGCGCAGGTCGTCGCTGGCGGATGGTCCGAATATTGGCCGGTCCGTCACGCGGTAGCAATGCGCTTGCCGCCGCTTGCACGCGGCGGGTAGTCTCGATGCTTCGACCGTTGCTGGTGGGGGAGCACATGCCCGGGCCTCTCGATGGCGTTCGCATAGTGGAGTTGACCAGCGTGGTCCTGGGTCCGTGGGCCTGCCAGATCCTGGCCGACATGGGCGCGGACGTCGTCAAGATCGAGCCTCCGGCGGGGGACAGCAACCGTCAGCTCGGCGCGTCCCGTCACCCGGGCATGTCCGCGCTCTATCTCACGTGCAATCGCAACAAGCGCAGCATCGTGCTGGACCTCAAGCTGCCCGAGGCGAAGCAGGCCCTGCTCGACCTCGTGAAGCACGCGGACGTGTTCGTCCACAACAACCGGCCGCAGGTGATGGCGAAGCTCGGGCTCGATTACGCTGCGCTGCGGGCGGTCAACCAGAAGATCATCTACTGCGGCTCCTACGGCTACAGCCGGCGCGGGCCGTATGGCTCCAAGGGCGCGCTCGACGATTCCATCCAGGCGATCGCCGGCATCGCGATGCTGAACAAGCTGGTGCTCGGCGAGCCGCGCTACCTGCCGACCATCGTGGCCGACAAGACGACGGCAATCACCGTCGTCTATGCCGTGCTGGCGGCATTGTTCAGCCGCGAACGCACGGGCATGGGCCAGGAAATCGAGGTGCCGATGTTCGAGACCATGGTCTCCTTCGTGATGGCGGAGCATCTCTGGGGAATGACGTTCGAGCCGCCGCTCGGGCCACCGGGCTACGTGCGGCTGATGAGCGTGCATCGCAAGCCCTACCGGACGAAGGACGGTTACGTAGCGATCCTCCCGTACATGAATGCACACTGGGCCGTGTTCTGCGACGTGGTGGGTCACCCGGAACTGAAGACGGATCCGCGTTTCCGCAGCATGGGCGATCGCACCCGCAACATCGACGCGACCTACGCCGAGACAGCCCGGATCATGGCTGAGCGCACGACGGCCGACTGGCTCGGGCTGTTCGCGGAAACCAGCGTGCCGATCAATCGCGTGAACACCCTTGAGGACCTGGCAACCGACCCGCATCTGGTCGAGACCGGCTTCTGGAAGACGGTGGATCACCCGAGCGAGGGAATGCTGCGCACCACCGCGTTCCCCGTGAACTTCGCGGCAACCCCCGCGGACGTGACGCGACGCCATGCGCCGCGCCTGGGAGAGCACACCCGCGAGCTGCTGCACGAACTCGGCTACACCCCGGAGCAGATCGGCGCGATGCTCGTGGCCGGCGCCGCGGCCGCCGCAGACTGACCGCTGGAGACAAACCATGGCACCTGCAGCAGCAAGCGTGAAGGCAATCGACGCGGTCGTGAACATCTGGACGGCGGAGGCGCTGTCGCACCGCCCCGACTGGAAGGACGGATTCTTCTCCGGCAAGGTGAAGTCCAGGACCCCGATGCCCGGCATCCCTCTCGAGCAGATGCTCGAACGCATGGCGGAGGCGGGCATCGAACGCGGATTCCTGGTCGCCGCACGCACCGGACGGCTCGGGCTGCCGGGTTCGTACCACATGCCGTACGAAGTCGTCGCGCGTGCGTGCGAGAAATTTCCCGGGCGCTTCTACGGCCTCGCCGGCGTGGACCCGACGCAGGGCATGGACGGGCTGCGTACCTTCGAGGACGCCGTGAAGAACATGGGGTTCATCGCGGCGCACGCCTACCCGCACTGGTTCGAGACGCCACCGGATCACGCGCGCTGGTACCCGTACTACGCGAAGTGCTGCGAACTCGGCGTGCCCTTCCTGACGCAGGTCGGGCAGTCGCTCATCTACTCGCCGGACCAGCGCCTGCGCAGCGTCGGCCGGCCGATCACACTCGACGCGGTCGCGTGCGATTTTCCTGAGCTGAAGTTGCTCGGCATCCACGTCGGCATCCCGTGGCACGACGAAATGATCGCGATGGCGTGGAAGCACGAGAACGTGTACATCGTCGCTGACGCGCACAGTCCCAGGTACTGGCCCGAAAGCTTCGTGAAATACCTCAACAGCTACGGGCGCACCAAGGTGCTGTTCGGCACGGATTTTCCAGTGCTGGATTTCGAGCGCACCGTGGACGAGATCCAGGGGCTCGGGCTCAAGCCCGAGGTGCTGCCGCTGCTGATGCGCGAGAACGCGCTGCGCGTCTTCGGCATCAAGCCATGAAAAAGCCCGGGCAGCTTGCGCTGCCCGGGCCGGACACAGTCAAGACCCTCACCCGGCCTGGCGGCCGACCTCTCCCGCAAGCGGGAAAGGTGAAGACTAGAACTTAAAGGTCACGTCCACGCCGTAGGCGGCGCCCGGCGAGTTGTGGATGAACGAACCGCCGAACTCCGGCGCAGGAATGATCTCCTGCAGGTAGGCCTCGTCGGTGATGTTCTTGCCCCAGCCCGTCACGCCCCAACGGTCGCCTTCCACGCCGACGCGCAGGTTCAGCAGCGAGTACGGGTCGCGCTTCTGCTTGGAGAAGTCACCCTGGCCGAAATTGAAGTAGGTGAACAGGTTGGGCACGCGGTTGTCCTGCACCGGGTGGAACCAGGTCTCGCCGACGAAGCTCGCGTCGAGGCGCGCCAGCAACCTCAGGCTGTCGCTGATCGGATAGGTGAACTGGGCGCCGAGGTTGCCCGTGTACTCCGGAGCGTACGGCACCTTGTTGTCCTTGGTGTACGGCCGGCCCTTGTACTCGTCGATATTGCCATCCGTGTACGCGAAGCCGCCGAACACCGAAAAGTTCTCCGTGGCGTTCCAGCGGGCGTCGATTTCGGCGCCCTGCAGCGTGACCTTGTCGATGTTGGTCACGACGCGCAGCAGGCCGAACGGGCCGGCGAAGAAATTGAAGAACTGCATGTCGTCGACTTCCGTGTAGAACACGGCCGCGTTCAGGCTGACCGTACGGTCCGCGAAGTAAGACTTGAAGCCCAGCTCCGCCGCCTTCGACACTTCCTTCTTGTAGTCGTCGTTCACGTCGCTGATGTTGAACGTCGAATTCGCGTCGCAGGTGGGCGGCGCGTACGAGTCGCCGAGGCACAACGGGCCGAACGGCGGCCCGGCGCCGAGCCGGTAGGCGGTCTCGATCGTGGCCGCGCTGCCCGAGGAGTTGAAGCCGCCGCTGCGGAAGCCATAGCCGTAGGATGCGAACACCGAGAAGTCATCGGTCAGCTTCCAGTTCGCCGAGAGCTTCGGTTGCAGCTGCTCGAACGTCTTGCTGCGATTCGGAATTCCGTTGGTCGCGTAGGCCGGGGTCACCGTGTAGGCGGGATTGATGTACGGGTTCGAGCCGAACGAGAAGCCCGGCGTCTGGGCACGGCAAGCCGTCGGATTCGAGGCGCTGCACACCGGCACGTTGTTGTCGACCGAGCGGTCTTCGCTGTCGTAGCGCAAGGCCAATGCGAGTTCGAGGTTGTCCACCACGTCGTAGGCAAGCTGGCCGAACACGGCGTAGACCTTGCTGTTGAACGAGTCGTCGTACAACAGGTCGGTCGGGTTCTTGCCGCCGGTGGGAACGAACGCCTTCGCCTGCAGGCCATTGTTGAGATCGGCGCCCTGCGAAACCACGACGTCGCGGTCGATGTTCGCGTAGTACACGCCGGCGGTCCAGCGCAGCGGCTGGTCGCCCGGCGAGGAGAGGCGCACCTCGATGCTCGCGTCCTTCTGGTCGCGCTGCTGGTACTGGTAGCCGTCGCAGGTCGTCGGTCCATACGGCGGGAGGAAACCAGTGTCGTAACTGAACGGCGGCGGCAGCGGGTCCGCGGGCCGCGCGGCAAGTGTTGCCTGGCAGGTTGGGTCGAGCGTGTAGAGGCCGAATGCCGCGCTCGTGCCGTCCGTCAGGAAGTAGTTGGTCTGGTCGTTGTATGCGATGTAGCTGGTCAGGGTGCCGATGCCGACGTCCCAGTCGCCCTTCAGCGAGAGGTTGACGTTCTCCTGCTCGTTCTTCGGCTTGATGTTGTTGATGTAGATGAACTTGTGGTCGTTCGGATCCTCGTTGAGGGGCGGGAAGCCGAGGGCGTCAGAGACGTCTTTCAGCGCGATCGAGGCGTTGAAGTTGATGGCGCCCGAATCGATCTTCGAGTACTTCGCCTTGAAGTCCATGTCGCCGCCGAGCAGGCCGAACAGCAGCCGACCGTTGACACCCGACTCCTCGAAGAAGTCCACGCAGTCGTCACACTTCAGCAGGCTGTTCTTGTACTGCCCGTCGGTGTTGCGCGTGTACGCGGACAGTAAGCCCTTCACGCCGCTGCCGCCGAGCTGGCCGCCGGTGTAGAAGCTCGCGTTGTAGGTATTGTCGGTGCCGTAGCCGGCCTTGACCTCCGAGGCCCATTCGTCGCCGGGCTTGCGGGTCGTGATGATCATGGCGCCGGCCACTGCGTTGCGGCCATACAGTGCACCCTGCGGGCCCTTCAGGATCTCGATCTGCGTGACGCCCGCGAGCTCCTGGTTGAGCGCATTCGGGTTGGTCTGCAGCACGCCGTCGACCACCAGCGCGAAGTTGGTCTCGGCGTCGCGGCCGGTGTTGATGCCGCGGATGTTGACCTGCATGTCGCCGGCTTCGGCGGTCTGCACGACGGACACGCCGGAGGTCAGCGCGATGAAGTCCTGCGGGCGCTCGATGCCGGCATTCCTGATTTCGGTCTGCGTGAACGCGGTGATCGTGACAGGCACGTCCTCGATCTTTTCCTCGCGTTGCCGCGCCGTGACCACGATCTCCTCGAGCTGACCTGTCGTCTCCGCCGCCTGGAGGACCATCGGAACCGCCAGCAACGAGGCGCCATGCGCTGCTGCCAGCGCGTACAGACGAGACTTGCCAAACTTCATTGAGTGACCCCCGCAGTGGATGGTGAACTGCCCGGCTTTATCGACGGCCGGGGCGACGAACCGTTGCGAACATACCACCACCCTCGGTTTCCCACAATTTCCATTCGCGGGAAGCTATGTGTAGGAACTCGAGAAGACGGCATGCACCGGGACAGGGGGCGTTGCTTCAGCGCAACATGGGAGCCGATGTAACGGTCTGGTAGCATTCGCGTCAGGCCTGCCGGCCGATTCAACAAAGCAAACTAGTCCGCCCCGCGGCTCGTACTCCACGGACAAGGCATTCACAGGCCGCTGCGCCCATGGCCCGCAAAGGTATCTTTTTCCCGCTGAAAGACGCGGCGCTGCGCGACGACGTGCACACGCTGGGCGGCCTGGTCGGTGAGGTTCTGCAGGACCAGGGCGGCCCCACCCTGTTCGACGCCGTCGAGGGCGACCGGCAGGCTGCCATCGGCCGGCGCCAGGGCGAAGCCGAGGACGCCATC
>Ga0315286_10006291_pt1 | contig 11551 bp, 9 predicted proteins | sample YL17G10_0_MG_FD_205038 | JGI IMG/M metagenome (GOLD analysis project Ga0315286, IMG submission 205038) | Sediment microbial communities from Yellowstone Lake, YNP, Wyoming, USA - YL17G10_0 | ecosystem: Environmental > Aquatic > Freshwater > Lake > Sediment | place: USA: Wyoming | collected... | reverse complement strand
AAAATTGTGCGTCCATAAATGTCAGTTGATAATAGTTGTGCATACTGTGTTTGCTACTTATCTACGATGATCTCCACTATATGTTGCTGTATTCAGATAACTTTGGATAGGTTTTGCAAAGGCTCCTTTTACATTTTACTGATGCTGTTTTATTAGTTCTTTCTGCTGGAGATATTCAAGCCGCTTCATAATTTTGGTGTTGAATTCTTTCCACCTCGTGAGATCTTTTTTATAATCTTGTACCGCTGTCTCAACCTGAGATTCTGATATGTTGTAGTGATGATAGAGTGAATCGATTTTATATTGCAAGGTAGTCGAATCCTCTCTCAACACCCGATATTCTTCCTGAAAGATCATCATATCTGCCTGGAAGTTGACACATACAGAATCTTCAAGTTTGGCTGTCGGCGATTTGTCGTTGGAGCATGAAATAAGGACAAAAATCGTTAGAGAATATAATAACCACTGTATTCGCATAGTTTTCTTTGGTTTTGTTTAATTGTAAGAATATATCACACTAAATGCAATCCTTGACTTTCAGTGCTCTTCTTTGTATTTTGATTATCCAATAATCAGAATAATCTACATTTTTGTTAAATCCATTGGAGTTTTATGGCAACAACATCAGATTTTCGTTCGGGCATGACCATTCGCATGGACGGGGAATTATGGGCAATAGTTGAGTTTCAACATGTGAATCCGGGGAATTGGCGTGCATTCGTTCGAACAAAGTTAAAGAGTTTAAAATCAGGAAAAGTGGTTGAGATACGCTTCCGCGCAGGGGAAGCAATCGATGTGGTTCGGATTGAAGCGAAAGAATTTCAATATCTCTATCACGATGGATCAAGTTATGTGTTTATGGATAAAGAAACATACGACCAGATTAACGTTGAAGAAAGCCATATCGGTGAAGGTGCGCACTTTTTAAAAGAAAGTGAGAGCGTGAAAATCATGTTCAATGGAAATGAAATCGTATCGGTAGAAATGCCGATTACGGTGGAGTTGAAAGTTATCGAAACACCTCCGGGGGTTAGGGGTGATACCGCAACCGGTGCTCAAAAACCAGCAAAGGTTGAGACAGGTACGATGGTGAATGTCCCACTTTTTATAAATGAAGGTGATAAAATTAAAGTTGATACCCGCACTGGAGATTATCTTGAACGAGTTAAATCATAATTATGTAGCTCCTACACCCACCAATTAAAGGAGAGACTATGGATCTTGCGTATCTAAAAAAATTAATAAAAATTGTTGAGCAAAGTAAAGTCGATGAGATAGAGATAGAAGAGGAAGGATTAAAAGTGCGGGTTGCGAAGAATCCGCATCAATCTGTAATGCCTGTTCTTATGGCTCCATCGGTGTCGTATCCAACGGCTACGGTGCCAGCTCCGGCTCCAGACAAAGCTGAAGCCGCACCAACACCTGAACCTGTTGCTAAACCAGAAGTAAAATTCCATGAGGTTAAATCGCCTATTGTTGGCACATTCTATAGGGCGCCTGCACCTGATGCGGATTCATACGTCGAGGTAGGTGCGGTCGTTCAACCGAAGCAGGTTCTCTGTATCATTGAAGCAATGAAGCTTATGAATGAAATAGAGTGTGATGTATCGGGTCGTATAGTAAAGATATTAGTTGAGAATGCACAACCGGTTGAATACAACCAGACTCTGTTTCTCATTGAACCACTATAAATGATCAGATTGCACAATTGTTCTTTCCAAAACTCAATGATCAAATAAAAAAAAAGAGTGTTTAAAAAAGTTTTAATAGCAAACAGGGGGGAGATCGCACTAAGAGTCATGCGAGTGTGTCGAGAGCTTGGACTCAGAACAGTAGCTGTATATTCTGAAGCTGATCGGGATTCGTTGCATGTTCGATTCGCGGACGAAGCGGTGTGCATAGGTCCACCCCCAAGCCGAGATAGTTATCTTCATATCCCCCGAATCATCTCTGCGGCTGAGATCACAAATGCAGAGGCAATTCATCCCGGTTATGGTTTCTTGGCTGAGAATGCTCAGTTCTCGGAAATATGTCAATCTCAGGGAATCAAATTCATCGGACCCTCACCCGAAGCCATTGTAGCGATGGGTGATAAGGCGCTTGCAAAAGATACCATGAGTAAAGCCGGTGTACCTGTTGTCCCGGGAAGTGATGGTATAGTAAAAGATGTTAAAGAGGGATTCGATATTGCCAAGTCTCTCGGTTTTCCTGTTATGATAAAAGCGACTGCCGGAGGCGGCGGAAAAGGAATGCGGATCGTTATTGATGAAAACGATTTTGAAAAATTATTCCAGATGGCAAGTAACGAAGCCGGCGCCGCATTCAACAATCCGGATGTTTATATAGAAAAATTTGTAGACCAACCACGGCACATCGAAATTCAAGTGTTTGGAGATCAGTATGGCAATGCGATTCATCTCAATGAGCGCGACTGCACAATCCAGCGCCGGCATCAAAAGCTGGTGGAAGAATCGCCTTCTCCGATCGTTGATCCAAAAATGCGTGATGCTATGGGAAGCGCAGCCGTTAACGGCGCTAAAGGTGTGAAGTATGAGGGAGCCGGAACAATCGAATTCATCGTTGATAAAGATAGAAATTTCTATTTCATGGAGATGAACACCCGTATACAGGTCGAGCACCCCGTGACCGAACAAGTCACCGGGTTGGATTTGATTAAACTTCAGATTGAAATTGCTATGGGCAAGCGATTGCGGAAAAAAGAGTTCAAGCCGAGAGGACACGCTATCGAATGCCGGATCAACGCGGAAGATCCCAGCCATGATTTTCGTCCGTCTCCAGGGGAGATTACTGGGTTTCATTTACCAGGCGGGTATGGCGTTCGGGTCGATACACATTGCTATGCTGGTTATAAAATCCCTCCATTTTACGATTCACTGATTGCAAAATTAATCGTCTTTGCGCCAACCCGTGACGAGGCAATTGATAAAATGGCTGGCGCACTTGAGGAGTTTACCATCGAAGGCGTGCATACAACCATTCCGTTCCATCGGAAGGTAATGCAGAGTAAAGTTTTCCGCAGCGGATTATATGATACGAGTTTCATAGAAAAACATTACAACAAAGATTAACAAAATTTTAAAGGTGATCCCATGACGTTCCCAGAAAATCTGAAATATACAAAAGACCATGAATGGATTCGCTTGGAAGGCGATACCGGCATAGTTGGAATAACCGATTACGCCCAAGGCGAACTTGGTGACGTTGTTTTCGTTGAACTTCCGGTTCAAGGGAAGCAGGTCAAACAAGGTGAAAGCTTCGGAACAATTGAAGCTGTAAAAGCTGTCTCCGATCTTTTTGCGCCAGTTTCCGGTGAAGTCATTGAAACAAATACCGAGCTTGAGAAAGCACCCGAACTAATCAACAAAGAACCTTACACCAAAGGCTGGATAATCAAGCTGAAGATTCAAAGTAAGAGCGAGTTAAATAACCTCCTCGATGTGAAAGCATACCGAGATCTGGTTGGTAAATAGTTCATCGTTCTTAGTTGTTGTTTCTTAAAATTTTTAATTTATAATGTCCATTATTTCATGGGATTATAACTCAAATCCCAAATATTACATCTCATATCCGTTTTGAATAAAACTATGTCAATCACACTCTCACAATCTGAATTATTTTCACAACGTCATACTGGACCTGATCTGAATGAAATCGAATTAATGCTCAAGGAAGTTGGTGCCAGCTCGCTCGATGAGTTTATGAACAGCGTGGTACCTCAACAGATCCGGTCACAACGTTCCCTTATGTTGCAACCTCCAGCTACTGAGCGTGAAGCGTTGGAGGAACTAAAAGTAATTGCTTCAAAGAATCATGTCCATCGTTCACTCATCGGTATGGGTTTCAACGATACGATAACACCGGCAGTTATCCAGCGGAATATTTTGGAAAATCCAGGATGGTACACACAATACACTCCTTATCAGGCAGAAATTGCGCAGGGAAGGATGGAAGCGCTTCTCAACTTTCAAACTATGGTTATTGATTTAACCGGACTTGCAATTGCGAACGCTTCACTTCTCGATGAATCAACCGCAGCCGCAGAAGCGATGACGATGTTTTTTGGTGTAAAAGGCAGACCTCAGGGCGGAATCTTTTTCATTTCAGACGATTGTCATCCGCAGAATATTGAAGTTATTCGAACGCGGGCGAAACCGCTTGGAATAAAAGTTGTTGTAGGGAAGTGGGATAAATTTGAATTTAAAAACAATGTGTTTGGCGCACTTCTTCAGTATCCAGCATCTGATGGTGCGGTTTACGATTATAAGACATTTTGTGAGGAAGCACACGCTACCGGTGCATACGTTATAGTTGCGGCTGATATTCTGAGTTTAACACTATTAATTCCACCCGGCGAATTCGGTGCTGATGTTGCTGTTGGAAACACGCAACGGTTCGGTGTGCCGCTCGGTTACGGCGGCCCTCATGCCGCATACTTCGCAACAAAGGATGAATTTAAACGTCATATTCCCGGTCGAATCATCGGTGTGTCAGTCGATTCAAGAGGACAGCGCGCTCTCCGTATGGCGCTGCAAACCCGCGAGCAGCACATCCGCCGTGAGAAAGCAACATCGAACATCTGCACATCGCAAGTCCTTCTTGCAATCATGGCAAGTATGTATGCCGTGTATCATGGACCCAAAAGAATCAAAGCTATCGCGGAACGAATCCACAATCTTACTAAAGTGTTGGCAAGCGGATTGAAGCAGCTTGGGTATAAAATTATTCACGATGATTATTTCGATACTCTTCACATCGGTTGTGATCGGGATATGAAATTGTATTTGGAGCCGGCACTACATTCACAAAAAATTAATGTCCGCTGGTTTGACGATTGTTCGTGTGGAATATCGTTGGATGAAGTCTCTTCGTTCCAGGAAATCGAATCATTTCTAAAAATCTTTACTCATAAAAGACCTGTAAAAATATCTGTTGAAGACATCATCTCAAAAGAATCGAGCGGTTACCATGGAAAGTTAAAACGAACATCATCGTACCTGACTCATCCTGTATTCAACAAGCATCATTCAGAAACGGAGATGCTGAGGTACATTCGCTCACTCGAAGAGAAGGACCTTTCTCTTACGATGAGTATGATACCTCTTGGCTCTTGTACGATGAAGCTAAATGCAACCGCAGAGCTGATGCCTATAACCTGGCGGGAATTTAGTTCGATACATCCATTTGCACCGACTGAACAGGCGAAAGGGTATCATGAATTATTCAAGCAGCTTGAAGACATGCTAAAAGAAATTACCGGCTTCGATGCAATTTCATTCCAACCAAATTCTGGCGCACAGGGTGAATACACCGGACTGCTTGTAATTCGTGCATATCAAGAAAGCCGCGGGGAGAGTCACCGCAATGTTTGCTTGATTCCCTCTTCCGCACATGGTACTAATCCGGCAAGCGCGGTAATGGCGGGAATGGAAGTCGTTGTTGTGAAGGCGATGAACGACGGCTCCATCGACATCAAGGATTTTGAAGAAAAAGCAAAACTCCACAAAGATAAACTTGCCGCTCTGATGGTTACATATCCATCCACTCACGGTGTGTTTGAAGAAGGAATAAAAGATATTTGTCGGATCGTTCATGAAAACGGCGGACAGGTTTATATGGATGGTGCCAACCTAAATGCACAAGTTGGTTTCTGTCGCCCTGCCGAGCTTGGTGCCGATGTTTGCCATCTCAATTTACATAAAACATTTGCAATTCCGCACGGCGGCGGCGGTCCGGGTGTCGGTCCAATCAGTGTTGCAAAACATCTCGTGCCATTCCTTCCAACTCATCCGGTCGTTTCAATCAATGGCGGAAAAGGAATCGGTCCTGTTGCATCTGCGCCGTGGGGTAGCGCAGGTGTGCTTGCCATTTCCTGGACGTATATCAAGATGATGGGAGCCGATGGATTGAAACATGCGACTGAAATCGCAATCCTTAATGCAAACTATATGGCGTCGAGATTGAAAAAGTATTATCCGATCGTTTACACGGGTAAGAATGAGCGAGTCGCGCATGAGTTCATAATCGATCTACGTCCGATAAAAGCAAGCGCTGATGTTGAAGTTGAGGATGTAGCAAAGCGCTTGATGGATTACGGTTTCCACGCACCAACCACTTCTTTTCCAGTTCCCGGAACATTAATGATTGAGCCGACTGAGAGTGAATCGAAAGATGAGCTTGATCGATATTGTGATGCTTTAATATTGATAAGACAAGAAGTTGCTGAAATTGAATCTGGGAGGGCTGACAAGGTGAATAACGTTTTGAAGAATGCACCGCACACAGCTGATATGGTCGCGAGTGACGAGTGGCGTTTTCCATATCCACGCGAAAAAGCTGCTTATCCCACCAAATGGACAAGAGAAAGAAAATTCTGGGTTCCGGTTGGACGGGTAAATAATGTTTATGGGGATAGGAATCTTGTGTGTGCATGCCCGCCAATTGAGGATTATATCTAATAAGAAACTGTAAAGAGAATGAGTCGCATCTGCGAACATATTAAAAAGGGAATATTAATCTCTAAAATAAAAAGAGCAGGACTAACCGTAGAAAAATTTAAGAAGTTGTTATAAGAAAATAAATCATTATAAACATAAATTAATGGAGGGTAACATGCGTTATAGTATAACTCCGGCGTTAATAAGAAATCATATTTTGAGATTTTTGAGGGAATGAAGGAGAAATAAGGGATTGTTATTGAAAGAAATTTTGTACTTTATTTTCTTGACAATCCCTATTGCCTCATATAATAATCTACACCAAATGTAGTGAAGGTGCCTTGAGAGGAATATAGTTAAAAGGTTCGACATTTTTGTGCATTTTAATTCTTTAAGAAGTTGTTGTTTACGTTTGAGTTCTTTGTTAGCAGCGAGGTCAACGAGTTTATCTTGCAGCTTGCCGATGGTTCTTTTGAGTTCAGCTGGATTGAGTTGATCGTGAAATTTCCACAAGGCAATAATGTTTTCTCGTGGGACATCTTGACGAGCAAGTACTCGGTGAATTTTTTAGAATGGCATACTACCATGGGATTTTGAAGGATATACCGGATGTGAAATTTTTCAAGCTTGATTAGACCTCACCTGTAATCCTCTCCTTAGAGGAGAGGATGTATTGCTCAACCTCTTACATTACTAAACTTATTTGCCACTTGGATCGTTTTCATAATCTAAATTATTCCTCCTCTATAAGTACTACCCTGTCATTAATTTTTACATAACTCTCTTCTGGTGATAAAGGTTGTGGAAGTGACGCATCTTCTGCTTTTAATGTTTCCTTGACCTCACGTGCAGGTTCGAGAAGGGATTTCATCAAGCTAAAATTTGCAGATAGACCGCCCCCAAATTTTCTGACTCTATATGTTTTGCAAATAGAGATTTTGGGTCTAATTTCGCTCACTACTACTCTTACCTTTTCACGATCGATAATATCTAACGTCTCTTTTGTTTGTGGATCTTTAACCTCCAATGGACTCTCAGATAAAATAGCGAATTTCATTCCAAGTTGTGCTCCATGATTTGAACCGATATTAATCGCTAACTCTCTCTCATTTAAAATTTGAGCTACACGTCCTTCCAACTTTTTTTTCGGGCTTATTTTTTGATCATTCATAATATTCTCCATTGTTTTGCAAATAGACAGCTATTGTATTTGGTGGCGCCGTTGACTCCACTGTGCCAGTCTGGTGAATATAACCTAACCATACTGGGCTTATGTAATCAAAGTTTTGAGCAATATATTCATTATTACGTTCCTCAGTTATTTTAAAAAGTCCCATTAGGTTTCCTTCCAGTAAATCAAATACGCCAAGTTTGTATCCATTCTCAAGTTTCATTTCTTTCTTTTTTTGAATATGTATGAAGAGCTTTTTATCGTACAAAATAACTTTTTCGATGTTGAATCTTTGTATCGGGGTGAGTTCTTTCAATAAATTTAAAATCATCTTTTTTGCATTTTCTAATTCGCAGATCTTCAGTTGGTATTCATTTAGTAATTTGGAATAATTTAGTATCCTTCTTAATGTGACAGTTATTACTTTGCAAAGAAATATCAAAGATGAGATAAGCAATGGAGAAAAAACTAATATCAATATAACCACAGACTTTATCCAGAATTCGATGGATAATATCGTTGGGAACAGAAAAAGAATAATGGCGATCAAAGTACCTATAGCAGTTAGCCACCATCCTGAATTTAATTTCTTCCAATGAGGCCAAGGGTATTTAAAAAAAGAATTGCTTTCAATCATGGATGATCTTTAATATTTCCCAAATATCTTAATCATATGCAGTTTCTAATGTGTAGCAATATACAGAATTTCTTTAAAAAATCAATATCGAATGAATATTGAGAATCCCCGAAAATTTCGCTAAATTGAGAGTTGCTGAAAGCAAACTCTCATCCCGCTTCTTATTTTCAAAGAAGCGGGATCTGGTAAACATTATTAATTCGTCATGCTAAAAACCCTCTACATAAAAAACTACGCACTCATTGAGGAACTCAGTGTCGAGTTCGAGCGGGGATTGAATATCATAACCGGTGAAACTGGAGCCGGCAAGTCAATCATCATCGATGCACTCAGCTTAGTCCTCGGCGAGCGTGCCGATACAGATGCAGTTCGTAAAGGTGCTGAGAAAGCAATCGTGGAAGGATTGTTCGATGTTTCCGGAAATCAAAGATTAAAAACACTTTTAAAACAGAACGGGATTGAATTCTCAGAAGAACTTATCCTTCGGCGTGAGGTTTCCATCAAAGGACAAAGCCGCTCGTTCATAAACGATTCACCTACAACGACTACCTTGTTGAAAGAAGTTGGCGATCTGCTTGTCGATCTACACGGTCAGCATGAGCATCAATCTCTATTGCGGACTGAAACACACATTGACCTGCTGGATGATTACGGACGGTTGGAAGGATTAGTGAATGAATTCGGTCAGGCGTATAACAAGACGCGTCAAACTCTCAACGAACTCAAAGAGCTGAAAGCTAAAGAGCAGCAGTTGATGGAGCGGCGGTCGTTGTATGAATTCCAGATTAAAGAGATAGATGCGGTGAATCCTCTTGTCGGCGAGGAAGACAAACTTGAAAATGAATTAAGGATATTGGAAAATGCTGAGCGGTTATTCAGTGCCACCGAGCGATTGTATCAAATGCTTTACGAAGGTGATAATGCCGTGCACGATCAGATAATCCTTGCACGTAATGAGCTTGAGAATCTCGCCGCTATAGATACGTCGTTCGAAGAACCGAAGAAGGAAGCAAACTCTGCCGCAGCGATTATAGATGAACTGGCAAAGTTCATCCAACAGTATAATTCAAAGATTGAATTCAATCCTGAACGACTTGAACAGATTCGTAATCGCCTTGGCAATATCGCCCTTCTAAAGAAAAAATACGGCGGCTCGCTTGATGCTGTGATACAGCTTCGTGAGAAGATCGGATGCGAATTTGAGCTGGCAAATAATTTCCAAACTGAAATCTCCTCACTACAGAAACGACTCGATGCCGAACGGAAACTTACGTCCGATATCGCTCAACGACTTTCAGTCAAACGGCATGAAGTTGCGAAGAAGGCAAATAGATCAGTCGTTCAAGCATTAATTGAACTTGGAATTCCTAATGCTGTTTTTGAAACAAGTATTACAACATCTCCGGCATCCGACAAAAATAACGCAGTTATTAAATTAGGGAAAGATTTTCTGGAAGCAACCATAAAGGGGATGGATTTTGTTGAGTTCTACATCTCAACAAACATAGGTGAAGATCCAAAACCGCTTGTTAAAGTTGCATCCGGTGGCGAAATATCTCGAATCATGCTCGCTTTGAAAATGATACTTGCTAAATCCGACCGCTTACCGCTTCTCATCTTCGATGAAATAGATGTCGGCGTAAGCGGACGAATTGCACAGGCAGTCGGGCAGAGTTTGAAGAAGCTGTCACAGTTTCATCAAGTCATCGCGATCACTCATCTTCCACAAATTGCCGGATTATCGGATACACACTTTGTTGTTGAGAAGATTGAAGATAAATACCGCGCAGCTACACGCATGAGAAAACTTGATATCGAAGAACGAGTCGAAGAAGTTGCAAAGCTGATGAGCGGCGAGGAAGTAACAAAGAGCGGACTTGAGAGTGCGAGAGAGTTGATGGGGATAGAAAATAATTCTCCGCCAGAGGCGGATGCGCCTTTGGCGCAAAAATTAAAAAATCAAAAGTAAAAAATAAAAAAGGTGTTCACAATGCAAAAACCTCAAAACATAAATTTCAGAATGAACTGTATCTTCACTTTGATAGTTGTTATTGCTATCGGAGGGTATGCTCAGTCGGTTTTACCAATCGCACCAATTCCGAAGATCGTCCCGAAGTACGATACACTTCATGGTGATGTTCGGGTCGATAATTACTATTGGCTGCGAGATGAAAGTCGGACCAATCCTGAAGTGATCGAATATTTAAAAGCGGAAAACGCTTACACTGATGCAATCATGAAACCTGCCGAGGCATTTCAGGAAACACTATACAACGAGATGGTTCGCCGCATTAAAGAGACCGATCAGGACCCGGCATATCCGGACGGGGAATATTTCTATTACACTCGAACCGAGAAAGGTGCGCAATATCCGATTTACTGCCGGAAAAAAGGAAGTACGGATGCACGTGAAGAAATATATTTCGATCAGAACGAAATGTCGAAAGGTTACCGTTATTATCGTACTGCACAAATGGAAGTTAGTCCGGATGGAAATCTTCTTGCGTTCTCAGTCGATACCAACGGTTCGGAAAACTACATCCTCAATGTTAAGAACCTAAAGGACGGAACAATTCTGAGTGATAAGGTTGAAAACACACAGAGTCTCACTTGGGCTATGGATAATAAAACAATTTTCTATACCGTAGAAGATTCTGCGAAAAGACCGTATCGAGTTTATCGTCATTCTCTTGGCACAAAAGCTTCGGATGATCAATTGGTGTATGAAGAAAAAGACGCTCTGTACACAGTAGGAATAGGTCGAACAACGAGCGACAAATATATTTTCATGATTTCATCCGCAAGCAATTCAGATGAATGGCGATACATACCGGCTGATCAGCCAACAGCAGAATTCAAGATAGTTGTTCCACGCCGGCCTGAGCATGAGTATAGTTTGGATCATTGGGGAGATTATTTTTACATCCGCACGAATAAAGAAGCGAAGACATTCCGGCTTGTCAGGGCACCGATCTCTGATCTGGACGAAAAAAGTTGGGAAGAGGTAATCCCTTATCGGAAGGATGTTACTGTGGAAGGGATGGATTTCTTCACGAACTATTCCATTGTCTACGAGCGTGAAAAAGGTTTACAAAAAATGCGGGTGACCGACATGCGTAGCGGTACTATCCATTACATCGAATTTCCTGATCCGGTGTATACCGCCTATGCAAATGTGAATAAAGTTTTTAATACAAAAATCTTCCGATTCAGTTATCAATCTCTTGTCCAGCCTGCATCTATCTTTGATTATGATCTGAACACGAAAGAAAGAAAACTTATCAAGCA
>Ga0315286_10006289_pt1 | contig 11553 bp, 10 predicted proteins | sample YL17G10_0_MG_FD_205038 | JGI IMG/M metagenome (GOLD analysis project Ga0315286, IMG submission 205038) | Sediment microbial communities from Yellowstone Lake, YNP, Wyoming, USA - YL17G10_0 | ecosystem: Environmental > Aquatic > Freshwater > Lake > Sediment | place: USA: Wyoming | collected... | reverse complement strand
TGATTGCGCGGTTGTGAGTGCATTAGAGCATGGTCCATCTACGTTGAAGCGTATCCCGAGTTTCTGAAGTAGTTGGCGCATTCCTGTGGGGGGAAGGCGTTGAGTAGGGCTCCGATACGCTGCCATGTCTTTTCGACGGTTCGCTCGGCAGCTTTTCGGAGCAAGGTTTTGAGCTTTGCAAAAGCCTGTTCGATCGGATTGAGGTCGGGGCTGTAGGGCGGCAGGAAGAAGAGTTTGGCGCCAGCGCCATGGATGGCGCGACGGACGGCCTTTCCCTTGTGGCTGCCGAGGTTGTCCATGATGACGATGTCGCCGGGTTTAAGCGTCGGCACGAGAACCTGCTCGACATAAGCAAGGAAGCTCTGGCCGTTGATCGGCCCGTCGAGAACGAAGGGGGCGTCGATCCGGTCGTGTCGCAACGCTGCGAGGAAGGTCAGCGTTCGCCAGTGCCCATGCGGCACCTTGGCGAGCAGCTTGTGTCCTCGCGGAGCCCAGCCGCGAAGGCGCGTCATGTTGGTCTTGGCCCAGGTCTCGTCGATGAAGACCAGCCGCGCTGGATCAAGCCGGCCCTGATGCATCTTCCAGCGCAGGCGCCTTCGTGCGACGTCGGGGCGATCCTGTTCGGTGGCGAACAGAGTTTTTTTTGAAGCTGACGCCTGCGTCGTGCACGATGCGCCAGACCGAACCGTAGCTCGTCATCACGCCGCGCTCGCACAGCTCCGCCACCAGCCCCCGCAACGTCAGATCCGGAACCGCTTGCAGGCGCGCCAGCAGCCAGTCCCGCTCGGCCGCCAGAGATCGTGGCTGCTGTCGACCTGTCGGTTTTGCCGCAACGCTGCCTGTCGCCCGCAGCCGCTGCGACCACTTCACCACGCTGGCAACGCTGACCCCAAAGGTCGACGCCACCATCCGGCAACTTCGGCCAGCGACAACCGCCGCAACAACACGCTCGCGTAGATCAAGGGAATAGGCTCGGGCCATGGATGCTGGCCTCCTGTCCAGCCAGCATCTTGAATCAGAACCCTACCGATTCGGGAATCCCCAATCGATTCACCCCAGATGAATCACACTCTAGTGGACTGACTCCAACGCCTGCTTCCCGCGTTCGATAGAGGCAAGGACGTGGATGCGTCGGCTTTCCAGACGAAGGGCTTTGGATTCTCGTTGTGCTCTCTCATATCGAGAGCTTGAACCAAACCACCGCATTCGGGAATCCTCCGAATGTGTCACTCCACTAGGGGGATGGCTGCATCTGCCTCAGAGCTTGATCTAAGGGCGCTGCAGAAATGTGCACCTGCCCTGTGAACGGGAAGTCGAGCACCAGGCCTAAGAACAAGGTCAGCGCCACCAGGGCGGCAAGGGCTGCCGTCATGAGGATCTGTGCCGTCAAGCTCGACGTCCCAAAAAAAGAGGGATAGCCGAGCGTAATCAGGCCTCCTGCCAACATCACCAGCCAAAGCACGGCCGGCACCGAGCCGTCGGAGCTGTCTAACCGTTCGTTCCGATTGTCGTTGATCACCGTCAGAAGTCGCAAAGCGTGCTGATAAAGGGCCAGGTCTTGAATCTCTTGGGGACGGTCGTCGAAAAGCGCCCGGGTTAGATGCTCGAGGTGTCTTGCCGCAGCTGGACTGGCCTCGCCATGCGCCATGGCGTGCCACTCGGCGTGGCGAACCTGTTTGGCATAGGCAATCAAATGCCTACGGATCGAGCTGCCGCCCGGATCAGGCAGTGCGGAGGAGACCTGGTGAAGATCGACGATCGCCTTTGCCTCGTTGCGCACGGCCGCCTCGGTGTCGCGGTAGTCCTCCCAGACGACGATCACCACGAAGGCAAGCAGCACCGCATACATGACCCCGACCACGGCAAATTTGAACCCGGCGACCTCGTTGTTGAGGCTCAAGAAGGTTGAGCCCAAACGCCTGCGAGACAGGACCATGAGCCCAATGCTGTAGATTTCGGCCGCGGCAACGATGACGAACGCCACCAGCCAGGGCGACAACTCGTTCAGCAATCGGATCAGGTTCATCATGCGACGCGGACCCGGGGTCGTCTCGCGACGGGCGAAGCCGATCGTGGCGCGAAAGGCTCGCTCGTGGAAGCATCCTTTACCACGCTCAGCTGCTCAAATGAGCAGGCAGCTTAGATGGTGCCGATGAAGTCGCGCTTGCCAAGCCCCACGCCGCAGCTGCGCAAGAGATCGTAGGCGGTGGTGGCGTGGAAGTAGAAATTCGGCAAGGCGAAATGCACGAGGTACGGTTGACCCTTGAAGCGCATGTCCTGTCCACCTACGGAGAGCGTGATGTCGCGATCCTCGGAGCCGTCGATGTCGGCGGGCTTGAAGCCCTGGACGAATGTCACCGTCTTGGCGATGCGTTGCTTGAGCTCAGCGAAGCTCTTCTCCTCGTCGGCGTAGTTTGGGACCTGGGCACCGGCCAGCCTGGCCGTGGTTCCCTTGGCGAAGTCCGCCGCAATCTGAACCTGGCGGATAAGCGCAAACATGTCGGGGGCCAGCCGCCAGTTAAGCAGCACAGCTTCGTCGATCTTGCGCTCAGTGGCGAAGGCCTCGGCCCTTTCGAACATAGCGGTGAGGTTGTTCAACATCTGCAGAAAGGCTGGAACCGAGGCTTGATACATCGAGAGGGACATGGGCGCACCGCTTTCCATAAGTGGCTTCAGGACAGGGGCCTATGTGCAGCTACAAGCGGCCCCCACGCAACCGTGACCGCTTCTCGCCAGGGGGGCCGAGGCGCGATGACAAAAGAACGCCGCCGTCAGCTGGTCGGGAGACGCAGAGACTTCAAAACGCTGCGCTTGAAAAAATCATAAGCCGGCCTGCCCATGAGGGCGACCGCAGCAACCTTGGTCAAAAACGGGGTTGCTCCCAACAGTGCCGTGATCGCCGACTTAGCCCCGGGATCGAGATCGGTGGCGACAGCCACTGGAATGAGCGACCATGCGGCGTATCCGCCAACGATGAGCACCACCCCGACGGCAAAACGCCAGCCAAGCCGGGCGGTAGGATTTTCCTCCGCGACCACGTCCAATTGGTCCCCCTTGCTCATAGGCCCTTGTGATGCAAAAATGAGACCACAAAGTGGTACGTTTATGACCCTAACCATGGCCTGCACCCTTTACTCCCCAGGCGCAGCCCTCACCCAGCGGTCAGGTTAACGCGTCGTTCCCTACTCGGCGGTAAAGAAGCTGTTTGCACCCCGTTGATAAGATCGGCGCTGGGCACAAGGCGGACGCATTGCCGCCCAACTTTTTGTTAACACCCTAGGGGCTCTCTACGCCCAGTAACGGCCTAGCGATGCGACGGGCCAAGTGGAGGATGTGATGCGATTTTCGTTGCTCTTCGCCTTTGTAGCGTTGGTTTGGTGCGGACAGGTGGAAGCCCGCACGAATTGGATTCAATCCCAGGGGCTCCCTTGCGAGACGGTCTGCCGGAATCCGGTCACCGTCGGTGGACGTCCGGACGCCTATGTCTGCGCGGGCCACGTCCAGGGCGCCCCCCCTACCGAAATCAGAAGCGGCATGATTGCCGCTGGCGGGCGGAATTGCTACGTGCCCGGCGAGGTCGGCAGGGCGCACAGCGACGGTCCCTTCGTTTGCCTCTGCTCACCTCGATAAGGGCTGAACCCACAGCGGGCAAAGCGGCGGGTGCGCAGTAATGCGGACTCGCCTTCGAGCGTCCGAAGCGCTATAGTAGTGTTAATAATCGGCACAAAGACGTGACGGGGCACAGTGCGGATTTGCCCACTCCTGATAGGGAGGAAGAGTCATGCGACTTGACGAACTTCCGAAAATTTATGGGCCCGAGACGCTTTCGCTGATGGACACCGCCTTGGAACAGGCGTGGCGAGAGCTCAAAAGCCGCGGCAATATCACCGATGCAACGTCTGCACGAAGCCGGCTCACGAGGACGATCGTCGCCCTTGCGTCGGTCGGCGAAACCGATTCGGCCAAGCTGAAAAGGTTCGCGCTGGCATCGACAGGGCTTTCCAGGGCTTAGGTGACCCGCTTGCGGTCAGTTGCTGCCTAGGACGCATCTGACCTTCGAACGCGCCGGTCGGCGGCACGCGCCGCTGAAACTTACCGCGAGGGTGGCTGCGCTCCGACGCGGCGGCTCGACGGACGCTGCGGCGGGATTTCAGCTTCGATCAGGTCGCACGGCCACGATCCTCGCCGATCAATCGACCGAACAGCCACAAGAGACCGATCCAGGCCGCGACGAGAGAAAGAAGCCCCGCAAACTTTAGCCGGCCGCCCATGACAAGCAGGACCCCGTCACTATATTGGACTGACGCGTGCTGGCGATTGGGCCGGAAAGGGCTTCCGCAATACAAGTTTTGCGTTCTAGCGGTCAACTTTGCCCCAGCGCCAAGCTTCAGCGGTGGACGCGCTCAAAATCTCACCGATCGTAGCGTAACAGCCGATAGCCGCAAGATGTCCTAGAAATCCTATCCTCTGGGCTATCAACCACCCGTCCGCGTTGGGCGCAGCCCCCTTGATCTCGGTTTTCCGGGGATTTAGAGGGGCCCAACGTATGTTTCGCCGCGGGCTGGTTTGTTGACTAGTATGCGGCGTCCCGGTGCGCAATACGGGACAGGCGAACCGTCCATCGGCCCCGAGGGTGCGAGCCATGACGAGACCTAGAGAATTCGCGGACTCCGCCACCGCCGCTCTCTTGAGGATTCTGGCTCTCGCACCCACCGAGACCAATACGAAAGCCGTGGCGGACGTCATCGAGCAGACGCTCAACGATGCCGCGCGTGAGCAAGAGAAGCGAGAGCTTCAGCGCGTTGCGGACGTGCAAGCTTCAGCGCATGCCCACCTGTCGCGGCTGCTCAATGCCTCGCCGGCAGTGATTTACTGCCGATTGGTTGCCGGCAACTTCCCACCCACCTTCGTAAGCGAGAGCATCACCAGACTGTTCGGCTATACCCCAAAGGAGTATCTCGACAATGCCGACCTTTGGCGGGAGCGGGTTCATCCCGACGACATCCCTCGCATCGAGACCTGGGTCGAGCAGATTTTTCAGTTCGACATCCGCTCGCTTGAATATCGCTACCGCCGGAAGGATGGCTCCTTCTGCTGGGTGAATGACGAGCAGCACATCGTCCGCGATGCGAACGGGGATCCCTTCGAGATCGTTGGGTCGTGGAGCGACATCACGGCACGCAAGCAGGCCGAGGATGCCCAGGCAAGCGCAAGCGCGCGTCTGTCGGCGCTGCTCGGCGCCGCGCCCGCAGTGATCTACAGTTTCGTCGCCAGCGGCGATTTCGCGCCCACCTTTGTCAGCGACAACCTCCAGGGCATGCTTGGATACCGCCCCGAAGAGTACCTCAGGGACGCCAATTTCTGGCGCATGCACGTCCATCCCGAGGACCTTGCTGGCATCGAGGTTGAGCAGGTGCAGCTCTTCGAGAAAGGCCAGCACTTGACCGAATACCGGTTCCGCAAGAAGGACGGGTGTTATTGCTGGGTCAGCGACGAGCAGCATCTCATTCGGGACAGAAGCGGGGAGCCCCTCGAAGTGGTCGGCTCGTGGAGCAATATCGACGCCCGCAAGGAAGCGGAGCAGGCGCTGCTCGCGGCGCAAACGGAGCTCGAGAAGGCCACCCAGGCGGCGCTGGAAGCCAACGAAGCCAAGAGCGCGTTTCTCGCCAATATGAGCCACGAGATCCGGACGCCGATGAACGCGATCATCGGCCTCTCCCACCTCGTGCTAAAGACCGAATTGATGCCGCGCCAGCGGGACTATCTGGTCAAGATCCGACATTCCGGCCAGCACCTTCTTGGCATCATCAATGACATTCTCGATTTCTCGAAGATCGAGGCCGGCAAGCTGTTGGTCGAAAACATCGACTTCGACCTCGACAAGGTGCTGGAGAACGTCAGCAACCTGATTTCCGAAAAGGCGTCCGCCAAGGGGCTGGAACTCATTTTCGACATCGAGCAATCGGTCTCTCCCTTTTTCAAGGGCGATCCACTCCGGCTCGGGCAGATCTTGATCAACTTCTGCAACAACGCCGTCAAATTCACGGAAGAAGGCGAGGTCGTCGTCAAGGCACAAGTCCTGGAGAACTCGCCGGACAGTCAGCTCATTCTCTTCTCGGTCAGCGACACCGGCATCGGGCTGACCGAGGAGCAAATCGGACGCTTGTTCCAGGCGTTCCAACAGGCGGACGTGTCCACCACCCGCAAATATGGAGGTACCGGGCTTGGGCTTGCCATCTCCAAGCGGCTGGCGGAGCTGATGGGCGGCACCATCGAGGTCACGAGCGAGCCCGGCAAGGGAAGCACGTTCAGGTTCAGCACCCGGCTTGGCAAGGCCGCCATGGCGCCCCGCCGGCGCCTGCTTCAGTCGGACCTGCGCGGCCGGCGCATCCTGATCATCGACGACAATTCACAAGCAAGGACCGTTCTGTCGAGCATGCTCCGAAACTTGGCCTTCGTCGTGGATGAGGCGGGGTCCGGTCAGGAAGGCGTCGAAATGGTGCGTCAGGCCGCCCAACGTGGCGAGCCTTACGAGATCGCCTTCGTCGACTGGCAGATGCCTGAGCTCGACGGCGTCGAGACGGGCAAGCGCATTCTTGCGCTGTCCGATCTCGATGTTCCCCCCCACCTGGTGATGGTTACCGCCTATGGTCGCGAAGAGGTCATGAAGCTGGCCGAGGAGAGCGGTTTCGAAAACGTCCTGATCAAGCCCGTGACGTCGTCCATATTGTTCGACACCGCCGTTGCCGCCCTCGGTGCCGACCTTGAGGTGACCGAAATCGTGTCGGCCGGCCCCTCCTTCGACATTGAGCGGATGCGCGGCGCACGCGTGTTGTTGGTGGAGGACAATGAGATCAACCAGGAAGTCGCCATGGGGCAACTTGAGGACGCCGAGCTCTTCGTCGACCTGGCGGAGAACGGCGCGGTTGCCGTCCGGATGGTGCACCAGAACGATTACGACATCGTGCTGATGGATATGCAGATGCCGGTGATGGATGGCATCGAGGCAACGCGCGCGATCCGGTCCGACCCCAACTTCCAGGCCTTGCCGATCATCGCCATGACCGCCAACGCGCTCGTCTCCGATCGCGAGGTATGCCTGCAAGCGGGTATGAACGATCACATCGCCAAGCCCATCGATCCCGACCAATTGTTCGGCGCTCTACTGCGCTGGATCAAACGTCCCGACGGCCGTGGGTCAGCGTTGGCAAATCGGGCCGCGGCCAAGGCCTCGGCTGCGCCTGCCGCTGACGCGCCACTCGACATTGCCGGGATCGACGCCATTTCCGCCTTGAAGCGGACGGGCGGGAACCGCAGTCGCTACGAGACCTTGCTGCGCAGATTCGCGCAACAGCAGGCCGCTACGGTCGATGGAATTCGCAAGTCACTTTCAGTTGGCGATGCGGCGACAGCGGAACGAGCGGCCCACTCCTTGAAGGGCGCCGCAGGAACTCTCGGCGCCGCGGCACTTGCAGAGGCGGCGGCTAAAGCTGAGACGGTGATCAAGACCGGTCAGGGCGTCGACCCGGCTCTCTCGTCGCTATCACTCGTCCTTCGCGCCGCGGTGGAGGCCATTCGGACCGCGCTTCCCGAAGCGGGCCCGACCAACGGTGGCGGCCTAGCCTCCGCCAATCCCGCCACGGTGATCGAACCGTTGGCCCGGCTGAAACGGCTGCTCGAAAGTGACGACGGCGAGGCCGCCGATTTCATCGTCGACGCCAAGCCCATTTTGTCGGGGGTCCTCACCGGGGCGGAAATCGAAACGCTCAGCGAGTTCGTCGGCGATTTCAATTTTGATGGCGCGCTCAAATGCCTTTCGGGCATTGCCGATCGCTTGTCTCTGCATCTCGGCACCAAATGATGCCGAATTCGGCCAACAAGCTCGTCTTGATCGTCGATGATACCCCGACCAACATTGGGGTCATTTCGGGGGTGTTGAAAGACCTTTACCGGACGAAAGTCGCAACCAATGGCGAGAAGGCGCTGGTGCTTGCCACAGCCGCAGAAAGGCCGGACCTCATCCTGCTCGACGTGATGATGCCTGGCATGGACGGATACGAGGTTTGCCGCCGCCTCAAGGCCAATCCAGCGACCCGCGACATCCCGGTGATCTTCCTCACCGCGAAGACCGATGCCGTCGACGAGGAGAATGGATTCGAAGTCGGGGCGGTCGACTACATCCACAAACCGTTCTCCGGACCGCTGGTGCTTGCCCGGGTCAAGACCCAACTCGCTCTGCGAGCCGCGTTGGCGCAAGCGCGCGAGGCCCAGAATCAGGCTGACCAGCTGCTGCACGCCTTGCTGCCGAAAAAGGCGGCCGACGAGATACGCAGCATCGGCACCGTGATCCCACGACGATACGAAAACGTTGCCGTGCTGTTCTGCGACGTCATCAACTTCACCGCCTATTGCGACAAGCATGAGCCGGAGGACGTGGTTTCGCGGCTTGATGCCCTGTTCGTCATTTTCGAGCGCGTGACGGCAAAACACGGCCTCGAAAAGATCAAGACCATCGGCGACGGCTTCATGGCGGCCGGGGGGCTTCTCCAAGAAATCAAAGATCCGATCGGATCGGCCGTTCGCTGCGGCCTCGAAATGGCTTCGACATCGATCGATGCCGATCTCGGGTGGGAAGTCCGGGTCGGCGTTCATGCCGGACCGGTGGTCGCTGGTGTCGTTGGCCAGGAGCGCTACCAGTTCGACCTCTGGGGAGACACCGTCAATGTCGCCGCGCGCATGTCGGACAAGTCGACGCCGGGCCGCGTCGCGGTGACAAAGGACGTCTGGGAGCAGGTCTCATCCCATTTCGAGGCCGACGCCCTCGGGGAGCTCGACGTCAAAGGCAAAGGCACGATCTCCGTCTTCGGGATTTATCCACGGAAGACGTAACGCAGAACTGGTGCCGTGGGCCGTCGACGGGAGCCTCCGGCGCGGGAGTTGCCGCGATGGCCTCCGTCACGACCTATGGCGGCTCGGCGGTCGTGGCTTCCTCGCTCCACCCAGGAGCGCAGGCGAATATCGCCAGCGGCAGAGCGAGAATGACGCTGGCGGCCAAGCTAATTGCGAAGGACTGCATCGGAAATCCTTTTTTGACTCCCCAACTACCGCAACCCGGCGCTAGGCTCGGTGGGCATCGATCGGATACGACAACCTCCGCACTGAGCCGAGTTCGCTTTCGATTGACAATCCCGCCGAGTCCGCGTGGGATGTCACAGATAGTGCGCTGCCAAGATCGAGAAAATGGCTGAGAAGCGACACGAAGGCGGGGTTTCCTATCACATCCCCGGCAAGGACTATTTCGATGATCGCGAGCTCAGGCGCCACGCTGGCGTTTTCTCGCTGTGGGCGCTCGGCGTCGCGGCGGTCATCTCGGGAGATTTCTCGGGGTGGAACCTCGGCTTCGCTGTGGGCGGCTGGGGCGGCATGTTCGTCGGCACCATCATCATCACGATCATGTATCTCGGCCTCACCTATTCCATCGCCGAGATGAGCCCCGCGCTGCCGCATACCGGCGGCGCCTATTCCTTCGCGCGCACCGCCTTCGGACCGTGGGGCGGCTTCATCACCGGCGTCGCCGAGAACATCGAATATGTGCTCACCCCGGCGGTGATCGTCTATTTTATCGGGACCTATCTCACCGCGATCTTCGAATCGCCTGCCGCGTTCCAGCCCGCCTGGTGGGTTCTCGGCTACGCCATTTTTGTCGGGCTCAATATCCGCGGGGTCGAGCTGTCCTTCATGGTCACCATCATGATGACGCTCTTGGCCATCGGCATTCTCGTGTTCTTCTTCCTGTGCGCCATTCCCTTCTTCGACTTCGGCACATATGCGATGAATATCGGCGCCGACCCGGCGACCGGCGCGGCGGTGGAGCTGCCGGGAGGCCATGGGCCCTTCTTGCCTTTCGGACTGCACGGCATCCTCGCCGCGTTGCCCTTTGCGGTCTGGCTGTTCCTCGCCATCGAGCAGCTGCCGCTTGCGGCGGAAGAATCGGCCGACCCGAAGCGCGACATGCCGAAGGGCATCATGCTCAGCATGTTCACATTGGTCGCGCTCGGCTTCCTGGTGCTCCTCTTCAACCCGGCGATACCGATTACCCGCGAAGTGGCCGACGCCGCCGGCCTGACCACGATTGTTCACGGCGCCTTCGCGCTCGGCACGTCGGGCGAGCCGATCCTCGACGGCTTCCGCGCGATTTTTGGCACGGAAGCGGCGAAGCCGTTGGCAATAGCCGCCGTCACCGGGTTAGTAGCGAGCTTCCACGCGATCATCTTCGGCTATGGCCGGCAGATCTACTCGCTGTCGCGAGCGGGCTATTTTCCGCATTTCCTGTCGGTGACGCACGGGACGCACAAGACCCCGAACGTCGCGCTGGTTGCCGGCGGGTTGGTCGGGCTCGCCGTGATGCTGATCGTGTGGTTCGCCATGGGTGGCGATAAAGCGGGATCATTCATCGGCGGCGTGCTGCTCAACATGGCCGTTTTCGGAGCGATGTTCTCCTATTTGCTGCAGGGGCTCACCTTCATCCACCTCCGGCGCCGCTTCCCCAACATCGAGCGGCCTTATCGCAGTCCGCTCGGCGTGGTCGGCGCTAGCCTGACCGTTATCATTGCGCTGGTGACCATCGGCTTCCAGCTTGCCGACCCGGTGTATCGCACCGGCATTGTCGGGGTCGCGCTCTGGTATGCGCTGGCACTGCTCTACTTCGCGGCCTATGGTCGGAAGACGCTCGTCTTCTCGCCCGAGGAGGAGTTTGCCGTGAAGCACCGCGAAGGTGCCGTCCAGGTCTAGCGGCGCGCCGACCAAAACCTCGTCAAAGCCGGCCCGACGGGGCGGCATTCCTTTCACAGCAGACCCGGTTTGACCTCGCCGCGGCAGTTTGGAATGAATGGTGCCGCAAGAGGGATTCGAACCCCCGACCCCATCATTACGAATGATGTGCTCTACCGACTGAGCTATTGCGGCACGAGCCCCGAAAAAATGGCGGCTCGGATAAACGGAGCTTGCGCCCCCGTGCTTAATGCCAATGCCCCGGCGTTGCAAGTTCGGGGGGCAGCCCGTTTGCCATAGCGGGCCAAGGCCCGCTGATCGCGGCGCTCGCTCACTCGCACGCAATCGCCACCCACATTCTGGCCGCTCGCCGGTCATTTGTACGGTAAAGTGCGAGCCGTTGAAGGGCGATCCGCCCGGTTGGGCCTGACTGGGCAAAGAGGCGCGAGCGACCGTCGAAGCCATGGCGACAGATCGTCCAACCCAAATCATGCTCGCCCTCTGCACCGCGATCCTGGTCGCGACGGCCCTTTACTTTGCAAGATCCATCTTTGCGCCATTTGCCTTCGCGCTGTTCATGATGGCGATCGTCTGGCCCTTGCAAAACGCCCTTCAGCGAAGGCTGCCAGAGTTTGTTGCGCTGCTACTCACCCTGATTGCCACCGTCGTCGTGATTATCGGTTTTGCTTCGATAGTGGTCTGGGCGTTCAGCGTGGTTGGCCAGTGGATGATCAGTCACGCGCCCCGGTTCCAAGAGCTCTTTGTTGAGTGGACGCAATGGCT
>Ga0315286_10006287_pt1 | contig 11554 bp, 7 predicted proteins | sample YL17G10_0_MG_FD_205038 | JGI IMG/M metagenome (GOLD analysis project Ga0315286, IMG submission 205038) | Sediment microbial communities from Yellowstone Lake, YNP, Wyoming, USA - YL17G10_0 | ecosystem: Environmental > Aquatic > Freshwater > Lake > Sediment | place: USA: Wyoming | collected... | reverse complement strand
TTGCCGTAAACGCTGTCCGCTTTTGCCGGTAGCCCCTTCAGTGTGTACAACTCTGCCAGATCCTTGACATTCGATGGGTCGAGATTGTACCCTGCCAGATCGATGATATGTTCCGAGAGTTCGATGCCCTTGTCCACATTTTCCTTCGTGCTGATGATCTTTCGCACATACGCACTGTTGATAGAAGGATCATTGGGGTATTTGGCGACGGCCTCATCAAGGAATTTCGTCGCTTCCTCTTTCGTTCCGGCCCGCGAATAGTACGACGTCAGCCGCTGGTATCCGGCTTTGACAAGCTCTCCTTCGCGGTACTTTGCCAGGAAGGATTTCATCGGTGCGACATCTACCTTCATACCAAACAGTGACATCGATCCGATTTGAAACTCGGCATACTGGGTGTTCGGGACTTTCGATTTGCCATAGTCCGTCGTCCCCAACCTTCCGTCGGGATCAAGGGCAATCGCTTCTTTGTACAGCGAAATGGCCTTTTCCTGATTATAGCGCCTGTCGTATTTCTTCGCCAGGTTGAAGACCGTTTTGACATCCTTGGGATTTTTCGTGTACAGATCGGCGTAATACTTGTACGTATCGATCCCACGGAACGACTTGTCGATTTGGTCATGGAATTTCTCTGCGGGAGGACCGTAGCCAACATGCCAGTCAACCTCAGATCCATCCGGATCCAGAATCATCACAGTTGGTGTCGCCCTGATGTTGAACTTGTTGAATATTTCCCCACCGAGCTTTTGCGTATTATCGGCCCGGAACATGACGAAGTGGGAGGCGAAGTAGTCTTGGTAGGTTTTGTTCTCGAAATATTGCTGACCCAGCAATATGCAGCCACCTCAAGTAGGCGAGAAGAAGTCAACAAGGACCTTTTTGTTTTCAGATTTTGCTTTCGCGAGGGCCTCGTCGAGACTTCCTTTGAACCAGTTCTGCGCCGATGCTGTTGAGACAACAGCCATCAGAACTGCGATGCCAAAGAGTCGTCTCTTCATGGAATTGTTCCTTTGGATTAAGTGTTCGTTGTGCTTGATTTGAGCTTCGCCATAAATCAATCTACAATTCTTTGGATCACATGTCAACGGATTGCAGGCGACAATTCACCTCCTCCGGTGATCTATCCTCAGGAGTTTGTTCCTCTTTTTGAGAAACCGAAGCTCCTCCACTACGCATAGAACCCAAACTCATATGCGGCGTCCAGCAACGCGACGATGTTTTCCGCAGGAACACCCGGCTGGATGTTGTGCACATTATTGAAAACATAACCTCCGCCGGGTTTGAATATTCCAATGTTCTTTTTTACCTCGTCACGGATCCTTTGCGGCGATTCAAACGGCAGAATTCTCTGAGAGTCAATGCCGCCCCCCCAGAAAACCAAATCCTTCCCGTATTCAGCTTTCAGCTGCATCGGATTCATACCGGCCGTGTTGATTTGCACAGGATTGAGGATGTCAATACCCATGTCGATGAAATCCGGGATGAAAGCCGAGCAATCTCCACATGTGTGGTACCAAATTTTGCACTGTGATTTGTTCTTGATCACATCGATGATTTTTTGCTGCCTTGGCCGCACAATGTCACGGTAGAATTGTGGAGAGAAGAGCGGCCCATCCTGACCTGTGAGGTCATCACCAATCATCACGACGTCCAGAATATCACCCACTTCCCCCAGAAACGCGGTCATCCAATCGACCCAGTACTGAGAAGTGCGATCAATGAGGGCTTCGCAAAACGGCTGATTCTCCTTCATGTCCATGAACCACTGTTCCATGCCGCGCATGTACCAGCAGATCTCGTATGACACACCGCAGATTCCGCTGGACAATGCGTACGGCGTTTCCCGGCGCAGCGCCAGCGCTTTTTCGCGCACTCCAGTGAATCGGCTTGGATCTGCACCCTGGGGAAAAGGATAGGATTCAATGTCCGAGAGATCTGCATTCGCCAGCGGATGATGTGTAATATCCATATACAGCATTTGGTCGCCGGGCATTGACCAGACGACTCCAAACTCATCCCGCAGATCGTGCCACGGTTTCCCCCCTCGCTCGTTGATTTCAATGCTCGATTGGAAATCATGCGGACCGTGCGCTGTCACGTAGCGAATATCGGCGTGGAATCGTTGAAGAATGGCTTCGGAAGGGACGACAATCTGTTGAACGGGGTCGAGGATTTTGACGATCTCCTCCATTCCGAGGTGGCGCAGCAATGATTCATACGCCTTTCGATGAATCCCGGTTTGGAAGCCGCCAAGATCAATCGGAATGCGATCGGGTTCCTGGTGATTCAACGCTTTGTTCACCCGCTCACGCGGTGTCATCGTCTCGGTGTGCGACATCAGCGTCCTCGACCATTCAATCGACTATCATGATTTGTCCCACAACCTCTTCGCGCCCCTTTGCGGTCTTTGCGGTTTGAATATTACCGCAGAGGGCGCAAAGGAACGCCAAGAAAGACTTCCCCTGGATACCGCTATGTGTTTTTTACGTGGCTTCTACTGCAGAACGTTTTTTAGAGCATTCCTTTTTGCCCACGCGGGGTACTCATGTTCCAACAACCGCTGGGGCCAATATCCTAACCAACTATAATGATTTCTTCGTTCATATGAAATCTGCGAGAGGCTGTCGCGCTTGATCCCGTCTCGGCTGCTGAAGAATGGTCTGTTCGTTCCAATCTCATAGAAGCGGGCCCACGCCGATGGAGCGGCCGAATCACGCACGTGGATCCTGTTCTTCCCACCCGGCCCGAGGTTGTCATTGACCTCGATCTCGCGAACTCCATTGATGCGAACCTTGTCGAACCAGCCCACCGCCGACTGTATTGCGTTCTTAACTTCATCCGAAGGATTTTCTCTCGTCATGAGGAATTCCACGATGCCAACGCTCTCCTCACCGCTCAGAGAGGGTAGTTCGTACGAGCGCGCTTGCGCAGGGGTGTAGTCGTGTTCATCGTGCTGCGCGCACCAGGCAGTGAGCTTTCCGTCGATACGGATTTGACATTTCAGGATGCATTTGACTCCCCTTTCAACGGCTCGCCGCGCCTGCTCCCGTCGATGCTCATCAACGAAGGCGAAATCCGCGCGTTTCTGAGTGACATCGTCAAGAAGCCTCATGACACCAATCATCGCATCATCATTGAACGTTATGTGCGAGTAATAGCCTTTCCGCAGTGGGTAGAACTGAGGCCATCCGCCATTGGGATATTGGGATTTCAGGAGATAGTCAAACCCTCTGAAAAACGAATCAGCATACCGCTTCTCACCCGTTGCCTGAAAAACCTTAGTCAAGAATCGGAGTTGGGTGTATGTTGCGCTATTATCGATGGTCGAGCTGTCGAGGTGATTTTCGGCTTTGAGTCGTGCTTTTTGATCGGTGCTCAACACCGTCGCCATGTCGATATTTTTCGGCCAACCGCCGGAGGGATACTGATACAGAAGCACATTCTCTGCAATCCTCTCCGCCTCACTGCTTGAATACCATTTCTTCGGCTGTCTCAGACAGTTGTCCCAGTGAATGACTGATGATGCCTGTCCCAGGAGCGGATACAGTTGCCAGCAGAAATAGATCATCGACAGAAGGAAACACTTCAAGACGGAATTGCCAGAACGGACTGTCGCGCTTTCTGTGTTCATACCGTGAGCCTTCGTAATGAGTTCATTTTCACTCCGTCAGCGATCTGGGAAATTTGTAAATCGATAGACTCCGCCGGGGACAGTCTGAATGTCGTAGGTATACGCTTGTATGACAGGAGTCACTGTTGCAGTCGTGTGCGTTGCTCCAAGCGGAGGTCTTAATTCTGGCAGAATGTAGAATACGTTGGGATTGACGCCGTTCGCTTTGTCCGGGATTCTCCCTTTGTCAGACATCATTGGTTCAGGCACGCGTAGCCGGCAGTTCCCTCCCAGCTTCGAACGGATTTTCAAAGTCCGGATTGTGCCCTCCCTCCAGGTCACATCCACTTCGAAACCTCCCCGTGCTACAAGTCCTTTGAATGATCCTTCAGGCCAGGCATCAGGAAGCGCAGGAAGAATATGCACAGCTCCGTCGTGACTCTGCAACAACATCTCTGCAATACCGGCAGTGCAGCCGAAGTTACCGTCGATTTGAAACGGCGGATGGGCGTCAAACAGATTTGCATAGGTCCCGCCGCGCCCTGCTGTGCTGTCGGCGCTGACAAGGGACAACTGATCGGTAATCAGCTTGTAAGCGTGATTTCCATCAAGAAGTCTTGCCCACAGATTGACTTTCCACCCCATCGACCATCCGGTCGAAACATCACCACGCTGTATGAGGGATGTTTTTGCCGCGTTCATCAGTTCCGGTGTTCGCCACACCGAAATCTGAGAGGCTGGATAAAGTCCAAAGAGGTGGGACACGTGACGATGACGGTCGTTGGGATCATCCCAATCAGACAACCACTCCTGAAGTTGACCAAACTGGCCAATCTGCATGGGCGGAAGCCGGTCACGCATGGCACGAAGCGTATCGGCAAAACGATTGTCCACTTTCAGCAACTCAGAGGCCCGAATGGTGTTCGAAAACAATTCGAAGACAATCTGATTGTCCATCGTTGCACCGGCAGTGATCGATACCCGATCCTTCTTCAGGAAACCATTCTCCGGAGACATCGACGGCGATACGACAAGCCAGCGGCGTTCCGGCTCCTCCTGCAGGACGTCCACAAAGAAGAGCGCGGCATCCCTTAGCACAGGATAAGCTTGTCTGAGAAAGGAAGTGTCCCCCGTAAACAAATAGTGCTCCCAGAGATGCCGGCAGAGCCATGCACCTCCGGTTGGCCACAGGCCGTGAAACGCGCGGTCCACCAACCCTGTGATCCGCCACAGGTCGGTGTTGTGATGTGCCACCCAGCCTCGCGCGCGATAGGTCAGCTCCGCGCTTTGCCTGCCCGTCTCAGACAGTTCCTGAATCAGCGTCAAAAGAGGTTCATGGAATTCGGACAAGTTCGTTACCTCGGCCGGCCAATAGTTCATCTCGGTATTGATATTGATGGTATACTTGCTGTCCCAGGCGGGCATCATCAAGGGATTCCATTTTCCTTGCAGATTCGCGGGCTGAGATCCAGGAAAGGAGCTGCTGATGAGCAGGTAGCGCCCAAATTGAAAATACAGGGTGGTCAATTGAGGATCCTTCCCGCGACCGAAATCAAGAATTCTCTGGTCGGTGGTGTTTCTGACAGAGTCGGTTTGACCGAGGAAGAGCTTAACGCGGGCGAAATACTTCCTGTAGAGCGCGACATGATCCTGCAACATCTTGTTATAGCTCAGGTGCTGTACGCCTTGGAGGAATTGAGATGCGCGCTCACCCGCGTCACCGGAAATGTCGTTGTACCATTTGAAATTCGTTCCAATGGAAACATAAATAGTCGCGGCGTCAGCTCCGGTAACAAAGAGCGAATCGCCGGCGAGCTTCACTCCTCCACCTTCGGTCGTAACTGCAATTTGCGCCTCAAACCGGACTTTCCCGACTTGTCCTTCGTGATCTCCAGACACGCCTGAGAGCACTAATTTCCCGTTTGCAGTCCTGACTTCAGACGAGTGCGGGCTCTTGATCGAAAGAGAGCATGAGATCTTTCCCGGTTTGTTCGCCGTGAGTCGCAGGACAATGACGCCGCGCGGGAATGATGCAAACGACTCACGCTGGTAGCGGATTCCGTCGACGTGATAGTTGACTGTTGTGGTTGCCCGCTCAAGATCAAGCTCCCGGTGGTACTGTGTGTACCGACCATGTCCCGGGAAGCGGACAAGCAGAGTCCCGACCGGCTGATACGGCATTCCGCTGTTTCCGTACGGCTTGAGAAGACTGTCGGCCAGCCGTTGCGCCTCGATGTACTTCTTCTCGAAGATCAACGTGCGCGCCTGTTGGAGAATTGGAAATGCGTCAGGCTTCACGTTGTTGTTGGGACCCCCCGCCCAAACGGTCTCTTCATTCAACTCAAGCACTTCTGTTGATGGATTACCAAAAACCATCGCTGCCATCCGGCCATTGCCGATCGGAAGAGCTTCATTCCAATCCTGCGCCGGCCGATCGTACCAAAGCTTCAACGGTGCCTGGTTCTGCGGATAGAGTGCGGCAGTAAGAGCGCAAATCAGCAACGTCAATTTCACGAGTCGTGGCATCCCACTTCCTTTCTGTGGCAGTGTGACCTGTGGTGCTACCTGCTAAAAAGCCGTGCCCGCCATTGTCTTCCCGGTATGCCGGGAATTGCGAGGCGGGCACAAGCAATACCGTACTTCGAAATCCGGCTTCACCGACTCTCTCTAGATTTCAAGAACGCAAGTTCGTAGGTGAACGACGCCACAATGCTGTTGGTGAATTGCCGGTTAATGCTCACGGCATTAGACCACGTATCGACATATTTCATGTCTGAATACTCGTACGCGATCGCAAGCACTCCGTTTGCGAAGCCGATGCCGGCACCAATTGAATAGACAGGATAATTGACCGGCTCACCACGGATGCCGGCTGTCAACGGCTGATACACTTCCTGATAGTACGTCACTCCTCCCCTCAGGACCAGCCATGAACTCACGAGGTACTCACCGCCGAAGTGCAGCACAGAGCTGGAAAGCCAAGGATTCGTTGTCGAACCATCCGTGGCAGTATACTGCGCTGATGCATACGAGCGGATTTCATACGTGATGCCAAAGGTCAGATTCTCCTTGAGCTTGAGTCCAAATCCTACAGAGCCGCGCAGGGGAAGCTCAATCTTGTCTTCACCGCTGAAGGAGCCTGCCGTGGTAACATGAATGGAATCTATCTTCGAGAGAAATCTCTTCGACGCTGCAACGGAATCCTGCGAGAAAGAGGTTGTGAAGCTTCGAGTGATCGTTGACGGAGGCTTTACCGAGAAACCGAAATTGAAGTACCGGCTCGTGTATTGAGCACTCAGGCTGAATTCTGCTCCGCTGTAGTCTGAGGTCCCCGTTTTTGTGAAGCTTGTTGTACCGGGCCGATCAAGGCGCAGCGAACTTGTGAAGAAAAGCATCCTGCCGCGTCCAACGCGGACTTCCATGTCGTCGGTGCTCCCTTTCAGGATCATCGCACTCGCACCGACAGAGAACTTGTCCGAGAGCATGGCAGAGAGCGCACCGCCATAACCATAGATCGAGCCGTCACGTTGCTGATAGTATTGATACCATTGGGCGGCATACGGGTTTTTGTCAAGGCCGGTCGAAGATATGGTTCCGTTCAATACAGAGAGCACGGATGGGTTGAGAACGTTGTTGTTCTGGTAGTACCAATTCAGATTCGCGTATTCAACGTAGCCAAGCCCTCCGACCATCTGTATGTCGCTCAGCGAAAATGGGGCCGCGACCATTACCTGGATCGGCGCGCTTTTGGATTTTGTCTTGTCCCAGTTCGGTCCTATGGAATCAAACGGGCGCTGGACGGAATCCGCCTGCGTCCGGTACTGAACTTTCGTTCCGGCATAGTAGGCGTTCGTATCGGGGTCAGGGATCGATCCTGTTGTTCCCTCCAACAACGGTGCCAAGGCCGACGTGCCTTGGACCCCGGAATAGCGTTGTTCCTGCGTCCGATAGGTTGATTGCTGTACGCCACCCAGCGAAAGCTGCAATCCTCGAATAGAAGTGAGTGCTGCGGGACTGGAAAACATGAGCGATATGTCAGGTCTTATGCCGTAGGTGATTCCACCGGCTCCCCGTGCGGCGGCGGAGTTAAGCGTTGCATGCCCCAATCCCTGAAATGTCAGCGGATCGCCGAATCCCTGCGCGAGCGTCTGTTGTGTGACTGCCGCACAAAGGCATAGCAGCATCACCGAAGCGAGTATGTTGATTGATTGTTTCATTAGAATGCCGCTCCTAAACTTATGCGATGGACATTTCCAAGGTTGTAGTGGAGAGCTCCGAAACTATAGTCGAATGAAAACTTCAGATCAGCGAGGTTCTGTTGAAAGCCGAGACCTGCCGAGAGACCATCGGCATCGTAGTTGAATTTGTATCCGGCACGAAGCGCAACAAAACCTTCGAAGACATACTCAACCCCAACATGCGCTTGCTGCTCGTAGTCATTAGGCTGGAAGAGATCAAACGCAACACCCAGCCTGTTTCCCTCGCTTTGTATCAGAAGGGCGTTGTTGCCGATGACATCCGCAGCAACACCGACGCGGAGCGCCATGGGAACCGGACTATCTTCTGACGCGTACCGGATGTTCGCCCCAAAATTCTGCATCGATGCGCCAAGACGGACGGACCGGAAGCCTGTATTGTAGTTGAGTCCGAAATCAAACAACACTCCGTTGCCCCACGTGTTGACCGTGGATGTATCACCGCTGCTGGAGATGGCGACAACGGCATTTCCATTGTACAGCGATTCACGCGCATACTTCACCGAGATCCCTGTTGAGAACTTGTCAGTGAGTTGGCTCGCGTACGTCAGGCCGACAAGGAATGTGAACGGATGGAATGTGTTGCCGGTGAGCCCCGGGTAGCCAATATCTTCTTTGTACGGTGATCCCCATACAGCTTCCGGAATCTCTCCGAAGTCGACGTATTGCAGCTGAAATCCGACGGCTCCCATGTTTCCCAGTGGGGCTGAAAATGAAAGCGCCCCCTGCTGTGTATCGAATATCCATTTCAAGTACGTCATGGAGAGCTCGCGTTTATCTGACAAGGCGACACCAGCCGGATTCCAGAACACGGCTTCTGCCCCGGAAGCAAGCACGCTGTAGGCATCGCCCATCGCCGTTGCGCGGGCACACGGCATGACTTTGAGAAACTGCATGGAGGTGCTGCCGACTTTTTGCGAAAGCGCACTCGATGAGAACAACAGTATCGCAAAAAACGGCAAGAGAGGGAGAATAATCTTCTTCATTGTTCTCATGTCCTTTAATGAATAATGACGAATTTTCCTGTCGCTCGTGTCCCCTCGTCGAGGTCCTCGACAATATAGAAGTACACGCCTGATGCAATGCGCTGGCTGTTGCGGGAGATCTGGAACCACTCATGAGAGTACGTGTTCGAATTGTGTTCGACCGTCCCGATCAACTGGCCGCTGTAGGAGAATACCCGGATCGTCGATCGTTTCGGAAGCCCGTAGAAACCGATCTTGTCTTTGATGTCTCCCTCTCTCGTCGAGCCGCCGAAACTACTGGAGAGAATCAGCGGATTGGGGGCAACATACAGTTTTCCTCCCAGTTGCGCGACCGCTCCCTTTTGCGTCGGGTGGTACGTAATGTTGGTCATCCCGCTCTTTCCTCCGAGCGAATCAATCGAAATGACGGCGTAGTAGTAGTTTTCACTCAACAGGCTTGCCAGATCGCGATAGACATATTGGTTCGGGTAATCAGCGTCCTTGCCAAAGTAGCGCGGATCGCGGATCGCAACGCTGTCGAGACGAACCCACGGTCCAAGGCCTTCAGGGGATTTGAGGACGATGTAGTGGCTTAGACCCGCTTTGATGCGGCCGGCGGCTTTCGCCGATTGAACATTGGGGTGATTTGTAAACCCTTCGACCTGTGGCCCCCACACCACCCTGTTCTTGACGTCCGCTGCATCGTACACAAAGAGCGACGGCGCGGGAATCGGGATGTACGTTTTCGCCGCATTGTACGCCCCTGTCACCGGCGTGTTCTCGGGCTTGAATTGGATTTTATTGTAGTTGACGAGGTCGTTGCCTGTGTACATCTGTATCGCCCGATCAGCAACATCCCTCATTGAGATGACAGGCGAAGGATCTGCGCTGGAGATCTTTCCCGCAACATACCATGGCAGCTTGTGTGCGTTGTTCTTGAGATAGGCACTCCCCATATAGCTGATACCGGAGATGCCTGACAAACCAGCGTAGGTCACGGAATCGTACCAGCTTGTGACTGGTTCATAATACTGGCGTGCCGAGGCAAACGCACCCCCTGCATCGCGATACACCGTGTCTGCTGCAACTCCTGGCCCATAGCCGACGATCTGTGCAATAGCGAACTTGAGATGCTGGCCTTTGGCAAAGACATAAGGACCAAACGAATTATAGTGTAACGTCGTTTGCGAATAGTTGCCCGAGCTCAACGCTCTGGGTCTGCCACGTCCCTGCCAATAGTCCATCAATGCCTGGTTGGCGACTGGATCCGTCGCTTTCGACGGCGAATAATATGTTGCCCAATATGTAGAGTCTGTTTTCGCCGTTGCCGTTGTCGACTTGAAGTCGAAAGCCGAATATGGACGTGATGAAAGGGTTAGTCCGTACGAAATGGCGCGCGATGCACTAAGATCAACATTTCGGTTCGGGACTTGTTGCGTTGTGTAGGGCTGCAGGAATTTTCCGTTTCCGTCCCACACCCGGGCCGTGTCCGTCAGCGTGTACGAAGTCTGACTTTTCAGCTGCAAATGATCGTAATCATAATGCAGGATCATAACGCCCACCGCCTGCGGGGAGTTCAGTCCTCCGCGATTTCCTTCAGTCGACCATGCATTGAAGTACTGGGGATCCGGGAACCCATCCCTACCGTGTACATAGCTCAGGTACCGCGTAAAATTGTAGCGTCCATACACTTCCCTGGCACGGGTTGTGACGGAAGACTCATTCCATACGCCATACCGCCGCTGTATTCCAAAGGCCGACGGGGCAATGGCGTTCTCGAACATCACCATTCCATCGGTGTAATCGTAGACGGGATCGTTGTTGACGATATCATATTCAATGATGATGAACGCATCGTATCCCGGATAACTCCATGCGCGACTGGTCTGAGTGATGGAAAGATTCATCGGCGCGGTCGTGGTGTACTTTGCTACGATGATCTCTTCCGCTTCATTGGGATTATATGCCGTGTTCAGTGAGCCATCGGCGAGCACCGCATAGTTCTCTGTGCGGGTGATACTTCCGGGAATGACATAGATGCCGGCGATGGTGGTGGCGTTGCCGGAGCCATCGGTAATACCTCCGCATGCTTTTGCCACGTACACACCGTTGATCTTCGCCTGAAAGAGAATTCCTCCACCGAACGAATTCTGGTGCCCCCAATAGATAATTTGGTTCAGCGTCTGCCGTGAGTTGGGGGGCCATTCCATGGAAGAGGTTCCCTCCGGCAATCCGATGGTGGTCGAATTGCTCGCCTCAAGCGCTCTTCCCGTTTCTCCGGTATTGTAGATCGTCTGGCGAAGCATGCTGCGCGTGTGCGTCTTGAAGTCGCGCTGCGCCAAGGCCTCGGACGATAATACTGTCACCGCGAGAAGAAGATAGGATAGGTATTTCATGTCGGATTCCTGCCTCATGGTTGTTTGGTTTATCAAAATTCAATAGAAAGACCGATGTAGAACGACATGGGGGAGTTATCGTACAGAACGAATGAGTGATCTTCGGCGAATGCGCTGCCAAAGTTTTGATCATCCCAATAAAGAACTCCCTGAAGCGGGTCATCGAAGGCATAGTTCGTATAGCGTCTTGTCGCGTCATTCTGGTCAATCTTGTTCGCGGTGCCGAAGAGATAGTTGTAGTTGTAGATCTTGTTGTTGAACAGGTTGAAGGCCTCCACGTAGAGCGTTGCAGGCACACCAAAGAAACTCTTGAAGGTTTTGGAGACT
>Ga0315286_10006285_pt1 | contig 11555 bp, 6 predicted proteins | sample YL17G10_0_MG_FD_205038 | JGI IMG/M metagenome (GOLD analysis project Ga0315286, IMG submission 205038) | Sediment microbial communities from Yellowstone Lake, YNP, Wyoming, USA - YL17G10_0 | ecosystem: Environmental > Aquatic > Freshwater > Lake > Sediment | place: USA: Wyoming | collected... | reverse complement strand
GTTTTCCGCCCGCATCCATCTTCGCGGTTAGATCCACAATCTTCGACTTGGAAATCACGGACTCAGCCGGAACATTTGACCCCCCATCAAGACTTTCGCACGCCCAATCGTAGGACATGCCCTTGCCTGTCAGGTTGGCAATGCGATAGGCAAGATTCGTCGGATCAGCCGGTGTTGGAAACGCCAGCACGGCGATGTCGCGATAGAACCCTGCATTTGCGCGGGGCTTGGGCAATTCACCTTCAAATGTCTTTCCGCCCTGGACCTGCTCTTCGCTGGTAACGATAACCTGCATCGCCTGATCCAGCGGCACCCACGGACCGCCGCTCCCGTTCCAGCCCGCATCGTTGTTCCTGTTGACCTCGATGCCCAGCCTGTGCGCCTCCGCCGTCATGTACTTGAAAAGCTCGCGCCATTTGTCGCTCATGAAAGCCACCGGGCCGACAGGCGTGCCCTGGTCCACTTCCATGATCAACACCCCGCCGATCCCGACCCGCTTCATCGCCTCAAGGTCGGCGGTGATTCCCCCGCGGGTGATGTTGCCATTCAGCCAGAACCAGTAAACCCAGATCCGCGCCGAATCCGGCGGCGTCACAAAGTTCTTCGCCAGCGTGGCTGGATTCGTGTCATTCCAGTTAGACGCCACAACGCCCTGCACCGCTTCCGGCTGATCATCCGCAACAACCCACGGCGTGCCGGCATCAACCACCATCCCGGCGGCGGCGGCTTCCGCCGCACCACAACATGAAACCATCCACATCCCCGGGAGCAACGCCAACAGGCATAACATTGACTTTATCAACATCTTCTTTCTCATTTTAACACTTGAGCCTCTTGCAAAACCTCCCGAAGTGTGGTGGAACCGTCCGCCGTTGATAGCTTCGGAAAGGCTTTTTGAAGTTACTTCCCCCCCCCGCCCAACAATAATTATCAATCATTGTTATCGCAGTGGTTATATTGATGTTTGTGTGGTACAATTCCGTCCTCGGGAGATAAGCACCTGCAACCCAGGAGACCTACGATGAGCGGACTGGCGGAATTGGGCAACCTGTGGCACACCATTCAGGCCTGGCTCTTCCCCGTTCTGGAAGATGAGCTGGGCGAACTCGATGTTCAGCACCGGGAGTTCGTCGCCGTCTGCGAGTTCTGCGCGTCACGCGAGCACATGGCGGCTTACCGGTGGGTCGGCAACGGCTGGATCGCCCAAGGACCGCCTGGCACTGTGCAAGGCATTCATCGCCAAGGCCGTGTGGGACTTCCCCACCACCCGCGACCTCATCGACGCCGTCCGCCACCGCCCCACGTTACGCCGCCTCTGCGGCTGGGAAACGCTCGGTGAGATCCCCGGTGAATCCACCTTCTCGCACGCCTTTGCCGACTTCGCCGAGGATCACTTGCCGCAACGCATTCACGACGCGATGATCAAAGCCCACTACGCCGACAAGATCGCCGGGCACATCAGCCGTGACGCGACTGCCATCCATGCTCGCGAGAAGGCCGCCAAGAAAGAACCCAAGCCCATGGAGGGCCAAGCCCCGGTCTTGCCCGAGCCCACTCGCCTCCAACGCCAGCTTGAACGTACCCAGGACGACAACCTCGCCGACCTGCCCCGGGCCTGCGACTGGGGCACGAAGAAGGACAGCAAGGGCAAGAAGCAGACCTGGCGCGGCTACAAGCTGCACCTGGACACAATCGACGGTGACATCCCGATCAGTTGGCTGGTGACCTCCGCCAGCATGCACGACAGCCAGGCGGCCATCCCCCTGGCCCAGATGAGTGCCGGGCGGGTCACCAGCCTCTACGACCTGGCCGACGCCGCCTACGATGCCAAGGAAATCCGCCAGATGTCCGAACGTCTTGGCCACGTCGCCCTCATCGACCACAATCCCCGCCGAGGAGAAAAACGCGAGTTCGCGCCGGCCGAAGCGATTCGGTATCGCCAGCGCAGCAGCGCCGAGCGTGTCAATTCTCACCTGCACGACAACCACGGTGGGCGTCACGTCCGGGTACGCGGCGCGGTGAAAGTGGCGGCGCACCTGTCCTTCGGGTTGCTGGTCATCGCCGCCGAGCAACTCCTCACGATGCTGTGCTGAGACCCCGCGAGGGCCGGCAATTGACCATCGGAAGCCACCGCCGCAGGGCGGCGACGGACGGGGTATGGCCGGAGGCTGCGTTCGCCGAAGCTCAACGGCCCGCCGAGGCGCGAACAGGCACCTGTGACGCGATCTGGTGGCCTTTCACCGACGCAACACACCACCGGCCCAGGCAACAAGCCGTTATTCTGAGAGGTTTGGCAAGTGCCTCATAAAAGAATCCTGTCTATAGAGGAATGAGGGGATCGGCATCGTGCCGGTCTCCCGCATCCAGTTGCCAGGCACCGGACCCGGCCGCGAAGCGGAGGTCGTTGCGGGCATCGCCTCTCACGGAGAGCGCCGATGGCCATTGCTAACGACCCGACCAATCCCGCCCACATGACCCCCGAAGAGCGCCTCGCCGAGGTGGCCGACATCCTCGCGACGGGCGTCTTGCGTTTACGCAGCAGGTCCGCCCTGGCGGGTCAGGCCACCCCATTTCCGAGGCCTGAAACCTCGGTGGAATCTGAGCAAGCTGGCCTTGATGACTGCGGCAAGACAAGCCCTCATGGACCTCGTGGTTATCCCTCCTCCGTCAGGAGGTTCGCCACGAGCGTACGACTGGCGGAGTACCCTTGGGCGGCCAACTCCGCGGACAAACGCCGTGTGCTCTTGCAGGTCCAGAGCAGGGGACGCATCGGATCCCCTCGTGTCACGGGTTCGACCAGTTTCTTCAGGGCCGTGGAGAGGCCCGGTTCCAGGATCGTTGCGCGCTTTCGTCCACCCCTGGGCCGCCGAATCCTGTCCGATGCCAGGGACTTGCCGGAGGCGTATTCCCGCAAACCTCGCAGGACCGTTGTCTTGGCGAGGCCCGTCGCCCGCACCACCGCCGCGAGTCCCCCGCGGCCCAAGGCCTGAACTTCCGCCGCCGCCCACAGACGACGCTGCCGCTCATCCAAGGCCGCTCGAAGTGCTCGATACTTCCTGCGGATGACGGAGACCTGCGCGGCACCGACCATGCCCCACTTATCGGACCAAAAGCACCAATGGTATTAGTTATTTATTGTCGCACCCTTAGCTATGATTTAGTTGCAAGCCAAGGCAAAAATGCGATACTGGCAACTGACCTCCGGCATCCTAGGGAACCACAAGGACATCGGCCTTGCCGGAGATCAGGGCGTCGGCGCCGTTGATGATGGCGGAGGTAATGCCGGCGGAATAGACGCTGGAGCCGGAGGGGGCGGTGATGACGAGCTGGCGGCCGGACCAGCGGATGTCGATTTCGGCCGGCTGCTTGCTGGAGAAAAGTTCCTGCCCGTCGAACGAAACCGAGCGGCAAGACTTGGCGGACAGTGTGCGATGTGCATCACCTTGTCGGCGGAGGAGGGCGGATTCGCCGGTGAATTCCACTTGGCCGTTGTTGTAGGTACCTACTGCGGTTGGGTCCTGGAAGATGAAGAGGTCGGTCGTTTGGCCGTGGGTGACGGTCAGCGCATGGCCGGGGTTGCCCTTGAGCAGTTCGACCTTGGCATCAGCCTGCTTGGCCGCTGCGACGGGCAGCAGGACGGTGCACCAGGATGAAGCGGCGGGGGTGAATTCGGCGACCAAGCAGTCGGCGAGGTGTTCCCAGGAGGCGGCGCGTTTCATGGGGGTGAGAGCGGCTTTGGTGGCGGGATCGGCGGGGATGATGGCGAGGTTGCCGTTGTTGGGCTCGGTTGTTTGGATGATGTGAGCCTCTTGCTTTGCCTGGGTGTCGGAGAGGACGAAGCGCGAGGTGATGGGACCATCGATGGGACCGAGGAGGGTGTCCTGGATGACCCAGTAGTCGGGTCTGGCGAAGATGATCTGGCGGCGGTGTTTGGTTTGGTTGGCACCGATGTAGCCGGCGTTGATGCCGGAGAAATAGTCCCAATTGGGGGAGCTGAGCCAGGTGTTTGGGCCATTGGCATTGTGGGTGTCGCGGTTGTTGGCAGTGACGGTGGAATGGCTGGCGGTGTGGATGAGGCGGGCGGATTCGGGGGTACCGTAGATGTAGATGCCGGGGTCGATGACGAGTTGGCGGCCGTGGGCGGCGATGATGAGGGCGAGGGCATCGGAGTGGCCATGGGAAGTGGAGTAGCCGTTGTGGATCGCGAGGTAGCGGGCGGCGGAGTTCCAGTCGGATCGCATGAAGAAGTAGCCCGCGGTGGGGAAGGCGATACTGGTGAAGGATGGGGCGTTGCCGGCGGCGCGTTCGGTGGCGAAGTAGAACAGGTCGTCGCGGCGGAAGATCTGCGCAGGGCGATGGAGCGCGCCGGCGGGTTTGGTGACGGGATTGGTGTCCCCGAAGAGGGGAGTGGTGAGATCGGGGAGCGCGGAGAAGGCGGCGTATTCGGCGGCTTTGAGGATGCGCTGGCGGGCGGCGTCGGGGAGGGGGACCTTGAGGCGGTCGGCGGTTTCGAGGAGCTTGGAGAAGTAGTTGAGGGTGAACAGGTGGTAGTTGGTGGTGGCTTCTTTGAGCGGACCGTCGGGGTGGATGGTCTCGAGGATGTTGTCGATCATGCCAGCGAGGCCGTCGGCCATCATGGCGTTGGCGTCGCGCCATTCGGGGTGTTGCTCGGCGAGGGTGATGAGGCCGGATTTGATTTGGGTGGTCCAGTTGCCGCCGGCTTTGTGGCGGGAGAGGACGTTGGCCATTTCGGCGAGGTCGAAGATGAAGGCGGCGCGGGCGTCGGAGGTGAAATGGGGTGAGTCGATGAAGTAGCGGTAGTAGGTGAAGCAGGTGGCGGCGCGAGCGGCGAGGGAGAGGGAAGCCCACATGGACCCGCCGGCGATGCCGGAGTCGGGGGCAGCGGGGAGAGGGCCGGCTTTGGGGAAGACGCCGGCTTCAACGGGGTTGGGCTGGTCGCGGAAGCAGGCAAGATTGATGTCGTTCCAGGCTTTGGCGTATTTGGGTTGGCCGGTGTAGAGGTAGGCGTGGGCGACGAATTTGCGGATGCCTTCGCGGGTGAGTCCGACGCCGCCGATGGTGGGCCAGGTGGCGTAGTGGTTCCAGTCGGGCCCGATGTCGACTTGGCCTTCCTGTTCGGTGAGGACTTTCATGGCGATGGCGAGGTCGGCGCGGGTGAGATCGAAGTTGGCGGGTTTGGTGGCGGGGATCTTCACGCGCTGCATGATGTCGGGACGGTGGTTCTCGTAGTAATCGACGAGGGCGTAGTTGGCGGCTTGCCATTTCCTCTGGGCGACGAGGGTTTTGACCTGTTCGAGGCCGGGGTGGTCGAGGTTCCAGAGGGCGAAGAGCCGGCCGTAGTCGGCGTCGGGGTCAAGGTCGGCCTTGGTGTGGGTTTCGAAGAAGAGGCTGAAGTTCTGTGGTTGGCCGGCGATGTAGGCGTTGCCATTGGGGTAGGGTTTGGAGGCCAGGCGGATGCCGCGGATGAGCCCATCGCCGCTGGTGACGGTGAGTTCAAAATAGTAGGAGCGGCTGGGCTGGATGGGGCACCAGAGCGGGAACATCATGACGCCGGCTTCCCAGCGGCGCCATTTGTGGGGCATGGAGCAGGCGGCGATTCGAGTCTCTCTGGCGGGGGAATCGAAGAGAGTAAGGGTGAGGGATTCGTCGGGGGTCCAGGATTCGTGCCAGCCGGGGACGGAGATGGCGATGCGGCAGAGGCGGCGGGAGTGGGCGGAGGTGGTGAAGGTTTGGCCGAGGGGTTTGTTGGGCTGGACGTCGCGCCATTGATTGGGGGCGGGGTCGGCGGAGCGCTGATCGAGTTTCATGGGGGTGACGAGTTCGTCGAGGACGGGGCCGGCGTGGAGGGGAGGAGTGAATGGCAGAAGGGCAGTGAACAGCGCGATGAGATGGAGGACGTTGGCGGGTTTTTGCATGGAGACTCCGGAAAAGCCGCGTAACAACCTAGCAGCCACGATACGCCGACGCGAGTGGCTGCGTGGGAGGTCGTTGGGCGGAGCTGCATACGGAAGCGATCACAACTCTGCTCCCGTTTGCGAGTATGAGTCCCTGGAGAACCATTCCTGGGCAAAGGAGCGCATTGCATGCACCAGCGCAGTTCCGCCATCGCCGTCGTGTTCGCCGTGGTTTCACTGCTGGCGATCGTTCCGCATACCTGGGCTGCCGCCAAGCCCGATCGCAACATCCTCGCCACCGCCTGTCCCGCCGACAAGCTCGCGTCCGTTCTGATTCCCCGAGACAAGTTCCATCCGTTCCCCATCGCCGGCGAGCGCGAGGCATGGGGCGCTCTGGTAGCGGAGACCCGCAAGGCCATTGTGGAACGGGGCGAAATGGCGCTGGCCGAGCCCTGGCCCGCCTTGCCCGCTACGCTCTACCTGGAATACGTCCGCATCGGCAATCGGCGCAACTACGAGGGTCCATACTTCGCCCGCCGCAACAAGCTTCGCGACCTGGTCCTGGCCGAGTGCGTTGAGGGCAAAGGCCGCTTCATCGACGAGATTGTCAGCGGCATCTGGCTGATCTGTGAAGAGTCCTCCTGGTGCATCCCGGCCCACGTGGGTTCCTCCCCCAACGGCAGGGGCCTCCCGGACATCAATCACCCCGTTGTTGATCTGTTCACGGCTGACACCGGCGCCACCATGGCCTGGACCAGCTACCTCCTTGGCCCGCAGCTCGACAAGGTCACGCCTCTCATCCGCAATCGCATCTCCGCCGAGGTCCAGAAGCGCATCCTCGACGTGACGCTCTCCCGCAATTTCGGCTGGATGGGCTTCGATACCCAGGCTCCGCTGAACAACTGGAACCCCTGGATCAACTCCAACTGGCTCACGGCCATCCTGCTCCTGGAGCCCGATGAAGCCAGGCGCCGCCAAGCCGTCGCCCGGAGCATGGTCAGCATCGATCTGTTCCTCAACCGCTATCCCGATGATGGCGGCTGCGATGAAGGTCCCGGTTACTGGGGCCAGGCCGGCGGCTCGCTGTTCGACTGCCTCGAACTGCTCCACTGCGCGACCAACGGCTCCGTCGATGTTTACCAGAACCGCCTGGTTCAGGAGATCGGAAAGTACATCTACAAGGCCCACATCGCCGGCGACTGGTACATCAATTTCGCCGACGCGGCCGCCAGGCAGGACGTCAACGGCCCGCTCATCTGGCGCTACGGCAAGCGCATCGGCGATGAACCGATGATGGCGTTCGGCGCATACGACTCAAAGACGACTCGCGGGCAGGGTCGTGGCCAACTGGGGCGCGATCTGCCGGAGCTGTTCCACGCGAAAGCGATCCGCAGCACAAAATACTACGAGCCGCTGCTTCGCGATGTATGGCTGCCCGACACTGGCCTGATGGTGGCCCGCAGCAAGGGCGGCACTGTTGACGGCCTGTATCTGGCCGCCCAGGGCGGGCACAACGCCGAGAGTCATAATCACAACGACGTCGGCAACTTCATCGTCTTCGTTGACGGGAAGCCTGCGCTGATCGATGTGGGCGTCCCCGTCTACAGCGCCAAGACCTTCAGCTCCCGCCGCTACGAGATCTGGGTCATGCAGTCGGCGTATCACAACTGCCCGACGATCAACGGCGTCATGCAGGCCCCTGGCCGAAAATACGAGGCTCGAAACCTCGCCTGGCGCTCCGATGACAAGCTGGCTGAGCTGAGCATGGACGTCGCCGCCGCCTACCCAGCCGAAGCGAAGGTCAAGAGCTGGAAGCGTACCCACCGCCTGAATCGGGGCGATGCCCCATCCGTCGAGATCATCGACCAGTACGCTCTCGATGGCCCCGGCAAGCAAATCGCGCTGTCGCTGATGACTCCGTGCAAAGCGACGGTCATCTCACCCGGCAAGCTGACACTCACCGGAGAAGCGGACACCCATCCGCGCGCCATCATCGAGTTCGATTCGACAAAACTCACCCCCAAGGTCGAAACCATCCCCACCGACGACGCCCGCCTCCAAGCCGTCTGGGGCCAGCGCGTCTATCGCATCCTCCTTCAGCAGGACAACCCGCCGGAAACCGGCGAGTACCGCGTGAGGATCACCCGCTGACCCCAGGAAGTCGCGCGGCAAGGAGTTTTTCCTTCGCCTGAAGGGAGCCAACATGATCGCCATCTGGAAGTGGGCATGGAGGAGTCTGGGGCTGCTGGCCGCGTTCTCGGCGGCCGTCATGGCTGCTCCCGCACCGGCCTCGCAACCCGCCGTGCGCGAGCGCATCGTGATCAATGACCCTCTGCAGGGGAAAACGGTCGGAACGCTCGTCGGCGGGACGCTGACCGAGAAGGGTTACCGGCCCGGCGTCGGGGGCAACCACGTCCTCTACCGGCTCGAGCGGACGCTGAAGCAGGGTTACGCCCAATTCGAGTTGAAGGGCATGGACCCAGCGAAGGTGCCGGCTGACGCGGACCACGGCTTTTTCGCGATGTACGAGGGGCGGGGCTTGAATGAGCCGGTGCCGTACTCGGATGCTTTTAAACAGAACTTCAACCGCTGGAACGTGCACTGGCGGCAAAACCGCGAGGTAATCAAGGCCGTGATCTCCTGCCCCAACCCCACCCCCCAGCGCCGCGCCGCCACGCGGCCGGTGTTCGCTGATGAGCGCGACTGGTGCGCCGAGCCCAACGGCAAGGCGTTCGCGTTCAAGCCGGAGCAGTGGCACACGATGCGAATCGAGTGGCGAGATCGGCAATTCCGCGTGCTGGTGGATGGACAGGAGGTGTGGTCCGCCGGCGGTCCGCATGAGTACACGCCGCTCCAGCCGCGCATCTGGCTCGGCTGCGCTCCGGGGTATGTCTCGGACGGGAAGGCCAAATACCACTGTGCACTGGACAGCATGATCTATCGCAACTTTCGCCTGGTTGAGTGGGAAGCGAAGAGCGATCCGTCAGCCACGCCGGCGATGCTCAGCAACCGTGGATCGGAAGATCTCGTTCGCTTTGCCGCGCCGTGGACATCACCATTCCATGTCGATCCGCTTTTTCCCTATCACCTGATCAATGCCGAGCAGCATCACCTGTTCATCCTGAACAAGACCGCCTGGGCATACTTCGGATGCAAGGACCCGGCCGGTGTCGTGCAGCGAGCCAAGGCCCAGGGCGTCACGGTGCTCCGCGTCGCCCTGGAAGGCCGGCCGTACTTCAGCGATCTGGGCATGGAGCTTTGGCCGTGGGGCGGCACACGCCAAAAGCCTGATTGGACCCGTTTCAACGAAGCTTACTGGAACGAAATCGAGCGGCGGATTCGCCTCGCCGGCGAGCATGGGATCGGCCTGGACATCACCCTCTACAACGAGCTGAAGCCCGGCCACGACCGCATCGCCGAACATCGCCCCTTCTGGAATGAGACGCTCAAACGCCTCGGCAAATACGCCAACGTGCTGACCTGGGAGATTTTCAACGAGTATCTGGGGAACGGGTCCTTCCAGGATGCCGTTGGCCAATACTTCGCCGATAACGATCCCTTCCGTCGCCCGGTCTGCACCTCTGATGGGACCACGGACGATGCCGCCTGGCCAGACAAACGCTGGGTGGGCCTGGCCATCAACCACAGTTGCACTTCATCCACCAGGAACCACGGCCTGCGCGACTGGTACCTGGCGGTCGCTCGCAACACCCGCAGCCATGACAAGCCCGCCTGGTGCAACGAGTCCGGCCGCGAGAAACGACACCGCAACGACGACCCGGTCCACCGCCGCAAGCAGGGCTGGCTCTGGTACGCGGCCGGCTGCTATTGGACGCATCATTCCTGGGAGGGCTGCGAGGGCATCGATGACCCAAACTACCGCGCTCCCGGACAGGAGTTCCTCATGCCTATGACCGAGTTTTGGCGGAGCGTGCCGTTCTGGCGGCTCGATCCGAACCACACCGCCTTCACGATGGATGATGCGGGCTTGGTCTTTACCACGCTGGCCGACGCCGATCGGCAATTGGTCATCGCCTACCTTTGCACCGAGCAGGGCGGCTCGCGCATCGCCGGTCGCTCGGCCAAGCTGCGGCTTCCCGCAGGACAGTACCAGATCACGTTTATCCGGCCCGCGGACAACAAAACGGTTGGCAGGCAGAGCGTCGTCGCCAAAGGACTGCACGAGACGCCCTCTGTCGCACTCCCCGACTTCACCGATGATCTGGCGGTGAAGGTGGAACGTGCTGGTAAGGGCGATGCAGCGCCCATGCCGGGAACTCGATAGCAGTCGTGGGATCGAGTAAGAAGAACTGGAGCGACTTATGATCCGTTCAATGTCGATGCTGATGGGGATCTCGTGTGCAATGCTGTGCCTCGATGCGCAGGTTCTGGCCGACGATTGGGGCGACCCCAACACCATGGACCGCGCGCAGGTCATCGAGCGGACCATGCGCCCCTACAGCGGAGCCAGCAACGCCGCGGTGAACACCAAGACGCTTCAGGGGAAGGTGATGTGCGGCTATCAGGGCTGGTTCGGGTCGCAGCCTGTACGGCTGCGTGTCTTGCCGGTGTGAGTCCGGCCGCGGCAATTGACTGTTGACCGCGTAGTCATATTCGACGGTCCAGCGAGGTGACTCATGGAACGAAAGCTCGAATGTAGACGCCCTTGTCGGTGAAGGGCTAGCCAAAGATCCGGGCCGCAGCATTAAGCAAACTCTGCAGCCTCGAAAAACCCGCCACAGGTACCGATTCAAGTGGAACGTCGCGGACGCCGAGCCTCTCCTAAATGGGCGAAGGCCAACGCGGGTGGAACTCCAACAGGCACGGCCACCCCGTATAGTGCCGAAACTCGAATGTACAACAGGAGCCGCCAGCGGCGAATGGCCCTTCAAGTCAAGATGCAGTGAAGGTAATTGGGCCTTGATGCCAGAGGATCATCTCGGGAAGGTGGACGCCGCCAATTTCGTGCACCGATGCAGGGCGGATCGGGATCCGCAGTGAAAGGCGGCGGTAGGGGGGGCCGAGTCCAGTGTTACGCCGCCCGATGGTAGTACCGCAACAGGCCACCCAATCGCTCTCGGCATTGAATCTCGCCATGGGTCTGACCAACCTGTGAACGGCGGAGCAAAAGTGCGGCGGGAGGGGGGCCTTTGTAGGCTGCTTGCTCTGGCGGGGAGCGTGGCCATCTAATCATGGACGACCCGCCGGCCCAAGCCCAAACCACGGCAGGGCCGATCATGGACAAAGCTCGTGCCGCGAGGCCGCTGGCTCTGACGACCCATTGCCAGGGCCGCCAGTGGCTTGGTTCTGACGCAGCAGGCGGCGCGAGAGCTTATGAAGAGGGTTGCGTTCGGGGAGCTTTGATTTCAGGTGCGGAACTGACGCACCGACCAGTTAACGGAGAACCCCGCTGCCGAGAGGTCGCGGGGTTCGTTCGTTTTCGCCAGTAACCGCAAGGGTTTACGCGCTGTCCGACGAGGGGCGGGACGACGCCGAGAGCGCGATAGAGCGCCCTGGGGACGCCCCCCGGCGTGGCCGGGAACGCCTTCCGCCGAGAACTCTCAAACTCTCGCGCGAAAATACCCCTCCCAGTTAACAATGCGGTTGCCAAGCAACCCCGAACACAACCATTTCATAAAA
>Ga0315286_10006283_pt1 | contig 11556 bp, 11 predicted proteins | sample YL17G10_0_MG_FD_205038 | JGI IMG/M metagenome (GOLD analysis project Ga0315286, IMG submission 205038) | Sediment microbial communities from Yellowstone Lake, YNP, Wyoming, USA - YL17G10_0 | ecosystem: Environmental > Aquatic > Freshwater > Lake > Sediment | place: USA: Wyoming | collected... | reverse complement strand
ACTGGATAAAGGTCCGGGCCGCTTGGTTGCCATGGATGTACCGGTACTTAATAAGGGGGCGCACCTATACACCGCCAAGTTGAACGTTTACCCTCCTGAGGCTTACTGGATTTTGGAACAGAAATGGCACAAGCTCCGGGGTCGACCATGGTCAAAGCAATTCGGAAACCTATTTGATCTTGTGGCGTCCTGGAGGACACCCGGTGAGATCCTATATATTGAAGAGGGGCTAGTGCCCGTTACCAGGGCTGGGAGGTGTGTGGCATATGCACAGGTGGACCCCGAAGACCATCACGACCTGATGCGGTTCAGGTGGTGGGTAAATGAGGAGGGGTATGCTCAATTTCATAACGTAATTCTCGATATGAAAGTGGGTATGCACAGGTACCTGATGGATTTCCCCGAGGGGCTGGTGGTCGACCACGTCAGATGGAACCGCCTGGATAACAGGAAGGCCTGGCTCCGGCCATGTACCGTAGCAGAGAATAATAGGAATATGTCATATAGGCGCCCTATTTAAATTTAATAGGGGAATAGGACCTATTTGGCCGGCGGGTGGGGTGCAGGGGCGAAGCCCCGCCTAGGGGACACTTCTTGAATTTCTATCAAAATTAAGAGACCCAAAACGATTCTTGAATTTTAGTCTGAAATTACACTTTGACTTTCATAGACCATGTTGAATTTTAGTCTGAAATTACACTTTGACTTTGAGATCCCCATGGACCTCTTGAATTTTGTTTTGAAATTACAGAAATGGTTTGAATTTTGACTTTGAGATCCCCATGGACCTCTTGAATTTTGTTTTGAAATTACACTTTGAATTTCACATGACCCGTTGAATTTCTGTGAAAATTAAGACACCGGACCGGAATTCCCATCCACAACTAAACCTATTGTTCCAGACTTTTTGGACCCGTTTTGACCATCCAAACCAATTCCGAATTCGTTGCCCTTGCGTGCTGTAACCGCAATGAATTTCATTTAGGTGTGGCTTAGGGGTTTTACGCTTCGCCAACAGACATAAGCACATGGCACCGAAGGTTTTGAATCTGTCGATTTAAAACGTGACGTGGAAGTTGCCCTCGGTCGCAATCGTGATCTCGGCTTCGGGTGTGGCCTTGTACTCAAAACCAAAATCATAAAGTGGTGTATTGTTCCATAACATGTACCCGTGACGCAGTTTGGGAAACAGGACCTTCTCATAGCACGTTCTAATTTTTTCACTGAATTCACTGAAGGCGTAATTCGATACCAAGAACAATCCATCTGGAAGTTCACTCCCGTACGTGGCGGCATCCGAAAATCCTATATTCGTCACGCCCATTTTTTCAAGATACTTGGCTTGGAGCTTCACTGGACTCGGCAGGTCCACAATAGTATAACTCTTTATGGTGAGACCCATCTTGGGAGCAAAAAAATGGAACGCGAGCGCAAGGCCACCGTACCCTCCCCCGACCTCGACTATATCAATTTCATTTGAAAATTGTAAAAAATGTCTGATGGCCAGTATAGAATGCGCCGTATATCTCATGGATGCGCACGAACACATAAACCCCTCTTCTATAGTGCATAATTCAGGACCGCCGACCGAGTCGTTTTTACTGGCGAACTCCTTTACATCATCCAGGTTAACGCCTAATTTCTTAACCAAATTCAGTTGACCCAGCGCCATCAGGTATTGGGAAATCGAAGGATGTTCTAACATATACTGATAATCCGGTGCAATTTTGAAATTATCAAAATACGACGTGTCGATGATCCGATCGATGAAGGTCGTATACCTCTCATATACAAATCGTCCATTGTTATGAAATTAATCAAGTTAAAAAAATAAGTGAATTTACGTATATATGTTAGTCACGTTCAAGCCAGATGGCGGCCTGGGCAACATCCTCTTCATACACAACGCTGCTTATACGTATGCCAAGGACAATGGTCTTCTGCTATGTACCGTCGGCGATTACCATGTCGACGGCCATCCGCCCTTTTCTTTCTACAAAAAGTTCTTCAGCCATGTGAAGATCGTCGACCGGATTGCGCACCCAACGTGGCCTGACCCGGTGTTCTCTCACTACACGCCCATCCCTCCCGGTGCCTGTTCACTCACAGGGCACTACCAGTCATACAAGTATTTCCAGAAATATCAGTGGGAGATTCGCGACCTGCTTCGCGGAAATGAGGCTGATTTGTGGAGCGAGAAGGTTGCGAAGTTTGCGAAGATCGCCGATGGTCGGCCGACGGTATGTGTACACATCCGCCGTGGTGACTACGTCCAGAGCGTGATCCATCGTTGTGTCCCAGAAGAGTACTACATGAATTCTATTTCAAAATTCAAAGATCATAGATTTGTTGTATTCAGTGATGGTCTCGACGAGGTCAAGGCATGGGACGTATGGAAGGGTCGGGACGTCGTGTTCGTCGAGGATGAACCAGGTGCCCTCGGGACTCTGTTCCTCATGTCATTGTGCGATCACTTTGTGATTGCCAACTCGACTCTGTCCCTCATGGCCTATTACATGCGAGAGAACAAGGAAGGTACCATCACGGCACCGACGCCGTGGTTCGATCCAGGCGGTCCCCCGGTGAACATGAGCGACCTCATCGACTCGTGGAATACTTAAAATGAAAATCACATAATCTACTAGGATGAGTTACTGGCCGCTCATGCAGAGTACCATCACATGGCTAGACAAATTGAGGCTCGTGGCGTTCATCATTTTTTCAGACAAATTTACAAATGGAATTAAGGTTCGTGAGTTCGAGGCGGCCTGGTCCAAGTGGATCGGGTCTGAGTACTCCCTGTTCGTCTCATCAGGGAGCACTGCAAACCTTCTTCTCGTCGCGGCCGTAAAGGAACTCTATAAAATCCCCAACGGCGCCAAGGTTCTCCTGCCGGCGTGCACTTGGGTCACGAACGTGGCGCCGATCCTCCAGCTCGGGCTCGAGCCCGTTTTTTGCGACATCTCGCTCGACACGTTCAGTTTTGATCTCAAAGCTCTTCCGAAGGCGGACGTCAAGATTGTGTTCGTCACACACCTTCTAGGTATAGACGCGCCAGTCGAAAAACTCAAAGAGCGGTACCCCAATGCTATTTTCATAGAGGACATATGCGAGTCGCACGGCGTCATGGATCCCCTGGGTGTCCGACGTGGCGGGACCTCTTCACTCGCCTCGACGTTTAGTTTCTATTATGGCCACCACATGACGACTGTCGAGGGTGGTATGATTTCTACTAACAACAAGGATCTCTATAACCTCCTCAGGATCAAGCGCAGCCATGGTATGGCCCGTGAACTCGAAGGACCCGACTATGCACGCGAGAGCGCCAAATACCCAGAGATAGACTCGCGATTCCTGTTTTTGACGGACGGATTCAACTTCCGGAACACCGAGATAGGAGCCGTGCTCGGCCTGTCCCAGCTCGAGCGTCTCGATGATACTATTAGAATTCGTCGTGAAAATTATTCTCTTTTTGTCGAGCGCCTGAAAAAGTATCCAGACTTTTACGTACCGAGCGACTCGGAGACAAACAGCAGCTTCTGTCTTCCGATCGTCTGCCGTAATGGAGACCTTATGAAGCGACTCAAAGCCGCATTCGAGGAGGCCGGTATCGAAACCCGACCGATCGTAAGCGGCAACCTGCTGATCCAGCCATTCCTCAAGAAATTCGCCTCAATTCCAGTACCAAATGCAAAAATTCTGAATGACAACGGGGTCTATGTAGGCAATAACCAATACGTGACGCCTGATATGATCGAATGTCTCTTTGAAATTATCGACCAAGTTAAAAGATAGACTGGACTATCGTGTATGACGCTCAAGCTTGTGGATATCGTCGCATCGGTCATTCCGGTGGTGGACGGGAAGATCGTCTTGCCCGAGTGGGTCACGTCAGTCAAGATTGACGTGGGCCTGTCATATGACGCGCCTCATACCCAGAATTGGATCGATGCAGACCCTGGCACGATCGTATTTGGGTTCGAGGCCAATCCGCGTTGGACGAGTTACATAACGACTGATCCTGCGAAGCGAGACTATACGTTCAAGGACTATTGCCCGGTGCGTCCGCCGCCTTACAAAGAGCTGGAGTATAAGAATGTAGGATCTCGTTGTTTCATCATCCCGGCCGCACTCGGAAACGTCAGCGAACCCACTGAAATGGATTTTTACATCACGGAAGTTTCGGAGGGGTGCTGCTCGCTCCTTCCTCCGGCCAAGGACTTTAGCGCCGTCTCGAAGGTCGTGAAGGTGCCCGTCTTCAATCTGGCCGATTTTTTCGAACTCCTTCCCAGCGACCGGAACGTCGACTACCTGAAGATCGACGTCCAGGGTATGGACATCCAGGTTCTCAAGGGCGCCGGAACGCACCTCACGAACCGCGTCGTGTTCGTCACGGCCGAACCCGAGACGAAGCAGTACGAGCGCGCGAGTGAGAACACTCCCCAGAACATGAGCGCACTCATGAACACACTGGGGTTCGATATGATTCGCCACAGGAACACGTCGGATCCGACGTTCCTCAACCGCAAGTTCCACAGCAAGGCCGATGTGTATATTTTCCAGTATTTTTAAACTAAAATTCAAGTAGTTATGGCGACTTGCACGAACCTCATTCGCGACGATGGGTTTGGCGCCCAGTATCAATCTATTATTTGTGCTATACTTTGCACTGAGCTCCACGGACACTCTTTTGCATACAGCCGACCGAACCTCGCAAAGGTGTATTCGCCGACCGAAATCGAAGAAATGGAGACCTTGATGAATTTCAGAGGAAATTATTCGGACGCCAATGGTTCCGAGAACAAGGTCCATATTCAGGCGAGCTATGCCTTCGTCGAACAGAACATTGACATGTGCCTCAAGAGCGCGCCCATGCAGAAGATCAAGAGCCTCTTCAGATCCGATAAAAAGAGCCCGTTCGATTCGAACCGAGTCCATGTCGCCGTCCATATCCGCCGACCGAGCATCAGCCCGACCATCGACAATCCGGACCAGATCGAGGGCCATCACGTCAAGGCCCTTCGCGACTTTTCGTCTGATCACGTCGAGCGCTTTACGCGCGACGCCCACTTCCTCAGCGTAATGACACAGATCAGATCAAAGCATCCGACGGCCCTGTTCCACGTGTTTTCTGAAGGCGACCCGGACCTCTTTAAGTCGTTCGAGGCGCCTGACGTGGTCATGCACCTCAATGAGCCCGTCACGGAAACCTTCACGAAGCTCGTGTTCGCCGATGTACTCGTGACGTGCAAGAGCTCGTTCAGCTACGTCGCGGCACTCCTGTCCGATGGCGAAGTCTGGTACACACCATTCTGGCACCGACCCGCGTATCATTGGTTAAAGATTACAACGTAATTATACGTAATGAACGTTCTAGTGACCGGGTCGAAAGGCGTGGTCGGCACTGCCCTTGTGAAGAACCTCAAGGCGGCGGACCACAACGTCATCGAGGTCGAGCACGATCTGCGGACGCGTCACGTCCTAGATCAATATTTTGAGAAAAACAAAATTGATTTCGTGGTTCTCCTGGCATTCGGAAGCGTGGGCTCTAAGTTCAAGTTTGATGTTAATTACATGTCGGATAATACGCGCCTGATGGATTACACGTTCGAGACGATCGGCAAGTACAAGGTGCCGTTCATCCACATCTCGTCTCAGATGGCTAACATGACTCATAACCCATATGCGGTCCTCAAGCGCGTCGGTGACTTTTACACCGAGTACCTCGGCGGCATCAACGTCAAGCTCTGGAACGTCTACGGACCCCAGAAGGTCAGCGCCAAGTCGCACGTCTTCACGGACTTCATCGAACAGGCCCGGACAAAGCGGGAGATTCGAATGATCACGAGCGGCGCCGAGACGCGCCAGTTCATCCACTGCGACGACCTGGCCCGAGCACTGACGAAGATTGTCGATAATTTTGAAACTTGTAAATCTTCATTTGGAAATTCAATCGACATTAGCAGTTTCGAGTGGATCACCGTCCGTGAGCTGGCCGACATGATCGCCGAGATGGTAGGCCCGGATGTCCGTGTTATCCCGGGCGACTCTCCTGTCATGTCGCATACCAAGGTCAACGAGCCTAGCACCGCATTTCTCCAGTCGGGGTGGGAGCCGCGAATTTCCATCCGAGAGGGGATCCGGGCTCTCATCAACGACCCACCAGTAGTTGACGGACCGATCGCGCCGCGCAAAATCACCGAGCCGGTCGAGAATCGCCTCGCATCGATGCTCCAGAACGTGATATCAGGCAAGGGTGACTCTGACAAACACATCATGAGCCTCTTCGGTATCGCCGTGGGGTCAGGCGCCAAGAACATCCTCGAACTGGGTGTGCGCTCGGGCGTGACGACTTTGCCCCTGCTCCTCGCCGCCCAGGCGAACGGCGGTCGGCTCACGTCTGTCGATATCGGGCCGACGAATTTCAAGGCTCCGGATGATCTGTCACCTTACTGGACATTCGTACAGAGTGACGCCATCAAGTTTCTCGAGAACACCAAGGACACGCCGTATGACCTCGTATTCGTAGACGATTGGCACGCGTACTCCCATGTGAAGAAAGAGCTCGAGCTGCTCGATGCGATGGTGACTCCGAAGTCGATCATTCTTTTGCACGATCTGATGTATGGTAACAATGAGCCAAGATATCATTGTGACCTGACACTGAAGGATGGCCAGTGGGCCGAAGGTGGGCCGTATCGGGCCGTGGCCGAACTCAACGATCAATTTTGGGAGTTTTCAACTTTGCCCGTAAATAACGGGCTGACTATTCTTCGCAAGAAGTACTCTTCACGCTACTACTCGTAGCTCGCTAGGGAGCAACGCAAGAACCTCGGGTGCGTCCTCGATCTTGAGAGGACGGCCGATTGACTTGCGAATCAATGCCATCTTGACCTTGTGAGACTCTTCGACGACTGGAACGGCGCATTCGTCCTTGTAACACATACCCGTGATGGTGTCCTCTTTGTAATTAAGAGCCTGCTCCACGGCGTGGCGCTCGTTGGACTCGTGCGCCGCCAGTGGCAGGTAATCATATGACCCGCTCTCTCTCAGGAACGTGCTGAGTGCACGATTGTCCCTGGGAAAGCACGGCCCCCCGTAACCCCATCCATACTTGAAGCACTTGTTTCCGATGCGTGCGTCCGATCCGACAAAGTTGAGGACGGCATCGGCCGGCTTGCCGACGCGACGGAGGCTGTCACCGATCATGTTCGCGAATGAAATCTTGGTTGTGATGAAGCTATTAAGGGACAGCTTCGCCACCTCGGCCTCCATGTGGCTCATGTAATGAAGATTCGTTGACGGGCCGTACAGGCTCTTGAACAGGTCCGCGAAGGCGCCGGCCTCCGGTGCGCCGATCAGGACGTCCGTGACCGACTCGAGGTTCGCGATCACATTGCCGATCTGGACGAACAGCGGGTTATACACGAGTCGGTCTCCATACCGATCACAAAAGCCCGGCTGGACTGTGCACGTCACGATCACAGGACCTTTGATGGTCGCAAGGACGCTCTCGAGTATCGAATGGTCGTACCCGGCATAGCTCGTCGGCGTATTCACCAGGATAATGGAGACATCCGCGTCCTCAATTTCAGTCGAAAATTTCATAGGGAACTTCTGGGCCAGGTCAACCACACCCGGTTCGTTCGTGAGATACTCGCCGCGATTATAAGAATCAATCAGATCCTGACTCTTATCAACGCCGATGACTTGATGGCCCCGAGAAGAGATGAAAGCCGCATAGGCCAACCCCAGCTTCCCGACGCCAATGACGTTCACGCGCATTTAGTTTTCTTGTTGTTTATTTTTTAACAGCTTTAACGAGGGTGTGCCATCCGAGCTCCTTCTCAAGGGCCCTGAAGTCGGATTCGGGCACGTCCTTCCAGGCCTTGTCGACCTCGTACTCGTGCTTGATGTACTTCTCGACGTCCCATTTGAAGATGTGGTCCTTGGTCACGTCGGTCACATCGTACCATGGGGTCAGAAGCTCACGGATCTCGTCGAACGTGTACGTGTAGGCCACCGGGCACCCAGTCTGGGCCTCGGCGTACTCTCGGATCGTGTCGTTCATCTTCGACAGGTCCCACAGGTTCTGGGTGTGCATGGCCCAAAAGAGTTTGTAGGACACCTTCGAGTACAGCATGATCCGAAGCTCCTGACCGGCGTCCTGATGCTGGGCGATGCGCTCGATCACGGCGCGAGGATTGGGCGTGTGGTGGATCACACCGAATGAATAGACGAGGTCAAATTTACGATCAAAATTGAACTCCTCGGCGTTGGCGACAGATATGCGCTCAGGGTCGAACCCGAAGACCTCGGCGCGCCGCTTCGCCAGCTTGACCGACTCACTCGACAGGTCGATCGACGTCAAGTCCGCACCGGCGCGCATGAAGTTGATCGTGTCCGTCCCGATTCCTGTGCCAATCTCAAGGACCGAACGACCCTTCCACTTTTCAAACTCGGCGAAGGCCGGAATGTGCGGCTCGACGAAATACTTGCGGTGCTCGACCTGGTCAAAGTACTCTTTGGTACCGACCTCGGCCGTGCCGTGTCGGATGTTACACGGGCGGGCGTTCCAGAACTCACGGACAGCCTCCATTAACGTTCTAGATGATCGTACCTTTATCAATTATATCATGAATATTGAATCTTGGACCGGCCGGGCCGAACCAATCACTCGGGGCGACGACGGACGCCGTCTCCTGGTCTCGGAGGTAGTAGGCGTTGAGCGACAAGGACGAGTTCGCCAGGATGAAGTGGTCGCAGCACGACATGAGAAACATGGTCGCGAGCGCCCGGGGCTCGTCGACGAACTCCGCGTCGCGACCGGACCAGATGGACCAATCCTTGATGAGCGCCGGCTCTTCACAGAACACGAGGAACTTTGCACCCGGGAAGAGGGACATTGCCCGATCGTAGTAGTCTTGTGACGTAAGTGGGTGGATCTCAGGCCGGCCGGCCGCGTCACCTCCTCGACGGACATGGACACAAATTCCTCCCTGAAATTTAGCCTTTTGCTTTGACCAGAGCTCGGACTCGTTTGATCGGAGCACGTCCCTAATTTCAGTTCTAAATTCATCAAAGTATTTCCATGACTGGAAGTACCCGGATAGAATCCGGGCTCCTAACGGAATGGGCGAATATGGATGACCCTGTTCAATGTAAAGAGTAGAAGGATCGCCACCGAGACGGATGGCGTTATTAATGCGAGAACGCATAGGATCCCATGTGTAATCGTTCGTCTTTTCGGTGGCCGTCTCGTCCCCCAGCATCTTCACGTGTGCGAAGAGCTTCTTGTACTCGCCAAACTTGGGGCGGACGTCATAGTAATACCCAATCGCGCATAATTCTAACCCTTGCTTTTTAGCGAACGCGTACGCCGCATGGTGTTGAAATAGTAGGTTCCCGAGCCCGTCAGACGGAATGAATATCAGGCTCATATGAAAGCAAAACTCGCTATTCTTTTAATAGAATCGTCCATGTCACGCGTGTACTCGCGACCTCGCATATGCTTATTGAGAAATATGTAATGATTGAAGTATACGACATCGCTTACGAGACGCGTCGGCTGGAGCCCATTGGTGATATCGTGAACGAGCATGGCCCGTACATTCGGAGGGTGAACCCATATCTTGGAGCCGTTCACGTTACCGGCGCCGTATACGATGGGATCGCACGTATAGATTTTGAGAAACTCGTTGCCATGTTCCGGAAGGTTAAATGGGTTGCGGAAATTGCGGCAGAGCATGAGTTGGCCACCGGTTTCGCAAACCGCCGGAAGGATGTCCGTCAAATGTTTAGCATTTCCCTGTGGATTTACATACTCATCCACATCTAGAAATCCTATGTAGAGACTTTTGCGAAAGGCATTCACCGAATGGTTCTCATGGGCCGGTTGGAACATATGACCCTGATAGGGCCAGTTTATCAATAGGACGTTGTCAAGACCTTTGAGAATGTTAGGCAGGTCGGATGGCCGACCTTTAGACGCCATGTAATTTGAAGTTAGAGTTGGATTGCTTGAATTGTCGTAGATTATGAATCGAGTGACACCGAGCGCGGTATAGTACTTGATCCATTGAAGTATATACTCGTCTTCATTCTTAACGGCCGTAGACATGATAATTTCACCGGGGTATGAAGGCCACTTATTTACGGGGTAAATTTCGGTCTCGCCATTTATACACAGCGTCACATCGTCCGCCTCTGGATTCGCCAGAGTGTAGACGCGCCCAAACTTTTCACTACATTCGTGCATCGTAAATGGAATTAGGCCGGCCGGAGTCGAGAGTCGGACGTCGATCGCCGGAACCATTCCATTGTGGATTATAACGTACTCACCCACGTCATTGTATAAAATATCGAGAATCTGATATTTTTCATTATACAAGGGGTTCATTTCTTGAATATACTACTTAAAACTTTAAGTGGCAGGTCCATTAATGAAGGTCCTAGTTACGGGTGGCACGGGCCTCGTCGGTTCGGCTCTTCGGAAGATCCGCCCCGATTGGACGTATGTCGATTCGAAAACTTATGGTTCATTGACTGAGATGGCGAATGTGCGTCGCATGTTCGAGGATGTTGGTCGGGTGGATGCGGTTGTACACCTGGCCGCGAACGTCGGCGGGATGTTTAAAAATATGAATAAGCCCCGGGAAATGATCGAGGAAAATCTCTTCATGAACAGCAACATTCTGAGCGAGGCGGCGTTCCGCAAGGTGCCGCGCGTCATCGATATGCTCTCGACGTGCGTATTTCCTAACGGACTCGATCGTCCCCTAACGCCCGATGACCTTCATCTTGGCCCGCCGCACCCATCGAATGAAGGGTACGCGCACGCCAAGCGTCTTCTGGAGGTTCACTCGCGGATCATCCGTGAGAGCACCGATACGTGGGTCACGTGTCTCGTTCCCACCAACGTGTATGGCCCTTGCGACAATTTCTCTCTCGATGACGGTCATGTGATTCCGGCGCTCGTTCATCGCGCCTCTATCGCCAAGCGCGACGGCGTCGCTCTGCAAGTCAAGGGCACGGGTGCAGCCCTTAGACAATTCATTCATTCTGACGACCTGGCGCGCATAGTCGCATGGGCCGTCGAAACCCCGTCGAATCCCCCACCCATGGTCGTGTGCTGTACGGAAGAAGAGTATACGATCGGTCACGTCGCCAAGGTGATTGCCGAAGCGACCGGTGTAGATATTGAATTTGTGCCCGGCGCCGACGGGCAGATGCGCAAAACGGCCGTACCCGGACCGGGAAATTTCCCGGCTCCTCAGGTCTCGCTCGAGGATGGACTAATAGATACGGTCAAATGGTTCAATTCTTCTACAATTAAGCGGACTTAATAAACACGTGACAATGCCATATATCGGGCCGCGATTGGCACGCCGGGGAATTTTTGAACCATATAGATCCGGGTGGGACTATAGATTCTATTTCTACAACACTTAGAGGATTTTTGGACCATAGAATTTTTTGTTTAATAGTCGGGGCGAGCATCCACGGGAACGCGTTGTCGGTTATGGCAATATCGCGATCCTCTAAGATGTCAACGTC
>Ga0315286_10006281_pt1 | contig 11557 bp, 11 predicted proteins | sample YL17G10_0_MG_FD_205038 | JGI IMG/M metagenome (GOLD analysis project Ga0315286, IMG submission 205038) | Sediment microbial communities from Yellowstone Lake, YNP, Wyoming, USA - YL17G10_0 | ecosystem: Environmental > Aquatic > Freshwater > Lake > Sediment | place: USA: Wyoming | collected... | reverse complement strand
GCGCACCGGTTGACCCCTGGGACCCAGTAGCACCTTGAACACCTGCGCCGGTAGTACCTTGCGCACCGGTAGACCCCTGGGACCCAACTGTGCCAGTAGCACCTTGTAGCCCGGTTGACCCAGCCATACCCGTTGAAGATACGCCGGTCGCCCCCACACCAATAAACAGGTCACTTTCGTCGTAATGTATGAGACCACGAGCCTTCAAATCACTGAAGACTTCGATGGCTCCAATTACGATATCCCTGTCTACGTCAACAGAGCCGCGTGGTGGTAATTTGACTACTCTGGAAAAACCTGGTACCAGGGGTGCTTTGATGGCTATTGGACTTAACGTTAGATTTGATACTCTAACTCGAAAATTCATTTTTATGCCTTTTTTGGGTGCACATGGTTTCCTAGTTCAACTTAACGGTGGCTTGTTGTCTACCGTCACCCACTCGTCAATTACAAAGCCATAAAGGGCTGCATAGCCAATAGCATTCTCTACACTGGTAAAAGATGATTTTGACGGGTGGATTGGTCCATTAGACCTATGAAAAAGAACCATGGAAAATTGGGTGGGAATTTCCACATATACCTGGGATATTCTTATATGACCAATCAATGGCCCCTTCTTGTAATGGGCAGATACTATCATATGTTGCATCCTAAAAAGGGTTTTGTTTAATGAAATTAATGGTTTCACGTCTAGCCCAATTGCATCATGGTTTTGATGTGTCAGTCCAAAACGCTGATGGGTGCCGTACTATATGCACCATTGACGGAAACAGACCACACCGTGTTGAGCCTGTTGTTTTGCTATCCCTGGACCCATATGTGTTGTATGGGCTGTCACACCCAGAGGTTGTCTCCGCCATCTTAAGTAGGGGGCCACAGCCTTTAATAGCTCAAAAACAAATGGCCCACAAACTTTTTGAACACGGGATGAAAGCTTCATGGGAAAAAGTGGTTATTGGCTCAAATCAATTTTTGACCACCCTGGGCACTTTTTATGAAATTTTCGAGTCAAGCACAATAAGCGTCATAACACACGGTGATAAAGCATCTTGCACAATTTCTATCCCAGGGTATAGGCCGGTGTGTTTGGCTTACAGCAATCAACACCGATCAATAGACACAATGCTTATTAACAGCATCGTTGGTACCTCAACATACCTACTGAAACCGGATGCAGTCTAAAATACAAGCCAGTAATGTCCTACGCAATACCGTTCTGCAACAGTTGTCTGGTGTCCGCCAGGGTAAGCAGCATGGAGACAATCTATCGATATTATGCCCTTTTCACGATGACTCCAATCCGTCGTTGCAGGTGTACATAGGTTATGAAAAGGTGCCTGGCATTTTCCACTGCTGGTCTTGTGGGGCCAAAGGAGCTTGGAACAAACTAGCCAGAAGACTGGGACTTCAGACTGTTGATATGCAACAGGCTGAACGAATTCCAAACACTCAAGACCCATTTGCGCTGCTTTCAGCGGAACTTGACCATATAATGAAGCAAGCCAAAAAAACCGTTCCCGTTCTAAATGGTCTTGAAGAAATACCAGATAACTTTGTTTGGGTGAGGAAAATTTGGCAAAACGGTGCTCTTGCGCCGTGGCATGGGTTCGATAAGAGCTTCCTAGAAAAATATGGAGCTAAGTATTTCTGGGACAAAAAAAGGTACATAGACTCTCTTTATTTTCCGCTGAAAATAAATAAAGAGTACCAGGGGTACACCCTAGCATTAATGGACCCAGAAAGCAAGCTTCGCTATTTAACGTTCGCAGAAACAAAAAAAGTGTTGTTTCTGTATGACTTTCTAAAACCAGGCAAATCCATCGTCATCACAGAGGGTCACGGAGATGCGTTACGCCTAGCACATATGAATTTCAACGCAGTGGGTATATTCGGTACTGAAAACTGGAGCCCATATAAAAGGAATTTGTTACTCGCTAAAAGACCAAAGAAAGTTGTCATCGCCTTCGATGGAGACAGGGCCGGTTATGACGCATCCCAAAAGCTATTCATGGACCTCAGGGAGTGCGTTGATGTTGACATTGCTTACTTGCCACCTTGCGAACCAAAAATAGACCCAGGAAACATGCCCAATGAATATGCAGACTGGCTCCGAACAAAGCTCTAAGTCCATCAGGTTTAAGCGTATAACCATTAAAAATGGACGCACCTACAAAGAACTAGACTTATCACTTACCAACCGTGGTCTAGTATCCATGGTTGGCATCAATGGTAGCGGCAAATCCACCATTTGGGGGCTTCTACAGGCCGTATTTTATGGCTCAACCCCAACTGGACATAAGCGGGATGAGTTAGTCAAGCACAATGGTGATGCTTTTTTTTCAGTCGAATTCGACAGAGACAGCGATGATTATAAAGTTACTTTTAGCAGGGTCAAGAAAAAGTGGGCATACAGCGTTCAAAGAAATGGCGCAGACCACACCGCCCACAGCCAAATAGACGCAACCAAAGACGTAGTGACAATTCTCGGACTGTCAAAGGCTGAGTTTGAAGGGAGCGTCCATTTAACGCAAAATTCTCAGCACATTCTTATGGATGGCTCCCCAAAATCCAGACGTGACTATCTAGCCAGGTTTTTTGGTATTGACGAACGGTATGACATAGTGTTTAACAGGGCCAAAGCTAAATTGGTAGAGGTGCAGGGTACACTTTCTGCACTATCGGGTCTGTCCTATACCGCTACGGCCCTTAGGGAATCACTTGCTGCAACGCCCTGGAGAGACCCCAACCCCACGCTATCTTCAATAGCGCTAATTGACACACACATAAAACAGTGTTCGGCAACGTTCCAGGAGATATTGCTCGCCAAGAAATGGGGACCCACCGCCCTAAAGTACAAAGACCCAGAGAACTTAGCAGAACAACTAAAACAAGACTTGTCCCATGTTGGTACCATGCTATCGCAGAATGCGGCGAACAAGAGACACAACGCCATAGCAAGGAGAAACGCGGAGTTAAAAAATTCTATTACCAGTAGGTTAGCACAGGTCGTCCCAACAGACTTATTCAACACTGATCTAGAAAAGGAAAAGCAAGCACTTCTACAACATAGAACACACGACCAATTTTTAGCCCCGCTAAGAGCTGAGTATGAGACATTGCCCAAGGGAGACGTTCCGGACCTCACCAGGGTTGGGGAAGCCCATCATAAGGCAAGAAACGACCTATTGATTGAGCAGCACCGGTACGAGAACATCAAATCTGGTACTTGCCCAGTTTGTAAAGCCGAGTATCGTCAGGGTGATTTATCGAGCATGCTAGAGAAGATAAGGGGTCTTGAAGAAGATTATGCCACAATAGATGAAGACTTCGCCTTTCTTCAAGACAAAAGAACAAAATTACTCCGCTCTAAACAAATAGAACAGCAAATAAACGGAACTACGCCATGGACTAAAGAGCACGAACAGAGACTACAGCTGGTGAACGAAACCATACCAGCAAAGAGAGAATGGCAAGACTTAACGGGAAAACTAGAGGTAATTGGCGAGGTGCACCTTTTGCCGGAGGCTGACGACACCGCTCTCCTCTGCTCTAGAGATGAAAAACAAGGGCTGTTGACACAGGTGGAAGAGTGTGTAAGGGCGCGTTCCTACCTGCCTGGCAATTTTGAAGGATTAATGGTGTTTAACGCAGAGGAAACCCAACTGAAGCTGCAAGCACTAGAAGAGGAAAAGGCAGCAGCACAGCAAGCTCTCGGTAAAATACAAACAGACAATGACAATCATCTTCGTCTGAAGCAGAGAATAGAAGAAATAGAATCTAAGCTATCCGGTTTGCCAGAACTGAAAGCGTGGGAAGTATTTTGGACCAAAATGGCTGATGCCTATGGCCCGAGGGGTCTAAGAATTCAAAAAATGGCTGAAATCGCGGATTGTATAGTACAAAGACTGCCGTATTATGCGAATATGTTGTTTGATGAGCCTGGTTTGACTTTTAGCTATGAAGTAAGTGCAACCGACGTTCTGATTGTAGCCAAGAGAAGGGAAATAGACGAGGAGACTGGCAAAGAAACCTGGTTTGAACACGACATATCAAGCTTTTCTGGCGGCGAGAAACGGAGAATGTCTGTGGCATTGGTACTGACCCTCGCTGATTGTGTTCCCACCAGTAAAAGGACCAACATGCTGGTTCTTGATGAGATTGACGCCAACTTGGACGATATTGGGCAGCACCGTTTTGCCCATGAACTCTTACCAGCGTTGAAAAGCGAGTATGAAAGTATTTTTGTTATAACACATTCGGAAACGATGCAAAGAGCCGCTACCTACGACCAAGTTTTAAGGGTAGTGAAAAGAAACCACTGGTCGCATATTCAAACAGATTGAGGGGGCCATGGCATTATTATAGGTCTTATAATGGTGGACCCCCATGGCATAGACTGTTTGTTATGGGATACACAACCTGCCATTAGCCTTTTTGAGATGACCCCAATGTAGCACCAATCTGTCTATTGGCCGCTATTATTGTGTGGTATCTTTGTAAGGCGACTAAGGTTAGTGCCTCCTCCGATAGTGCCTGTGATAATTCAGTTTCAGTCCAGTGTTTTGACCCCTTCATTGATCTCAGCGAAATAATAGGTTCGGCCAATGCCTGTTCATACCAGGTTTTAATCGCGTCGACAACCACTGGTTCTGCTATTTTAGTTGGCGTATCCTTCCTGACATTCAAACAGTGCTTCACTGCGTCCGTGAATCCACGAAAGTCCATATTAATCAACAACTCGTTGGTTGCTTGTGAATAACCGGCAGCTCTATCTTCGAGCAAACCGATTGTTCTAGTTCCGTTGGTGGTCGTGAGCCACCTAACAATTGGATAATTAAGGTCTTTTCTAACTTCCGCTGGTTGTCCAGTTGGGTCTATGTCAAATAAGTCCTCAATTTTCTTTCTTCTCTTTTTTCGATTATTGTTAGGTGTACTGTTACCATCGCTGTCGTCGTCATTGTCATCGTCGTTTTCCTCGATGTCAACAGCATTGCTATCACCGTTTTCATCGTCTTCTTGTTCGCCACTGTTACTTAGACTGCTACCAGATGCTCTATACTCGCCATTGGGGGATTTTTTGTACCCACTCACCGCCATAATATCTTGAATGAGCTGCAATCGGCGCAAAATGTCTGATTGATTTTGCCCTTTAGACTTATTTATACTTTCTTCTTGTAATAGTATTAGTTCCTCTGGCAAGTGCTCTCTGAATTCGTGTGCCCAATCCGACCATGGGAGGGGCTCATTTTTGATTAACAGCAAAGTTCTGGCCGTATTTGTAGTGATTTCACAAACTGGTTCTATGTAAAGAACAACCTTTGATATCTCAAACACTATACCAAATTCTTGCATAACTGCGTTTCTAGAGCGGCTCGTCCTCATTTCGTATATTTCGTTTTGATATAGCGCAGCGATGTGGCCAGTTTCAATGTGCCTACCTGCGTGTGTTCTCTCTTCGGTCGGTTTAAGTATCCACCAGTGAACAATGGCGTTTGAAAGCCTTACTTTCCCATTCTTTTCCGCGTTACTGTCTAAGTAACTCCCCATCCCCTTTACGCTGCGATAGCGTTTATGGTCTTCTTGGACTTGGAGAGTTACGGATTCTGGTATTTTGAAATACCTCTCACTTAAATATTTGGTAACCCAGTATGCCTGCAGGTCGGCAACTGGTGGTTTACAAGTGTTGTCACCATATGATTTACCTAATAGTGTAACTTTGGTGCCATTAGTGTTTATCGACGCTGGTTTAGCAGTATCGAGCAGGGTTTGCACATGACCAAAGACACCTCCGCCTAGGTTAAATTGGTCGAGACCATATATTTCCGTGTCTGGGTCTTTCCACAGTTTGATTAACGAGCCTTTAGAGTCCTTCCAAGAGCTATATAACACACCCTCTGGGTTATTGACAGCGGCGGTTATTTTCGCACCTACCCCGTAATTACCATCCATACTTTGTCTTGATGACGATGATGAAAGCTTGTTTATAAAGGTCATTAGCTCCGGACCAGTCATTCCATCACCGGTGTCAACCACACTAAGTTTTGACAGTTTAGAGCCTGATTTATCAAATACAAACTGGTCCATTTCCCATGTGACCGTTCCAGGTACTCCAGTACGTTTGATAGCTTCAATTGAATTTTGGGTTAATTCCCGTAAAAATTGGAGTGGATGACAGTCTTTTCCTAGACGGTCGAGCAAAAAGCCTGTATTTTCAACAGACATAGGGCAGGTTCTAGACGCTGTAGACATAGTAAAAATCCTCGGTGGTTAATACGACCTAAGTTGGCGTTCGTGAGACCACGGTGGTATGACGGCAACCAACGCCACATTATAACACAATGTGCTATCTGATGTCAAGATAGTGGGGTAGAGATATGGATTGGGAAACAGCGGTGTCGTCTAAGCAACATGCACGGCTTTATTTCTCTAGCCTTGGTCGCGTTGTTATTAGCGCCGTTTTGTGGGATGGATCAGAGGCTAGCCTTTTAGAAATAGCGAAACTGGGGTCAGGGCCTATTGAAAAAGTTGGTCGTAAACTAGTTATAGTGACGCAAGAGGGGGACATGACAGCCAGTATTGGTGATTGGGTTATTAGAGGGGTCAACGGGGAAACGTACCCATGCAAAGCTGATGTATTCAACAAGACCTATGAGCCGGTATCTTGCTGCGCTTGTTGCTGTCGCATTCAGATAGACGACAAGCCACAAAGTCAGGAATATCGTGACCAATGACCTCACACCGGAAGAGGAGATCCTTAAGTGGAATGGCGTCCCAGTCGTGTATGTGAGGAAGAAATTAAATCTAGACAAACTCCAGTTTTCGCAACTCGTAGCCTCGGTAAACAAAAAAGTAGTGCAAATTCGCCCAGAAAGCCAGCTTGCAGCATTAAATATGTTACTCAACAAGGCGCACCTTATTGGGGAACCAAGACTGTATGCTTTTGGTTCTGCCCTAGAATCACAAGCAGCTAAAGTGGCGGTACACTTGGCCGCCAAATATTGTAATCACTGTCTAACCGCACGTAAAGAGATGCCCAAGCTGCGCTGGTTCAATCTGGGCAAACCAAACATTGATAAAGTGTACAGAATTCAAGAACAGTATGAACTCGTTGTCATATCAAACTTGTCAGAATTACACGTTCGAGAGGGGAAAGGGCAAAGAACAGGCGGTCTAGACGCCCATCTTGACAGGCTTACTCTGGCCCGCGATATTTTGTCCGTACACCAGGAATCCACTTGCCTTGTTCTTGTTAATACCGCCGACATACTAGGGTTCTCCGTAAAACATTTAGGAGCCAAACCCGATGCCGTATGGCAGTTTAGCCAGAGTAGCGAAATAGAGGTAGTGTAAAGAGCACATGAAATACTCAGATACCAGTGTTGAAATCATGTTGCTCAAGACGGTGTGCGAAACAACTAGCGAAACCCATAGGTCACGGGTACTTAGCTCCCTATCAGAAGAGCACTTCGTTGAGGCCCTGCCAATATACAAACGCATTAACACGCTTACCTCATCGGGTAAGGGATTTCCCACCTTTACCGCCCTCAGAAAAGATTTGGTTATACCAGATCAACACCGGGCGCTACTTAGTGATGACACCGACTACTTCCATTCCCCAGATGACATAGACATTGGTATCAACACGCTGGAACAGTACCGACAGGGAAGACTGCTATACAATTCTGTTTCTGCAGCTCTTTCCAAGCTCCAAACTGAAGCACCGAACCTACCTGACATTGTCAATAAACTGAACGATACCTTGTTAAAGTGCCAACCGGTTGATAACGACGACATGTTTGTTATTAGCGCGGACACCGCTAAAGAGCTGGCCATAACCATAGAACAAGACCTTAACACTCAGGGTGATGACCTAATACCCACAAGCTTCCGGAAGTTTGACACCATTACCGGCGGATTACACAGAAAAAACGTCATGGTGTTAGCGTCTACACCGGGTGGTGGTAAATCAGCCTTGGCTCTTTACATGGCTGCTCAACAATACATGATGGGCTATAATGTATGTTATATCTCATATGAAATGAGCGAAATAGAGCTGCGATATCGCCTACTGGCTAGCATTTCAAGAGTAGAGCACCGGCTTATCAACTTAAAGTTGCTAACTGACGAACAAAAAACCATTGTTATAGATTCTTTTTTGGATTGGTCCTCATCTTTCCAAAGGGGGAACAGATTCACCATTTGGACCCCGTCGCAAGAACTCGATGTATCCGATATCACAATGCGGTTGCGGCATGAAGGTTACGATGCAATCTATGTAGACTACCTTGGTCTTCTTAAATCGCAGGATGGGAAACCACAGCACGAAGTGCTTGGAGACCACACTAGACAAGCAAAGCTTGGAGCAAACGCTCTTAACTGCGTCTATGTTCTTCTGGCCCAATTCGACGATGAATCAAACAAAATCAAATACTCAAAAGCCATCACCGCCAACGCAAACTTCATCTGGACCTGGACTAGAGGGGAGATGGAAAAAAAGACAAATATAATCAAAATCAACATGCCAAAGGCAAGAAGCAGTGAGACATACGAGTTCTATCTGCAAACGGACTTAAAAGTATTTTTATTTAAAGATTATGACGGGGTAATTCCAACCGAAGAAACAGAAAAGAAAAAACGTAAAAAAGACAGAGGAGAGACAGAAGAGGAATTACCAACCATGGGAGAGCTGCAGCATGACTGAAAAGAAACGAGGAAAACCTGCTCCGAAAACACACGGCAAAACAAGCAAAGAGAACACAGCGTGTGGATTATCAATAAAACCGCACCATGCACTATCGGAAAGTGGGTTGTCTGGTGTGACCTGTTCAGCCTGCCTGTCCCGGATTGAGCTACATAGATTGGAAGTGAGATAGCATGTTCTCTGCACTAGACTCTCGATATAGCTCCCGTTTGACCCCGCTTGCAGATGTTATCGGCGAAGAAAACTTTGTTTATTTCATGTCAGTATGGTCATTGGCATATGCCGAGTGTGTCAACCAGGGAACATACCTGCCATTGTACACCGATCGTATCGAATTATACCGAAGAGTAAGCGCGAAAGAACGTACAACCAAACACCAAATGGTAGCTCTGATACAAGTACTGGAGGAGGACCACCCTGGGGTTACATTCCATTACGGGCTAACATCAGAAGATATCATGGCAAATAGCCGGTTTACTCAGGTAGACTTAGCAATAAGCAAAATAAATTCTCTTTTAACAGAAGCGCAACAACACATTATCACCATCTCAGAGCCGGTCAAGACATTCGTTTTATCACACACCCACGGTCAGCCTGCTACGCCGATTAAACTAGAGCCATATCTAAGGGCTAAATTCAAACACTTGTCATTAATTAGGCCAGCCTTTCGCTTTGGCGGTTCTAATGGTCAGCTTACGGCCCTAGCGTATGCTACTGGCATTGATGATTTCGCAAACCTTGGAGCAAGCTGGTTGCGCAGGGTGAAGCACCACCATAAAGATATAGAAACAAGCAAGATAGTGACCCCGGCTGCGGACTGTGGGTTGCTACAGGTCGGCCCGTCCAATGAGGCCACATTTTTATCAGCCATTTCCGTGTGCCTTAAGGGAAGGGCCCTAGCTAGGGCCCTTTGGGACCACTGTCAGCGTAAAATATTAGGTACAGTGTCCCCCTCCGGTCAAGCTGGTAGCAGCGCCATGCCGCAAAAGAACAATCCAATAGACGCGGAACTGGCTGAGGGCTGCTTCAGTAACGCCTATCACATCTTCCTTAATTCATTGGAGGCGAACTGTGACTCGCGTGGATTACGGGATTTGTCTAATTCAGTAGTTAACAGACAAATGATGGATGGCTGGTGTTTCTTGTACTTGGGGCTAAGAAGTCTGATATCTTTTTTATCCAAAGCCTCCTATGACCGGTCAGCCATCATAAAAGAACTCAAACAACATCCGGAAAGCTTAACAGAGCTTCTAAGGTATTACATGCAGGTGGAAGAAGGAAAATCGGACCCATATTGGGAACTAAAAGAGAGACCACCAACAGACTTCGACGAAACCATATCCAGAATGAGCAACTGGTCCATAATGTAGAGGGAAGTACGAGATGTCAAAAACAGTTATAGCCTTTCATGGGCTTATGGGTTCCGGAAAAACCACACATTGCACAAGGCTGCTCATCGACATACAAAGGATGACGGACCTGCACGTTGAAGTGGTTGGCATAAAAACAATGTTTAACTCTGCGGCTACAGCGCTATATGATGAAGTAGAGCCATATTTGACAGAAGACCAGAAGTTGTTGGTTAAGAAAAAGATACAGAGAACAATATCTACCTGTGCAGAAGAGTTTGTCCCAGGTGTCTGGTCCAACAAATATGCAAAAACAGTTAATTCCGCAAAACATAACGCGGTGTTTCTCACCGATGATATTAGAACTGAGGCTAATATACAAGCCCTAACAGAGCTTGCCAGTTCTGGCAACAATGTGGTGCTGTTTCAGTTGGAAGCTGCAGAAGATATCAGAAGGAAACGGTGTACAGCTTGGCGCGAGGGAGATTGTTACACAGAGCAATCGCTTAAAAAGCCAGAGCAGTTGTCACCAAATTTTGAGTGGCATGTCCTGGACGCTGCACTTCCACTATCCGAAATGAATCAGCAGATAGACGGGATAGTCTTACCTAAACTAGGATGAGCAGTGTATGATAGTTGTAGTCGATTTCAACAACATAGTTTATGCCGCTTTCCACCGGTCTCTTGGAATAAACAACATCAAGGACATGACGCAGGTCGGCCACTTCTACTCCGGGCACGTTGATATTTTCAGGCAAATGCTCCATCGCCATTTACAGTTGATAGGGAGCAGTAGGGTAGTGTTTGCCCTAGATTCAAAGCCAAAACATAAACTGGGTCTTTATCCGGAGTATAAGGCAAACAGAGACCCGCTACCCATAAATCCAAAACCGGCCATCGGGAGAGAAGTGGAAAATTGGTCTGGGGAGGTTCTTTACGCAGATGGATACGAAGCAGATGACGCTATTGCTGCCTATGTTGCAAGACATGCGACGGAAGAGCCTATCACGGTGATGACTTCGGACAAGGACATGTGGCAGGTACTTGACCACGAAAACGTCTCTGTCTATAGTCCGCATAAACAAAAGCTGGTAGATAAAACAGACTTAGCTACAGCATTCCATAATATTTCGGAATTTAGCCATATAAAGCTTGTCAAGGCTCTCTGGGGGGATTCGACAGACAATATCAAAAATGCAGTTCCTAGGATGCAACGATATCTGGTCCCGGTTGTTAAAGAAACCGATGGTACTTTAGCAGATTTTTGGGATAAAGTTTTCGCCCCTGGAGTGAAATTATCAGAAAAGTGTCTTGAGTACTTGAAACAAAACAACGAAATAATCGAGACCAATTACAAGCTAGCATCCTTGGTTTACAACTGTCCTCTAGAAGTGTCGCCGATGTCAAGCATCAACAACTATTTGGGGACGCAGACGCCCCCGCAGAAAGAAATATTGGTGTCACCGCCGGAATTCGGACATGTGACCGGTTAGTCGAAAGTCTCTTC
>Ga0315286_10006279_pt1 | contig 11558 bp, 8 predicted proteins | sample YL17G10_0_MG_FD_205038 | JGI IMG/M metagenome (GOLD analysis project Ga0315286, IMG submission 205038) | Sediment microbial communities from Yellowstone Lake, YNP, Wyoming, USA - YL17G10_0 | ecosystem: Environmental > Aquatic > Freshwater > Lake > Sediment | place: USA: Wyoming | collected... | reverse complement strand
CGTCTCCTCTTCCCCGAGATTCAGCCCGAGATTCAGCCCGAGATTCAGAATGATATTGGGGGAATCGTAGAAGGCGGTCCGGTTCCCTTTCTCCTTCAGGCTGAAGAAGGCCCTCTTCGCCTTCACCGATTCGGCCAGTTTCATAACGATCGGGTCATCGCCGTTGAGAACCGCATCATCCTCAGGGGTCTGATGGACGAAAATCCTCGACTTGGCTTCGATATAATCGTCATAACTCGGATAGCGGTCCAGATGATCCTCCGTGACATTCAGGAGTACGGAGATCCGGGGCCGAAAGGTCTCGATGGCCTCTAATTGAAAGCTTGAGATCTCAACGACAAGAGCCTCCCATCCCTTCTTCTCATCCGCAAAGAGGATCAACGGCTCTCCGACATTGCCTCCGACACCGACGATTCTTCCATCCTCCTTCAACATCTCTCCGATCAGAAGCGTGGTGGTCGTCTTTCCATTTGTGCCCGTTACGGCGATGATGGGAACGCGGATGAAGCGATAAGCCAGCTCGATCTCACTGAGAATGGGGATTTCCTTTTTCATCGCCTTCTGAATCGGCTCGATGGCCAGGTCAACCCCCGGGCTCACCACAATCAAATCCTGAGCGAGAAACGTCTCTTCGTGGTGGCCGCCCCATTCGACGGAGAGACCCATCGCCTCCACGTCACGGCTCACCTCTTTTTCCACCTCTTCCCGGCCTTTGATCTCCGTTGCCGAGACAACGGCCCCCCTCTCCCTCAGGAATCTCGCCGTGGCTAAACCTGTCCGGGCCAGACCCACCACCAATATTCTTTTACCGTGAAGATCCATCTTTCCCATCAAATATTTCCCCTCCCCTCGGTGGGAGGGGATGAAGGGGAGGGGGGGCCAAACGGTCTCTATTTTGTCCACCCCCACCCTCGCCCTCCCCCATCGAAGGGGGAGGGGAATTAATGGGGAAATTTTAAATATTTTTGTTAGGGGTTGGGGTTTGGCCAATCCCTAACCCCCAACCCCTTCTACCTCAGCTTCAAAGTGCTGATGGCGATCAGCCCGAGGATGATCGCAATGATCCAGAACCGGACAATGATCTTGGGCTCTGCCCAGCCCTTCAGTTCAAAGTGATGATGAATCGGCGCCATCCGGAAAACCCTTTTCTTCCGCAACTGGTAAGAAGCCACCTGGATGATGACCGAAAGGGCTTCAATCACAAAGATGCCACCCACGATCATCAGGAGAAACTCCTGCTTGGTGACCACAGCGATTGTCCCAAGGGCCGCACCTAAAGCCAGTGAACCCACATCCCCCATAAAGACCTGGGCTGGAAAGGTATTAAACCAGAGAAAACCGAGACCCGACCCGACCAAGGCACCGCAGAGGATCGTCAATTCACCGCTGCCCTTAACAAAGGGGATCTGGAGGTAACCGGCAAACCGGAAATTTCCTGCAAGGTAGCAGAAGAGCATGAAGGTCGCGCTGGCGATCAGCACAGGACCAATCGCCAGTCCATCCAAGCCGTCCGTTAGGTTAACGGCATTCGCGGACCCCACGATGACGAGGACCGAAAAGACGATATACCAATCGCCCAGGTCCGGCATCACCTTTTTAAAGAAAGGAAAGATCAGCCTGGAATCGTGGTCGATGGTAAAGAACAGGACGAGGCTGGTTACCAGTCCGATCGCCACCTGGATGGGAAACTTGTATCGGGCCCGGATACCGATGCCGTCCTTATCCCGCACCTTCTTATAATCATCGAAAAAACCCAGGACTCCAAAGGCCAGGGTCGTCAGCAAAACGATCCAGACATAGAAATTCGTGAGGTCCGACCAGAGGAGCGTGGGGACGGCGATGGCGGCAATGATGAGGCTCCCACCCATCGTAGGAGTTCCATTCTTCACGAGATGTCTGGCAGGGACATCCTCCCTGACGACCTGTTGCATCTGAAAGGCCTTCAGCTTCTTGATCAGCCAGGGTCCGATCACAAAGCTGATGAGAAGGGCCGTCAAAATGGCATAGATGGTCCGAAAGGTGATGTAGCGGAAGACATTGAAGAAGGAAAAAGCGCTATGAAGAGGATAGAGCAGATGATAAAGCACCTTAGGCCCTCCCTTCCATCAAACCCTCCACGATCTTCTCCATGGCCATTCTCCTCGAGCCCTTGATCAGGACCCAATCCCCCTCTTGAATCACCCGTCTCAGAAGGGAGATGGCCTCCCCATGATTCTCCAAGATCTTTGTCCTCTCCGGCTCGATGCCGTGACGAACAGCGGACTCCACCACCGTGGGCGCCCATTCCCCCAGTGTCAGAAGAAGGTCGATGGAAAGCTCTCCCACCTTTCTTCCAAGTTGCAGATGGGCCTCTTCCGTATAATTTCCAAGCTCCAGCATATCGCCCAAAACAGCAATCGCTCTGCCTCCTCCCTTCACCTCGGCAAGGGTCTCTAAGGCCGTCTCCATGGATCGCGGGTTGGCATTGTAGGCATCGTTGATCAGCACCTTCCCGTTTCCAAGGGAGAGAACCTCCATCCTCATGGGGGCCGGCCGAAAATGCTCCAACACCTCCTTCACTTTTTCAAGATCGATCCCGAAGAGAGCAGCAATAGCAATGGCCGAGAGGGCATCCGGAACGAAGTGCCGGCCTAATAAGGGGAGGGTGATCTCCGTTGCTTCCCCTTCAACGATCAGAGTGAAGGCAGTCCCCTTGATCCCCCGGAGTCGAACCTCCCTTGCCATCACATCCGAAGGCTCCTCCATACCAAAGGTAATCTCCTGTCCCGGGAACCCCCTCGCCAGATCAACGACTCGCGGGTCATCGTGATTCACCACGATCGTCCCGTCCCTTTTCATCCTCCGGAAAAGCTCTCCCTTCTCCTCTTTTACCCGTTCCAGGCTTCCTAACCCCTCCAGGTGAACCTTCTGGATATTGGTGATCAGGCCGACATCCGGTTCTGCAATCTCGGTCAGTCTCCGGATCTCCCCGGGCACGTTCATCCCCATTTCAAGGACCACCACCCTCTCCTTCTCTGTCAGCCGGAGGAGCGTGAGAGGAAGTCCGATCAGGTTATTCCAGTTGCCTCTATTCTTCAGGATGGGAAACGTGGTCTCGAGACAGGCAGCGATCATCTCTTTGGAAGTGGTTTTCCCGTTGCTCCCCGTTAAGGCCACGACAGGGGTCTGATATCTGCGCCTCCTCTCCCGGGCAAGATCGCCCAGTGCTTGAAGTGTATCCCTGACCAGGATGATGGTCTTCGATTGGTGGCCATTCCAGTGGATATCCTTCGCCTTCCCCTCCTCGACCACCACTCCTGCAGCCTTCTTCCCCAAAGCCTCCAGGGCATAATGGTGTCCATCGAAGTGAGGGCCTTTCAGGGCAAAATAAAGCTCCCCTTCGCCGATCGTCCTCGAATCGGTGGAAACGCCTTCGAAGAAGACCTGCTTCTCTCCCTGGAGGAGTTTTCCTCCTGTTGCCTTTAAAACCTCTTCAACCGAAAAGATCACACGTTCTCCAGCGCCTTCCTCGCTTCAATCCGGTCATCGAAAGGAAACTTCTTCGTTCCGATGATCTGATAATCCTCGTGACCCTTACCTGCAATGAGGACCACGTCCGAAGGTCGGGCAAGCCGGACCGCCATCCGGATGGCTTCTCTTCGGTCCGGAATCTTGAGGTACCCTTTTTTCGCTCTCCACGTTTTAAGCCCTTCCGAAGCCCATGCCTCCAGCCCAATCTTTTTAAAGCCCTTTTCTACCTCACCGAGGATCAACAGGGGGTCCTCTGTCCTCGGATTGTCTGAGGTCAGGACGACGAGATCGCTTAATCTTCCCGCCACCTCGCCCATCACCGGCCGCTTCGTCCGATCCCGGTCTCCGCCGCATCCAAAGACCGTGATGATCTTTTCCTCCCTTTGAGAAGCCTGCCTGTTCTCTTCCAGAATGGACGTTAACCCTGAGATAGACCGCTCCAGGGCATCGGGTGTATGGGCATAATCCACAAGGATGTGGATGCCTTTCTGATTCTCCACCTTCTCCAGCCTTCCCGGGATTCCCCTCAGGGATTCGATCCCGTCTTTCAGAACCTCAAGGGGAATCGTCATGGCCACTCCCGTCGCCACCGAAGCCATGATGTTGTAAAGATTGAACCCTCCGATCAGTTTCGAATGGATGAGGAGAGGGCCTTGGGGCGTTTGGATGCGGATGGACAAACCTTCCAATGTGGAGGTCATTCGATCTGCAAAGACCTGACCTGAGGGAGCCAACCCGTATCGATAGACAGGGACATGGACCCCCTCGACGATGGCCTCTCCTCGAGGATCATCCTGGTTGACGACGGCAAACCGTCCGGGCTTGGGACTCTTCATAAGGTAGTCCGAGAAGAGTTTTCTCTTGCTCTCAAAATAGTGGTCCAGGGAGCGATGATAATCGAGATGGTCCTGCGTGAGATTCGTGAAAATGGCTCCATCAAATTGACACCCGTAGACCCGATCGAGGTCAAGACCATGGGAAGAGACTTCCATGATCACATGAGAGATCCCCTCGTCCACCATTTCTCTCAGGATTCTCTGGAGATCTAATGATTCCGGAGTCGTATTGGGGGCTGAAATGAGCGTCTGTCCGTAGCGATAATTGATCGTCCCGATGACCCCCACCGGATGTCTCGCCCTCTTAAAGATCGATTCCAGAAGACAGGTGACGGTGGTCTTCCCGTTCGTCCCTGTGACACCGATGAGCTTCACCTGGGAGGAAGGGTTCCCATAAAAATTCGAAGAGATCTTTGCCAGGGCCCTTCGGCTATTCGAGACGACAATCCCTGTCCCTTGGGGAATTTCTCGTTCCTCTTCCAGAAGAATCGCGTCGGCTCCTCTCTGAAGGGCGTCCTCAATGAACCGGTGGCCGTCGACCTTCAATCCTCGAACGGCGGCGAAGAGGAATCCCTTTTTCACCTGCTGGGAATGGTAAGCGATTCCTTCAATCTCTTTCAGGGTCTCACCCCTTATTCTCTCGATCTCGACACCCTCGATCAATCTCTTCAATTCCATACCGTCTGAAACCCTATCCCCATTGTTTTCCTCAACCTTAGATACTTACACAATAAAATGTGAGAATTTGTCTCTAACTTTCTCTGAAATGTCCTCCAAAAATCTCCCCTCCCCTCGGTGGGAGGGGATGAAGGGGAGGGGGGATGGTTCGACAAGCTCACCATGAACCATCCTGAGCCTGTCGAAGGACCACCCCCACCCTAGCCCTCCCCCATCGAAGGGGGAGGGGGCTTAATGGGGAAATTTCAAATATATGTCTGGTTAGTCTTAGCCTCAATCTTTTTTTATCTTCCTCAATCTTGACCTGCACTTATTTCAAGGGGGTTACGACGACTGAAATTTCAGATAGCAGATATCCCCCTTTTCGATCACGGTCCCGGGTCCTGGGATCTGGTCCACGAGCTTCCCATTTCCTGAAATCTTGATGATCAGTCCTTTTCCTTCCATTTGACTCATGGCGCTCCGCATGGAGAGACCCACAAGGTCCGGCATGACTTTCCTCTCCATGCCTTTTCCCATCTTCACTTCCTCCACCGGCGGTTTACTCTCCTGAACCACTCTCTTCGGAATGAATTCAGACTCGTTTTTTACAATGAGCGTCCCCTGGGGAAAAACGTTGAGGTAAGGAAGGGCCTTTTCGACAATCCCTTTAAAAGCCGGAGCGGCCACCATGCCTCCGTAAATGTTCTCCTGGGGTTCATCGATGACGACGAGGACGGCGAGCCTTGGATCTTCCGCCGGGGCAAATCCCATGAATCCACTCGTATAGCGGTCTTCAGCATATCCTCTCAGCAAGGAATCCACCTTCTGAGCGGTCCCGGTCTTTCCGGCTACTTCAAACCCTACAGGCACAGCCCCTTCTCCTGTTCCTCCCCGCTCGGTGGTTGTCTTGAGCAGGGCCACCACTTTCTTTGCCGTTTCATCCGTGATGACCCTTCGAATGACTTCGGGCTGAAAGGACTGAACCACACGGCCTTTTTCATCGGTCATCTTCTCAATGATCAAGGGTTTCATCAGGAACCCCCCATTGGCAATGGCGGAAAGGGCGCTGATCATCTGAATCCCTGTGACGGAAATCCCGTGGCCAAAAGAGATCGTGTCCAGAGCGACGGGTGACCAGTATCTCGGATGGTGAAGGATGCCTTTGCCCTCTCCCGGAAGGCCAATCTGGGTCTTTTCTCCAAACCCGAAGGCCTTGATGTATCGATAGAAACGATCCTTCCCCATTTTCTCTGCGACCTTCGAAGCCCCGATATTGCTCGAAAACTTGATGATCTGCTGAAAGGTGAGCCACCCATGTTTGGAGTGATCGTGGATCGTGCGATCATAAACGGTGTAGGATCCGTTTTCACAGTAGAAGGAATCGGTGGGCCGCACGATTCCCTCCTCCAGGGCAGCCGCGGCCAGAAAGGTTTTAAACATGGAGCCCGGTTCAAACGTATCCGCGACGGCCCGATTCCTCCAGGCCTTGGCCCGGGCCTGAAGAAATTGGTTGGGATTGTAAGAAGGATAAACCGCCAGGGCCAGAACCTTTCCGGTCGAGGGGTCCATGGCAATGGCAAAGCCCCCTTTGGCCCCCCACTTCTGAACCGTACGGCTCAACTCCGTCTCAACAATGTATTGAACATGTTTCTCGAGGGTAAGGACGATATTCCGAAACTTTTCTCCATCCTGGGAAGGCACCTGATCCACAATCTCCCGGCCCCGGGCATCTTTCCCAGGGGTCCAAGTTTGTCTGTTTCCGCTGAGGATCGAGTCGTATTGACTCTCCAAACCCTCCAGCCCCTTTGAATCGAGGCCCACAAAACCGATCACATGGGAAGCCAGTTGGGCATTGGGATAAAACCGTTTATTCTCCTTGAGGAAATAGATCCCGGGAAGACGAAGGGTCTTAATCTCGTCGACCTCTTTGGGCGTGATCTTTCTCTGAACCCACTCAAAGGAACTTCCACTCTTGAGCTTCCCCTTCAGTTCTCCCGGATCGATCTGGAGAAGGGTTGCCAGACGTTGAGCCGTTTTTTCCGGATCGGTCACTTTTTTTGGATCCGCATAAACGGAATCGACTTCGATGCTGACGGCAAGCTCATTTCCCTTCCGATCGGAGATCGTTCCTCTCTTGGGAACCAGGGGAATCTGAGCATGCTGTTGCTGGGCGGCTAATCGATAGAGTTGCTCCTTTTTCAGGACCTGAAGCTGAAACATCCTCCCGACGACCAGGGCAAAGCAGAAGAAGATGAAGCAGGAGAGGAAGAAGATTCTGACCTTAAACCAATTGATAGGCTTTCGTTTCATCGGATGATGATCACCTGATCGGATTTTGGCTTTGACATTCCCAACTCTTCGGTGGCGAATTTTTCGATCCGGGCATGGGACTTGAGGGATGCAGCCTCCACCCTCAGCCGCTTATTTTCTTCGACCAGAATCCTCCCGGTCTTCATGGCATTCGAGATTTCATACCCGGCCTGGATCACCTGAATCCGCGACCAGACATAGATGAGGGAGCCTCCAATCGAAAAGAGAAAAAGGAATGTAAAAAGAAGCAAGCTTCTTTTACGGGAAGCGGATCTGGTTTTTGCCCCTCCTTCGATCCAGAGCATTCGATCTGCACTGAGGTTTCCCGCCCTTGCCATCCTGATCCCTCACATCCTTTCTGCACAGCGAAGCTTTGCACTCCTCGATCGAGGATTGTCGCTCTGTTCCCTCTCCGAAGGGAGAATCGGCTTTTTGGTGAGGATCTTCATGGCCCCCTTCTGGACCGAGCCTCCGGCTTCTCCCTTTTCAAGCCTTCGAAAGGTCTCCTTCACGATTCGGTCTTCAAGGGAATGGAAGGAGATGACACACATCCGGCCTCCTGCCTTGAGAAACGGCCATCCTCCATCGAGGGTCTGTCTCAGATTCTCCAGTTCACGATTGACCTCGATGCGCAGGGCCTGGAAGGTTCGTGTGGCGGGGTCGATCCTTCGGGATTGGAATCGCCTGGGGACGGCCCGGTACACAATTTTTCGCAAGGCTTGGGTTGTCGCAATCGGCTCGTGAGTCCGCTCATCCACAATGGCCTTTGCGATCCGTTTGGCCCACCGCTCCTCCCCATACTCCCGGAGGATCCTCTCCAATTCGGAAAAAGAAAGCTCGCTAACAAGATCGGCTGCGGTCGTCCCTGTCCGCTGATCCATTCTCATATCCAGGGGACCTTCTCCCCTAAAGCTGAATCCCCTTTCCTGTCGTTCGAGCTGGATGGAGGACAGGCCCAGGTCAAACAGGATTCCATCCACCGATTCAATGTTCATCTCCCTCAAAAGCTCAGGAAGGCAAACAAAATTTTGACGAAGGATCTTGACTCGTTCGCCAAAGGGACTCAGGACACGGGTCGCTTCTTCAAAAGCCTCTTCATCCCATTCGATTCCAATCACCCTGCCATCTGGGCCGGTCCGCCTCAAAATCTCGAAAGAGTGCCCTCCTCCCCCTAGGGTGGCATCCACATAGATTCGATGGGGACCGCATCCCAGCAGGGAGATCACCTCTTCAACCATGACAGGGATGTGTCGAGGTCCCATCGTTGTTTCCCCCGGCCCTATAAACCTAAGCTGGTTAAGGTGTCACTGACCTGATCAAAACTCTCCTGCGCCTTTCGGAACTCCTCCTCCCATCGTTGTTTATCCCAGATTTCAATCTTGGTCCCCACACCGACAAGGACGACATCCTTTTGAAGACCCGCATAATCCCGATGGGTCTGGGGAATGAGAAGCCGCCCTTGTTTATCGATCGCGCAATCTACGCCGCTCGAGTAAAAAAACCTCAGGTAGGCCTTGGTCTCCTTCTTGAGCTGGGGGAGAAACTTCTGCTTCTCCTCCAGGATCGTCCATTCCTCATAGGGATATGCGACCAGGCACTGGTCGTAATGGGTGATCACAAGACGATCGTCATATTTCTTGCCAAGAACCTCTCTGAATTTCGCGGGAACACTGATACGCCCCTTTATGTCTATGGCGTGTTCATACCTTCCCCGAAACATGATTTTAACCCCCGATTTCTATTTTCTATACCACCTTTTACCACTTTTTCCCACTTTGGAAGCAAAAGTACACCATAGAACCCCATCTTGTCAAGTAAAATCTTATATTTATTTCAATTATTTTCCTGCGTCACCAAAACCACAATATCTATGGAAAATGAATCGTTAATCCACTACATCTTGTATGTCAGAAAACGAGGCGGCTCACGTTTTATGAATTCCCATGCCTCACTACCTATCTGGGTGGGATTTAGGTGGAGGGATTAAAGCCACTTTGCCCACACTTCGATTTGATCCGTTCGACGGTGATAGGCTTTACGCATCGGGGTAGCGTGCAAAACGCCGCTCAGGGTCAACCCTGAGCAGGTCTATGTATTTATGATGAAGAATCGAAGGGTTGACAAGGATACCCAACCTGTCTAAAATGAACATAGAAACGGAGAATGGGGGATAGGACCTGTTTATAAGCTATGCGCTATGCGATTTTTGTACGAATGAGGAGAACATGGTTCCAGAAACCTTAAAAAAGAGGGTAGAAAAACTCAGGGAAGAGATCGAATATCATAACTATCGGTATTATGTCCTTGACCAGCCAGAGATCACCGATGCTGAATATGATCGCCTGATGAAAGAACTTCAGGGAATCGAGGAGCAGTATCCTGAGTTCCGCACTTTGAATTCTCCCACCCAGCGAGTGGGAGCCGCTCCCTTAGAATCTTTTGAGATCGTGAGACACTCCATCCCCATGCTTAGCCTTGCCAATGCCTTTTCCGAACCCGAGGCAAGGGATTTCGACAAAAGGGTTAAGAAGTTTTTGGGATCCACAACCGAGATCGATTATGTTGCCGAACCCAAGCTCGACGGCCTCGCGGTTGAATTCGTCTATGTAAGGGGCCTTTTCATCGTGGGGTCCACCCGGGGAGACGGGGTCAACGGTGAAGACATTACCCGGAATCTCCGGACCCTCCGGACGATTCCACTCCAATTGATTCGAAAAGGGATCCCCGTTCCGGAGCGTCTGGAGGTAAGGGGCGAAGTGATCATCGATCTGAAAAGATTCAAGGCCCTCAACGAGAAACGGGAGGAGGCAGGAGAACCTCTCTTTGCCAATCCCCGTAATGCGGCTGCCGGATCGGTCCGCCAGCTCGATTCCAAGATTACAGCAGAACGCCCCCTTGAGATCTATTGCTACGGCCTAGGCGACGTGAGGGGATGGACCTTTACGTCCCAGTGGGAGGTCCTTCAAACCTTCCCGAGGTGGGGACTTCGAACCAATCCCCATGTTCAAAAATGTAGGGGTATCGATGAAGTCCTTGACTACTATCATGAGATGACCGAAAAGAGAGAAAGGCTTCCTTACGAGATTGATGGCATTGTGATCAAGGTCGACCGGTTCGATCTTCAGGCCATAGTCGGCGAGATCTCCCGGAGCCCCCGCTGGGCATTAGCCTTCAAATTCCAGCCCAAACAGGAATCGACAAAGATCCTTGACATCATCGTCCAGGTTGGAAGGACGGGCGCCCTTACGCCTGTGGCTATTATGGAACCTGTTCGGGTGGGAGGCGTCGAGGTGAGCCGGGCCACCCTCCATAATCAGGATGAGATCGACAGGAAGGATGTCCGGATTGGAGATACGGTCATCGTTCAGAGGGCTGGAGATGTGATCCCTGAGGTCGTCCAGGCGATCGAATCGAAACGGACGGGAGAAGAAAAGAGGTTTGAGATGCCATCCAAATGCCCTGTGTGCGGGGCAGAGGTAGAAAGGGAAGAAACGATCTCTCGTTGCATCGGCCTCGACTGCCCGGCTCAACTCAAAGGACGAATCAAACACTTCGCCTCAAAGCGGGCCATGGATATCGAAGGCCTCGGAGTCAAGCTGATCGACCAGTTGGTGGACAAAGGTTTAGTGAAGGATGTGGCGGACCTCTATTACATCGAGAAGGAAGCGTTGATCGCCCTGGAGCGGATGGCGGAAAAGTCGGCGCAGAATGTCATCGATGCGATTGAGAAAAGTAAGGAAAAACCCCTCGCAAAATTTCTCTTTGGACTGGGCATCCGCCATGCAGGCGAACACATCTCAGAGGTGCTGGCCCGGCGATATCCGCGCCTTGAAGATTTCTTCCATCTCTCAGAAGAAGACCTCCAGCAAGTCGAAGAGGTGGGGCCTGAGGTGGCAGCCAGTGTGGTCCATTTTTTCAAGGATAAAAAGAATAGGGAGTCGATCGAGCGGTTGAAGAAGGCTGGTGTAAAGGTCATCGAGCCTCAGGACACAGGGAAAAAAAGGTTTGCAGGGAAGGTCTTTGTTTTCACAGGATCCCTCCAATCTTACGGAAGGGATGAGGCAAGGGATCTTGTCGAATCCCTGGGAGGGACGACCGCCCCCGGCGTCTCAAAAAGGGTTGACTTTGTCGTCGCCGGTCAAGACCCGGGCTCGAAATTCGACAAGGCGAAAGAGCTGGGAATTAAGATTTTAACAGAAGAAGAGTTTAAAAAGATGATCAAGTGAGCATAGAGCAGGCCGA
>Ga0315286_10006278_pt1 | contig 11559 bp, 11 predicted proteins | sample YL17G10_0_MG_FD_205038 | JGI IMG/M metagenome (GOLD analysis project Ga0315286, IMG submission 205038) | Sediment microbial communities from Yellowstone Lake, YNP, Wyoming, USA - YL17G10_0 | ecosystem: Environmental > Aquatic > Freshwater > Lake > Sediment | place: USA: Wyoming | collected... | reverse complement strand
CGATCAAGTCTTCCGTCCTGGTTCCGGGCCGGAGCGGTCGCTTCCGTCATCGCCCTCGCGGCCATCCATTTTTTTACGCCGTATCTGAATCATCCGTTGGGTTTTTTCATTTTGTTTGCGGCCGAAGCCGTTTTGGAGAGTCAAAAAAAGCCTCTCTAAAAAGACAACGCCGGCCTGGATAACCAGACCGGCGGAAAGCGGAGGTTAGGACGCGACGGTCGCTGTGCGCGGGCGGAAGACCATCTCATGCAGTTCCTGCGCCTGGAATTCCGACATGGAATCCAGGCCGACCATGGCGATGAACTCGCGGATGGCTTCGGCCGACAGACGTTCGAGCGCGGAGAGGATTGCGTTGCAGATGCTGTCGCGCGAAGGCTGGAGCCGCAGCTCCCGCACCTTGAGCCAGATGGCTGCGAGGTCATCGCCGCCGTGCAGGCTGGCGACGGCTTCGGCCTTCTGCTCCAGGATCATGGTCTGCAGGTCCTGCACGGTCCGGCCCGGCGGCAGGAAATACGCGGTCAGGATCAGATGCGCCTTGGCGTGAGCGGCGGAACGCGCCTTGGCAGTGGCGCCAGCCTTGACCAGCGCCTCCACGAGTCTGGCGAACACGGGTTCGCGGTCTGCCGGTTCTTTGATGGTCATCGCGGTCATCAGGAGGTCCATCACATCCGCACCGTCTACGAATGCGTCGTGGAAGATGAGCGCGACCAGGGAAATGCGTTCGCCGCGCGTGCATCGCGTGTCCACGCGCATCTTGCCAATCGCTTCCAGCAGTTCGTGAATCCGGTCCTTCGCTGGCTTGGTGGCTCGACTCGGACTTGGTGACATGCAGTCTCCGTGGCTGGCGTGGGGTGGTGAATCCCCGTGGCACCAAGATGAAAATGGAAGGAACGGCTTGAATCCAGCATAGCCAAGAATAATAAGAAACGCCAGACGCATACCGTCTGGGGATAAGTCCGGCAAAGAAAAAAGCCGGCAGACGTGCGAGGACGTCAGCCGGCCAGAGGCGGCGTGAGGGTGTGATCAGCCGCGGCCGAGATTGGGGGCGACTTTGAGGACTTCGGCCGAGTCCTCGTCGTGATCCAGTTCTTCCAAAACGCGCACAAGCGTCGCGTTCGATGTTTCGCCGGCCATCGCGGCCTGGAGGGCACCGATGTTGTCGGCGTGGATTGCGGGATCCGGGTCTTCACGGAGATAATAGCAGGCACGGGCATAGTCCTCGGTCTCGCCGGTCTGCGTGGCGATTGAGAGGAAACACATGGTCCGGTTTCCGTGCGGCGGCTGGACCAATTCGGCGGCCTGCCGTGCGGCATCGAACCGGGCCATGCCGATCAGGATGTCGCAGAGCTCCTCGTAGAGCCACGCGCGGTCATTCGAATCTTCAACGACCTGGATCAGGGCGAAACAGGTATCAACATCATCGATGACGAGACTGCGGAGGAACTTGAGCAGTTCCTGCGCCTTGTTGGATCCGAGCAACTGCCGGACAAATTCCTGCGTGGTGATTTCATCCTCGGCCATGGTCTCCCCTAAAGCGTCTGGTTGTTGTCGGAAAATGTGAAGAGTGAATGGGGATTAGACTACGGGAAAACAGCCGGCGCGTCAACCGATCTTTTTGGATAAGAAAAAGCGGTCCGAGATGTTCTTCGGACCGCGAGAGGTGGATTGGCGGCTAGGCCTGATGGGGACTGCGGCCGGCGTAGAACCATGCGTGGACAAAGAAGCGATCGTCCCACCTGTTCAGCTTCTGGAGAATGAACGTGACGAATCCCGTCTTTCCCTCGCGACTCTCCAGGCCGATAAACCCGCAAAGCTGCAGCAGGATGTCCTGGCGGACTTCCTGTCCGTGAATCACGTTGACGCACAGGATCAGGTCGAAGGCGTTTTCCTCGCTGACATCCGTGGTCTCTTCGATGAGCGTCAGCCAGCCTCGTGCGGCAAGGACCGGATCGGCCTTCTGCTTGAGCAACTGCTTGGCGCGGTTGACCTGACCTTCGCCGACCAGACGCAGGATGAGGCGGTCGAGGATGTCCGACCTTTTCTCGCGGATCATGTGTTTGAATGCGCCGAGCACGGCTGGAATGTGTCCGTCGCGAACCATTCCGTACAGCGTGTTGGCGAGCTCCTCGGGATCGGAGCTGCCGTGAGCCACCACTCCCTTGTGGGCCATGGGAACTCCTTTCTTTTTGAGTCGTCCGGATGCCTATCGTGCACGAAACAGGCCGGTTTGTCAATCCTAGGCCGGGTGGCGTTTTTCGCTCAAGAGGGCGCGGACATAGGCCTGATCGCCGGGTTCCTCCAGGTTCTGGATCATGCGGTCTGCGACTTCCGGAACTTCGAGAAGGAACTCATAGAAGATCAGAGCCAGGATTTCGAGCAGTTCGTACCGTATTTCCTGCACGATGATGCGGTTGATGTAGCGGATGGCGGTGAGCACGTCGCCAAGACGTGGATGCGCCCGGTGGATGACAAAGAGGATCCAGCCCTGGGCTGCGAAGATCGGTTCGTCCTGTTGTTCGAGATACCGGCGGGCGAGATGCGCGTGGCCTTCGCGGATCATGGCGCAAAGAAATGCGCTTTGGAGGATGATGCCGCGGTCTACCTCTTCTTTTTCCAACCGTTTGAGCGCGTCAGGAATCTGGTCTTTCGCGATGAGTTCGCGGAGTTCGCGGGCGGCCAGTTCCAAGGCCGGATCGCGGATGATCTGGGCCATGACTGACCTCCTGTGTGGGGTTGTGAACGAGCGAAACGTATCTTAGCGCCATTCGCGGTGGCCGGCGAGGAAGGATTTGCCGTCCATGACAGACTTTCCTTCGGGTTGAACGGACACTAATTGAATAGCGATGCCATCGCCGCAGATTCTCGTGGGATAGCCTTTGTCAGAACCGACGCAAACGCGGAGGATTTTCAAACGCTTGCCGTCGAGTATCGTGAATGTGCCGGGCCAGGGAGTGTAGGCGCGCACGGTCCGTTCGATTTCATCGGCGGGTTTCGTCCAGTCGATCTCGCCGTCTTCGCGGCGGAGGAGTTTGACGGTCGTGGCTTTTGAATGATTCTGTTCTTCTGGTTGGATCTTTCCGTTTACGTAATCAAATAAAGCATCGGGTAATGTTTTGGCGCCGATGATCGCGAGCCGAGCTTCGAGCGTGGACGCGGTGTCATCGGCGTTGATCGGTTCGTGAGCGAACGCCAGCGTGGGACCGTGATCCATGAGCGCGTCCATCTTCATGATGGTGATGCCGGTTTCTTTGTCGCCGGCTTTGATCGCGGCCGCGATCGGGGAGGCGCCGCGATAGTTCGGCAAAAGCGAACCGTGGACATTGATCATGCTATGCGGGTACAGATCCAAAACGCGCTGCGGAATGATCTGGCCGAAACTGGCTACGACGGCGACATCGGACGGAATGTCTTTGAGAATGAAAAATGCTTCATCGCTTCGAACTTTTTCAAATTGATGGATAGGAATGTTCAGTCTGATCGCGGCTTGTTTGACCGCCGAGGCCTGCAGTTCCGCATGGCGGCCGACCGGACGGTCGGGTTGGGTCACGACGGCGACGACGGAAAAACGCGCGTCTTTGGCGAGCGCGTCCAATGCCGGCACCGCGAACGAGGAGGTGCCGTAAAAAACGAGGCGGATGGGTTGCATGGAATTAAATATGAAATTTACCTTCGGTTTTTACGTTTTTTGCTTTGTCGATAAACAGGATGCCGTCCGTGTGGTCGATTTCGTGCTGGAAGATGACGGCGGGAAATTTTTTTACTTCGAATTCCACGTGGCGGCCGTGGCGGGTGAGCGCGCGGATTGTCACTTTTTTGTAGCGCATAACCATGCCGTATTTGCCGGGCACGCTTAAACATCCTTCCTCGCCTTCCTCCAGGGCCTCGGATTTTTTTGTGATTTCCGCATTGATAAAACATTCCGGGCCGTGCGCCGTCGCGACCACGATGGCGCGGATATTTTTTCCAACTTGCGGCGAGGCGATCCCCACGCCGTTACTCGCAACCATAGTTTCGATCAGTTCATTTAAATATTTTTGGAATTCCGGTGTCGTGATTTCGTCCACGCGCAATTCCCGCGAGGGTTCCCGCAGGGATTTGGTGGGCAGGGTCAGAATTTGGAACATAAGTCAAAAGTTTAATTTGTCATTGCGAGCGAAGTCTGACGGAGCGCGGCAATCTCGGAGATTGCTTCGTGCCTCGCAATGACAGATTCGAGTTCAGAATTTGAATGAAGAAATATCTTAGTGGAAAAAGGCGATTGGGTCAAGGTCGATGATGGCAGAATTCGCGAGGGGCGCCAAGGTCTGGATGAGGGTTTTTTCGCTGGTTTGTGCGGGAAAAATCAAATGAAAGACCTGGCGCTGTTCGCGGGATTTGGGGCGGAATTCAATCGGGAAGGGGCCGTTGACTTTGAATAGCGGGTTTGAGGTCTGGAATAGAGAGCCGTATTTTTGATCTGACACAATCACTTTAGCGAGGCGGACGGAGGGCGGATAGCCGAATAAGCGGCGTTCGGCGCGTTCCTTTTCCTGGAATAAAGCGAATCCTTCGGTCGTGAGCCATTCCTGCCATTGGAGAGCCGACGCTTCGTCGCATTGGATGATCAGACGGCCGTGCGCGGTCAGGACGCGATCGGCGAGCCGACGGAAGGCGATGCATTGCCGTTCGCGGCGGCGGATGTCTTCGGCTGCGCCGCCCAGCATTGATCCGTCGGTCATGACGACGAGTGCGTTTTCCGGGAACGGCGCATCCATGTCTTCATTCGACAGCGTGCGCCATTCGACCGGTGTCTGTGGTTCTTCTTTTGACCACGCTTGTTTTAATTTCTCGATGCCGGGCCAGGATCTGCCGAGATCGACTCCGTGGCACGAAGGACATTCGACCGGGAGTTCGGATTTTTTTCCGCAATGGCGGCAGAGCGCGAAATTTTGTTCGGCGCTCAATGGAAAATTGCAATGCGGACACAGGGCGCGCCATCCGCAATCGCGGCAGGCAAGGCGGGCCGAGGTGCCGCGGATCGCGTGGATGACGACGCGCGGTCCCTCGTGTTCCGTGAGCGCGTTCAACGTGTCCGCCTGGATCATGGGAATCTTTGAATGGCCTTTGGGTTGCCGGATATTTGCTTCGACCTCGAGTGTGATTGCCGGCGCTTTTGCGGACGTATGGAGTGGCGGCGTCAATCCGAACGATTCGATCGGGATGCCGGCATTTTGCGCGCACCAGACGGCCATCAGCCGTGCGTCATAACGTGGCGCGAGATCATCCTGTTTATGGTCGTCGTTTTCAGGTTCGTCCAGCAAGACAAGATCGGCAAACGGCGCGAGCCAGGCGCCGAGACGCGTCGCGATCAGACACGAAGATTCGCCGCGGACAAACGCGGACCAAGAGCGGAAGGCGTCGCCGTCATTTTGGTCGCTGTGCAAGACCGAGCCGTTTGCCAATGCTTTTTGAAAAAAGGCCATGCGGGTTTTCCATGGAGTAAGAATCAAGACACGCTTGCCCTCAGCAAGAATTTCTTTGACCCGAGCAATCAGGGCGGATTGGGGAGACGAGAGCCAGTGAGCTATCGGAATCACGGGTCCTGTTTGTTTTGTCATTGCGAGGCACGAAGCAATCTCTGATTCGGAGATTGTTTTGTCGTCGGACTCCTCGCAATGACAAGTGAGCGACATGTCACCCGTGAGTGCGTCGGCAGGGCGTTTTGGAAGATCGCGTAACCAGGATTTTAGAACCGTGGGTTTGGAACAAAAGGTTCGTTTGGCGGTCCAATCTAACAAACCGAGGACGGAAGATGGAAAGTGAAGGTCGGCGTACCCGTCGAGAATGTCGTGTGCGCGGTCGGCAAAGGGACTTTCGTTCAAAATAGATTCCACTAATGCGACAACGGGTTGTTTGCGGAATGGGACGCGGACCAGATCGCCGGCGCGGACCGTCATCCCATCTGGGATATTATAATCAAACGCCTCAACTCCCGGAGGCGTGCGGAGCAGGGGGATTACGCGGGCGAAGGACATGAAAGGCGTAACGCGTAACGTGTAATGTGAAACGCGTACAGGAAGAATTTACGCGACATCGAACCGTTCGGTCAGGTAGCCGACGCCGAAGGGCGCTTCATAACAAAGCTCCTTGGCGGTTCCGTTGATATTTTCCAAGGCGCCTAGCATCATCATGATTGGTCTATATCCGCATTGGCCGGCTTGTTCGATCACGTTCGCATCGATCGCTAAAAGGCCGGCGGCATCCAGGTTTTTCAGTTTTTCACGGACCGTCGCGTCGAACAGCTGGCCTTCGGGCGTAGTTCCCTCCGGCGCATTCGCGTTCGCATGGTGTGACAAATCGGCGGATGCGATGACGGCCACGCGGCGTTGTTCCGCATGCAGAACCCGTTTCAACTGCCGGCCGAATTCGAAATGCATGCGCGCATCCAGGAGCGACGGCGCGAGCGCGATCAGCTTCCAATTTTTGAGGTGCTGGGTGAGCAATAATAATGGAATGGTGAATCCATAATCCAACTCTTCCTGGCTGGTCAGGGTGAACGGGACGTTTTCGACGCGCATGATCCGGTGGACATGGTCCAGCAGCAGAAAATCCGGTTTTGCGGTGACGGTCGTGCCGTGATCGCCGAATTCTTTGAGCTGGCCCGTAAATGTTTCCGCCACGTTTCCGGAAAACGCGTCCGGATACATCTGCGCGTGGGGCGAGATGATCACGAGCGTTTCCGGTTTGGCGAGATAAAGCGCCTGTTCGATTTCGGCGTAGGCTTGCAGGGTCAACGCCAGTTTTTCCCGGTGTTCCTTTCCGATGGACGGGATCAGGAGCGGCGAATGGGGGACGATGGCGGCAAATACGATCATAGGTTTGTAGATGTGTTTGAAACGGCCGGCGTGGACGTGGCGGCAACTGGTACGGATGTCACGGCGGCCGTGGAAGTCGGCGCGGGTTTATCGGCCAAAGCGCTGGCGCTTGTCGGGATCAGCGCGTGGGCCAGGACCGGCTGGCCGATTACATAATCTTTTAGGATTTTTGCCGGCAGCATGACCACGTTCGTCCATTTCCAGCCGAGTTCGGTGAACGTATCTGCCGAGGGGATGGGGCGGCGGATGCCGTTTTCAATCACGAAAACTGCAGGATCCGTTTTGCTCCGCACCAGCTCGCCGTCATGGATCTGATAGGGAGACCCGATGGTCAGCGCCGAGAGTTTTTTGGCGGTCAGGAGTTTTGCGGGCTGGTCCTTGAAGTACAAGGTAAGCAGGCTTGCATGCGGAATCAGATGACGCGCCCCATTTTCGACGTACCAATAATTTCCGGATGCGTCCTTGGCCAAAAGGCCGGTCGGATAGGCCGTCGCCATCGTGATGTCCGGCCCGTCACCGTACGCGGAGAGATCCGCCGCGTCCGCCTCGACGACTTCGTCCTCGTTAAAACCGAATTTATAAAAAACTTTATTATTTTCAATCAGCCTTTTATTGTCGCCGGCCAGCAGGTAGCGTTTGTGATCCGGCGTCTCAACGAGCGAATAGTTAGGGAAGGAGATTGTCGCTCCAGTGGGGTAGGCGGTCAGCTGGCTGTCGTCGGTGTCCACGATTTTTTTCGGATCCGCCATGGAATAGGCCACGGCTCGGTTCGCAAACGGGCGTTTTTCGTTGAACCGGATGAGGTAGGTGATGCGGGACGTTTTTCCGCGGACGATCGTGCCGTCCGGAAAAGACAGTGCGAACCAGCGGCGCCAGATGTTCCACAGATTCAGGTTGCCATGCAAATGCGGCGTATAGCTGTAGAGCATGGCGGTCGCCTGGTTTTGCGGTGTGACGGTCTGTCCGTCGATTTTTATCGTCTTGCCAGGCGCATAGCCGGCGATGGTGGTGCCGCGGCCGAGGATCTGGAGCAGATATTTTTCGCGGTGCTGTTTGGCAGCCCATTCGATCTGGCTCGCGAATCCTTTGAATTGCAGGAGCGACGGATCATTCATCGAGCAGCTGTCGCAAACGGCATAGCCGGCCGCCCAGTCGAATTGTTTTGCTACGGGAGTCGGATCTTCGACGAGACTTTGTTCTTTTTGGATGAGGGCCAGGAGATATTTCGGGTTGATTTTATAGGAGGTCGCCACGCGCCAGATGATTTCCGCCGGTGACTTGTCCTTGCCGTCGATATCTTTCAGTTTGACGAACCCGAGCGTTCCTTTGGCGGCCAAAAAATTCTGGATCTGCTGGAGATTCATAGAACCGAGGTCGAAGATGTCCGAATCGTCCAAAATAGCGCTTGGATTGAAGCCGGGATCAATGTCCAGATTGGTTGCCGGATTTTCCTGCGCGAGTACCTGAAGAGGGCCGATTGCACAGAGAACGGAGAGGCAAGCGGTCGCGAAAAATTTGCCCGTCAGGCGTTTCATGACGGTGATAGCGTACCACGTCTCTTGTTCCCGCGAAACCCGTGTTATGATGGGTTTTATGACGGCGAAACGCCGGGAAGGAATCTGTCTGGGAGCGCTTTTTGCGCTTTTGTTGGCGCTTTTTTGCGTATTGCCGTTCGCGCAACGGGAGGTCTACGCATCACCGGACGAGACGGCGAATGCGGTTGTGGCGCATGAAATCGCGGCGCATGGCCGCGCCTATCTTTTGGAATCATTTACCGGAGCTTATCCGTGGCTGCATCCGCGGAGTTGGGTGAGCGTCGGCGGCCATATCGCGCCCGTGGGTTTTTTGGGATGGCCGGCCGTTTTGGCCGCGTTCGTTTTGTTCGGCGGCACCGCGATCCTGCCGTGGGTCGGCATGCTGCTGATTTTGTCGTCGGTCTGGCCGTTTTTCCGCCTGCTGCGCCGGTTCGGGTTCGCGGCCGCGTGGTGGGGGACGCTGGTCGCGTTCACGACGCCGAATATTATTTTATATGCCAACCGGAGTTTGTTCGCCAACGGGCCGGTGCTCGCGCTTGCGGTCTGGGGATTCTGGCTCCTGACGCAACTGGCGGAGCGGCATCCGTGGAAAAGAGGATGGGCCTTTGGCGCGACGTCGCTTTGCGTGCTGGCGCTGGCGTTGCGTCCGAGCGAAGCGTTGTGGATCGTTCCCTGGTGGGCGATCATCGCCTACCGCTTCCGGCCGACCAGGCGCGAATGGATTGAGATTGCCGGCGGCGCGCTCGTCGTCATCCTGCCTTTATTGTGGCTTGCGCATGGCGCGTACGGATCGTGGTTCGGCGTCGGCTATGCCGCGCGCGATCCGGTTGTCGCGTCCGTGTCTCAACTGCAGGCTCCCCGCACGTCCATTCCGCCATCGTCCCCCTGGTGGATTCCGTACGGATTTCATCCGCGGAATTTGCTGTGGAACGTGGGCGCGTATCTGGGGTGGCTGTTCTTGCCCTGGTCGCTTTTGTTCGTCAGCGCATTCGTTGCCTATTGGCGGCGCCGGACCGTCCTCGCGCGCGTCCGGCGGCGCGATGGATTTATTCTATTATCATTGTGGACGTTTGCCGTCCTTTTGCTCGTCTACGGAAGCGGCTTGTACGCGGACCGGATCGGCCCGCGCGCGGCCACGATCGCGAATTCTTTTTTGCGCTATTTTTTACCCGTCGGCCTTTTGTGCGGCTGGGGATTCGCGTACCTCTGGCGTCGGTTCGGCCATTGGCGATGGGTGCGCATCGCCGGAATCGTCTTTGGGATCGGCCTCGCGGTCTTTGGCGCGTACCGCGCGTATTTCGCGGATGACGAAGGGATCTGGTCCACGCGGCAGGCTTTGACGGAGTACCGGGCGATCCGGACGGAGGCCGCCCGCTGGTTTGCGGCGGAAGACACGATCTTTTCCGACCGGTCCGATAAAATTTTCTTTCCCGCGTTCCGGGCCGTTTCCCCGGTGCCGTCGGCCGAACTCGTCAGCCTTCTTGCCCGAACGGGCCACGGGCGCGTAGGATTGTTTTCACGTCCGATGAGCCAGGCTCAAAAGGACGAGTGGCGCCGCGTCGGACTGGACGTGCATGAATTTGCCTCGTTCGCGCGCGAACGCCTTTATTGGCTGGTGCCTTCCTCTTTATGATGATTCCACGATGGATAAAAACCGGCGCCACGATCCTGCCGTGGATCGCGGCGTCCGTATGTCTCGCATGGCTGATCCTTTTACGCATCCCGCCGAGCGGCGCGGCTTCTTATTCTTTTATTTTTGACGGAACCCATCCATGGCTCGATCCGTTTTTGCCGGCCGAACGCGTGACGCCGGCCGGGCCGCAATCCGGCGGATGGACGGGACAGCGCATCCTCCGCGATCCGGTTTACGCGTCGGCGCGCGCACCCGGTTTGTTCGACCAGGTCCGTTTGACCCTGGAAGCGAAGACTGATCATCAGCCATTTTTGGAATTCGGTTTGTTGCGCGATCCGGTGACGTTTTCGTTCGATCTGCATCCGTTTTGGAGCGAGGCGTTGTCACAAGGCTGGCACCATGTGTCGGTCAGTTCCACACAGGGATATGTCAAAGACGGCCTGCCGGACGAAACGCTTGTCACCGCGAAGGACGGTGAGCGGCTGACTTGGGACGCGACCACGACGCCGTCGAATTTTATGGATCCGGCGGGAGCGGACCGCGCCTACGGCGTTTCGCTGGTCGGCAGCCATGATTTTTATTTTATTCCGACACAAAAGAACATGCAGATCGTTTTTAGGCTCGAGGATGCGGCCGAGAATCGGACGGGGCTGGTGGCGGAGCTCCACATTTATCACAACGGCCGCGAGCTTGGCTGGATGAAGGCGGAGCCGAAGCCGGACCAGACGATTTACGACGAAACGATCAATTTTAAGGACGGCATCGCGTCGGCTGGCGTGTTGCGCGTGCAGATCATCACCGACGACCGGGTCGAAATCACGCAGGTCACGACCCCGGCCTTCCATTGGGTCGTTGGACCGGTCGTCACGATTGGGAATGTCGCCACCTCTACGCTTTGGACGAACTCGCAACATCTGGTCGCGGAGACGCTGCACGACGAAGGATTGCAGACGCTGCGCCTGGGTTCGGCAACGGCAACGCTCGAAAAGACGCACGCGTCGGTCCGGCTGAATCGCGCAGAAAAAGAAACCGGCGGAGCGCGGCAAGTCGTCGCGCCGGAAGGCAATGTCCGGATTGTCGGCGACGCGTTTTTCGCGGTGGATCCGTCGAAACTGTTCTATCCGCGTTTGCGTCGCTTGACCGATGCCACGAACTTGGACCGCGAAGGAATCAAAGCCGTCGTCACGCCATATATCCAGCCGGAAACGACCGTTGACGGATGGAAAAAGCTGACGGTCGCATTTGGCGGATTGTCCGGCGATCAGTTCAAATTCACGCTCTCCGCTCCGGGAATGGAATCGCGCGGCGGATCGGTCGATGTCCGCGCGGTCGATCTTGCCTACCAACGGACTGCGGGAAAAAGTTTCTGGACGATTTTGCGCGATGAATTGTCTTTGATCCGGCAACGCCTATGACCTGGAATAAACTCATCCGCATTTTTCTTCGCCAGGCGGCGGTCGCGTCCGCGGTCCTGCTTGCGATCCTCGCCCTTGCCGAGCGGCTCGTCCCCGGAAGCGTGATGTTGTATTTTAATTTT
>Ga0315286_10006277_pt1 | contig 11559 bp, 8 predicted proteins | sample YL17G10_0_MG_FD_205038 | JGI IMG/M metagenome (GOLD analysis project Ga0315286, IMG submission 205038) | Sediment microbial communities from Yellowstone Lake, YNP, Wyoming, USA - YL17G10_0 | ecosystem: Environmental > Aquatic > Freshwater > Lake > Sediment | place: USA: Wyoming | collected... | reverse complement strand
GGGCGGCTGTCTACGGCAGCGTCATGGCCTCTTTCGCCATCGAGGATTTCGGGATCGGGCGTTTTCTGACCCTCGACCAAAGCCAGGTCGAGGAGCGATTCAAGCAATTCCGCAAGCTGTCGACATTCTAGAATACGATAGGCCCCCGGCATCGTTGGGGGCGGCTGGGGAGGAAAGAAATGGCTGACATCAAGGCCCCCATGGAGCCTTTCCGCATCAAGGTCGTGGAACCCATCCGCCCGGCAGCGCGCCGGGAGCGCGAGGCCTTGCTCAGGCAATCCGGGTTCAACATCTTCGGCATCCCGGCCGAGAAGGTCACCATCGACCTTCTAACGGATTCCGGGACTTCGGCCATGAGCGACGACCAGTGGGCCGGCATCATGTCCGGGGACGAGTCCTATGCCGGAGCGCGCAATTTCTTCCATCTCGAAGATTCGGTCCGTTCGATCTTCGGCTTCCGCCATGTCATCCCGACCCACCAGGGGAGAGCGGCGGAAAGGATCCTCTTCGGTTCGGCCGTCAAGAAGGGCGACAGCGTCCCCAACAACATCCATTTCGACACGACCCGGGCCAACGTCGAGGTGCTCGGGGCCCGGGCCGAGAACCTGGTCGCCGCCGAGGCCTATGATCCCGATTCGAGCCACCCGTTCAAGGGCGACATGGACGTCGAAAAGCTCAAGAAATTCATCGATAGGCGCGGCGTCGAAAGGATCCCGCTGGTCATGATGACGGTCACCAACAACAGCGGCGGCGGACAGCCCGTCTCCCTGAAGAATATCAAGCAGGTCAGTGAGGTCTGCGCCCACCACGGCATCCCCTTCTTCTTCGACGCCTGCCGCTTCGCCGAGAACGCCTTCTTCATCAAGAAGCGCGAGAAGGCCTACGCCAAGAAAAGCGTCCTCGAGATCGCCCAGGAGATGTTCTCCTATGCCGATGGGGCGACGATGAGCGGTAAGAAAGACGCCCTGGTCAACATCGGCGGATTCGTCACCCTCGACGACGACGCCCTGGCAGAAAAGATCAAGAACCTGCTTATCATCAGTGAAGGCTTCCCGACCTACGGTGGCTTGGCCGGCCGCGACCTGGAGGCCATGGCCCGGGGGCTCAAGGAGGGGCTCGACGAGGATTACCTGGAGCATAGGACGGCCCAGGTCGCTTATTTAGGCGGCCTTCTCGACCAGGCCGGGGTGCCTGTCTTCAAGCCGTTCGGAGGCCATGCTGTCTACCTCCTGGCCGACCGTTTCCTGCCCCACATCCCGCGCACGAAATATCCGGGTTGGGCCCTGACGGTTGCCCTCTACCGAGAATTCGGCATCCGGGCGGTCGAGATCGGCGGGGTGATGTTCGGGCAGAAGACGGGCAAAGGGAAACAGGAGGTCTATCCCGAGCTGGAGCTGGTCCGGCTGGCCATCCCGCGTCGGGTCTACACGGCCTCACACCTGAGATTTGTCGCCGAGTCCTTGATCGAGCTCCACAAGAACCCGGACAAGGTCAGGGGCCTGCGCATCGTCCGCGAGTCGCCCTTCCTCCGGCACTTCACCGCGCAGCTGGAAGAAATATAGTTTCAGATCTTGACTCGGGCCGGCGACTCGACTCGAATTTCGAGACTGCCGATCCCGGCATCGACCTCGACTTCGATGACGACGGCGCTCTTTCCGTAAGCCGCGTTGACGTAAGAGCCGCCTTGCTTGGCCAGGCCGTGGGCCTCGACCGAGCCGATGCCTCCGTCCACCTTGACCCGGACGCCGACCTCGGAGGGCAGGATGATCTTGCCGCTTCCGACGCCGCCGTCGATCTTGACGTTGAAACTCTCCCGATGCGGGCCCTGGAGGTCGAGGGTCATCTCGCCGACGCCCATGTCGATCTCGACCCGTTGGAGCTTCAGGCCCCGGAGGTCGATGTCGCTCTGCCCTGCGCCGAGGTCGATGTCGAGGTCGAGGGGAACGGCCTTGTTCAAATTGATGTCCCAGCGGTTGCGGATCCGGCCGAAGGGGAGGCTGTTGCGGCGGGAGCGCCTGACCTGGAGGGTGCCCTTGTCGCCGAAACGACGATACTCGACGACCGGACGGTCCCTTTCCCGGCTATATTCGAACGAAGCTTCGAGGAGGGCCTCCTGGTCGGCGCCGCGGACCCGGAGCTCGCCGGCATTCATGTGCAGGCCGACCTCGGCACGGGTCGCCCCCTGGAGCGCGACCATCTGTGTATCCTTCATGACGTCGCGGGGCTCGTCGCATGCGGCGACGAGACCAATCGTGGCCAGGATGAAGATCGGTATGCCTATTTTGTTAATTGTCAAGGACATGGATAGACCTCCCTCAAGATAATTATCGTCCTGATGTTATATACGAAAAAGAAGAAGCCAAAGTTCCCGGGCTCAAGACTCAGGGGTCCGGATCTTTTTCGCCGGCAGGTCCTGCCCGCCCTGGTGGAGGACCAGTCCGGTCACCCGGCCGGCCGCGTCGATGACGAAATCGACCTGGGCGTCGACAACCTTGAGGAAGAACCTCGTCTCCGACTCGGGAAAGAGCTCGATCTCGGGCTGACCCGTAGCTTGAGAGATGAGCTTGTCGCCCCGCCTGAGGATGGTGATGATGAAATCCGGGGCCAGCTCGTAGTCGCCGGTCAGGCGGTCGTAGACCTTTGGGTCGACGGCGGCCTCTTTCCTCGGAAAGGGGATGGTTCTGGCGGTCTTTGTATAGACCTGGGCCGGTCCGATCCGGGACTCGATGCGGAGCTTGGTCACGTTTCCCGCGGCGTCCTTAACCGCCAGGATCCTGGCGGGGTTATCCCCGGTGAAGAACTCACCTGCCGAGGCGGCCAAGAGCTCGTTTTTCGCGCCGCCCTGCCTCTGGGCGAAGAGCTTGTTCGCATCGCGGCTGATGTAGAATTCCTGTTTCCTTTCGCCCATGTAAACGCCGGGAAGAGGGTCGAGGTCCTTGGCGGTGAGGCCGACGGCCTTGCGTTCGGGTTCGGGCAGGCCGAGAGTTAGCCAGGCGATCTTGACCGCCCGGGGCTCGGGGCCGCGTCCTTCGACGGCGCTGTTGGTCAGGATGGCCAGAAAGATCCTGTCTTCGGGGAAGGTCATCTCGTAGGTGGTGAAACCGTTGATGCCGCCGCCGTGCTCGATGGAGCGATGGCCGCCGAAGTCGGCAGTGAACCAGCCGTAGCCATAGCCCGAGGATTCTCCGTTCTTGAGTTTGTAGGGCGTGAAGGCCTTGTCGAGCCATTCCTTCTTGACGAGCTTCCCCGAAAAGACGGCGTCGTTCCAGACGGCCAGGTCGTCGACGGTCGAAAGGAGTGAGCCAGCGGAATAAGGCTGGGTCATGCTGAGGTAGGGAGCGTTGACGAAGCCGCCCTTGCCCATCTGGTAGCCGGGGACACGGCGCGGGATGACCCGCTCGGTCGACCCGTAGAAGGAGCTTTTCATCCCCAGGGGCTTGAAGATGTGGCCATCGACGAACTGTTCGTAGCTCTCGCCGGAGATCTTTTCGATGACGGCCCCGAGCAGGATGTATCCGGAGTTGTTGTAGACCCAGCGCTCGCCGGGCTCGAACTGCATAGGCTTGTCCTTGAACAGGTCGATCAGTTCCTTCACGGAGAAGTCTTTCCGCCAAAGCGGCAGCCACTCCGTCATGTCCGTGTAGCTCTGGATGCCGGAGGTGTGGGTCAACAGGTGCTCGACGGTGATCTTCCGGCCCTGAATCGGGTAATCCGGCAGGAACTTCGTGATCTCGTCCTGGAGGCCGAGCTTGCCCTGCTCGGCCAGCGTGAGGATGGAGACGGCCGTGAACTGTTTGGTGATCGAGCCCAGGCGGAAGACCATGTCGGGTTCGACCGGGACGCCGAGCTCGAGGTCGGCCATTCCGTATCCCTTGCGGAAAACGGTCTGGCCGTTTTTCAGGACGATGATCGCCGCCCCCGGTTGACCGGGCTTATAGACCTCGGACATGACCGCGTCGATCTTCCCGGCCAGGCCTTCACCCGCTTGGCTCTGTTGGGCACCCGCCGGGACGGCCTGGGCGAAAACAAGAAGGAAGAGCGTGACGACAAGGATCGTGTGTGTCTTGAGATGCATGGATCCTCCTGCTCTCCCTATTATACCCAATAACGGCCGGCCATGTTCACGTCTTTCACGCCCGCCGCCGGCCAAGACCTCTGACGATGTCCTCCGGCCGGCAGTTCAGAATGACCCGGGCTTGTGTCCGTTGTAGGCGCTGATGTCCAGGAACCCGTGACCGGATAGGTTGAACAGTATCACGCGCTCCTTTCCCTCGGCCTTCGCCTTCAAGGCCTCTTCGACGGCTACGGCGATGGCGTGGGAGGATTCGGGCGCGGGGAGAATGCCTTCGGTCCGGAAGAAAAGCGTTGCCGCCTCGAAGACCGTCTTCTGGTCGATGGCCCGCGCCTCGACGACGCCCATGTCTGTGAGGTGGCTGACGAGAGGGGCCATGCCGTGGTAACGCAGTCCACCGGCATGCAGCGGCGGAGGCACGAATTCCATGCCCAGCGTGTGCATGTAAAGGAGAGGGGTCATTCCGACGCTATCGCCGAAATCGTAGCGCAGTTCGCCCCGGGTCAGGGAGGGGCAGGCGTCCGGTTCGACGGCGATGTAGCGTGTCTTCCGCCCCCCGACGAGGTTGTGACGGACGAAGGGGAAGGCCAGGCCGGCGAAATTCGAACCGCCGCCGACACAGCCGATGACCGTGTCCGGGAGGACGCCCATCTCTTCCATCTGTTTTTCGGCCTCGAGCCCGATGACAGTCTGGTGCATGAGGACGCTGTCCAGGACCGAGCCGAGGGCGTACTTGATGTCGGGGTTCTTGACGGCGAGCTCCACGGCCTCCGAGATGGCGATCCCCAGGCTGCCCGGGTGTTCGGGGTCCTTGTCGAAGAATTTTCGGCCGGCCTCTGTCGTCGGGCTGGGGCTCTCGAGGACGGTGCCGCCAAACATCTCCATAAGCACCCTCCGGCCGGGCTTGTGGCGATAGCTCGACCGGACCATGAAGACCCTGGTTTCAATGCCGAAACGGGAACCGGCGTAAGCGAGCGCGGAGCCCCACTGGCCGGCTCCGGTCTCGGTCGCGAGGGTGGTCACTCCCTCCTGCGCGGCCAGGTAAGCCTGCATGATGGCCGTGTTCGTCTTGTGACTGCCGACGGGCCCAACCCCCTCATATTTGTAGAAAATGCGGGCCGGTGTGTCGAGGTGTTTTCTGAGGGCCGTGGCCTCGACGAGCGGCGTCGGCCGGAAGACCGAATAGGCCTCGAGCACGGCATTGGGAATGGGAACCTCGCGGGCGGTCACTCCCTCCTGGCGGATGAAGCCTTTCGGAAAAATGACTTCGAGGTCCTCCGGTTTGATGGGTTCCTTCGTCCCCGGGTGAAGCGGCGGCTTGGGCGGGGACGGTAGATCGGCCTTGATGTTGTAAAAGGCCTTGGGCAGGTATTCCGTTTTTCGCGATGCGAAGCGCATGATGGTCAATGTCCTTTCACGACGTCTTTTCCGCCGTGTCCGATGGGTTCCTGGTCTAGGGGACACGGGCGGAAATCGCTCGGTACGCACAGGTGTCCCCGGGAAGGGGAATGGACGGGGGGACGGACTTATTGGGCGGGGGAGGCCGCCCACCAGTTCCAAAAAAGAAGGGAGGACAGCGCTTCCGTCGGGATCAGAAAAACATTCAGGCTGTCCATGATCGGCGGATTATAGAGAACGTCTCCGGCGATGTCAATAGCTATTTTTGCTCTTAAGCTCAAGGTGAGCCATTTGGCGGTTTTCCCTAAAACTTCCCTCGTCCGTCACACCGCCCGACTAAATCACCGCTTATGCTCACTCCGATGACTCCCCTCGGCCATTGCTTCAGCGGCCGCCTACGGTTTCGCCATAGCCCCACTGTCTCCGGATCACTTGATTAGCGTTCGAGCCCAAGATGCTTGCTTTTTTCCCTCACACAGCATAAAAACAGGAAAGACTGGAGGGCGATCATGATAAAAAGAATATTCACTCTAGTTATTGCAGCCTGCCTGTCCGCGTCGTTTTCGGCGGCCCAGGACCTCGACGGGCTGATGAAGCTCAAGCCGGGGCGGTCGCGCGCGGTGACATCGACCGACCCGAGCTACACCGGCAACGCCGACCGCATCAAGTACATCGCTCCTGGGGAGACTAAGGTCCTGGCCGATATAAAGGGCCCTGCCGTCGTCCGCCACATCTGGCTGACCTTCAGCGAGGCCCGGCCGAACTGGCTCGAAGCCGGAGGGTCGGCCGCGCCCGACGAGATCGTCCTCCGCATGTTCTGGGATGGGGCCAAGGAGCCGGCCGTCGAGGCGCCCCTGGGCGATTTCTTCGGGGCCGGTTTCGGCCGGCGCTACGAGCTGGTCTCCGTACCGGTCCAGGTCGAAGCGGGCGGCGACGGTTACAACTGTTTTTGGCCCATGCCCTTTTTCAAGCGCGGACTCATCACCGTGACCAATGAGGGTGCCAAGAATGTCCGTTCCTTTTATTATCATATCGATTTTACCGAGGACCCCGCCCTGCCGCGGGACACGGCTTATTTCTGCGCCCAGTACAACCAGGCCTTTCCCGAAAAGCTTGGCCGCGACTACACCATCGCCGACATCACGGGCAAGGGCCACTACGTTGGAACGGTCATGTCCATCCGGGCCCGGAGCCCGATGTGGTTCGGAGAGGGGGACGCCCGGTTCTACATCGACGGCGAAACGAAGCCGTCCATTCAGGGCACGGGAACGGAGGATTATTTCCTCATGGCCTGGGGCATGTCCCTGGGCCTCTATCCCTATTTCGGCTGTGTGCGTTGGAGTCCGGAAGGCGAGATCCCGGGCACGGAGTACAGCATGTACCGCTGGCACATCGCCGACCCGGTCCGCTTCGAGAGGTTGCTGCGCTTCGACATCGAGCATACGGGCTGGATGGCGGCCGACGAGACGGAAAGCGGCAAAGTCGAAGGCCACGTCGAACGCGAGGACGACATCGCCACCGTGGCCTTCTGGTACCAGGCCGGCCAGCCCAAGCGGTTCACGAAGCTCCCGCCCCTCGCCGAACGCCGCTTCCCGAATCTGGACGTCATCATCGAGGGAAAAATGCTCGCCACAGCATCCCGTAAAACCCGCGGGACCGCGGAGCTTCAGAAAGGCTATGACTGGACGGGGGAGGGGCAGCTCTTTTTCCGGCCGACCGCGGCCCGGCCCGGCCTCGAGGTCACGTTCGATGTGGCCAAAGAGGAGTACCGGGCCCTCGTCTTGCGGATGACCTACGCCGCGGACTACGGTGCCTACAGGGTCCTTCTCGACGGCAAGAACGTCCCCCTCGCCGAGGACGGTTCGGCCCCGGCCGAAAGCCCCGTCTTCGATTTCTATTCCAGGGACCTCGAGGTCAAGGACGTCTACCTGGGCAGCTTCAAGCTCGCAGCCGGGAAACACACCCTGCGGTTCGAGGGCGTGGGCCGGCACCCGCTGTCGAAGGGAGCTTCGCTCGGCCTGGATTCAGTCAGGCTGCGCGAGCGGTGGGATAAAAAAAGAAAGCTCCTGACCTGAGAAACCCGCGCTAATAGGCGCGCTTGGCCGGCTGTTCCAGTTGACCGCCGGGTTCGAAATCTGATTAAATAGACTCGCCATGAAAAACGCCAAGGTTTTCATCTCGGTTCTGCTGATGTGCGGCCTGCTCTTCCTATCCTCCTTCCCGGCGAGCCGGGGGCCGCTCAGCTTGATCAGGATCCCCAAGGCCGCCGATTTTCCCGCCCGCCTCCTCTCCCGCCTCCAGATCGACGTCCGTCAGGAGCTTGAGAGCTGCCTGCTGGCCCTGGTCGACCGCGAAGATATCGCTCTCCTCCGCCGGAACGGCGTCCGCTTCTCGATCCTGGCCCGCAACGCGGCGAAGCGGGATATCCTCGTCGTTCGGACAGATTCGCCGGACGCCCTGGCCGCTCTCCGTTCGGCGGGCAAGGCCATCGCCGTGGAGCCAGAAACTGCGGTTTTCTGGACGGAGACGGGCAGTCCTTCCGAGGCCGTCCCCGCCGGCCTGCCGCGAAAAGTCCTGTCATCGCGGACCGTCCGGGTGGACCTCCGGCCGGCCGCCACCGCCAGTCGGCCCGCGCCCCAGGCTGTCGCCCAGGACCCGCTTATCGACATGATCGTCGACCTGGTATCGACTTCGAACCTGAGCTCCGGCGTCCAATCCCTCCAGGACTTCCAGACGCGCTACGCCTCGACCTCCAACTGCGAAGCGGCCGGCCAATACATCTACAACGCTTTTTCGGGCCTCGGCCTCGACGACGTCCGTTTCGCGCCGTTCACCTTCTCCGGATCCTATAGCTCGCGAAACGTCGTCGCCGAGAAAACGGGCGAAACCTATCCGGGCGACATCGTCATCATCTGTGCCCATTACGATTCGACGTCGCCCTCGGCCTCGCGCCTGACCCTAGCCCCGGGGGCCGACGACAACGCCAGCGGAACAGCGGCCGTCATCGAGGCGGCCAGGATCCTCGCCTTATATCCCCTCGACTTCACGATCCGCTTCATCGCCTTCTCGGCGGAAGAATGGGGCCTTTACGGCAGCCGGGCATACGCGGCAGCCGCCAGCCTGGCGGGGGATCGCATCGTCGGCGTCATCAACCTGGACATGATCGCCTACGCCAACGCCATGCCCGAGGACCTGCAGGTGATCGTCAATGCGGCTTCGGGCTGGCTGGCCGACCGTTTCCTCGACGCCGCCTCCTCGTACGGGCCGCTCGGCGCCACGAAGACCGTCAACGCCTCTTTCGTCTACTCCGACCACGCACCGTTCTGGGACGGGGGCTATCCGGCCCTTCTGGCCATCGAAGACGACCCCCTCAACAACCCCTATTATCACAAGACGACGGACACGCTCGACAAGCTCAACTTGGAATTCTTCACGAGCGCCACCCGGGCCTCCGTGGGTCTTCTGGCCGAGCTGGCCCAGCCGCTCCGGGAAGGATACCCGATGACCCCCGTAGGGCTCGCCGCGAAGCCGGTCGTCTATAGCGCGCTCTTCAGCGCCTTGAAGGCCGTCCGCGTGACTTGGAGCGCCCAAGCCGACGCGGCCGGATACAATGTCTACCGGACGAACTCTTCCCATCTCGACTACGTCAAGATCAACGACTCGCCCGTCGTCGGGACGATGTACACGGACGCCGATGTGCGCCCGGACCTGCCCTATTATTATGTGGTCACGGCCGTCGGCGCCGCGGGGCTCGAGAGCAACCGCTCGAGGGAAGCCGTGGCGGCTCCCGATGTCTCCCCGGCGACGGCGGCCCTCCGGACTTTGAGCCTCCCGGCGCTCGGAGGCGGACGATGAATGCCGGACGCCGCGTCGCGGTGTTCCTCGCGGTTCTCGGCTTGGCCGCGGCCGCCCGGGCGCAGGAACTGTCGGTCTCGCTCGCGGCGGGGAGCTTCCGCGCTTCGGAGGAGGCCTACCGCGGGATCTACGGTCCCAGCGTCCCCTTTTCCGCCGATCTCTGGCTGAAACTCAAGGGTCATTTCGGGATCGGTGCAGGATTCGCCAAGCTCAGCGACAAAGGGAAGGCTGTCCCGATAGGGGAAGACGGCGCGGAATATCCGGTCAAGTTCAGCCGGACCTCGATCCCCGTCATCGTCTTCTACCAGTTCGATCTCAAAGCCGTCGATATCCGCCTCGGGGCGGGGCTGTGCGCCCACCGCTACGAGGAGACGTGGGAAACTGTCGACCTCGGGTTCAAGGGGAACAAGGTCTCGCCACGGTTCTTCGCCGCGGCAACGGTCGCCCTGCTCAGCCGGCTCTCGCTCTTCGGTTCCGCAACATACGACACCATTCCCACGGGAGCGGGTTCGCCCCTTGTCACCGATGTCAACTTGGGCGGGCTCCAGTTCCTCGGCGGGATTTCGTTCCGTATATTCTGACCCTATTTGAAAATTTTCGTCCTGGAGGTCCCATGAACGACGACGACAAAAGCCAAAGCCGGAGAGATTTTCTCAAGATCGGGGCCGCGGCCGGATTGGGAGCCGCAGTAGCCGGGCTCGGACTCGAAGCCAAGGGCGCGGCTGCACTTCCGGGCGAAGCCCGGTCCCAATTCAAGACGACCCCCATTCCGACCGTCCGGGTGGGTTTTGTCGGGGTTGGCGGCATGGGCTCGGCCCACGTCCAGAACTATCTGAATATCGAGGGCGTCGAGGTCAAGGCCATCTGCGACGTCGTTCCGGCCAAGGTCGAACGGGCCCAGAAATGGGTTGTCGAGGCCGGCCAGCCCAAGCCCGCGGGATACTCCAACGGGCCGGAGGATTTCCGGCGGATGTGCGAGACGGAGGAGCTCGACCTGGTGATGACGGCCACGCCCTGGGAGTGGCACGTCCCTGTCTGCCTGGCCGCCATGAAAAGCGGTAAGCACGCTGCGACCGAGGTACCGGCGGCCATGTCCCTCGACGACTGCTGGGCACTCGTCGAAACAGCCGAAAAGCTCATGAAACACTGCCAGATGATGGAGAACTGCTGTTACGACCGGATCGAGCTGATGACCCTGAACCTCGTCCGCAAGGGCCTCCTGGGCGAGGTCCTGCACGCCGAGGCCGGCTACCTCCACGACCTGCGCGGCGTCAAGTTCTCCAATGAGGGCGAGGGGCTGTGGCGTCGGGCCTGGGCCCAGAAGCTCAACGGCAACCTCTACCCGACCCACGGCCTGGGCCCCGTGGCCCAATGCCTGAACGTCAACCGCGGCGACGCCTTCGACTACCTCGTCTCCATGAGCAGTCCGTCCCGGGGCCTCCACGAGTACGCCGTCGCGACCTTCGGCGCCGACAGCCCGCAAGCGAAGGAACGCTACGTCCTCGGCGATGTCAACACGACGCTGATCAAGACCAAGCTCGGCAAGACGATCATCCTCATCCACGACACGAACCTGCCCCGGCCCTACACGCGGATCAACCTTGTCCAGGGGACCAAGGGCCTGGCCCACAAGTGGCCCGACCGGATCTACATCGAGGGCAAGGCGGCCAAGCCCCACCAGTGGGACGATTTCGAGAAGTTCGCCGCCGAGTTCGAGCACCCGCTCTGGAAGGCCATCGCTTCGAAGGGCGAGGGGAGGGGTCACGGCGGAATGGATTACATCGAGGACTACCGGCTCATCGAGTCGCTTCGCCGGGGCGAGCCGCTCGACCAGGACGTCTACGACGCGGCTGCCTGGAGCGCGGTCGTCGGCGCCAGCGCGCAAAGCGTCGCCGGGAAAGGCAAGCCTGTTACGATCCCCGACTTCACCCGGGGCAAGTGGAAGACGAACCCGCCCCTGGGGATTATAGAGGCCTAAAGCGCCCGGAAGAAAGGGGACACGTACCTGCTGGTACATGTCCCCACGCACTGTCCGGGTTCCGGGTGATGGCCGGCTGAATCACATCCCCGGGCGGCGGCCCGCGAGGACCCGTTTGACCGTTTCAGCGATCCGGCGGGCGCGCGTTTCCGGTCTTTTAGCGCTGAGGATCCAATAGCCCCAGAGCTTCTTTTCGGACGGAGGACATTTCTCGAATATCTGCCGCGCCCGCCTGTCACTCTCCAGCGCCTCGAGC
>Ga0315286_10006275_pt1 | contig 11560 bp, 6 predicted proteins | sample YL17G10_0_MG_FD_205038 | JGI IMG/M metagenome (GOLD analysis project Ga0315286, IMG submission 205038) | Sediment microbial communities from Yellowstone Lake, YNP, Wyoming, USA - YL17G10_0 | ecosystem: Environmental > Aquatic > Freshwater > Lake > Sediment | place: USA: Wyoming | collected... | reverse complement strand
ACCGAGGACCTCAGCGGCGGCAACCAGCAGAAGATCTGCATCTCCAAGTGGCTGGCGGCGGACTGCGACATCCTGATCGTCGACGAGCCGACCGTCGGCGTGGACATCGGGGCCAAGGAGCAGATCCTCCAGCTCCTCTGGGACCTGGCCCGCCACAGGAAAAAGGCGATCATCCTCATCTCCTCGGACATGCCCGAGATGATCCGGGTGGCCAGCCGGATCCTCGTCTTCAAGGACCGCCGTATCGCGGGCGAGATCGCCGGCGTCGACGACGGGACGAAAACGTATGCCGAGGTCAGCGCGGCCATCGGACGCTGCCTGAATTGACGGAGACTCCATCATGACCCCAAACAAACCCCGGCCCGAAGCCCCTTCCCCCGCCTGCCGCCCGACCGGCGACCGCCGCGAGCGGATCAGCGGCCGGACGCTCGGCCTGGTCATCTCCGCCACGGCCCTCTTCGCCGCCCTGGCCCTCCTGTCGCGGAGCTTCCTCAGCGGCTACACGATGTTCGTCATCTCCCGCCAGATGGCCTTCTACGTCCTGGTCGCCCTCTCCCAGGCCTTCGTCCTGGTCATCGGCCAGATGAGCCTGGCGGTCGGCGCGATCGGGAGCATCACGACCATCGTCCTGGGCTTGGGCCTCGACACCTGGGGGCTGCCGCCGGCCCTGGCCGTCGTCCTCGCCCTGGGCGTCGGCGTCTTCGCCGGCTGGCTCAACGGCACGCTCATCACCCGGCTCAAGATCGATTCCTTCATCGTCACCCTGTCGATGATGTTCATCTTCATGGGGCTGCGCTCGGGCATCTCCGGCGGGTCCCCGTACAAGGTCCCCGAGTCCTTCAGCTTCATCGGGCAGAAGAGCCTGCTCGGCGTCCCCTACGTCTTCCTGCTCGTGCTGGCCCTCCTCGGCGGCGTCGGATACATGTACCGGAACACGGTCTTCGGCCGGCGGATGCTGGCCACGGGCGGCAACGCCGCCGCGGCCCGCCTCTCGGGCATCTCCACGGACCGCATGGTCGTCCGGGCCCACGTCCTCTCCGGCGCCTTCGCCGCCCTGGCCGCGGTCCTGTGGGCGTCCAAGCTCGGCTCGGCCGCGCCGGAGACGGGCGACGACTGGCTGATCATCTCCTTCGCCGTGGCCATCATCGGCGGAACCGGACTGAACGGCGGGATCATCTCCGCCCTGGGCATCCTCATGGGCTCGGGCATCTTCATGCTGATCAAGCACGGCCTGGTCGAGGTCAAGGCGAACCCCTACTACGCGAACTCCTTCCTCGGCCTCCTGATCCTCCTGGCCATCGTGGTGGACCGCGTCCGCGAAATCTACTCGAACAAGCAAAAGGAGAAGTGACCGCTATGGCTCCGCTCACGCGCCGGGAGTTTCTCGGGGCGTCGGCCGCCGGACTGGGAGCGCTGGCCCTCGGGCCCGGCGCCTTCCGAGGCGCCGGATCCGCCGCCCGACCGAACATCCTCTTCATCCTGACCGACGACCAGCGCTTCGACCTCCTGGGCTGCGCCGGCCACCCGATCCTCAAGACGCCCAATGTCGATGCGCTCGCCCGCGAGGGGATCCGGTTCGACCGGGCCTTCGTCACGACCCCGATCTGCGCGGCCAGCCGGGCCAGCATCTTCACCGGGACGTTCGAGCGGACGCACACCTACACGTTCACGAAGCCGCCCCTCGCCCGGTCCTTCACCGACATCAGCTATCCGGCCGTGCTGCGCAAAGCCGGCTACCGCACCGGCTTCGTGGGCAAGTTCGGCGTGGCGGTCGAAAAGGACGTCCAGAAGAAGATGTTCGACTTCACGATGCTGGATAACCTGCCCCACGTCCAGACGATCAAGGGCGTCGAACGGCACATGACCGAAGTCGAGGGCGAGGCCGTCGTCGAGTTTCTCCGCGGCATCCCTCAGGGCCAGCCGTTCTGCTGCGTCTGGTGCCCGTGGGCGCCCCACGCGGAGGACGACAACCCCAAGCAATATTTCTGGCCGCCCGCCGTGGACGGCCTGTACCGGGACGTCGACGTCCCCGTGCCGAAGATGGCGGCCCCGGCCTACTACGACGCCCAGCCCGCGTTCCTGAAGAACACCATGAGCCGGACGCGCTGGGGCTGGCGGTTCGACACGCCCGAGAAATACCAGACCATGGTCAAGGGCTACTTCCGGATGATCAGCGGGATCGACATGGTCGTCGGCCGGATCCGGGCCGAGCTCGCCCGCCTCGGGCTGGCCGACAACACGGTCATCATCTACGCCTCGGACAACGGCTGCTTCCTGGGCGAGCGGGGATACGCCGAAAAGTGGCTGATGTACGACCTGTCGATCCGGGTCCCGCTCGTCGTCTACGATCCCCGGGCGCCGCGGGAGGCCCGCGTATTGGTCAAGCACGACATGGCCCTCAACGTAGACCTGGGCCCGACGATGATGGACCTGGCCGGCGCCCCGATCCCCTCCCTCGTCCAAGGGCGGAGCCTGAAACCGCTCCTCGGCAGGGCGGCGCCCGCCTGGCGGACCGAGATCTTCTGCGAGGAGCTCTGGGACCATCCGGAGATCCCGCGCAGCGAATGCATCCGCACCGACCGGTGGAAATACATCCAGTATCCCGCCCACCCGGAGTATATCGAGCTGTTCGACCTGCGGGACGATCCCGACGAGAAGAGGAACCTGGCGAAGGCCCCCCGCTTCGCGAAAGAGCTGGCGGAGCTTCGGGCGCGCTGCAATGCTCGAATCCTGGCGCTGCTCGCCGACCAGGCCAAATTCGAATGACCGCCGCCGACTTCCGCAGAACTCCTTTCCTCGCCGCGGCGGCGCTGGCGATCCTTCTGGCGGCCGGAGCGGGAGGCGCCGTTCAAGTCCCCCGGACCGCGGCTCCGCCTCCGGCCGGACTCTCCGTCTCCGATCTCCGGTGCGAATACCGCGTCGATCCCCTGGGGGTCGACGCCGCACGCCCGCGGCTCAGCTGGGATCTCGCCTCCCCCCGGCGCGGCGAGATCCAGACCGCCTACCGGGTGATCGTCGCCCGGTCGCTCGAGGCCCTGGCCGCCGACCGGGGCGATCTCTGGGACAGCGGCAGGATCGCGTCCGCCGACAGCCTATCCATCGCCTATGCCGGGGCACCCCTCGCCGCCGGGCTGGCCTGCTATTGGAAGGTCCGGGCCTGGGACCGGGACGGGCAGCCGTCGGCCTGGAGCGCTCCCGCGCGCTGGGAGATGGCTCTCCTGCGCCCCGAAGACTGGACGGCCCGCTGGATCAGCGACGGGAAGCCGATCCCCGAGCGCGACGAGGACTTCTACAAGGACGATCCCGCGCCGCTTTTCCGGAAAGAGTTCGACGCTCCGATGCGGATCCGGCGAGCGCGGCTCTACATCACCGGCCTGGGATACTACGAGGCGTCGATCAACGGGACGCGCGTCGGCGACCGCGTCCTCGATCCCGGCTGGACGAACTACGCGAAGCGCGTCTTCTACAGCGTCTACGACGTGACCGGGCTCCTCAAGCCCGGCTCCAACTGTCTCGGCGTCATGCTCGGGAACGGCTGGTACAATCCCCTTCCCCTGCTCATGTGGGGGAACCGGAACCTGCGCAAGGACCTGCCCCTGGGGCGGCCCTGCCTGATCGCCCAACTTCGGATCGAAGGCGAGGACGGCCCGGCCGCCGTTGTGGCCTCGGACGCGACGTGGAAAACCCGGGGCGGACCTCTCCTGCGCAACAGCGTCTATCTCGGCGAAGTGTACGACGCCCGCCGGGAGATCCCGGACTGGGACATTCCGGGCCTCGACGAGGCCGGCTGGGCGCCGGCCGTGCCCGTCGCCGGCCCGGGAGGCCTCCTCCAGGCGCAGCCCCAGCCGCCGATCCGGATCACGGACCGGATCGAGGCCGCGGCAATCGCCCAGCCGAGGCCGGGCGTCCATCTCGTCGACTTCGGCCGCAACTTCGCCGGCTGGGCCCGGCTGCGCCTGCGCGCCCCCGCCGGCACGGTTGTCCGTATCCGCTTCGGCGAGCTTCTGGACGCGAAAGGCGGGCTCAATCCGATGACCTCGGTCGCCGGCCAGATCAAGGGCAAGCGCCGCAACGGCGCGCTCATCGGCGGGCCGGGGGCGCCCGAGGTCGCCGAGCAGGCCGATGTCTACGTCACCCGGGGCGGCGGCGAGGAGACGTACGCCCCCCGCTTCACCTTCCACGGCTTCCGCTACGCGGAAATCTCCGGGCTGCCCGCGGCACCCGCCCGCGGCGATCTCGAGGGACTGGCCCTGAGCTCCGATCTCGCCTCGACGGGCGAGTTCGCCTGCGCTAACGAGCTCTTCAACCGCATCCAGGAGATGACCCGGCGGACGTTTCTGAGCAACGTCTTCAGCGTCCAGTCGGACTGCCCCCACCGCGAGAAGTTCGGCTACGGCGGGGACCTCGTCGCGACCGCCGACGCGTTCCTGGCGAACTTCGACATGCAGGGCTTCTACGCCAAGGCCGCGGCCGACTGGGCGGACGCCGCCCGCCCCGACGGCATGCTCACCGACACGGCGCCTTTCGTCGGGATCCAATACTGCGGCCTGGCCTGGGCCATGGCCCATCCGCTCATCCAGGACCGGCTCCTGCGGCACTACAGCGACCGCCGCCTCGTCGAGGAGCAATACGACGTGACACGGCGCTGGCTGGACCTCGTGACGCGGAACCATCCGGACGGCGTGATCTCCGAGGGTCTGGCCGACCACGAATGCCTCAAAGCCACGCCCGTCCCGGCGCTCGTCACGCCGCTCTACGGCGAGACGGCGCGGATGGCTTCCCGCCTGGCCGGGCTCCTGGGACGCAAGGACGACGAAGCCCGCTACCGGGATCTGGCCGCAGCCGTCGGGGCCGTCTACCGGGACAAGGTCCTCGGCTCGGGCCCGGACGAATACGCGGCCCTGACCCAGGCCGCGCTGGCCGAGGCCCTGGAGCTCGGCCTCGTACCGGAAGGAGAGCGGGCCGCGGCCTTCAAGTCCATGGTCGCCGCCACCGAGGGACCGGAGGGACCGCGCCTGTCGACGGGCATCTTCGGGACGAAGTTCCTCCTCGCGGCTCTGTCCCGGGGCGGCCGGGCCGACCTCGCCTACGCTCTCGTCGACCGGACCTCCTTCCCGGGTTGGGGCCACATGCTCGAGCGCGGAGCGACGACGCTCTGGGAGCACTGGGAATACAGCGACAACACCTATTCGCACAACCATCCGATGTTCGGCTCAGTGAGCGAGTGGTTCATCTCCTGGCTGGCCGGCATCCAGCCCGACCCGGACGCCGTCGGATTCGACAGGATCGTCTTCCGTCCTCAGCCCGTCGGCGGTCTCGCCTGGGCCCGGGCGAGCCTTCGCACCGCCCGGGGCAGCGTCGCCGGCGCGTGGCGGATCGAGAACGGCCGCTTCGTCCTGGCCGTGACCGTCCCGCCCAATGCGCGGGCGGTCGTCTACATTCCGGGGACCGATCCGGCGGCGGTCCTGGAGGGCCGCGCGGCCGCAACCGCGGCCGAGGGCGTCGCCTTCAAGCGGATGGAATCGGGAAACTGCGTGTTTGAAATCGGCTCTGGCCGGTATGAGTTTTCGGCGCCGGTCACCCCGGCGAAATTAAGTGCGTCCCCCGCCCGGCGGCCCAACTGGGGGAGCCAAAGAAGTGTATCATGAGCGCGATCAAGCGACGGGACTTCCTGGGCACGATGGTCCTTGGCGCCGCGGCCTGGGCCGATCCATTCGGACGGCCTGGCCGGCCCGCGGCTTCGGATTCCCCACTCCCGTCTGCTCGACGCCCGGGGGCCCCTTCGCCTTCATTGACAAGACGCGGACCGTGGGCCTCCCGACCCGTCAGGTCTCGGAATTCTACGATATGGCCAAGGGCGAGGAAGGCAGTCCGCGCAAGGGCCGGGTCCCCTTCGTCGCCCAATGGTCCAAGCGTATCCCGTCCGGAGATAACGGCCCCATAACCCCGCGCCGCTCCGTCACCGCCGTCCTCCTCGCTTTCCCGGGCGACGCCGGAGGCGGCCGATCGGAGCCGCACTTTATTAGGGAATGTATATTAACTTCGGCCGCCGGTAAAAAGAAGCCGCCGAAATCGCTGGCGGAACATCGTCCGATGGGGATATAATTTTTTCATAACTCCCAGAAAAAAGGAGAGATTGTGTCCTTACCACCTCGTCATCTCCTCCGAAACAGCTTTCTTACGGTCCTTTTAGTAAGTTTGTCCCTCGCGGCCGGAAAAACGCCCCTGGCATCCTGGAATTTCGACCGGGCCAAGGGCGGCGATCCCATCTTGGGCTACTCCAAGTTCGTGCCCGGCGTATCGGGAGCGGGGCTGCGCCTCGACGGGCAGACGACGCACGTCGTCCGGGCCGCGGCCAGGGCGCCCCGCCTCGGGGGCGCATTCACGATCGAAGCCTGGGCCGCGATCCAGGCCTACCCCTGGACGTGGTGCGCTCTCGTCAACCAGGAAAAGGATCACAAGGCCGGGTACTTGTTCGGCATCGATCCCGAAGGCTACTTCGGCCTGCATCTCGCCGTCGGCGGGACGTGGGTCGAATGCCGCTCCGACGCCCCGCTCCCACTCTATGTTTGGAGCCACTTGGCCGCGGCCTACGACGCCGCCTCGGGGATCACGCTCTACCGCGACGGCAAACCCGCGGGCCGCAAGGCCGTATCCGGAAAGCCCGCCTTCGCGCCAGACGCGGACCTGTGGCTCGGCCGGAACCTGACGCCCCTCGGACTCATCCAGGAGGTCAAGGTCGTGGCCGAGGTCGCCTATTCCTTCGACGGGATCATCGACGAGGTCCGGATCCACAATCGGGCCCTCGGCCCGGACGAGATCCGGGCCGCACACTCCGCCCTGGTGCCGTCCGGCCCCGCCCCGCTCCGTGCGCCCGTCCTCCCGGCGGGGCCGCCCGGCGCCGGCCGCTTCGGCGCCTATGCGACCCGCTTGCGCTACACAGACGAATGGGAGCGGCCCTGGCGCGTGGGCGACGCCCCCGACGTGGTCGTCCGCTTCGACGAGAGCGCGGAGCGGCTGGTCTTCTGGCGCGGCACGAGCTACATCCCCGCCTGGGTCACCGAGAACGGGATCTGGTACAACAACGAATTCTACGAGACTCAGGACGGGTCGATGACGACGAGCGTCGAGCCCATGGCCGACAAGCAGGCCCGGTTCTCCCACGCCCGCATCCTGGAAAGCCACGACGCGCGAGCCGTCGTCCTCTGGCGCTACGCCCCGGTGACGGTCGAAACAGGTCTCGTCTTCCCGGACCCCTTGACGGGCTGGAACGACTGGGTCGAGGAAACGTACACCGTCTACCCGGACCGGACGTGCGTCCGCAAGATCCGGACCTGGTCCACGAAGCCCACGGTCGTCCCGACGGAGGGAAAGGGGCTGGAGAATTTCCGCCAATTCCATGAGGCCATCATCATCAATCCCCCCGGCACCCGCCCCGAGGACAACATCCAGGCCGACGCCCTGACCCTGGCCAACATGAAGGGCGAGACTCAAACCTACTCCTGGGCCAAGGAGGCGCCGGGCTTCCCCGCCGATTTCGACGCCGAGACCCTGAGCCTCCTCCACCGCATCAGCGACCAGGACACGGCCGCCCACAAGTGGCTGACGCTCCCCCGGAAGGGCAACATCCTCCGGGTCAACCTCAAGGCCAGGACCAGCCCCTATGTCATCGTCGATCCCCGCGGCGTGGCCATCGACTGCTACGCCGGGGAGATCATCCGCGAGCGCTCCATATTCCCCTGGTGGAACCACTGGCCAGTCTCGCAGCAGATCCGCTCGAACGGCCGCTGGGCGGTCGCGCCCGATCGGGTCTCCCACAGCTCCCTGGCCCACATCCAATCCTGGCGGCCCTACGAGGAGTCGGCCGACGGCCTGACCATGCTCATGCTCAACGGCCTGAGCGACAAGCCGGCCGAAGCCTTGGTGCCGCTCGCCAATTCCTGGCTCGCGCCGCCCAAGATGACCGTCGCCTCGGGCGCGTTCCGGGCCGAGGGCTTCGACCCGGCCCAGAAGGCGTTCGTCGCCGCCCGCCCGGGCCCGGCCGCCCCCGCGGCGCTCGACGTCACGCTCCGGGCGGGCGCGGATTCGCCCGTCGTGAACCCGGCCCTTTATGTCCGGAACTGGGGCGTCGCCGAGCCGCGAATCGAAATCGATGGGCGCCCCGCCTCGGTCGGGCGGGACGTCCGCGTCGGCCGCGTCCCGAAGCTTGAGGGAGACGATCTCGTCGTCTGGCTCCGGCTGGAGTCCGCCGCTCCCGTCCGGATCACGATCAGACCGGCGAACGGATCAAAATAAGGAGAATGAGCATGATCAAGAAAGCCCCAGCGTTCGCAGCCCTGCTCCTGGCCCTGGCCCTCGCCGCGCCCGGACAACAGCCCCAAAATCCCGTCGACTGGTCGACGAAGCCGCTCCAGTCGGAACGGACCCAGACCTATGACGCCCTCCACTACCTTATCAAGATCTGGGTCGACTTGGACCAGAAGTCGTTCGGCGGCGAGACGACCGTGACCGTGGCTTCGCTGCGAGAAGGATTGAAGACCGTCGTCCTGGACGCCGAGGAATTCAAGGTGGCCTCAGTCCGGAACGACTACGGGGAGCCCCTGACGTTCAGCCAATCGGAGACGGAGCTCACCGTCAACCTGCCCGCACCGGCCAAGCTCGGCGAACACGTGACGTTCACCGTCGCCTACGCCGGCCGCGATCCCAAGATCGGGCTGCGCTTCATGGACGCGACACCCGACAATCCCAAAATCGTCTTCTCCGACTCCTTCCCGGTCAACGTCCACCACTGGTTCCCTTGCTACGACTATCCGAACGACAAGGTCACCAACGAACTCGTCGTCACGGTCAAGTCCGGCAACAAGGTCGGAGCCAACGGCCGGCTGGTCGGGGTCACCGAGGATAGGGCCGGAGGGACCGTGACCTGGCACTGGTCCCAGGACTTCCCCCACTCCACGTACCTCATCTTCTTCGCCGCAGCGCCCTACGTGGTCGTCAAGGACGCGTTCGGGACCCTGCCGGTCAACTACTGGGTTTATCCCCAGGACGAGGCCAAGGCCCGGCCCACCTACGGCAAGACGCCGAAGATGATCGCCTTCTTCAATAAAACCTACGGCTACGACTATCCATGGCAGAAGTACGACCAGATCTCCGTCCCCTCGGGCGGCGGCGCCGAGAGCACCTCGGCCACGGCGATGACCCACCGGATCATGGTCGGCGCGGCCGACGAAGCGGACTTCCCGGCCATCGGCATCGTCTCCCACGAGCTGGCCCACCAGTGGTGGGGCGACCTCATCACCCTCCGCAGCTGGGCCCATACCTGGCTGAACGAGAGCTTCGGGACCTACTCCGACTACCTGTACCACCGCTATGAGATGGGCGAGGACGAGGGGGCTCTGAACTTGGCCAACAAGCTGGCCGCCTACCTCCGCGAGGCCAAAACGCGCTACATCCGGCCCATCGTCTCGGACCGCTACGAAAAGCCCGGCGACATGTTCGACTCCCACACGTACCCCAAAGGGGCGCGGGTGATCCACATGCTCCGGTCGATCCTGGGCGACGAGGCGTTCTTCAAGACGATCAGCGCGTTCCTCCACCGCTACGCCTTCCAGCCGGCGGAGACCTCGGACTTCATCCGGACGGTCAAGGACGCCACCGGCCGGAACCTCGACTGGTTCTTCGACCAGTGGCTGTTCAAGCCCGGCCACCCCGTCTTCGACATCGGCGCCCAGTGGCTGCCGGCCCGCAAGGCCGTCCAGATGACGGTGGCCCAAGCCCAGGATTATGCGCGCGGTGTTCCGGTCTTCCGGGTCCCCGTCGCCGTCAAGATCGTGACGGCCGCGGGCGCGGTCACGACGACCATCTGGCTCAAGGAGAAACGCGAGTCGTTCGAGTTCCCGGCCGAGACCAAGCCGCTCCTCGTCCGGTTCGACGAGGGCAATGTCCTGATCAAGGAAGTCAGCTTCCCCCGCGATCTCGACGAACTCCTCTACAAGCTGAAAAGCGACGACGTGCTCGGCCGAATGGACGCGGCCGGCGAGCTCCTCAAGTTCAAGGACGACGCGCGTGTCGTCCCCGCCCTCGCCGCGAGCGTCAAGGGCGATCCGTTCTGGGCGGTCCGGAAGGCTTCTCTCGAATCCCTGGCCAAGCTCGCCGGCGCCGGCGCCGCGCCCGCCCTGACGCAGGCCTGCCGGGATGCGGACACCAACGTCCGGACCGCGGCGGTCCTGGCCCTGGGCGACCTCAAGGACAAGGGCCGGATCGAGTTCTTCAAGGATCTGTTCAAGAAGGACGCGAGCCTGAAAGTCAGGACCGAGGCGGTCTGCTCGCTCGGCAAGACGGGCGACGCATCCCTCGTCCCGTTCCTGAAGCAAGCGGCCGAGGTCCCCTCGCGGCAGAACATGATCAAGCGGGCCGCCGAAGCTGCGGTCAAGCAGATCGAAGCGAAGTAAACCGCGCCCTCATCGCTTCGCCCGGTTCCATTCCCTGGGGGGGGTGTTGAATCTCACATAAGGCTGTAGTCTTCCCCTACCTTTTTCTCTCGAGAAAAACCGGCGAATACAAGGTGTGGTTTTGGCCCTTCGTCAGCTACCAGGCCTCTCGATAATCTGCGGCAGGGCCGGCGCCGAACCGGATCTCCGTCGGCTGGAAATATTGGAACGGATTCCTCCTCATCTCTCCTTCTCTCTCCAAGTGCTTGTTCTCTCCGGTCAAGCTCCGTCCGTCAACGAAGCCGGCAGATCGGGCCAGGCTCCGGGCTGAGAGCAGATATAGCTCGCGACGCGGTTCGCGTGCTCGTTGATTTCGTCGAGAGTCCGGTGCTTCAAGATCCCCATCACCAGCGCGGCGGTGAAGCCGTCGCCCGCGCCGACCGTGTCCGCGACCTCAACCGGAAATCCGGGATGGACGGAATCTCCGTCCCGTCCGAGAAGCCGGCTCCCCTCGTTCCCCTTGGTGAGGGCGATGAGCTCGAGGGAAAAAAGATTCCTGAGGCTGACGAGGAGGTCCGTTTCGCCGCCGGAGATCGAAACGAGCTTGGCGATCTCCAGAAGCTCCTCCCCGTTCAATTTCAGGATTCGCGACCGGCCTAGCAGGTCGCGGACGATCTCCCCGCTGTAGTAGGCCTGCCGGAGATTCAAGTCGAGGACGGTCAGGCAGGAAGGCCGGGCCGCTTCGAGGAAGGCACGGACGGTTGCCCGCGTCGGGCCGTAGCGCTGAGCCAGGGTGCCGTAGCACACGGCGTCCGCCGTACCGGCCAGCAGGAACAATTCCCCCGTCCAGGGCAGGGCGTCCCAAGCGACGCCGTCCCGAATCGCATATCTCGGAACGCCCGCGCCATCGAGACCAACCGAGACGGATCCCGTGGGAGCCGCAGGCGCAACGGCGATGAAGCTCGGATCGAGCCCCCGGGCCGACAGCAAGGCGAGGATCTCGCGGCCCTCGTCGTCGTCGCCCACGGCGCTCACGATCCGGCTATCGGCGCCGAGCGCCCGGGCGTGAAAGGCGAAATTGGCCGGTGCGCCGCCCATTCGTTTTCCCGACGGAAACAGATCCCAGAGAA